>Ga0316628_100000998_pt1:7500-19180 | contig 19180 bp, 8 predicted proteins | sample OWC_Aug_M2_C1_D5_FD_207648 | JGI IMG/M metagenome (GOLD analysis project Ga0316628, IMG submission 207648) | Wetland soil microbial communities from Old Woman Creek delta, Ohio, United States - OWC_Aug_M2_C1_D5_C | ecosystem: Environmental > Terrestrial > Soil > Wetlands | place... | reverse complement strand
CCATCTCCTCGGAGACTAAGGCACCGAGGTCGACGCCCTTGCCCTGCGCCAGGACTCGGATGTCGTGCCCCATACCCTCGCCGTCGAGCAGGCGACGGGCGTCCTGGAGGGTCGCCGGGGCAGCGCCAGCGAGCGCATCGAACAGCCCGCAGGCGACGAGCCATGGCGCCAGGCGAGTGAAGCAGAGCGTCGTTAGACCCTCCTGCTCACCGACCTCGCGCAACGCGGTGAAGTCGACGTGCGCGGTCAAGTCCTCTTCGCCCGGATCGGCAAACGGATCGCGGTGCACCCGATGCTGACGGTACGCGGCGAGCGTGCCGTGAAGGCGCACCCGCGCATCGAGCAGGCGGGCGCGTTCGTAGCCGTAGTCGCAGGTCACGAGCAGGCCGCGATCGAGGCGGCGTGCGAGCGCTCGGTACAGCGGGCGCCAGCCGGGCGCCAGATCCACCACCTGCCCGGGGGCGAGATCTGGCGCCGCATCGCCGAGCAGGGCGCCGAGGTCGGGGGAGGAAAGCTCGCCCTCTTCGAAGCCGAACGCCCCCGCCTCGTCGAGTGCCACCCACAGCTCACCGAGATCTGGCTCGCGTCGCACCAGTCGATGGACCGGCAGCGCGTCGAACAGCTCGTAGGAGAAGATCAGCCCCCGCACCGATCGCTCGGCGACTTCCTCGAGCCCCGCGACCCGGACACCGCCCGCGAGCGGTCGCGCTACGCGATCGTGCCCGCGCAGGCGCCGCCGCGGCGATGCCGCCTCGACCGCCGCGAGATGGCTTCCCGGCCCGCAGCCGATCTCGAGCAGCTCAGCGGGCTCGCCGAGCGCCGAGTCGAGGCTGCGGAGCAGGCGCACGGTCGCCTGCGCGAACAGAGGCAGCGAGGAGCCGGTGAGGAAGTCGCCGCGCTCACCCACCGGGAATCGCTCGCGGGCGTAGTACCCACCCGGCCCATACAGCGCCTCCTCCATGAACTCGGCGAACGGCATCCGCCGTCGCTCGCGCAAACGCGCCCGCAGCCGCTCGCCGACCTCGCTCACCGCGCCAGTCTAGCTCCAGCCCGCGCGCCTCCTTTGCTAGACTGCCCCGGACATGGCACCGCAAATGACTGAGGCGCCGCCACTTCCGACGGCTGAGCGGCTGCTCGAGCTGGTCGAGCGCATGCGGGGGCAGCCGGTCGTGATGCTGGTCGACCTGGTCGCCGATCGCTTCATCACCGGCACGCCGAAGCGCATCTCGCGCGAGGCGCCGGTCCTCATCCTGCGCCTGGAGAGCGAAACGCTGACTCCGGGCGGCGGCGCCAACGCGGTCGCCAACGTCGCCGCCCTGGGTGGCGAGCCGCTGCCGCTCGGGGTGGTGGGCGACGACGCGAGCGGCCACGGCCTGCGCGAGGCACTCGCCGGAGCCGGCATCGACACGACCGGCATCCTCGTCCGCCACGGCTACCGCACGCCGACCAAGACCCGCGTCCTGGGCGGCGGCAGGCACGCGATCAAGCAGCAGATCGTGCGCTTCGACATCGAGGAGACACTCGCGCTGACGCCATCCGAGCTGGCAGCGCTCGCCGCCCGTCTCAGCGCCTGGCGCGGCCGCGCCAGCGTCGCGGTGCTCAGCGATTATGGCTACGGCGCCGTCGCGCCGGCGCTGCTCGGCGCCGTCCGCGGAGCCCTCGCCGGCCCCGGAACGGTGCTCTGCGACAGCCGCTTCCGGCTCGCCGACTTCGCCGGGCTGGACGGCGCGACGCCCAACGAGGAAGAGGCTGAGACCCTGCTCGGCGGGCCGATCGACGACGACCGCGGCCGGCTGGCCGCCGGCGGTCGCGAGTTGCTCGATCGGCTGCGCGCCCGTTTTCTCCTGATCACCCGCGGCAGCCATGGCATGGCGCTGTTCGACCGCGCCGGCCTCGCCGAGCTGTGTGTGCACGGCACCGACCAGGTCGCCGACGTCACCGGCGCCGGCGATACGGTGATCGGCACCTTCGCCCTCGCCCTCTCGGCCGGCGCCTCGCCGCTCGAGGCCGCCCTGCTCGCCAACTACGCCGGCGGCGTGGTGGTGATGAAGATGGGCACCGCGACGCTTTCCCCCGAAGAGCTCGCCAACGCGGTGCGCTCCGATCCCCGACCGCTCGCGGAGCTGCGATGGGCGAAGTGGTGACGGTCGAAGAGCTCGAGCGCCGGCTCCAGCCGCGACGCGCGGCGGGTGACCGGGTCGCTTTCGCCAACGGGCACTTCGACCTGCTGCACGTCGGCCACCTGCGCTACTTGCGCGCCGCCCGAAAGGAAGCCGATCTCCTGGTCGTCGCCATCAACGACGACGACTCGGTCGAGCGCCTCAAGGGGCCCGGCCGCCCGCTGGTCACCGCCGCGGAGCGCGCCGAGCTGCTGGCGGCCCTCACGCCGGTGGACTACGTCGTGGTCTTCTCCGGCGACACGCCGGAGCCGCTGCTGCGGCGCCTCGCGCCCGACGTGCACTGCAAGGGCACCGACTACGGGACACCCGAGCGGGTTCCGGAGTACGCCACGGTGCGGTCGTACGGCGGCCGCACGGCGCTGGTCGGCGATCCCAAGGATCACGCGACGAGCGACCTGATCGCCAAGATCCGAGCCCTGCCGCGGCGCGACTGAGGAGTCGGCGCGGTGCGCATCCTGCTCCTCAGAACCAGCGCGCTCGGCGACGTCGTCCATGCCCTGCCGGTCCTCACCGAGCTGCGCCGCCGCTTCCCGGCCGCCCGGCTGGGCTGGGTGATCGAGGCCGGTCTCGCCCCGCTGCTCGACGGCCACCCCGATCTCGACCAGGTCATCGAGATCCGCAGCCGCGACTGGCGCCGGCGACCGCTGGCGGGCGCCACCCGCCGCGCGGTCGGCGAGCTGCTCGCGGCCCTCGATCGCTTCGCTCCCGATGTCGTCCTCGACCTCATGGGCAACCACAAGGCAGGAGTGCTCGCCGCCCTGACCGGCTGTGATCGCCACATCGGTTTCGCCCGCGCCGACCGCCGCGAGCCGTCGAGCGCGCTGTGGGCGAGCGAGACGGTTGCCGTGCATTCGCGCCATGCGGTGGACCGCGGCCTCGAGCTGCTCACGGCGCTCGATCTCCAGCCCGGCCCCGTCGACTTCGCTCCCGACAAGCTCCTGCGCGCGGTGCCGGAAGGTGCGCGGTCCTGGCTCGCGGCGCGATCGGGCCCGGCGGTCTTCGTCCACCCCGGCGCCGCCTGGGCCAACAAGCGCTATCCGCCGCAGTTGTGGGCCGCGACCGCACGCGGGATCGCGGCGCGGACCGGCGCCGCGGTCTGGGTCGGCGCCGCCCCGGGCGAGGAGCCCCTGGCGGCGGAGATCGTCGCGGCGAGCGGCGGTGCCGCCGAGCTTGCGCCGGCTCCGACTCTCGCCCACCTGGCCGCCCTCCTGCGCCGCTGCGCGCTCGTCCTGGGCGGCGACACCGGGCCGCTGCACCTCGCGCGAGCGCTCGGCGTCGAGGTGCTCTGCCTGATGGGACCGACCGATCCCGAGCGGCACGGGCCTCATGCGCGGCCCGACTCCGTCCTCTTCGTCCGGCTCCCATGCAGCTTCTGCCACCGCCGTCTCGAGGAGACCAAGGCCTGCCTGCTGGCGCTCTCGCCGGCGACCGTAGTGGACCGCGCGGTGGCCGTCCTGGCGGCCGCAAACTTAGGCGCCAGAGCGGTTTGACCGCTTTTCGCCGCGATTGCTAGACTGGCCGTCAATGGCGGCACCGCAGAAGAGCACTCAGAAGCTTGGGGACGTTCTCCTCAAGTCGGGCAAGGTGACCCCCGATCAGCTGCAGAAGGCCCTCGAGATGCAGAAGCGGGACGGGGGCCGGCTGGGCGCCAACCTGGTCAAGCTCGGCTTCCTGACCGAGACCCAGCTGGTCGATTTGCTGGCCCAGCACTTCAACGTGCCGGCGATCAGTCTCGATGGCCTCAAGATCGACGAGACGATCATCAAGATCATCCCCGCCGACGTGGCGCGCAAGTACACCATCCTGCCGATCGCCAAGCAGGGTGCCAAGGTCACCATCGCGATGTTCGACCCGACCAACGTCTTCGCGATGGACGACATCAAGTTCATGACCGGCTACAACGTCGAGCCGGTCGTCGCCGCCGAGGGCGCGATCCGCGCCGCTATCGATCGTTTCTACGGCTCGACCCACGCCATCGAGTTGAAGAAGGTGATGGAAGAGGTCAGCGAGGGCTCCGACACCGCGCTCGAGGTGCTCGAGGAGGAGGAGAACCTCGACATCTCGGCGCTCGAGCAGCAGTCCGAGGAGGCCCCGGTCGTCCGTCTGGTGAACATCATGCTCACCGACGCGATCAAGCGCGGCGCCTCGGACATCCACATCGAGCCCTACGAGAAGGAGTTCCGCGTCCGCTACCGCATCGACGGCGTGCTGTACGAGATGATGCACCCGCCGATCAAGCTGCGCGAGGCGATCACCAGCCGCGCCAAGATCCTGGCCAAGCTCGACATCGCCGAGAAGCGCCTGCCGCAGGATGGCCGCATCAAGATCTCGACCAAGATCGGCGGCAAGACCAAGGAGCTCGATTTCCGGGTGTCGGTGCTGCCGACGATCTTCGGCGAGAAGATCGTGATGCGGCTTCTGGACAAGGACAACCTCATGCTCGACATGACGCGGCTGGGCTTCGAGCCCGACTCGCTGCGCCGCTTCGAGCAGGCGATCCTGCGACCGTATGGCATGGTGCTGGTCACCGGCCCGACCGGATCGGGCAAGACCAACACCCTGTACTCGGCGCTGTCGCGCATCAACAATCCCGAGGTCAACATCATCACCGCCGAGGACCCGGTCGAGTTCAACCTGCCGGGCATCAACCAGGTGCAGATGAAGGAGCAGATCGGCCTCAACTTCGCGGCCGCCCTGCGCTCCTTCCTGCGCCAGGACCCCAACATCATCCTGGTCGGCGAGATCCGCGACTTCGAGACCGCCGAGGTGGCGATCAAGGCCGCGATGACCGGCCACCTGGTGCTCTCGACCCTGCACACCAACGACGCGCCCTCGTCGATCAACCGCATGATGAACATGGGCATCGAGCCCTTCCTGGTCGCGACCTCGGTGCACCTGATCGCCGCCCAGCGGCTGGTGCGGCGCATCTGCTCCTACTGCAAGGAGCCCACCGAGTACCCGGTGCAGGCACTGGTCAACGCCGGGTTCTCGGAGCAGGAGGCGAAGACCTTGCGCCTGTTCCGCGGCAAGGGCTGCGAACGCTGCAGCAACACCGGCTACAAGGGCCGCGTCGCCCTGGTCGAGGTCATGGACATCGACGATTCGATCCGCGAGCTGATCCTGTCCGGCGCCAGCGCGCTCGAGCTGCGTCAGCGGGCGCTGCAGAATGGCATGATCGGGTTGCGCGAGAGCGGCATGCAGAAAATCCGCGACGGCATGACCTCGGTCGAGGAAGTCGTCCGCGAGACGGTCGGCTGATCCGTCCTCGTTTTCCTCAGAACAGCTCGGCCAGGGCCTCGATCTCGACCAGGAGCTCGGGACGGCAGAGCTGCGCCGCGACGAGCTCGCAGGTGCGGGCCTCCGGGAAGGCAGCACGGCCAGCCTCGGCGAGCGCCTCGCGGTCCGCGTCGCGGACGAAGTAGATGCGGACGTCGCGCAGGCGCTCGAGCCCGGCGGTCCCGGACGGCGTTCCATTCGCCGCAGATTCTCGCGCCGCAACCTGGGCGCCCGCTCTGACCACCGCGCGCAGGTTCTCCAGGGTCTCCCCCATCTGATCTTCGAGACTGCCCGCGAACACGCTGTCCTCGCCACGTACGCTCGCCGTGCCGCCGACCAGCAGCCGGCGTTCGCCGCCGCGCCCGGGCGCGAGGAGGGTGGCACGGGCGAAGCACGGCGGCAGCGGCCCGTAGCGAGCGGAGTAGCGATAGGCCGACACCTGGCGCGGGTTCTCGACCGGCCGCCCCGGCTGTCGGCCAGCCAGGGCGTGCACCCAGAGGTCGGCGCCGCGATGGCCCACCGCCGAGGCGGTCGCCAGGCGACGCTCGAAGTTCTGATCGCCGCCGCACCAGGCGGCGCAGGCGCGATAGCGGCCGCGGTTGAACACCATGTAGCGGTGCGCGAGCCCACCCAGCGGATCCAGAATCCCGGGCACGAAGTTCCACAGCCGCAGCGGATGCAGCTCCGTGCCGAGCATCCGACCGATCGCATCGTAGGCCTCGGCGGTGCGCGCGGCGAACGCCTCGGCGCCGAGCGCCCGGACGTCGGCGACTCGCACCGAGAGGAGCTGTGCGTCCTCGCCTCCGCACCAGCGCAGCTCGAGGCCACCGGGCAGTTCCTCGCGCGCTTCTCGGCGGCGATCGACGAGCTCCCAGATCCACTCCGGGGGTTCGATCGGCGCCGGCCGGGACACGGTCAGGGCCTGAATGGGGTCTTCCAGAACGGTATTCCCTTCAGGCCCGGCTGTCCCACAGGACATCGGGCAGCTGCCGGCGCCGATTCTCGAACCGGGCCATGACGAACAACGCGTCCGACAGACGGTTCAGGTAGGGCACGACGTGCTCCCCGATCGGCTCCTCCCGCCGCAGCCGCACCGCAGCGCGCTCGGCGCGCCGGCAGACGCTGCGCGCCACGTGCAGGTGCGCCGCGGCGAGGCTGCCGCCCGGGAGGATGAAGTTCTCGAGCGGAGCGAGCGCCGCAGATAGCTCGTCCATCAGCTCTTCGAGCGCGACGACGTGGCGAACCTCGATACGTGGCATCGGCAGGCTCGGCTTGTCCTCCTCGCGCACGCAGAGGTCGGAGCCGAGATGGAAGAGCTGGTTCTGGATCGCCGCGAGCCGCGCCGGCAAGGGCGGCGTCAGGCCGGCCGCCAGGGCGACGCCCAGGGCTGAGTTCAACTCGTCCACCGCACCGTACGCCTCGACGCGCGCCGAGTCCTTGGCGACCCGCTGGCCGCCGCCCAATCCCGTGGTGCCGTCGTCGCCGGTGCGGGTGTAGACCTTGGTGATCCGTGGCAAGTAGCAGTCCTCGCGGCTCATCAATCATATAGAACCGACGCCGTCTCGATCGCCCGTTCGGCATCCCAGACCAGACAGGCCGCGAACAGACAGACCCGTGCGTCGTCCGGCAGAACGACCTCCGCCGGGCCGGCGAGCGGAGCCGGAAGGACGTGCCGGAAGAGATAGCAGGCTTCATAGACCTCGTCGGCGCCCCTGCGATGCCGATGCGTGCCCACCCAGGCCACCTCGGCGCGCTTCACGAAGCCAGGAAGTCGGCGACTCCAGCGCCGCCGCTGCCACTGGCCAATCGGCTCCGCCCAGTCCTGCACTTCGAGCTCGATCCTCTGGCCGGCCACCTTGAAAACGGCCCGCCGGTCGCCGCCCGTGGCGGCGAGCAGCAAGTGGAGACTTGCTCCGGCGCAGTCGTCGAGCCGCCAGCGCTGGCCGCTGCAGCGCAGAACGTTCGGCCCGCCGCCGGGGCCGAGCGTGAAACGCACCGCGCCCAGCTCGAGCGCCGGCGGCCACAGCTCGGCGGGGATCGATCGGCCCCGACCATCCAAGCCGGCGCTCGTCCTCTCGCCCTGGGCGCTGGTCGCCCGGGCGTCGAATTGCAGCGCCAGCGCGCGTTGGCGCAGCGGCGCAAGAGCCTCTCGCGGCGGGGCGGTGCGCAACGCAAAGGCGCGTGGCTGGTAGGCGCCGAGGTGAATCGCGAGGCTGCCATCGGCGCGCAGCAGCGCCGGCCCGCGTTCGCGCTCCTGCCCGTCCACCTCGCGCACCGAGACCAGAGCCGGCGCGATTCGCGGCCCGACGTCGACGGCCGGCGCCCCGTGCAGCTCCTGGAAACGCACCACCCACTCGTCGCTCCGCTCGGCGAGCTTGAGAGCGCGGATCGCGACCGCGGGGTCGGCGAGCCCCAGCAGTTGGAACTGGCGGCCGAGCCGCCCGGCATGGCGGGAAGCCTGGAAGGCGATCGGCGGCTGGTTGAAGCGTGCCGCGATCCACGGCACCCGGGCTGCCACCCAACCGCCGCGGTGCGGTGCGACCCCGAAGCGCAGGCGATGGATCCCCACGTCGAGGCCGCGCTGATAGCGGAAGCGACGACCGAGGGCTGGCGTGTGCACCAGGGTGAGGCGCAGGGTGCCGGGCCCCGGCCGATCCCAGCCCTGGCGGCTGTCGCTCAAGATCGCGACACCCTGTTCCGCGTCGCTGAGATCGGCCCACTGCTGGGCGGGCACCTCGTAGCGGCGCGGCGAGTTGACCCCACGCTCGATCGTGCCGAGGCCGAGGTCGTACGTCGCTCGCGCCGCCGGCAAATCGAACGGAAACGCCGCCTTGAGTAGCCGCCCGCGCTCGCGCCAGTCGAGCGTCAGCTCGCATTCGAGATGATCGCCCGCGGCCCCGGCGGCCAACCGATAGCGAGCTCGCAGGGTCGAGCGACCGACCCGGCGCTCGACCTCGAACCCGACCCGGGCCGGACCGGCTTCGATGACGCGGATCTCCGGCGCCGGTGAAAAGCTCGCGAGCGGCGCGGCGCGCAGGTCCTCATGGCGGATCTCCCAAGCCGGGAAGCGCAACGACCGGTCGGGAAGCAGCTCGAGGCGCGCCGCTCCGGCCAGCAGCTCGCGGGTGCCGGCGCCGAGGCGGAGACTGACGAGATCCCCCGCCGCGTCGAAGCCGGCTTCGAGCCCGGCGCCGACCAGGCGGCCCGGCTCGGCGCGCAGCCGGTCCAAGCCGCCCGGCGCAGTCTCGGCCCGGCGAACGTCGAAGACCGTGAAGCTGCAGCCGGCCAAGCGCGCCACGAACACCAGCTCGAAGCGTCCGTCCGCCAGCCGACGGAACTGGGCGGGAACCTCGCCGCCGTCCGGCGCCAGTACCCGCAAGGCCGCCGGCGCTTCGCCCGGAAGGCGGATCACGGCCTCGATGACGTCCTCCCGCTCCCAGGCCAGCGGGTTGAAGACCACCAAGGGAGCTCCGGCAACCTCGGTGTCCAGCCCGCTCGCAACCGCACCGACGCTATCGCGCAGAACGGCCGCGAATTGATTCAGCGACAGCACCTCGTCGTTCCACGAGTACCGATAGGCCGCGGGAACGCTGGTGCCGGTCAGGTCATCGTGGAACTGGTGGACCAGGAAACGCTGCCAAGCCTCGGCCAGACGCTCCCGCGGGTAGGTTGCGGCACCCAGCCAGGCGGCGGCGACCGCGGCGCGCTCGGCCGCGTCGGCGAGTTGCTCGTTGCGGCGATTCCAACGCTTCATCGCCGCCTGCGCGGTGTAGCAGCCGCTGCCGTGCTCAGCCATCAGCAATTCGCCGCGGTGGCGAGGTAGACCCTCGCGCGCGGCCGGCGGGATCTCCTCCAGCAGCCGCGCCGGTGGCCCGGGAACGACGCGCTGCGCGCCGCGTGCGTGCACGGCCTGCTCCAGGCGGCGCAGCGAAGCGCGGTCTGGCGCCCCGCCGGTGTCGCCGATGCCGAAGTACTTGAGCGCCACCGGCGGCCCGCCGGACGCGGCAACCCGGTCGATCGCCGCGCTCCACGCCGGATCGGTCGCCAGGTCGATCGAGAGCGGCTCGCCGTAGCCGCCCGGGTTGATCGCGGCCACCACGGTCGCGCCGTCCGGGCCCTCCCACAGCCCGATGTCGAACGGCAGCGGCACGGCGCCGCGATCACGAGTCAGCTTCTGGCTCGAGAACAGCTCCAGGCCGCAGTGCGCGGCGATCGACGGCAGGGCATGGGAGAACCCGAAGCAGTCCGGCAGGAAGACGTCCGCCGCACGCAGGCCGAGCTCGCGCTCGAACCAGTCGTTCGCGTACAGCACGTGGCGCACCAGCGACTCGGGCGCCGGCAGGTTGACGTCCACCGCGTCGAGGAAGGCCCCCGCCACGGCCCATCGCCCCGCCGCCATCCAGCGCTTCACCTCGGCCAGAAGATCGGGGTAGTACTCGCCCAGCAGGCGGTAGCGGAAAGCGCCGTCGAAGCTCAGAACATGGCTGGGAAACTCAGCGAAGCGTGCCGCATTCTCGCGCACCGTCTGCGGCAGGAAGCGCTGGATGGTGTCGCGCAGAGTCCACTGCCACTGCGTGTCGAGGTGCGAGATCGCGACGACCACCAGCCGCCGCTCACCGTCTGAGGCGGCTTCGCGCGGCGGGCCGTCCCCGGGGCGCGCCGCCGCGATGGCGTCCGGACGCTGGGCGGCCAGCCGCTTTTCCCGTTTCGAGCTCCGCAACGGCACAGTTCCCTCCGCGCCCGGTGGGACCAGCGCCAAGCGCCCCGGCAGGATGGACTGCGACGGGTGGACCCTACTTTCCCATATCCCGGATCAAGCCGGAACGTTCTCGGGAGTGGTGCGGCTGAAGGCCTGGCGCGCCGCGGCCAGCTCCAGCAGGCGCATCTCCACCGCCTCGTTGACGGTGCCGTCAGGGTAGACGCCGTCCGGGCCGCGCTCTCCGGCGGGCAGGCCGGTCAGGACTGTCATCGCCTCGTCGACGTTGTCGACCGCGATGATGCGGAAGCGGTCCTCGCGCGCCGCTTCGACGACGTCGGCGCGCAGCATCAGGGTCGGGACGATCGCGGCTGGAACGACCACCCCTTGGTCACCGGTCAGCCCGCGCGCCCGGCAGAGGTCGAAGAAGCCCTCGATCTTCTCGTTCACGCCGCCCACCGCCTGGACCTCGCCATGCTGGTTCACCGAGCCGGTGACCGCCAGGCCCTGGCGCAACGGGATCTCGCCGATCGCCGAGAGCAGCGCTGCGAGCTCGGCCAGCGAGGCACTATCGCCCTCGACGCCACCGTACGACTGCTCGAACACCAGGCTGGCGGCGAGCGACAGGGGACATCCCGGGGCATAGCGTGCGCCGAGGAATCCGGACAGGATCAGGACTCCTTTCGAGTGAATCGGCCCGGACAACTCGACCTCGCGCTCGACATCGATCACCTCTCCTTCGCCAACCCGGACCCGGGCGGTGATCCGGCTGGGATGTCCGAACGCAAACCCTCCGAGCTGAACGACCGACAGGCCGTTCACCTGACCAACCTCGGTGCCGTCGGTGGCGATCCGGAGCCGGCCGGCCAGGGTCTCCTCGAGCAGCCGCTCACGGACACGATCCGCCCGTCCTTCGCGTGCCGCGATCGCCCGCTCGACGTCCTCGCGGACGATCGCGTCGCGACCGGCGCGCTGCCGCCAGAAGTCGGCTTCGCTCATCAGGTCGAGAAGCGCCGCCGTGCGCAGGGACAGCCGCTCACCGTCACCGGCGTCGCGCGCCGAAGCTTCGAGCAAGCGCGCCACCGCCGATCGGTCGAGGCTGGCGAGGCCACCGCGCCGCGCCAGAGTGGCCAGCAATCGCGCGTACTCGGGCTGGCTTTCGGCGGTCCATCTCTCCTGGTCGTCAAAGTCAGCCGCGACCTTGAACAGGCCCGGAAAGTCGGGGTCATACGACGACAAGAGGTAGTACAGCAGGCGATCGCCCACCAGCACGACCTTGAGCGAGAGCGGGATGGGTTCGGGCTCGAGTGACAGCGTGCTGACCAGCGACAGGGCCTGGCCAAGCGATTCGATCCGCAGCTGGCCCGAGCGCAGGGCACGCTTGAGCCCCTCCCACGCGAAGGGCTCGCGCAGCACTTGCAGGGCGTCGAGCACCAGGAAACCGCCATTGGCGCGGTGCAAGGCGCCCGGCTTGATCAGCGTGAAGTCGGTCACCAAGGTACCGAGCTGAGACAGGTGCTCGACTCGG
>Ga0316628_100000997_pt1 | contig 19184 bp, 13 predicted proteins | sample OWC_Aug_M2_C1_D5_FD_207648 | JGI IMG/M metagenome (GOLD analysis project Ga0316628, IMG submission 207648) | Wetland soil microbial communities from Old Woman Creek delta, Ohio, United States - OWC_Aug_M2_C1_D5_C | ecosystem: Environmental > Terrestrial > Soil > Wetlands | place: USA: Ohio... | reverse complement strand
AACCTGGGCGCCCCGGGCCCGCATAGCCGTAAACGCGGCATGCCCCGGGGTGTCAAGAAAGACCACATCCCCCCTGGATGAACGGACATAATGGGCGCCAATATGCTGGGTAATGCCCCCCGCTTCACCCGCCGCCACATCGGTCTTTCTGATGGCATCGAGGATGGAGGTCTTGCCGTGATCAACATGACCCATCACGGTGACCACGGGTGGACGGAGTATACGTCCTCCGCCGTCCTGTTGCTCGACTTCGCTGATAAAACTTTCTTCCTCGAAAAATCCCTTCTCCACCTCGTAGCCGAAATCACCGGCCACCAGGGTGGCGGTATCCACATCCAGTGCCTGGTTTACAGTGGCCATGACTCCAAGCGGAATTAGCTTCGCGATCACATCGCTCGACTTTATTCCCATCCTCCGGGCGAGATCGCCGACCGATATGGACTCGGGTATCTTGATCCGTCTTTTAATCGCCTTGGTTGGGGCAATCTGGGTTTGTTGGACCTGTTTTTTCTTTTTTGGGGTTGTCCGCCGAAACCTGCTCACCTTTAGGCCGGTAACAGGAATTCTCTCGGCGATATCGGCCACCTCTTCAAGCTCTACGTCAACTCCCTCCCGGCGTTTGGCAAGGAAGGACTTTTTGGCCTTTGCCGGTACCTCCGCCTCGTGGCTGATCTGGACCACACGTTTCCCCTTTTTGCCTTTTACGGCCTCGCCTCTCCCCCGTTCCTTCTCCTGCATGCCGGCCTGTTCATGAACGTAGGTGGGAAGGGGCTCTTTTTTTGGGGAGGGATGTTTTACCAACTGCGGCCTTCGTTCCCGTCCGATTGGGGCCTTTTCCGGAACCGGAATGGGGATCGCCGCCTTTTTGATTATTTTTACATACTCTTTTCGGGGAGGCGGTGCAGGATGTGCATCAACCGGCTTTGCTAATTTTTCCGCGACAGAAGGGGGAGGTGGGGACAAAGGCAACTCAACGACCGGTTTTTCGACAAACTTCGGCGTGGTTACCGTGGGTTCGGCAACGACCTCCGCAAGAGGAGGAGGTTCAGGCAACGGTTCCGGCCTAACCTTCTCTTCTATGAATTCATGGGATAAGAGTGGCTCCGGCGCCGGTAACTCCTTCTCCGGCTCTTCTTCCCGGGCTGGAAACACCTCCTGCGGCCGGATGGGTTCCTCCCTCATCTCCACAGGCCGGGGAATCTCAACGGCCTGTTCCGGTTCGGCCGGCACCGCCTCAGTTTCCGGAACCGGAGGTTTAACTTGCAGACTCTCAGGTTCATAGCGAATCGTGCTGGTCCGCCGCCGGATGATGGTTCGACCACCTGCCCGGTCAATGCGTTTTTCTTCTACCTTTTTACCTGCTATACCAAAGACCTTCTTCCGGATCTCTTCAACCACGTCTTCATCCAGGGTTGAATTATAGGCCTTAACATTGTATCCCAGTTCTTTGAGTTGCGCGGCCAAGATCTTGCTGTCCACTCCCGCCTCTTTTGCCAACTCGTAAACCCTGATTTTCGTCATTCTGTTCTCCACACGTAATGCATTTGTAAGAAGGCGAAAAAAAACATCACCTTCACTCGGCCGAAAGCCCCTGGCCGCTATCTGTCCCGCCCTGTTGCTCTTCTTGCTGGTGTTTCCGGGCAAGGTGTATCATATTTAATGCCCATTCCGGGTCTATTTCAGGCAAGCGGGAAAGATCATCAATCGAGGCCTCTGCTAAATCATGCAAAGAGGTAACCCCCCCCTTATACAATATTTCGGCCGTTTTTTCGTCCATACCGGGAAGGCTTACCAAAGATTGGTAGCCATCCTGCATTAATTTCGAATAATTAGTTTCACTCTTCACATCTATTTTCCACTCCAGGAGCCGGCTTGCGAGCCTGACGTTTTGGCCCTGGCGGCCGATGGCAAGGGAGAGTTGATCATCAGGAACCACCACCAGCAGGGTCTTATTCGCCTCATCTACGCTGACCAGGGTTACCTGGGCAGGGGCCAGGGCATTGGACACGTATTTGGCCGGGTCAGGGCTCCAGGGAACAATATCAATCCGTTCACCCTGAAGTTCCTGAACAACGTTTTGTACCCTCGATCCCTTCATACCCACGCAGGCACCTACCGGATCGACGTCGGAATCCCGGGAGGCAACGGCGATCTTTGCCCGCGATCCCGGTTCTCGCGCGGTACCCATGATCTGCACTATCCCTTCGGCGATCTCCGGTACCTCAAGGGTAAATAACTTGTTTAAAAATTGGGTATGGGTCCTGCTTAAGACCAGTTGAGGGTCTTTCGTGGTTTTGCGTACATCCAGCAGATAGGCCCTTATTCTATCGCCCTGGCGGAAGGATTTTCGTGGTATCTGTTCATTGACCGGCAAGATGGCATCGGTTCTGCCCAGATTGACAATGATATTGCCTCGTTCAAATCTCTGGACAATCCCGTTAACTATTTCACCCTTGCGGTCTTTGAACATATCATGGACGACATCCCGCTCGGCATCCTTCATTTTCTGAATGATAACCTGCTTGGCCGATTGGGCGGCGATCCGGCCCAAATCGGCAATGTTGTCCATTTTGGTGCCGATACCATCTCCGATCTGTGCTTCCTGGTCGAGTTCCAGTGCCTCTGACAATAAGATCTCGGTTTGCTCGTCCTTGACCTTGTCCACCACTATATGGAACTGAAAGACCTCTATTTCGCCTAGTTCGTCATTATATGCAACCTCCAGATCACGGAGCTGGCCGTACTTTTTTCGTACCGCCAGTTTCACCGCCTCTTCAAGGGTCTCGATAAGGACGTGCCTTTCGATCCCCTTATCTCTGCAGATCTGGTCAATTATCCTTTTCAGGTCCGTAACCATATAGTTTGCTCCGTAATTTACTCCAGACACCAGGTCAATATTAACTCGTTTTCAATCAACGGCATGAAGGGATTGGCTATTATAGACGTAAATCAACTGTCTATTAGAATTCAATCTCAAGATTTGCCTTAGCAACCAGGGAAAGAGGAATAACAATCTCTCCTTCCTTGTTGGTTGACAGGAGCACATTTCCATCCCGCATTCCGACGATGGTCCCCTTAAAGACTTGTTGTTTGTCGATGGGTTCTGCTGTTTTTATCCTTACCTTTCTTCCGGCAAATCGTAAATAATCAGCCTCGTTGCGTAACGGCCGGTCGAGTCCCGGGGAGGAGACCTCCAGATGATAGGGATGATTAATAAAATCATTCACGTCCAGGAGATCACCCATCTCTCGGCTAACCGCCGTGCAATCATCAATGGAGACGGTCCCTTCCTTGTCAATAATGAGGCGCAAAACCCAACCGGTCCGTTCCCTCCGGAGCTGGACAGCGAAAAGGTCGAGCCCCAAACTCTCAAGAACCGGGATTGCCAATCTGGCAACCGCCTCCTCAGTTTTTTGGGTCTGGTTAATACCCTCGTGATTATCTCGCTTCATAATAATAAAAAAAAAGCGGGCTTATAGCCCACTTTTTTGAAAGGAAAAAAATCCTTGGCGTTAATTTAACTGATTGCTATTGGCCATTTAAAACTGACAAGGGAATTTCACCAAGTCTGCTCTAGGCTTTTCAGTTTTTTATTGTTACTCCGCTCCAAGTGGGCCTCTTGCCTCTGCTCGCCATTCTCGAAACAGCGGAATCACACAAGACGTTGGAGCGGACAACGGGGTTCGAACCCGCGACACCAAGCTTGGGAAGCTTGTACTCTACCAGCTGAGCTATGTCCGCTCGAAAGAGATAAAACTTAACGCTTAAAAGGCAATATAACAGATAACGTTCTAATGTCAAGGTTACAAAACATGACCCCGGATATTAGACATGGCAATGTCTCCAAGTCACGTCAATGGCACACCTGCTCCACAATCAAAGGAATAAAAATCAGCCTCAGTCAAAAAACGAATAAGCAGGCCCTGTTAACCCTGCCTTGCTTATCCCCTGCCTAGAGAGGCGTTGATAACCGCCTGCTGTTCATCCGCGGAAAATACCTTGTCGATATCCAGAATCATTATGAATCGGCTATCGCGCTTGCCCATGCCCTTGATAAAATCGTTGTTAAGCGTCGTGCCGATTTTTGGGGTCGATTCAATCTGGTCCGGCTCAAGTTCGATAACTTCCTGAACCGAATCGGCAATGGCGCCAAGCACCACCGTATCGTTATCCAGGGCTACATCAACCACAACAATACAGGTATGAACGGTCTTCTCGGTCTTGGTCATGCCGAATTTGAGTCTCATGTCAATAACAGGCACCACACTGCCACGCAGATTTATCACCCCTCTCATGTAATCAGGGGCCCTCGGCATGCTGGTCACCGTAATAAAATCGAAGATCTCACGAACGTTGGCAACATCCACCGCGAACACCTCATCCCCAAGTTTAAATGTCAGATACTGCCTTGTTTCCGTGATTGTCGGTATGCTCATCTGATCCTCCTCTGTCTTCACAAAGATGGTGAAAATGGGGCTGGCTTTTTCCCTCAAACCGCATTGCCAATATCCCGATGTTGACGAAATTCAAGCCGTCCCCATTTTCAAGCCTTAGCTTCTTTCAAAATCCTCTTTCAAAATTCTCTTTCAAATTCATTGTCCAGCTTATCCGGTTGACCGTCTTCCAGCGCCAGATCAAACCCGGTTGATTTAGAGCTGTCTGTTTTTGCCGCCGGCGCCTTCAGTTGCTTAAGGTCCCTGGATTTAGCAGTAGGCCCTTTGTGCCTGCCTGTTTCCATCGTTATTGCCGGTCTTCTTGACGAGCGGGTTGCGCCGCTACGGTCATCGACCCTGAAGAATCCAATGATCTGCTGGAGCTGTTCCGCCTGGCTCGACAACTCCTCGGTGGTGGCGGACATCTCTTCTGCGGCGCTGGTATTCTGCTGAATCACCCGGTCAAGCTGCTGGATGGCCTTGTTTATTTCTTCAGCCCCGGTTGACTGTTCGCCGCTGGCAGCGCTTATCTCCTGCACCAACCCGGCCGTCTTCTGGATATCCGGTACGATCTTGGCGAGCATTTCACCGGCCTTCTCGGCGATCTGAACACTGCTGATCGAGAGCTTACTGATCTCACCGGCAGCGGATTGGCTCCGTTCCGCCAGCTTTCTCACCTCCGAGGCAACCACGGCAAAGCCTTTTCCGTGTTCACCGGCCCTGGCCGCTTCAATCGCGGCATTAAGCGCCAGCATATTGGTCTGTCGTGATATCTCCTCGATTATCGAGATCTTGGAGGCAATCTCCTTCATCGCGTCCACGGTGGCCGCAACGGCCTGACCGCCTTCCTTCGCGTCTTCCGCGGCCTTCAGGGCAATCCTTTCCGTCTGCTGAGAATTATCCGCATTCTGACGAATGTTGGCGGTTATCTCCTCCATGGATGCGGATACCTCCTCCACGGATGCCGACTGCTCGGTGGCCCCTTCCGACATTTGGGTCGCCGAAGAACTTATCTGCAGACTTCCGGTCGCCACCTGGTTCGACGCCTCCTGGATGTTTATCACGACCTCGGTCAAGGCCTCTATCATCAGATTCAGATTATTCTTGAGGGTGTTGAAGTCGCCGTTGTAGGTGTCCGTGATCTTCGGCGGGATGTCGCCCTTGGAAATGCGGTCCACATACTCAGCCGCCACGTTCAATGGTCCGATCACCGCGTCCAGGGTGTCGTTCACGCCGGTAATAATCTTCTGGAAGTCGCCCTGGTGCTTTGTCACGTCCGCACGGGTGGCCAGTTTCCCTTCCACCGCGGATTTCGACAGCATGACCGCGTCAGCGGTCATGGCCTTAACCGCATCACGACAAGTGATGACCGCCGTTGTCAGCCGATCGAATGCCTGTTTGACCCCTGCCGTATCAGTATCCCCAACAGCGACCTCAAGCTTGAGTTCCATATCTCCCCGCGCCAAGGACTCGAGTCCGGTCAGCAGTCTCGCTGTTTCGTTATCCTGGAATGTCTTGATCTTGTCCGCTACTCGCATCGCCTGCTTAATCGCCGTCTGGTCCACCACCGATTCAAACGCCCCAACGACCTTTCCCTCGCTGTTTTTCACCGGCAGACCAAAATAAGAGATATCAAGATTGAGCCCACCCGGATGAGCATCCGTTTCACTAGCTGCCCGCGCTCCGGTCTGCATAGCCTTAACACAGGCGCAATTGGCCGTATGACAGTCGCTTGTACGGAAATGATCATAACACTTCGTCCCCAACATTTCCTTGGGTTGACGGTTTCCGACCTGGGCCCCGCTCTTGTTTATGTATTGCACAGTAAACTCGTTGTCGATGATCATGGACGGATACGGCAACTCATCTATGAATCCCACCACTCTGTCCAGGGTATCGTTCACGCCGGCAATAATCTTCTGGAAGTCGCCCTGGTGCTTCGCCGCATCTGCCCGGGTGGCCAGTTTTCCTTCCACCGCGGCCTTCGAAAGCAGGTTGGCATCGGCCACCAGCGCCCGGACCGCGTCGATGCACTGGTTCAGGTTGTTCTTGATTTCGTTGAAGTCGCCGTTGTAGGTGTCCGTGATCTTCGGCGGGATGTCGCCCTTGGAAATGCGGTCCACATACTCCGCCGCCACGTTCAAGGGTCCGATGACTGCGTCCAGGGTCTCATTCACGCCGGAGACGATCTTCTGGAAGTCGCCCTGGTGTTTCGTCGCGTCCGCACGGGTGGCGAGTTTCCCTTCCACCGCAGCCTTTGACAGCAGGTTGGCATCGGCCACCAGCGTCCGGACCGCGTCGATCATCCGGGCCATGGCCACAACGAGACTGCTCTCGCTCTTGCCCTTAATATCAACAGCCATCGAAAGGTCGCCAACCGCCACCTTGCCCGCTAACTCGGCTACATAATCCGGCTCTCCACCCAGTTGTTTGAGAATACTCCTAACTATCCAGAAAACAAAACCTGCGGCGGCCAGCAACGCCAGGGCAATCAATCCGAGCATATAGTTCCGGAGATCAATGTAAGTCTGCGCGGCCTCTTCACCGGCTTCTTCCATCTGTTTTCCCTGGAACGTAAGAATGTCTCCGATAGCAGCCATATATTTGGCTTGTACCGGCCTCAATTTTATCAGCAGGGTATCAGTCGCCTCTTTTTTATTTCCTTCAGAGGCAAGCCTTTTTACTTCTTCCTGAACCGGCGCATAGGCAGCCCTGGAGTCCTGCAAAGACTTCAGCAGTTCTTTGCCCTCTTCGGACTTGACAGTCTTTTCAAGACTGTCAATTTTTTCTGTAATTGCTTTCTTCGCCTCTTCAATGCGGGAATCTTCTTTCTGGATACCTTCTCTATCATCAATGAGGATCATGTTGCGCAGGCAACGGGCAATCAGGTTGATATTGTCAGTAATATCATTTGCAACAACCGTCTTTGGGTATCTGTCACTTACTATTTTTTCAATTGAAGTGTTTAATGAATAAAGTCCGTTAATTGACAACGCCCCGACTATACACAAAAAAGCACATATAATCGCAAATCCGATCCCCAGCCTCACGCCAATTTTCATATTCTTGAACATCTCCACCCTCCTTAATTGCTGTTTTGCCCGCTTACGGGCTGTTTTGAAGAGAACACTGACAAAACTGTTCGTTTTTTATTCTCGACCTTGCGCACTACCTCCTTCCTGCCGTTTCCATAATCCGGCTCTGCCTGACATTCGTAAGGGTCTGGGCGATGAGGCCGTTGACGTCATTTGTCACCGGCGAGTCGTGTCCGGTGTAAAGGACGTCGATTTGCAGAAGACAAAGCCGTTCCAGAAAATCCGCGAAACTCCGGAGATAGGTGCCCCCGGGGGTTCTGATGTGCAGGGGCGTGTCCCCGGAAAACAGCACCCGCTCCGCAGCGCAGTAAAGACAGATGGAGTCGTCGGAATGCCAGGGGGCGTGAATCACCTCGAAGTCTTGATCCCCCATCCTGATTATCTGTCCGTCTCGAAGCAGATGGTCCACGCCCTCGAATGGGGCGAAGGCATAAACCCTTGGCCGGTATCTCTCGATAATGGAGGCAAGACCGGCGGTGTGATCCGAGTGGCTGTGGGTCAGAACAACCTGCTCTACCGCATGCTTGCCAAAGCCGGTTGCCATGGCCGCCACCCTGGAGACAATGCCGTTGTTTGAACCGACGTCCAACAGGGTATTGATATCCTCCAGGCGGTTCCACTCCCCGAGTATCAGATAGGCATGGCTCGAATAGACGTTCTTGTCGCTTACCAGGCACTTTACCCGCATGCCGTCACCTTTTTTAAATAACTGCCCGTCCGGGCTCACCTGGGTGAAGAGATGCGCGATCTCCGGCGGCATCTTCTGGGTATGCTCGGTGGCGAAATAACCGCCCTCGGCCAGGGCACTGTGAAACATCTTGATGACCTCGATCCGCTCGGCATACTGGAAATGGAGCAGGACGTTCTTGCAGATAATCAGGCTGAAATCCTGGGCAATGGGCGAAAGCGACAGCAGGTCGTGGTGCTGAAACCGGAGGCGTTCGCGGATCAGGGGGCTGATCTCAAAGTAGCCCATTCGATTGTTGGGCTTGAAGTATTTGGCCAGGATGTCGGCGGGGATTCTCTTGACCTCCTCCTCCGCGTAGACCTCGGCGGCGATGGTTTCGCCGAAGCCGTTGCTGTTGTCGTAGTCCGAGGCGTGAATGAGCAAGTTCTTGAAACCGAACTGCCCCATGTTTTCGGCAAAAACAATGGCCAGGGAATAGGGCTCCGGCCCCATGGCGCAGCCAGCGTCCCAGATTTTGATGCGACTGCGGCCCGACACATAGGGCACTACATGCTTGACCGCCAGTTCAAGGATCTGCATATCGCGAAAAAAGTACGTGAATGCCATAGGAATTTACCTCTTCTCCTGCCGGTCCCGTTCCACCATCTGCATGAGCCTCGGCATATCGAGGATCAGCGCCACTGTGCCGTTCCCGAGGATGGTCGCCCCGGCTACCCCCTCGATGTTCTTGCAATAGGTGCCTAAATTCTTGATAACCGTCTTGTGCTCCCCGATGATCTGGTCCACCACGAACCCCACCCGGTCGCCATTCATCTCCATGATCACCATGTGCTCAATGTCCGGCGGTTGGCCCGAAAGCGCAAAAACATCCCGGAGCCGTAAAAACGGCACCGCCTTATTCCGGACATTAATTACATTGCCGGCCTGTACCTTGGCCTTGTCCTTTGGTCCAAACTCCATGCACTCCCCCACCAGATGCAGGGGCATGACATAAAACTCCTGCTCGATCCACACCAGAAAGCCATCGATGATCGCGAGCGTCAGCGGCAGTTTCAGGGTGATTTCCGTGCCTTCTCCCTTCCGGCTCCGGATCTCTACCTCCCCGCGCAGGGATTCAATACTTCTTTTGACGACATCGAGCCCGACCCCGCGGCCGGATACATTCGTAACGGTCTTTGCCGTGGAAAAGCCCGAGGCAAAGATTAGGCCATACAGATCTTTTTCGCTAAGCACGGCGTCGGCCGAGATAATCCCTTTTTCAATGGCCTTGGCCCGGATCGATTCCTGATCAAGCCCTTGGCCGTCATCTCTTATCCGGATAAGAACGCTGGCGCCCGAATGTATCGCCGACAGGAGTATCGTGCCCTTACGCGCCTTTCCCGCCGCGACCCTTTCATCCGGCGATTCGATCCCATGATCGATGCAATTCCTGATCAGGTGGACCAGGGGATCGCCCAGCTTTTCGATGACGGTCTTGTCAAGTTCGGTCTCGGCCCCTTCCAAGGTCAGATCGATCTCCTTGCCCAGTTCCTTGGAAAGATCCCGGACCAGCCGTTTGAATTTACTGAAGGTGCTGCCGATCTGCAGCATGCGGATGCCCATGGTGTTGTCACGGAGCGACTCGGTCAATCGTTCGACTTCCTCGGCTATGGCTATAAACCGCTCGTCGCGCGAAGTGGCGGCGGTCTGGGTCAAACGGGCCTGAACCGTTACCAGTTCACCCACCAGATTGACCAGGATGTCCAATTTGTTGGAGGGAACGCGAATGCTCGCTGCTGCCTCGCTCTGCTCCTGCTTTTCCCGGATCTCTCTGATGTGTTGCTGTTCAATCAGGGCCGCCTCGATCTGGGCAGGGTTAACCACGCCGGCCTCGACCAGGAGATCCCCGATACGTTTCTGGCCGCCCAGCACCGTCTTAAGATCGGCGACCGTGAGGTCGCCCTTTTCCATCAGGATTTCGCCGAGCTTCTTGTATCCAGACTCGCCGACCACAGCGCCATGATCGTCGATTTTCTCGATCTTGACCTTTGCTTGGTCATCAACAAAGATGAAGGCGTCACGAATGGCGTTCTCTTCTTGATTGGTGGTCAGAATTATATCCCACCAGGTATAGCAGAGTTCGGGGTCGAATTCGTACAGATCAGGAATGCAGTCGGTATGGGCGACAACCTTGTGGTCACCCAGCAGCCGCAACTCCTTGATGATATCGAGCGGGTTTATGCCCTGTTTAAAAACCTCGGCCGACGGCCGGAAACGGATGCGATAGGTAACAAGGGCCGCCCCTTGGCCGGAATCTTTATCCTTATCCGTTAAGGCCTCTACAACAGGCTTCGAGGCTACGCCCGGCAGCAACGTCTTGAACCCGGCGATGATCCGGCCGGCCTGCGCCTTGCTTGCCGGATCTTCCTCGCCTGCGGACTCAATCATGGTCCGGACCTGATCGCGGGCCGCCAGGGTAAGATCGATCAGGTCCCGGGTCACCTTGATCTTGTCGTTTCGAATCAGATCGTAGACCGTCTCGACCTCGTGGGTGAAGGCCGCGATCTCGTCAAGGCCGAACATCGCACTCGATCCCTTGATGGTGTGGATGGCCCGGAAGATCCTGCTGACGATGCCTTTATCGTCCGGGGCCTTCTCAAGTTCTAAGAGCGCGGACTCAAGCTCGACAAGAAGCTCGTTGTTCTCCTCTTTGCAGGCGTCTCTTAACTCATCATCGCTCATAATGCCTTCGTCTTTGCTAAGCTTTCAACCCAGAGGCAACTGTTCATCCGATCCGACGTGCATCCGGTATGGCGATCATACCCCGCTGCCTGCACGACTTTCAGGAACTGCTCGGAACGATTTCCGGTCATTTTAAAGACCTTGCCCATGCCTCCCGCCGTCCAATGGGCCGAGCAAAGAAGCTGCAAACAAGCAAGATCCGCCTCCCTCACCTTGCTTAAATCCAGGTTGACGGCCTCAAACTCTTTTAATACGTTCACCAGGACGGCCTTCATTTCCTTGATCTTGCTAAGGGTAAGGCTTCCGGAGAACATAATCCGCGCCTCGTTGTTTTCTTGTTCTACCTTGCATTCCATGTGTTGCCTCCCTTACGATCAGAATGCTGATCGACAAATCCGTATTCATTCCTGGGGCCGTAAGTTGTTACATGGGCAACGATGGCATTTCCTCTGGCGTTGAATTCCAATTGCTCGGTCAGAGTGTTGATGAGGAGATAGCCGTACCGGCGGAAGTGGTGTTCATCGAAATCAGGGTGGGCGGCGCTGCCGTAATCAAAGCCCTCGCCCTGGTCTTCCATCTCGATTCTGAATACGCCGCTAATAAGCCGCTCAACCCGGGCGCGTACCACTCTGCCGGCCTCCTGCTTGTTGCCGTGTCGGATGGCATTATCGAGCAGCTCACGAAAGACGATATCGACCTCAAACGAGTCCTCAACTCCTTGACTTGCCAGGAATTCCAGCAGGCTTTCCCTGACCTTCCACATAAGCGACAGGTTTGATGGAATGATGAAATTAATGGCGTGCTCATGCCATTCGACCTTGATGTTGTTCTCCATATTCGGCACAAATGAGGTTAAGGATAATAGAATTCAGGAGTCAGAAGTCAGAATCAGAAATAGAGAGCCTAACGAATCCCCTCCTGGCTCCTAAATTCTGACTTCTTCAATTTTATATGACATAAGCAAAAGACGTGCCGACCATTATAGCAAGACGCTTTCCCGCCCTGATTGCCGGTTTCCTGCCTGGATGGCGCCAAGACAAACAATATAGAAGGGTGTGACGAATGTCACCCTCTCTTCCTTTACATGATGCACTATTAGAAGATTATGCGGATAGGACAGCAAAAGTGACCGGCGTCAACATGGTGACGGATGTCACCGGGGTTTGGAGTAAGACCGATGAGTTTTTATAAAGTCTATTTCAATATTGATTATTATGACCGAAACATGGAATATGGTTCTGAAGACCCGGCCGATCTGAAGCAGACCACCCGTGTTATGACCATATTACTACCGAACGAATATTAGGCGGGTTGAAAAAAGAGATCCCCTACGGTAAAGCATTAAAGGAGGTTTAACATGGCAGAAACAGCAAAAAAATGGGCGACCTACGATGACCTTTACAACATCCCGGAAAACATGACCGGGGAAATCATTGACGGCGAACTGATTGTTTCCCCCAGACCGTCCCCCGAGCATATGTTTATATCTTCATTCGTTGGGGGGAAGTTATTTACGCATTACTATGGACGAGGTGGACCTAACGAATGGATAATTCTGGATGAGACTGAAATCAAACTGGAGTCGGATACTTTCGTGCCTGACATTGCCGGCTGGAAGAAAGAACGTTTTTTAAAGCCCAAAAGTCAAAATTGGGTATCGGTAACTCCTGATTGGGTATGTGAAGTTATTTCGCCAAGCAGTTTCCGACATGATCGGATAACCAAGATGGGGCTTTACGCCAAGCACCGGATTCCGTATTTTTGGCTTATTGATCCCCGAGACAGGTTATTGCAAGTCTTCAAGCTTGAAGCCGGCGGGTGGTTGATAATTGGGAATTACGCCGAAAACGAAAAAGTACGAGCCAAGCCGTTCCAAGAAATTGAAATCGACCTGACCAACCTTTGGTTGGAAGGGCAAACAAAGGAGTCAGCACAATAGAAGAAACAAAACAGGCTCCTTCTCCATTATCACAGAACCACAAAAGCCAACTCAATGAAGTTGGCTTTTTCTTTGGCGCGACAGGAGTATTGGGAGCGCGACCTCACGGAGGACGATCACCCCTTCTTTTTTCCAGCCGGTTCGGCTGGCAGTCGCTCAAAATTAGGAGGAAGATAGGCCGTGGCGCTTCAAGGCCTTGCTTACCCCGGAGCGGGAGATACCGAGCAACTGGGCCGCAACGGACTGGTTGTTGTTGGCCCGACGCATGGCCTCGACAATAAGCTGTCGCTCGGCCTCCTTAAGGGAAGGCAATGGACTTGAGAGACTGAAAGGCGATAATACCCTGGCCTCGACGGCCACTGAACTTGACGGTGATGAGGAATGACTCCCGGCGAGCTGTTTGAAAGGGGCCAGGGAAAGCACGCCGCGGGTGTGGCTGTATACGGCATTATAGATCATGGCCGCAAGCTCGCGGATATTACCGGGGAAATGATAAGCGGCAAGCAGACCAACAAGTTGACCTGGCACAGAGGGCTTCTTCTTGCCCAGTTCGTAAGCCGCCTGCTCGAGAAAATGATCGACGAGGAATGGCAGATCGTACGGTCGCTCCCTTAAAGGGGGAATATGGATCTGATGGTTCTGCAGACGATAGAAGAGATCGGCCCGATAACAGCCTTCATCCTTCAGCTTGGCAAGGTTCTGGTTGGTAGCGGCGATCACCCTGATTGCCGCCATCTTCGGCATATCGGCGCCAAGCGGATAGTATTCGCCTTCCTGGAGAAGGCGGAGCAATTTTACCTGACTGGAAGAACCGAGATCGCCGATCTCATCAAGGAACAGGGTACCGCCGGCCGCAGTTTCAATAAGACCCGGACGATGTTTATCGGCGCCGGTGAAGGCGCCCTTGAAGTGTCCGAAAAGGGTATCACTGAAAACATGGTCGTCAAGGCCGGCAACGTTAACCGCCACCAAGGGGCCGGGGCGGTTGCTCAGGGAATGGACGGCGCGGACGATCAACTCCTTGCCGACCCCTGTCTCTCCGGTGACGAGAACAGGCTTGACAGAGGCGGCAATGGCTTCCACATACTGAAAAACAGCCCTCATCTTTTGATCCCGGGTGACAATAGCGCTGAAGGCCTCGGGGTGCATCAGTTCGTCATGGAAAACCCGCTCCCTGAATGTCAAATGCTCAAGGCTGATCTCCCGGTGTTCAACGGCATGCCGGACCAGGATGGCCATACGTTGCGGCTCCACCGGCTTGACCAGAAAGTCGAAGGCCCCGGCCTTGATGCAGGATACCGCCATCTCAACGTCATTTAAGCCGGTGACAATGATCACCGGCAGATGGGGAAACCGGGCGACAATTTTGGCAAGCAGTTCCTGGCCGGACACATGCGGCATGACAAGATCAAGCAGGACAACGCTGAAATCCTGCGATTCCACGAGTTCCATGACCAGGCGGCTGTCCTGGCAGACCACAACATTGTTGAATCCCTCGCTCCTTAAGGCACGCCTGCCGGCGGAGAGGAGGTTGGATTCGTCGTCCACCATGAGGATAGGCAGGTACGGGTAAAGGTTTTCCTGCCGGTCTGCGGGCTGTAGTTCCTGGGGGCTCAACGTCGCTTCCTCCATTCGTCATTCGTAACTACTTAGTTTGTTTAGACTGTAGTCTGTTAGGACTGCCCCTATCCACCTAAACACCTACAGACTATCCACCTGAGTAATGGCCGGCAAGACCAAACGGGCAATGGTGCCCTGGCCCGGAGCCGACTCAAACTCCAACCAGCCGCCGTGGTCGTTAGCGATCCCGGCGCTGATCGACAGGCCGAGACCGGTGCCGCCGCTGGCCCGTTTAGTGGTATAAAAAGGGACTTGAATACGCGGCAGATCATCGGCTGCAATGCCGGTCCCTTCGTCGCGGACGGTCAGGGTTACCACCTTACGAACAAGATCAAAGCCGGTATTGATCTCGATGCCGGATTCTGGTCCCGGCAAGGCCTGACAGGCATTCTGTAAAAGATTGACCGCCACCTGCTCCAGCCGTTGATAATCGCCACGGATCTTAGGAATGTTTTCGCCGTACTCCAGCCGCAGGCGGGTAGTGGACCTCCGAAGCATGTTTGCCATGAGGACCAGGGCCGATTTAACCACCTGATTGAGGGAAAGGATTGAGGACAGGTCGACCGGCCACTCCCTGGCATAGTCGCGTAACTCATCGACAATTGACTTGATACGCTCAGACCCGCCGCGCAGATTGGCAAAGATCTCGGGCAGCTCCCGACGCAGATCCGAATAATGTTGGCCGCCGATCCTGAAATCACCGTGTTCGGCGTAATAACGGTCCAGTATGGGTAGGGCGTCGGCCCATGACCTTTCGAGCGGGGCCAGATTCGAGAGGATAAAATGATTCGGATTATTGATCTCATGAGCAATGCCCGAAACAAGGATTCCCAACGATATCATCTTGTCTGCCTGCTGTAACTGACGCTGCTGCAGTAAGGCCTCGTCCACCAGCCGCTTCTTCTCCGTGATATCAAATGCCAGCCCTTCAATAATGGTTTCACCGTGTTCTATCCAGGTACCGATCGAACGGTCCGCCAGCCAGTGATAATTGCCGGTCGCGTCCCTGATGCGGTATTCCAGGTTATACCCCTTAACCGAAACAGACTCTGTCATGGCCGTGTCGACCTTGAGTCGGTCATCCGGATGAATGGAGTCAAGCCACAAAGACCGTTCGACATAGAGACGGGTCCTGGGGTAGCCTAGAACAGACTCCGCTCGGGAAGAAAAAAAGAGGAAGCCCCGGGAGGTTGAGAACGAATAAAGGATGGCCGGGACCCCCTCCACGAGCCTCCGGTACTGAGCTTCCCGGGCAGCCAGTTCCAGCTCCGATTGCCGGCGCTCTTTTAGCAGCTTCCATTCCCTTAAGGCGCGGGACACGATATGCGGCAGATTATGAAAAACCTCCGGTGTTTTTACCACATAGTCCAGTGCGCCGGCCTTCATGGCCTCAACCGCCAGTTTTTCGCTGCCGTGACTTGTCATGATCAGAATGGGGAAAGGGCCGGTTTCCGGGGGCGAAACCAGGAGGTCGAACGCGTTGCCATCAGGAAGGTTCAAATCAATGAGAGCAATGGACGGAGGACTGGCCCCTACCACCTGGCGATATTCCGCCAGGGTCCCCGCCACCCGAATATCGGTAGAAAGCAGACTGCTGTTCTTGAATGCCCGAAAAATGCCATCGAGGTGGGCCGCTTCGTCTTCAACAAGCACGATCCGGATGCGACTTGCATCAATTGGAATCATATCTCTCTAATTCTACTTTGTCACATTAGGAATTCAGAAGTCAGAAGTCAGGAGTCAGAATATATCGAGCCACCGGACGAAAAAACTGTTTATCTTTCCTCCTGAATTCTGAATCCTGAATTCTGAATTCTTTTTTCACTTTAACTCAAGAAATCCGGCACCTGCCGGCGGCAGGCATTGGCAAAATCCTCTGGGAAATGACCGACGATAAAACGGCGCTGGAGCTCGCTGAAGGCCCCGGGAGAATCGGGTAAACGGGGCAGAAAACAATAGAGCAGGCGCTGGTCATTATCCGGGGAGTTGAAACGTCTGGAAAGTTCAATTCCGTTTATCATCCGGCAACCCATGGCGGTAAGGACCTTCATGGCCAGAAGGATGGCCCGGTCCAGGGAGGTCCTGGTGCCGGTATCCGCCTCCAGGATATTACCCACCTCCCCCTTGGTCATGACCTGGAGTTCCCATTGCGAGGTCTGGGCCTTGGGGACAAATAGCATCACCTGTTCATCCTCCCACACGATGAGGTCATGGGGCCGGTCTTTGCGGCCGTCGATCCGTTGGTTGTTCCTGATCGCCCGGATATAGGCGCTAAAAAAAGGTTGTTGGTTCTTTTCCCTGAACTCCCTCGCTACCTTGGCCACCTGATCCCCAAAGCTGTAAGCCGGCATGATGCAGTTAGATTCCGTTGTCTCGCCAGTACAGAAGGCCCGCACCTCAGCCGGGATCAAGGCATATTGCTGATGGATCTGCTGATGAGAGGCATGCAACCGGTAGCCGGAGGGGGCAAAATCAAAGCCGAAATTCCATCCCCACAGGGTGGCGGTAAAAGGAAGGGCTTTTGCCATGCCCGGCCGGGAAATAAGATCACGGATCCTTTGGCGCAATTCTTCAAGGAAGGCAACCGGAAAAGATTGTCTGCAGCCGGGCAAGGGGATATCAAGCCCGGCGGCAAGGCACGTATATATCCGTTGATAATAAAGATGCCGCAGGCCGGTCATGTCGGTTAAAGAGAGATCGGCAATCGAGTAGCGGACGGCGGTATTGGCCATATTGGCCGCATAATGACCCCAGGGGATATAGCTGTTCCGGCGCAGGTACTCAAACACGTGGGTCCTGCCATCGGAGGAACAATATTCGCCCACGATCTCGCTGGAACCCTGGGCTCCCGGAGTAAGCACCATTACCTCTTTATACTCATCCGGCAGATAAGGGTTGTTGGCCAGGGTCTCAAAAAGGACCGACCGATACACCCGGTGCCGGGCCTGGTTCCGGGCGTCACGTTCATAACAGAGGCCGACCGGCCGATTGGTTATGGGATCATATTCAAAGGGGCAGGAAAGCCTTGCCAGGGCCACGAGATCACGTTCGTCGGTGGAGGTGCTGGCCAGGGCAAGAAGGAGCGGCGCGGGCAATCCGGCAAAGGCCTGAACAATTTGATCCATAGTGCAGGTTGAATTGTTCCCGAGCCAGCCCGCAAGCAGCCCGGTCATGGAACAAGGCTCCGGAGGGGGCAGCCTAAAGGCTAAGTCATCATCGACCTTGGCGTCTGCCCAGCCCTTGTCAATATAGGTCGTGCCCCAGAAGGGAAAGACGTTTGGAATCTCAAAAATCCAGCGGCCGTTATTTTCCGTGATATCCGCTGCCGGGAAATTGGCCTGGTTTATATACCGTTCGCCATCGGGAAAGATGCCCAGAGAACGGATATCGTCATTTATCCGCAGGTTTATCACCTGATAGACAGGCTTGTGGATACCGTTTATAAATTCGCCTGCGGGTGAAAGACCACCGGATAATCTCATGAATGAATTCCCTCCTTGCCCCATCGTAAGATCTCAATGATTTCAGCACGGCTCAACCGTTTTATGATCCCGGCATCATCTTTCCGGATAAGTTCCTTGGCCAGGGTGCGTTTTTTCTCGATCAGGGCATGAATTTTTTCTTCCACCGTATCCCGGGTAAGGAGCTTAAAGACCTGAACCACATGCTTCTGGCCCATCCGGTGGACCCTTGCGGTCGCCTGATCCTCCCGGGCCGCATTCCACCAGCGGTCATAGTGGATTACGGCCTGGGCGCTGGTTAAATCCACCCCCACGCCGCCGGCGAGCAGGCTGGCACAAAACACCCGGCAGGCGGAAACGCTATTAAACCGTCTGATCTCCTCCTTGCGGACGGCAAGGGACATATTGCCCCGGATACCGGCATAAGGAATGTTTTGCTGCGTAAGATGTTTCGCTATAATGTCGAGCATGCGGGTATAGTGACTGAAGACCACCACCTTTATCCCGCTATCAAGACACATATCCAGGAGTTCAGTAAAGAGTTCCCATTTCCCGCTGGTGAGAAAGTCATCCCCTTTCCCATTCTTAAGCAGGGCCGGATGGTCGCAAATCTGTTTGAGCATGGTAATCACGGCGAGAATATCTATATAGGGAAGGGACCCATTTTTTTTGTCGGCGGAAATCCGCGAAAAAAGTTGGGCGCCCTGACCCTCAAGGACTTCGCGATACAGGGCGATCTGATCGTCCGTCAGCGTGCAGTAGCGGACATCTTCAATAACCGCGGGAAGCTCGGAGAGCACCTGCCCTCTGGTGCGCCTTAATAAAAAAGGATTTATCAGCCGGCTGAGTTTGGCGCTCGCCTGGCGGTCCCCGTTTTCCTCAATGGGGATAATGAAATGCCGCTTAAACCAGGAGTCACTACCCAAAAATCCAGGCACGCAGACGTCAATTAAGGCCTTCAAATCGCAGACCGAATTCTCCAGGGGGGTTCCGCTTAGCCCTACCATGACCCTGCCGTTAAGCTGTAGGACTGCGGCATGAACATCGGTCTTTTTGTTCTTTATGGATTGGATTTCATCTAGAAGGATGATATCAAAGGGGATCTTTGCCAATGACTCAATATCACGGCGCAGGATACCATAGGTGGTGATGAGGAGATAACTGTCCCGGGCCTCCTCAAGGTCCCTTTTATTTCCATGAAAGATATACCAGGAAAGCCCCGGGTAA
>Ga0316628_100000996_pt1 | contig 19187 bp, 19 predicted proteins | sample OWC_Aug_M2_C1_D5_FD_207648 | JGI IMG/M metagenome (GOLD analysis project Ga0316628, IMG submission 207648) | Wetland soil microbial communities from Old Woman Creek delta, Ohio, United States - OWC_Aug_M2_C1_D5_C | ecosystem: Environmental > Terrestrial > Soil > Wetlands | place: USA: Ohio... | reverse complement strand
TGTTCGACAGCTGGAAGCCGTTCCGCGACGAGGAGTATCTCTGGTTCCGGGTCGCCGAGAACACCTTCGACAGCTTCGTCTACAACAAGTCGGCGCAGAACAGGTGACGGGCGAGAGCCGGTCGGACTGAAGAAGCGCCCCGCCCTCCGGCGGGGCGTTTCGCTTTCGACCGCCGCGCCGGCGTCACTTGATCTGGATCGGCGCCGTCGGCTCCACGCCGATCGGAATCTCGATCTTCACCTTGTTCGGATCGACCTTGGTGCCGAGGTCGATGAAGCTCGTCACCAGGGTCGGAAAGAAAATCACGATGGCGACCATGATCAGCTGCAACACGACCCACGGAATGGCGCCCCAGTAGATATCGGAGCTCTTGATGTCCGGCGGCGTGATGCCGCGCAGGTAGAACAGGGCGAAGCCGAACGGCGGATGCATGAATGACGTCTGCATGTTCACGCCGAGCAAGACGCCGAACCAGACGAGGTCGATGCCGAGCTTGTGCGCAACCGGGGCAAGCAGCGGAATGATGATGAAGGCGATCTCGAAGAAATCGAGGAAGAAGGCGAGGAAGAACACGAAGATATTGACGACGACCAGGAAGCCGACGGGGCCGCCGGGCAGCGAGGTGAGCATGCGCTCGATCCAGAGATCGCCGTCGACGCCGCGGAAGACCAAGGTGAACACATTGGATCCGACCAGGATGAAGATCACCATCGCGGTGATCCGCATCGTCGACTCCATGCCCTGCCAGGTGAGCGACCAGGTGAGCCGCCGGTGCAAGGCGGCGAGCAGCAAGGCGCCGACCGCGCCCATGGCGCCGCCTTCGGTCGGCGTGGCGAGGCCCACGAGGATCGTGCCGAGGACCAGAAAGATCAGCACGAGCGACGGCACCATTCCCCACAGGCATTTTCGGATCAGCGGCCAGCCGACGAGGGTCCGCGCTTCCGGCGGAAGGGCCGGTACGTCCTGCGGCTTGAAGATCGAGACGAAGAAGACGTAGACGCAGAACAGCAGCACCTGAACGATGCTGGGTCCGATCGCCCCGGCGTACATGTCGCCGACCGACCGGCCCAGCTGGTCGGCGAGCACGATCAGCACCAGGGAGGGCGGGATCAATTGCGTGATCGTGCCCGAGGCGGCGATGACGCCGGTCGCATGTCGAATGCTGTATCCATAGCGCTGCATGATCGGCAGCGAGATCAGGCCCATGGCGATAACCGACGCCGCGACGGTGCCCGTGATGGCGCCGAGCACCGCGCCGACCAGGATCACGGCATAGGACAGTCCGCCGCGCAGCGGTCCGAAGAGCTGGCCGACGCCGTCGAGCAGGTCCTCCGCCAGGCCGCAACGCTCCAGAATTGCGCCCATGAAGGTGAAGAACGGGATCGACAGCAGCAGGTCGTTGGACATGATCCCGAACATGCGCTCCGGCAGGGTCGTCAGCAGGCTCGTCGTGAAGAACCCCTGTTCGATCGCAAAGAAGCCGAAGAAGAGCCCGACCGCCGAAAGCGAGAACGCGACCGGATAGCCGATCAGCATGAACAGGATCAGCCCCCCGAACATCAATGGGGCCATGAGATGGTATGCGATCACTGCAGCGGCTTTTCGTATTTCGGCGCGAGCTCGACATGACCGACGAGCACCGCGACGCGCTTGATGATCTCCGAGATGCCCTGAAGCGCCAGCAGTCCGAATCCGACCGGCAGCAGCAGCTTCGCCGGCCAGCGGATGAGGCCGCCCGCGTTGCTCGACATCTCATGAATCGCATATGACTCGACGAAGAACGGCCAGGACATCCAGCCGATGATCACGATCCCGGGCATCATGAAGAGGATGCCGCCGAGCAGGTCGATCCACGCCTGGTTTCGCGGCGAGAGCCGGCTGTAAATGATGTCGACCCGAACGTGTTCGTTGACCTTGAGGGTGTAGGCGGCGCCCAGCAGAAACATGACACCGAACAGGTACCACTGGATCTCGAGCCACGCGTTGGAGCTGATGCTGAGCGTATAGCGGCTGGCCGCGTTTCCGGCACTGATCAGGCAGGCGATCAGGACGGACCACGTTGCCAATTTGGCGATGCAGGTATTGAGCCCGTCGATGGCGCGACTCAACGCGAGAAGATATCGCACGAGGCCCCCACTTGCTCTGGCGACGAATGCCAGACCCCGCTCTTTTTGCGCAACAGGCGGCTGTACGCCGTTATGCGGGGCATGCGTGCGATCGATGGTATCCGGCGCTTCCCGGTCCGTCCAACGGAATCAGGGCGCAGGCGTTGTGATGCGTTCCCAGCCGTTGGGCCCGAGACCTTCGAGCGGGCGGAAGCGGGCCTTGTACGCCATCTTCGGGCTCTCGGCGATCCAATAGCCGAGGTAGACGTACGGTATCCCGGTCTGGCAGGCCTGCTCCACCAGCCACAGCACCATCCAGGTGCCGAGGCTGCGTGTCGTCATCTCGGGATCGTACAGGCTGTAGACGGCGGAGAGCGCGTCCTTCTGTCGATCGGCCAGCATGACGGCGACGAGCGCGCCCGCCGGATCGCGGAATTCGACGATGCGCGTATCGACCGGCGTGTCCTCGACCATCGCGCGATAGTCGCGCCAGGTCATCGCCGACATCTCGCCGCCGGTGTGACGGCTGCGCTGATAGCGCATGAACAGCCGGTACTGCTCCATTGTCGCGCGGGCGGGCATGTCGGTCGCGACCAGGTCGGCGTTTCGCGCCATGAGGCGGCGGTAGGTGCGGGCCCAGTCGAACTCTCCGGCCACAATGCGCACCGGGACGCAGGCTGTGCAGCTCGGACAGGCCGGCCGGTAGGCGAGGCCGTGGCTGCGGCGGAAGCCGGCCCGCGACAGGCGCTCATACAGCTCCGGGGCGTTGGGTGTGGCGAGATCGGTGACGACCTTGCGCTCCAGCCGCCCGGGCACATACGGGCAGGGCATGGCGCGGGTGCCCATGAAGAAGCGGTGAGGTTGATCGAATATCGGCCGGTTCATCGCCCGCACGGTCCTGCGTGAGAGTCGGGCGTGAAGGATAGATTACCGATTCGCCCCTATGCAAGCGGATGCATGAGCGCCCGGCTGCCGGGCGAGCCGGCTATTTTACCCGGGGGCCGGTCCAGTCCCGTTTGAGCTCGGTGCTCGGCGCCGCAGCTGGCGGCACCGCCTTCGTCGCGGTGTGCATGGCCGCTTCGCTCGCCTCGCGCAGAAGCACGATGGAAATGCGGCGGTTGCGCGGCGAGGTGGGATCTTCGGGCAGCAATGGATCGCGATCGGCCCGCCCCGCCACCGCCGCGATGCGCGCCGGGTCGAGCCCCGCGTCCACCATCACGCGCCGACTGGCCTGGGCGCGATCGCCGGACAGCTCCCAATTGCCGTAGCCCCGGGGTCCGCCGCGGAACGGCATGGAGTCGGTGTGGCCGGTGATCGAAATCTTGTTGGGCAGTCCCTGCAATGTGACGGCGACCTGCTGCATCAGCTTCTGCGTCCGCTCAAACATCCGGGCGCTGCCCACCGGGAACATCGGTTGGCCTTCCTGGTCGACGATCTGGATGCGCAACCCTTCCGGCGTCCGGTCGACCAGCAGATGCTTCTGCAATTCGCGCAGCTCCGGGGATTTCTCCACCGCGTCGCGCAGCGCCTGTTCGACCTGCTCGAACCGAGTGTCTTCCTTTTCGCGCTCGGCCTTCTCCCGTTCGGCGGCATTCTGCTCGACCGCCTGCTGCGTAGCCGAGTCGGGGTGCTTCGCCTTGTCGGCGGACCCGCCGTCGTCTTCGGCCTTGCCTTCGTTCGCGCCCGTGGTTGGCTCGAGATTGAGCGAAATGCTGGGCGCGGCGGTCCGGACGGCCATCGCGCCGGGTGAGGCGATGGCGCGTCCCCCGAGCATGCCGCCGGCACCGCCTGTACTCTTGGAAACTGTCGACGGCGAGAAATAATCCGAAATTCCCTGTTTCTGGACTTCGGTGGTGGCGTTGAGCAGCCAGAGCAGCAGGAAGAAGGCCATCATCGCCGTCACGAAATCGGCATAGGCTACCTTCCACGCGCCGCCGTGATGGGCTTCGTGACCGCCCTTCTTCGAGCGTTTGATGATGATCGTGGCGGTGTTGTCGTTCTTGCCGGCCATGGGGCGGGCCCGGTCAGCTCGTGATCGCGGGCAGCGCGGATACCGCTTCCTCGACCTCGTAGAAGGTCGGCCGCACCTCGGTCAACAACGCCTTTCGCGCGAATTCGATGGCGACGGCAGGCGCGTGGCCGCCGAGATAGGCGAGCAATCCCGCCTTCATACATTGGTAGTACTTCGTTTCCGCGTCGTAGGTGATCTTGAGCGTGTTCGCGAGCGGGCCGATGAAGCCATACGACAGGAACACGCCGAGGAACGTTCCGACCAGCGCGCCGCCGATCAGATGGCCGAGAACTTCCGGCGGCTCGGTAATCGAACCCATTGTCTTGATGACGCCGAGGACCGCAGCGACGATGCCGAGCGCTGGCATGCCGTCGGCCATGGTCTGAACCGCGTTCGAGACTTGGCTCAGTTCGCTATGGTGGGTTTCGATCTCCTCGTCGATCAGGGCCTCGATTTCGTGCGGGTTCTCCGTGCCAAGGCTGATCATGCGCAGGTAATCGCACAGGAACGTCACGACATGATGATCGCCATGGAATGCCGGGAACTGCGTGAACAGACTGCTTTCGTCGGGATTTTCGACGTGCTGTTCGAGCGCCAGCATGCCCTTGCTCTTCGCGAGCTTGAACACCTGATACATCATCGACAGGAGTTCGAGATAGCTTTCCTTGGTGTAGCGCGAGCCCTTGAGGGCATGGCCCATGGCCTTGGAAGCACGGCTTAGAACCGATTTTGGATTGCCGATAATGAACGCGCCGATGGCGGCGCCGACGATGATGATCCCCTCGAACGGCTGCCAAAGCACCAACAGATGACCGCCGGCCGCGGCATAGCCGCCGAACACGGCGGCGACCACGACGACCGCACCAATCAACAGGAACATCAAAACCTCGGTGAAACCCGCTGGCGACGCCATCAAGATGCGGCATTGAGGTTAACAAGGTCTTAATGTATAATCATTGTTTTTCAATAACTTAGTAGAATTCTCCGGATCCGGAGGCCGGCCGGAGGCGGGTGCCGCTTGACGGTTTCGACCGACGCGGTAACGGTAGCCCGCGCAAACGCGAAAAGGACAGTGCATGGCCGCCAATGTCATCAGCGTCGAAAAGCTCCAGGAGCGTCTCGTCGCCAACAAGTTCAACGCCTGGATGGGGCTGAAGATTCTGTTTCTCGACGAGGAGCGGATCGAGATCGGCATGACCTGGCGTGAGGACATGATCTCCAACCCTCAGGCGCGGGTGACCCATGGCGGCATTCTCGGTGCCCTGGTCGACGTCGCAGCCGACTTCATGATTGCCGCGAAGATGGGCGCACCGGCGCCCACCGTCGACATGCGGGTCGACTACCACAAGGCGGCGGCGCCCGGCGATCTGAAGGCGGTCGGGCGCATCGTCCGGCTCGGCAGCACAGTCTCGACCGCCGAGGCGACCGTGTTCGACGGCGAAGGCGGCCTGGTCGCCAGCGGGCGTGGGGTCTATTTCACCGGGGCGCTGAAGAAATAGCGCCCCGGCTCGCCGTGGGCCGCGGCCCACTCGGTTTTGACATCGCGCTGCGGCAACGCCATTCTGCTCCCATCCGGTCGATCCTGCGCGGCGCGACAAAAGCAAGAGAGTGATGAGCATCGATCCCCGCGAATTTCGTAACACGCTCGGCTGCTTCGCTACCGGCATCACGGTGATCACCACGGTCGACCGCGACGGCGGGCCCGTCGGCTTCACCGCCAATTCGTTTACCGCGCTGTCGCTCGATCCGCCGCTGATCCTGTTCTGTCTCGATCGCAACGCGACCTGCTTCGAGTCGTTCCATCGTAACCGGCATTTCGCGGTCAACATCCTGACGACCGAGCAGCAGAATATATCGAACCGTTTCGCCAAGAGCGGCGCGGATAAATGGAGCGGCGTCGAATTCTGCAGCGGCGAAACCGGCTGCCCGATTCTGATCGGTTCCCTCGCCAGCCTGGAATGCGAGGTCGACGAGGTGTTCGAAGGCGGCGATCACGTGATCTTCATCGGCAAGGTCATGGCCATGCAGCGGACGGATGGCGGATCGCAACCCTTGCTCTATTTTCGCGGCCGGTACGCTGGATTATCATCCTAACCTCCGGGTCGGCCGGCCCCGTTCGCGTTGGTCGACACCGTTCCTGCCTGGATCGTATTCGCGGTCGGTCCGCCGACCGTGCCGTCGGCGCTCGTCGGATGCCACTTTTGGTGGTCAGCTTATCCGCGACCGCAACGGCCGGATGTCGCTGGTGTCGAGGTCGCTGCATCAGGGATGAACGTAGCGTCGTAACGGTCGAGCGGCGACGGACCATGGCCACGTTTTCGCCGTGGCCCAAGACGTTGTCAGGCAATCGTTAGAATACTTTACCCGAATTGTCGGATATTTTTACGTTTCGACCTGCGTTCACTTTCTCTCGGCCTCTTAAGTATTTGATATTATGAAAATTAACCATGTTGGCATGGTTCTTGCATCGCAACGACACAGGTGCCGCAGGACGTGGCGAGAGATACACAGCAGGGCAAGATGCCGAACCCAGGGAGAAATACAGTGATCCGCGACGTGAAGACATCGCTTGCAAGAAAAGCCGCGGTTGCGACGGTTGTTGCCGCCGCTGCGTTCGGCGCCGCTCAGGCGAACGCCGGCGTCATCCAGCTCGGCTTCATCCTCGACGAGTCGGGCAGCATCGGGTCGTCGAACTATTCGATCATCCAGAACGGCCTGGCGAACGCGATCAACACGCTGGTGCCGATCACCGGCGCCTACGAGATCTCGGTCGTCAGCTTCGCGACGACGGCCCAGACGCTGGTGAACCACGTACTGATCGACAGCGCCGCTGCACGGACCTCCGTCGCAAACGCGATCCTCGCCGATACGTTCAGCGGCGGCAGCACCGCCATGGATGCGGCGTTCAACGCCATGGCCACTGCGCTGATCGGTTCGACGCAGGTGATCGACTCGACCTACGTCAACTTCGCGACCGACGGCGTTCCCAACAGCCAGGCGGCAGCCACGACCGCACGGAACAACATGATCACCAATGCTTCGGTGGACAACATCAGCATCGAGGCGATCGGCGCGGGTGTGGATGCGGCGTACCTGCAAGGCAGTATCTGTTATCCGCAGGCCTGCGATACGACGTCGCCCTACAACTTTCCGACACAGGGCTTTTATATCGGCGTCGCCGACGCGCAGGGCTACGCCGATGCGATCGGCAACAAGATCAAGGTCGTGACCAATCAGGTTCCGGAACCGGAGATGCTGGTCGTGTTCGCGATCGGCTTGCTCGGCCTCGGCATCATGCGCCGCCGCGCGGCCTGATCCGGGCTTTCTTGCAACAAACGGAACGGCGGCCTTCGGGCCGCCGTTTTCGTTTGTGGCGTATCAGGGCGGGGCAAGCATCAGGCGCTGTGCATCGGGGCCGGCATCCGGTCCGATGGTCAGGAAGCGGCCGTCGCGCCACATCTGCGTAAGGTCGGCGTAATGGCGTGACAGGGGATTGCCCGATTGCCCGGGTACGACGATGAAGCGCGACTGGTCCAGGGCAGCGAGGTCGTAGACGCCGCGATAGCCGGCGCCGTGGATGCTGGCATAAGGCCGACGCGGATCGGCGATGTCGGTGCGGCCGCGATTGATGGTGTCGTCCGCGCCGTCGACGGCAAGCTCGACGTCGAACAACGAGCCGATCAGCGGGACGTGGCCGAGCACCGGGTGGTCGAAGCGCACGCGGTGTGCGGCGCCCCAGCGCCACGCGGCAGGATCGCCGCCATAGCGCGCCGCGAGCTCCGCCGCTGCGCCGTCCAGCGCGGCCGCAAGGCGGTCGGCACAGGTCTCCTTCACCGGCGTCGTCACGTCGTCGCACCAGGCGTTTTCGCGCGTCAGCACGGCGATGACCTGTGTCGTATGCAGATCCGACCAGGCCGCGTAGTCGTCGCCGAGCTCGTCGGCGAAGATCAGGCGGTCGAGCGCGCGCAGCCAGGCGGCATAGATCAGCGGCTGCGGGCGATCGCGGTCCATCGTGCCGTCCCAGCCGCGCATGAGCGCCAGCGCATTCTGCCCCAGCGGCGTCGTCGGTCGGGCCGGCAGCATCAGCGGCAGCAGCGCGCGGGCGCCGAGCGAGAGCGCATCCATCTGGATCGCGGTCATCGAGGCGGCGCTGAAGCGCCGGGGTATGGACAGCAGCGCCTGAATCCGCCGTGCGCGCCAGCCGGTCGTGATGCCGCGGCCATAGGCGTCGGCGCGCGCCGGCGGACCGGCCGGGTTGTTGGCGTTGAACAGAATTCCGCCCGGAGGATCGACGGTCTGCGGCAACTCGTCGAACGGCACGAAGCCGGTCCAGTCGTGGCTGCCATCCCAGCCGGGCGAGGGCACCGATCCGTCGCCGGCTTTCCGGACCGGCAGCTTCGCCGGCGCGATATAGCCGATGCGCCCGCCGACGTCGGCATAGAAGATGTTTTCATGCGGCGACTGCCAGTCGCGCAGCGCGTTCCGGAAGGCATTCCAGTCTTGCGCCCGCGCCAGGCGATAGAGAGCCTCGGGCGTGCGGTCGTCGGGGTCGAGCGTCGGCGTATCGAGCGCGATCACTTCGCCCGGTCCGGCGAGCCGGCCGATTGCAGGTTCGAGCCCCGAAATCACCGGCCCGTGGCGGGTTGCCCGGATCGTGATCGTCGCATCGGTTGCGTCGCGCACCGCAATGTTCTCGGTCCGCGTCGCGAAGGGTTCAGAGCCGCCTGGAGTGAGGTAACGGCCTGGGGCCTTGGGATCGACGCGTTCGACGAACAGGTCCTGCACATCGCTTTCGGCCGAGGTGAATCCCCAGGCGATACGATCGTTGTGGCCGAGCACGGGAAACGGCACGCCGGCCACTGTGGCGCCCGAAAAGGCGAAATCCGGCGCGTCGATCCGCGCGAGGTACCAGATTCCCGGCAGGCGGAAGCGGAGATGCGGATCGTTGGCGAGCAGCGGCTTGCCGGAGCCGGTATGCGCGCCCGACAGCACCCAGGCGTTGGACGCGGACCCGAACGCCGGATCGCCGATGCTCAGCAGACGAGCGAGCGTCGTCGGCGCATCTTCCGGGTAGGGCGGAAACAGCAGATCGAGCTGCGCCGCGCTCAGCCGCTTTGCCAGCACGGCGCGCAACGCCTCCTCGTGCCAGTTGCGCGACAGGAACAGGCCCATCATCCGGCCCCAGACCAGCGAGTCCGCCGCTTTCCACGGTTCCGGCCGATAGCGCAGCAGGTAGAATTCCAGCGGCCACGCGCCGCGGTGCTGCGCGATATAGGCATTCACGCCGGCGGCGTAGGCGTCGACCGCCGAGCGGACTTCCGGCGAAAGGCGCGCGACCGTGCCCTCGGCGAGACGGTAGATGCCGAGCGTGCGCATCATGCGATCGCTCGCTAGCGCCCGTGCCCCGACCACCTCGGAAAGCCGACCAGCCGCGAAGCGGCGCTGGAAATCCATCTGCCACAGCCGGTCCTGGGCGTGGACGAAGCCGAGCGCGAAGAACGCGTCGCGATCCGAGCGGGCGCGGATATGCGGCACACCATACACGTCACGCGTGACTTCGACCGGGGCGGCGAGCCCCGGGAGCTTTACGGTGCCATCGACTTGCGGCAGCGACGTTCGCAGCCAGAGCCAGCCACCGGCTACGGCGATCAGCAACGCCAGAACGAGTCCGGCCAGAATCCGGGTCAGCAAGCGCATCGCCGCGCCTCCCGCATCCGGCAGCTAGATTTCCCTGGAATATAATTTATTATCAATAAGACGCGTGGCTTTTCTGAGAAGGAAGATCGCATCGGCTGCTGGCGCGACGGCCACCATGATCCCCCGCCCGTCAGCGGCGCATGAGCTTGCGTGCGGTGTCGAGCGCCGCATAGGTCAGGATGCCGTCGGCGCCCGCGCGCTTGAACGACAACAGGGCCTCGTCCATCAGCCGCTCGCCGTCGACCCAGCCGCGCTCGGCCGCGCCTTTCAGCATGGCGTACTCGCCGCTCACCTGATAGGCGAAGGTCGGCATCCCGAAGGCATCTTTCACCCGGCGCACGATGTCCAGGTAAAGCATCCCCGGCTTCACCATCACCATGTCGGCGCCCTCGGCGATATCGAGCGCCACTTCGCGCAGCGCCTCGTCGGAGTTCGCCGGGTCCATCTGATAGGACTTCTTGTCGCCTTGGCCGAGACTGGTGGCGGAACCGACGGCGTCGCGGAACGGGCCGTAGAGCGCAGACGCGTATTTTGCCGCATAGGCCATGATGCGCACATTCTCGAAGCTGGCGCCGTCGAGCGCCTTGCGGATCGCCCCGACCCGCCCGTCCATCATGTCCGACGGCGCGATCACGTCGCAGCCGGCTTCGGCCTGCACCAGCGCCTGGCGGCCCAGCAATTCGACGGTGTCGTCGTTGACCACGTAGCCGCCGCGCAACAGCCCGTCATGGCCGTGGGTGGTGAACGGGTCGAGCGCCACGTCGCACATCACGCCGATCGGCGGATTCGCGGCCTTGATCGCGCGCACCGCGCGGCAGACGAGGTTGTCTGGATTCGCCGCCTCCTCGGCATCCAGCGACTTGTGCGCTGGGTCGACGGCGGCGAACAGGGCGAGCATCGGAATGCCGAGGCCTGCCGCCTCTTTGGCGGCCTCGACCAGCCGCGGAATCGACAGGCAGCAGACCCCGGGCATCGATGGCGTCGGCACCTCCGCTTGTGTGCCGCCATGCACGAAGACCGGCCAGATCAGGTCGTCGACGGTGACCTTGCTTTCGGCGACCAGCCGCCGGTTCCAGTCGTCGCACCGATTGCGGCGCATGCGCACGGTCGGATACGCGCCCTGTGGTGTAGCCGGCCCGGTCACCCTGTCCTTGCCGGGGCTCTTGCCGCCGAAGGCGCAGCGTCCTTCCATTTTCGTCTCCTTCGCTTCGGCGGGCATCTTACACCGGGGCACGCGCCGCCGGGGATAGGTCGCTTTGCCTCATGCCGCATCCAGCGCCTGGTCGAGGTCGGCCAGGATGTCGTCGATATGCTCGATGCCGATGGAAAGCCGGACGTAGCCCTCGGTCACGCCGGTACGAAGCTGCTCTTCGGGCGTGAGCTGCGAATGCGTTGTCGTGGCCGGATGGATAGCGAGGCTGCGGGCATCGCCGATATTGGCCACGTGATAGAACAGCTTCAGCGCCGAGATAAACCGGCGGCCTGCTTCGAGCCCGCCCTTGAGCTCGAAGCCGAGCAACGCTCCGTAGCCGCCGCTGAGATGCTCGTCCGCCCGACGCCTGTCCTCGCCGGTCATCAGTCCCGGGAAGATCACCTTGGCGACCTTGCGGTGCCGGGCGAGATGTTCGGCCACCCTGGTCGCATTGGCGCAGTGCTGGCGGATGCGAAGCGGCAGCGTTTCCAGCCCCTGAATGAACAGGAAGGCGTTGAACGGGCTCATCGCCGCGCCGATGTCGCGCTGCATGGTAACGCGGGCGCGGATGATGAAGGCGATCGGGCCGAGCGGCTTCACCGCCTCGGTCCAGACCGCGCCGTGATAGCTCGGATCGGGCCGGTTGAGGGTCGGGAAGCGGTCAGGATGGGCGGCCCAGTCGAAATTGCCGCCGTCGACGATGATGCCGCCGATCGAGGTGCCATGGCCGCCGATGTATTTGGTGGTCGAATGCACCACCACCGCCGCACCGTGCTCGATCGGCTTGCACAGGATCGGTGCCGCGGTGTTGTCGACGATCAGCGGGACGCCGAGCGCCCGGCCCATCGCCGCGACCTCGCGGATCGGAAACACGCGCAGCTTCGGGTTCGGCAGCGTCTCGGCGAACCAGCAGCGGGTGCGCGCGTCGGTGGAGCGGCGGAACCCTTCCGGGTCGGCCGGATCGACGAAGCGGCACTCGATCCCCATGCCCGCGAGCGTGTTCTGAAACAGGTTCCAGGTCCCGCCGTAAAGGTCTGTCGAACTGACGAAATTGTCGCCCGCCTGGCACAGGTTGCAGATCGAGATCAGCGCCGACGCCTGGCCCGAGGCGACGCCCATTGCCGCGACCCCGCCTTCCAGCGCCGCGACCCGCTGCTCAAGTACGTCGTTGGTCGGGTTCATGATCCGGGTGTAGATGTTCCCGAATTCCTTCAGCGCGAACAGGTTCGCAGCATGCTCGGGCGAATCGAACTGGTAGGACGTCGTCTGATAGATCGGCACCGCGACCGCCTTGGTCGCCTCGTCACGCCGCCAGCCGGCGTGCAGCACGATGGTCTCCGGCTGCCATTTTGCATCAGTCATCGGTCTTCCCCCCGGTTCGCTGTCGGGATGTGCTTCCTGTGCATCATCCATGATGGACAGAGGGCTCGCGGTCAATATGCGCCGCTCTTGCCGGGCTCTCGACGGCGCAACAGCAGCAATCCGCCCAGCGCGCCGACGATGATCAGGCCGGCGACCACGTAGAAGCCGGCGTGCAGACCGTGGAGCTGCACGATGGCGCCCATCAGCACCGGGACGGCGAGCGAACTGCCGCGGTTTGCGGTCGCGCGCAGACCGATCGAGGCGCCGAGCTTTTCGATCGGCGCGGAGCTCGACATCTCGGAGTAGATCAGCGCCATGCCGAGTCCGGTGCCGAGTCCGAACACGCAGGCGAAGAAGAACAGCCCGATGAAATCGTCGAATGTCGGTGTCGCGCCGATGCCGATCGCGGCGATCACAATCGTCGCAACGAGCAGATGGCCGGCATCGAAACGCCGCAAGGCCGGCCCGATGAACAGCGCGAACACCGCGCCCGAGAGCGATGCGGTGCCGACCAGCACGCCGATCAGCGTGCCCTGGAAGCCGATCTTTTCCAGATAGACGACGTAGAATGCGAACCGCATGGAGAAGGTCGCGTTCATCAGGAAAGACGCCATGACGGCGAAGCCGACCGCCGGTATCAGCAGCAGGGCGAGCGACGCGCGATAATCGGTGATCGAAGGCAGCACGCCGGCGATGCCGGCCCGCCCCGTGCGGGGCGGCGCTTCTCCCGGTACGGGAAGGGCGAGGCAGGACAGCAGAAGACCCAGGCTCCACAGCGCGATCACCGCAAAGCCCGTCCAGGCGCCGCCGAAATCCCACGCCGCGCCGACCGCCATCGGCGAGAAGAAATTGGCAATAGTCGAGGCGAAGGTGAACCGCCCCATATAGAGGGGATGACCGCGCGTGAGCTTGCCGATCTGGGTCTGCGCGCCGATCCAGCCCATCGTTGTCGACATGCCGACGAAGATCTGGAGGGCGATGAGGGGCCCGACATAAGGCAGTGTGGGATAGAGAAGCGAAAGCAAGCCGGTTCCGACCGCACAGACGAGCATGACCCGTCCGGCGCCGAACCGGTCGATCATCACCCCGCCGTGAATCGCGAACAGGAACGGCAGCAGCGACCGCGAGCCCATGACGATGCCGAACAGGAGCGGCGGTATCCCGAGGTGGATCGCCCAGAGCGGCACTACGACATTCGCCATCGGTTGCAGGCCGATGCTGAAGAACGCGGCTGCATAGGCCGTCGCTTCGGCGCGCAGGCTGAGCTTCGGTGCCTGCGACGGATTGCCGCCTTCGTCCCTCATCCGGCACCGTGCCGATAACGGAAGCTTTGCACGCGCGCACCTCCGCGGTATATTTTTTCCCCTACAAATTGAAAGGATAAACGAGTGTCAGTGATGGCGATCACGGTCAGGCCCCTGTCGGCGGCACTGGGTGCTGAGATTGGCGGCGTGGATCTGAGCAAGCCGCTGGACAAGGCGACGTTTGCCGCGATTCACAAGGCGTGGCTCGACAACGTCATAATCCTATTTCGGGACCAGAAGCTTGTCGAGGACGACCAGGAACGGTTCTGCCGCCAGTTCGGCGATCTGGAGGTCGTGCGCTCCGCCGTGTCGCAGGACAACAAGCATCCCTCGGTGCTGCTGATCACCAACGTCCGGGGCACCGGCAAGGTGACCGCGCTCGAAGACGGCGAGATGATGTTCCACTACGATCAGTGCTACTACGAGCACCCGTGCATGGGCTCGACGCTCTATGCCATGGAAGTGCCCAAGGAGGGCGGCAACACCATCTTCGCCAACTGCGCGCTCGCCTATGACAAGCTGCCGGACGTGGTGAAGAAGCGCATCGCCGGGCTCAAGGCGCGCAACTACTACGACTACAAGCGCGACCCGACCATCCGGCCCAAGAGCCTGAATCCGGAGGCGCCGCAATGGATCCACCCCGTCGTGCGCACTCATCCGGAGACGGGGCGCAAGGCGATCTATGTGAATCGCCTGATGACCATCCGCATCGAAGGCGTCGACCCCGACGAGAGCGACGAAATCCTGAACCTGCTGTTCGACCAGATCGAAAAGCCCGAATTCCAGTATGAGCACGTGTGGAAGGTCGGCGACATGATCATGTGGGACAATCGTTGTTCGGTGCATGCCCGCACCTTTTTCTCGCCGGATACGCGCCGCATGATGCGACGCGTCACCGTGCGCGATCCGGTTCCGGTGGCGTGAGTCCTGCGATGCCGAAGACGCTGAGTCCCGGCCAGGTCGCGGCCTTCGAGCGCGACGGCTTCCTGTTCGGCTTCGACGCCATTTCGGCCGATGCGGCGAAGGGCCTGCGCGCGCGACTGGAAGATTACGAACGGACGATCGGCGCGGAGGCCAACACGCGCCTGCGCGTGAAGGCGCATCTCGGCTTTCCCTGGATGGTCGAGCTCGCCAGCCATCCGAAGGTTCTCGACGTGATCGAGGATCTGATCGGGCCGAACATCCGGCTCTATCTGTCGTCGCTGTGGCCCAAGGGCGCGCGCGACGGAAAGTTCGTTTCCTGGCACCAGGATTCGGCCTATTACGGCCTCGAGCCGCACGAGGAAGTGACGGCGTGGGTGGCGCTGACGCCGAGCAACCGCCATAACGGCTGCGTCCGCGTCATCCCCGGCAGCCATCGCGGCGCCGACTTCCAGCACGTCGAAACCTACGATGCGTCCAACCTGCTGTCGCGCGGCCAGACCATCCAGGGCATCGACGAACGGATCGCGGTCGACATGGAGCTGCGCGCCGGCCAGTTCTCGGTCCACCATGAGAAGCTGGTGCACGGTTCGGCGGCGAACGATTCCGATGACCGGCGCATCGGCATCGCATTCATGTACCTGCCGACACATGTCCGCTCGACCCTCGGGCGGCGTGCCTCGATCCTGGTGCGGGGGGAGGACAAGTTCGGCTATTGGGATGAAGATCCGGTGCCGCGCTTCGATCTCGATCCGGTGGCGATGGCGGCGATGAAGCGCGCCCAGGACGCCTATCGCGACCCCAGCGTGCGCAGCGAGGCCGAGCGCGCCGGCGCAGCGGAGTAAGGACCTCGACATGCCCGAAATCCTGACCCAGGCCCAGCTCAACGCTTTCCACCGCGACGGTTTCATCGCGCCGGTGGATGGTGTCGCGGCGGATCAGGCGCGCGCCGCGCTGGATCGGATCGAGGCGTTCGAGCGCGACACGGGGCAGGACGCCAGCCGGGCGATCCGGGTGCGGGCGGTGCTGGTGCTGCGCTGCCTCTACGATCTCGTCAGCAGCCCGCGGGTCATCGGCGCACTGCGCGATGTGCTCGGTCCGAATGTCGGTCTCTATCTGTCCGGCGTGTGGTCGAAGATGCCCGGCGGCAGCAAGTTCGTGTCCTGGCATCAGGACGGCGCCTATTACGCGTTCGACCGCCATGTGAGCGTGACCGCCTGGCTCGCGCTGACGGATTCAACCGACGAAAAGGGCTGCGTGAAGGTGATCCCGGGCAGCCATCGCGATCCGGTCCATGCGCACGACGAGACCTACGATCCGGACAATCTGCTGTCGCGCGGCCAGTCGATCCGGGACATCGATCCGGCCAGGGCCGTGAACATGGAGCTGCGCGCCGGCCAGTTCTCGATCCACCATGAGATGGTGGTCCATGGCTCGGCGGCGAATCTCGGCGACAGCCGGCGGATCGGCATTTCGTTTTCCTGCATCCCGACCGACGTGAAGGCGCTGGAAGGGCCGCAATCGATCCTGCTGCTGTCGGGCGAAAACCTGCCGGGGCACTGGCAGCTCGATCCGGCGCCGCGCTACGACTTCGATCCGTTGTCGATGGCGGCGCTGGAGCGGGTGCAGGAGGCCTACCGCAATCCGGCGTTCCGCAACGAGGAAGAGCGGGCGCGGCGGCGCAAGGCCTAAGTCCGGCTGGCTCCTTCGTGCCAGCGAGCCAGCACGTAATTCGACAGCGCGCTGAGCACGGCGTAGATCGCGATGCCGGCCGCCGACAGCAGCACCAGCGCCGCGAACAATCGCGGTATCTGAAGCCGATAGCCGGCCTCGAGGATGCGGAAGGCGAGGCCGGAGGCGGTACCGCCGGTGCCGGCGACGAACTCGGCCACCACCGCGCCGATCAGCGCCAGCCCGCCCGAGATACGCAGCCCGGCGAGGAAATAGGGCAGCGCCGTCGGCGCTTCGAGCAGGTACTGCACCTGCCAGCGGCTGGCGCCGTAGAGCCGGAACAGGTCGCGCAGATTGCGGTCGGCGCTGCGGAAGCCGGCGATCGTGTTCGCCAGGATCGGGAAGAACGCGACGATCCAGGCGCACACCACCAGCGACAGAAACGCATCGTTCACCCAGATGATGATCAGCGGCGCGATGGCGACGATCGGTGTCACCTGCGCGATCACCGCATAGGGCAACAGGCTGCGCTCCAGCCAGCGCGACAGGGTCATGACGAAGGCGAGCGCGACGCCGCCCAGCGCGGCTAGGAACAGCGCCGCGAAGGTGATCTCCAGCGTCGTCCACAGCGAACGCAGCAGCAGTGGCCCGTCGGTCCACAATGCCTGAAGAATGGCGAGCGGTCCCGGCAGCACGTACACCGGCACCTTCAGCCAGCGGACCAGTAGCTCCCAGGCGACCAGGATCGCGATGCCGATCAGCAGCGGCGGCAGGCGGTCGCTCCGGCTCACGACGCGGTCTCCGCCAGCAGATCGGACACGCGCCGGCACAGTGCCGCGTAGGAAACCTCGGTGCGCAGCGCGGCGCGGCGCGGGTAGGGCAGGTCGATCGCCACGTCGCCGACGATCCGGCCGGGCCGTGGCGACATCACGATGACGCGTTCGGCGAGATAGACCGCCTCGAACACGCTGTGGGTGACGAACAGCACGGTGCAGCGCTGCGCCTGCCAGACGCTCAGCAGGTCATCGTTGAGCCGGAAGCGCGTGATCTCGTCGAGCGCGGCGAACGGCTCGTCCATCAGCAGCAGGCGCGGCCCGGTGACCAGTGCGCGGGCGACGGAGGCCCGCATCTTCATGCCGCCGGAGAGCTGGCCGGGGCGCACGTGCGCGAAGCCATCGAGACCGACGTGGTGGATCGCACCGTCGACCGCGGCGCCGGTGTCGGCCCGCGTCCGGCCGGCGAGACGCAGCGGCAGATACACGTTGTCCCACAGGCTCGCCCACGGTAGCAGCGTCGGCTCCTGGAACACGAAGGCGACATCGCCCTTCGCCGGCGGGCCCTCGCTCCATTCGATCCGCCCGGCGGTCGCCGTGTCGAGCCCCGCGAGGATGCGCAGCAGCGTGCTCTTGCCGCAGCCGGAAGGCCCGAGGATGGCGACGAAGCCGCCGGACCGCGCCGACAGCGAGACGCTGCCGATCGCCTCCGTGCCGTCGTCGAACCGGCGCCCGACGCCGACAGCCTCGAACAGCGATGGGCCGCGCGTCCGGATGGTGTCGTTCATTTCGGCGCGGCGGGATGGCCGACGAAATCGAGCACGAACGCTCGACGCCAGTCCATGCCGGCGGGATAAAGCCCCTGCGCCGTCATGGTCTGAACGAAGCGCGCCCAGCGCGCCTCGTCCATGGCGCCGATGCCGTGGGTCGTGGCGTCGCCGGACTCGACGATGCCGTGGTCGTTCATCCGCGCCCGTCCGTAGGCGAGCAGCGCGTCGGTCATCTCCGGATTGTCGCGCTTGATCAGCGCGTCGGCAGCGGAAGGATCGCCGTGCAGGTAGTCCGCCCAGCCTTTGGCCGAGGCCTGGACGAAACGGCGCACCAGCCCGGGGTTGGTCTCGACCAGCTTGCGCGAGGTTTCGATCAGCGCGCCGTAGCTCTCGTAGCCCGCATCCGCCAGCAGCATCACTACCGGCTTGATGCCCTGCTGCTCCATCAGGAACGGCTCGCTGCCGAGATAGCCCTGCTGGATCGCCGCCTTGTTGACCAGGAACGGCGCGATCGAGAAAGCGTAGGGGCGGATCTGGTCGTCGGTGTAGCCGAACCTGGCCTTGAGAAACAGCCACGAGCCGACGCGGGTGTCCGAGCCGATATAGATCGGCTTGCCCTTGAGCGCCGCAAGGCTGTCGTTGCCCTGGCCGGGATGGGCGATCAGCACCGCCGGGTCCTTCTGGAAGATCGCGGCGACGGCCACCATTGGGATCGCCTGCTGGGCGAAGTTCAGCACGATGAACGAATTCGACGACAGGCTGAAATCCACCCGCCCGGCCGCCAGAAGCTGGGCGTGGTTGATCTGCGGACCGCCCTGGCGGATGACGACGTCGAGCCCGACGGCGGCGTAATAGCCCTTCGCAAGCGCTTGGTAGAATCCGCCGTGCTCCGCTTCTGCCCGCCAGTCGGTACCGAACACGACGCGGTCGGCAGCCTTAGCCGTCGCCCCGGTCAGCGTCACAGCGATCAGCGCCAAAGCGAGACGACGCGAAAAACCGATTATCCGCATGTGGTCATCCTCCCCGCCGGGCTTGATAGCACAGTCGGCGGGTGATTTGATCCCTTGCGCACAAGAATGGAACAGGGGGCGTCATGGAGTTCCGGACCGTAGGGCCGAAGAATGCCGAGACGATGCGGGTTTCGCTGGTCGGCCTGGGCTGCAACGCCTTCGGCCGGCGGATCGACGAAAAGCAGTCGATCGAGGTCGTGCATGCCGCGCTCGATGCCGGCATCACGTTCTTCGACACCGCCGAAAGCTACGGCGACGGAAAGTCGGAAAGCTGGCTCGGCAAGGGCCTCGGCAAGCGGCGTAAGGACGCGGTGATCGCGACCAAGTTCGGCTGGGGCGTGCTGCACGCGCGCGGCAAGGGCGGCGGCTCG
>Ga0316628_100000995_pt1 | contig 19194 bp, 13 predicted proteins | sample OWC_Aug_M2_C1_D5_FD_207648 | JGI IMG/M metagenome (GOLD analysis project Ga0316628, IMG submission 207648) | Wetland soil microbial communities from Old Woman Creek delta, Ohio, United States - OWC_Aug_M2_C1_D5_C | ecosystem: Environmental > Terrestrial > Soil > Wetlands | place: USA: Ohio... | reverse complement strand
CGGCTGGCCGATGATCTGCCCGTGCTCGATCTGCGCACCTTGCATGGGCGCGTGGGCTGGCGCGATGTGGAGCATGGCATTGAGGTGTCCACGCGGAATCTGTCTCTGGCGTTGCTCAATGGTTATGCGCTCCCCCCCACCGATTTTTACCTGCGTTATGCGGGAGGTGAGGGCAGCGAGCCGACAAGCGGGGAGGTGCGCGCGAACAAACTGGATCTCCAGGGGCTCAGCACGCTCTCGGAATACCTGCCTTTCGACCGCAGCTTCAAGCGCAAGTTGTCCGCATTTGCCCCGCATGGCAAGGTTTCCGATCTTTACGCGAACTGGCAGGGTGACGCGGACAAACTGCTGCACTTCAAGCTCCGGGGGCGTTTCGACGGGATGTCCATGCGCCAGGTGGGCGGGATTCCGGGGTTCTCCGGCGTGACCGGCAGGGTGGACGGCAGTGACGAAGGCGGCTCACTGTCGCTCAATTCGCGCAGACTGACACTGGAGGCGCCGGGCGTCATGCAGGAAAAGCTCCTGTTCGACACCTTGTCGGCGCAGATCGGATGGCGATCCGGCAAGCAGGGTTTGGAAATGCAATTCGATAAGGTCGCCGTCGCCAACGCCGACATGAACGGGGTGCTGAATGGCAGCTACCACACCGCGGCGGGCAGCCCCGGCGTGGTGGATATAACCGGGCATCTGACGCGCGCCTCGGTGCGGCACGTCGACCGTTATATCCCGATAGAGGCGCTCGGCAAGGATACCCACGCATGGCTTAATTCCGGGCTGGTCGGGGGGCGATCGGACGATGTCAGCCTGCGCCTGTCCGGCGACCTGGGCAAATTCCCGTTCCCGGAAAACAAGGATGGCGTGTTCCAGATCCGCGCGCGCATCGCGGATGCAACCGTGGAATTCCTCAAGGATTGGCCGCGCATCGAAGACATCAACGGCAATCTGTTGATCGAAGGCAGGCGCCTGGAGGTGACCGCCCTGTCTGCCAGCACCGCGGGCAACGCACTGCACAACGTGAGTGCAGTCATCCCGGATCTGCTCAGCCCGGATCTGTTGCTGCGGGTCTACGGGGAGTCGGCCGGGGAGACTGCGCGCGCACTGGGATACGTCCGGACAAGTCCGGTGCACGGCTTTATCGGCGGCTTCACCGATGATGCGACGGCACTCGGCAACGGCGAACTGAAGTTGAAACTGGACATTCCGCTGCTGGGCAACAAGCCGGTGAAGGTGGACGGCAGCTACCACTTCATGGGTGACGACATTGATCTTGGCGGCGGCATCCCGCTGTTGCAGGAGGCAAGCGGCGAGTTGTTTTTCAGCGAATCCTCGGTCAGCACCCGGAACTTCACCATGAAAACCCTGGGGGGGCCCGCGGTGCTGGAGGTCACGAGCGGCGACGAAGGCAAGGTGATCCGTGCCGTCGCATCCGGCACCGCGCGCATGGATGCCCTGCGCGACTTGTCTCCGCAGCCACTGTTGCGCTACCTGCATGGCAGCACGCCCTGGGATTTGCACGTCACGGTGCAGAACAAGCAGGCACTCACGGTGTTCAACTCCAATCTGGCGGGATTGGTTTCTGATCTTCCGGCGCCATTCGCCAAACGCGCCGGCGAGAAGATCCCCCTGCGTTTCGAGCAGAAGCTGATGGACGGCGAGGAGGGGGAGATTTCGCTGCAATACGGCACGCTCATCCATGCGCAGCTGTCGAGCTACAAAGCCGATGGAGGGTGGAAGGTGCGCGGGGGTACCGTGGCGTTTGGCAAGGAGAAGAAGTGGCCGGAAAGGCAAGGCCTGTGGCTCGTCGGCGAAATACCCCAGCTGTCGGTCGAGGGATGGGTGCCGCTCTTTTCGATGGCTGGCGGCGCGGCCGGCCCTGGCGTCGAAGGTGCCGATGTGCATATCCGGAAGGTCACCGGTTACGGGCAGGCAATCGAGAATCTGCATGTCAATGCGCATAGCCGCGACGGCAATGTCTTCGTGGCGCTGGCGGCGAAAGACCTCAATGGCGAGGTGGCGTGGCAGCCTCAGGGCAGAGGCGTGCTGCGGATACGGCTGACCAGCCTGGCGTTATCCCGCGGTACCGGCAAGGAAGATAGCGGTGCGGGCAAGCCGGTGACCGTGGCGGAAAAGGGGGGGCGCGAATCGCCGGAAATTCATTTTTCGACGGAAAGCCTTTCCTATCAGGGGCGGCAACTCGGCGGACTGGAACTGCAGGCGAAGCAGAGCGGAGGTAACTGGCTGCTGGAAAAGGTGAAGCTCACTAATGCGGACGGGGAACTGAATGGGTCCGGCCAGTGGCTGACATCGGGCGTAACGCCACAGACACTGGTTCATTTCAGGCTGCAAATCAAGGATGTAGGTAGGCTGCTGACGCGTTCCGGATACCCGGACAGCGTGAAGAACGGAGGCGGCATACTCGAGGGAGACCTTGCCTGGCCCGGCAATCCTGATGAGTTCAGCACCGGCGCTCTCGGTGGTACGCTCACGCTCAATGTTGGCAATGGGCGGTTCTTGAAAATCGATCCTGGTGCAGGCAAGCTGCTCAGTATCTTGAGCCTGCAGCCTTTCCATTTTGCGGACGCATTCAGCAAGGGTTACGCCTTCGACAACATCACCTGCACTGCTCAAATCAACCAGGGCATTCTGACCACCGGGGATTTCAAGATCGAGGGATCGCCCGCCAAGGTGACCATGGCCGGGGTGGTTGACCTGAAGCGCGAAACGCTGAATCTGAAAGTCGTGATAGAGCCCGAGGTGAGCGGTGCGGCGTCGGCCCTGGCGTTTTTTGCGGCCAACCCTGCTGCAGGCGTCGGCGTCTGGCTGATAGAGAAAATATTCAAGAACCCCATCGAAAAAATCACGTCCTTTGAATACAATGTCACGGGCACATGGGAAAAACCGATAGTTGCCAAGGCCGGTTCCGGCAGATAGACCGGAAAAAGTCAGGGCCTTCACGAACAAATTTTGCGAAAGGGAAAAATGGCGGATCTAGACAGCACCCAGATGCGTATTGCCGCACAGGCACAGGCTTTCAAGGTTGCGGCAATCCAGATGGCCTCCGGGCCCAATGTCGCGGGAAACCTGAATGAAGCGCGCCGCCTGATCGAAAAGGCCGCGGAGCAGGGCGCGCGCCTAGTGGTGCTGCCGGAATATTTTCCCATCATCGGTATGTCCGATACCGACAAGATCGCGGTGCGTGAGCAGCCGGGCAGTGGTCCGATCCAGGCATTCCTGAGCGAGGCCGCGCGCCGCCACAAGATATGGCTGGTCGGCGGCTCCATTCCGCTGGCGGCGAGTGTGCCGGACAAGGTTCTCAACACCTGCCTGGTGTTCGATGAGCGCGGCGAACAAGTTGCGCGCTACGACAAGATACATCTGTTCAATCTCGACCTGGGGAACGAACACTACCACGAGGCGAGCACCATAGAGCCCGGAAAACAGGTGGTGGTGGTGGACAGTCCGTTCGGGCGCATCGGGCTGGCCGTGTGTTATGACCTGCGCTTCCCCGAGCTGTTCCGCGCGATGAAGAATGTGGACATCATCGTCCTGCCCTCGGCCTTTACCGCGACTACGGGGAAGATGCACTGGGAACCGCTGGTGCGCGCCCGTGCCATCGAAAACCTGGCCTATGTGATCGCGGCAGCACAGGGCGGCTATCACGTGAGCGGCCGGGAAACCCACGGTCACAGCATGATTGTTGATCCCTGGGGGCGCGTGCTCGACCAGATGGTGCGCGGCTCCGGGGTGGTGATCGCGGATGTGAACCGCGGCTACCAGGCCAGTCTGCGCGCCAGCCTGCCCGCGCTTTTGCACCGCACCATTTACGCCTGCTGACCATCATGACCATGAAACAGGATTCCCTGCTTGAACTTGCCCAGCAATCGCTGCTGGCCTCCCATGCGCTGGATGCGCGCGACCTGCAACACGTGTTCGGCAAAATGCTGACGCACCAGGTGGACTACGCCGACCTGTATTTCCAGTACAGTCGCGCGGAAAGCTGGTCGTTGGAGGAGGGTATCGTGAAGTCCGGCAGTTTCGGCATTGACCAGGGAGTGGGCGTGCGTGCCGTGAGTGGTGAGAAGACCGCTTTCGCCTATTCCGATGACATCAGCCGGGCGGCGCTGGACAGCGCGGCGCTGGCCACGCGCGCCATCGCGCGCCAGGGGGGCGGGAAAAGCGCGGCCATGCCTGCCTTGCGTTCCCGCACAGGGGCGGCGAAAAGGGCGGGCCTGTATTTGCCGATCGACCCCATTGCCTCCCTGGCGGCGGGGGACAAGGTTGCGCTGCTGGAGCGCCTGGAGCGCCAGGCGCGCGCGCTCGACCCGCGCGTGACGCAGGTGATGGCCAGCCTCGCGGGCGAATATGAAGTGGTGCTGGTGGCGCGCAGCGACGGGCTGATGAGCGCCGACATTCGTCCGCTGGTGAGGCTGTCGCTGCAGGTCATCGTCGAAAGCAATGGGCGCCGCGAACAGGGTTCGGCCGGGGGCGGCGGGCGTTTCGACTACTCTTGTTTCAGCGATGCCGTTCTGCGTGAGTACGCCAACGAGGCGGTGCACCAGGCCGTGGTCAACCTCGATGCGCGGCCGGCCCCTGCCGGCGAAATGACCGTGGTGCTCGGCTCGGGATGGCCCGGCATCCTGCTGCACGAGGCAGTGGGGCACGGGCTGGAAGGTGATTTCAACCGCAAGGGCAGTTCCGCGTTTTCGGGCCGTGTCGGCGAGCGCGTCGCTGCGCCGGGTGTTACCGTGGTGGATGACGGCACCATACTCAATCGGCGCGGTTCACTCAACGTGGATGACGAGGGGAATCCCACTCAGCGCACCGTGCTGATCGAGAATGGCATCCTGCAGGGCTATTTGCAGGACACGCTGAATGCGCGCCTGATGGGAGTCCCGGTTACCGGCAATGCGCGTCGCGAGTCCTATGCCCACCTGCCGATGCCGCGCATGACCAATACCATGATGCTGAACGGCGACAAGACACGGGAAGAGATCATCGCTTCAGTGAAGCACGGGCTGTACGCCGCAAATTTTGGCGGCGGTCAGGTCGACATCACCAGCGGCAAGTTTGTGTTCTCCACCACCGAGGCCTATCTGATTGAAGATGGGAAGATCACCGTCCCGGTGAAAGGCGCCACCCTGATCGGCAATGGCCCGGATGCGCTGACCCGCATCAGCATGATAGGAAACGATCTCGCGCTTGATCCCGGCGTAGGCACCTGCGGCAAGGAGGGACAGAGCGTGCCGGTCGGCGTGGGGCAGCCGACAGTGCGCATCGATGGCCTGACGGTAGGCGGGACGGCGTAGCCTATTTCTTGCGTTTGGTTTCGGGGGGCCGTTTGGTTTCGGGGGCTTGGTCCGGGACGGACAGTATGTATTTAACCACTTCGACGATACGGGCGCGTTTCTTGCCGGCGGGATCGTTGCCCACCATCGGTATGTTTCCCCAGCTTTCCTGGCTGCCGTTGGACACGTTTTTCACCAGTTGCTCCAGCAACGCGGGATCGTTGCGTCTGCTGCGGTAACGCTTGGCTATATCCATCCAGGACGGGCCGACGTTCTTGTGATCGAGGGCGTGGCAGTTCAGGCAGCCCAGTTCGGTTGCGCTTTGCGGGACTTCGGCGGCCCAGCAGCCGCCAGCCAGTGCCGCAGAGCCCAGGAAAAGAGAGATACGCTTCATGGCCGCTCCTGAATATGTGTTCTCGATGGCGCGCTGATCGTGGACATGACCCGAGACTACCAAGACACGCCTGTTCCGGTCAGTGCAAGGGAACAAATAGCATAAACAGGCAAAGTTGGCTAGCGGGACTTCCCCGTTTCTGACGGCAGGCATTCACGCCTCGCCGGCCGGGCGGGGTGCTGAATTTGATAGCCTGGCCGCCTTAGGATATAATCTCCGACCAGTCCAAAGCGGGATGAACGAGCGGTTCGTCCCGCTTCTTTATGTAACCCGCCCGCTGGAGTATTCAGGTGCCGCAAACGAACCCCGCCATTCTTGTGTTAGCCGATGGGACGGTGTTTCGCGGCATCAGTATCGGCGCATCCGGCATGAATTCCGGAGAGGTGGTCTTCAATACGGCCATGACTGGCTATCAGGAGATCCTCACCGACCCGTCCTACTGCAGGCAGATCGTCACGCTGACTTATCCGCATATCGGCAACGTGGGCGTGAACGCCGAGGACGTCGAGTCGCGTCAGGTGTTTGCCAGCGGCCTGATCATCCGCGATCTCGCCATGACGGTCAGCAATTTCCGCAGCACCCAAACGTTGTCCGAGTATCTGAAGGCCAATAATGTCGTGGCGATAGCCGGGATTGATACGCGCAAGCTGACGCGCATCCTGCGCGAAAAAGGTGCCCAGAACGGCTGCATTGCCAGCGGCGATGATGTCGATGCCGCTCTCAAGGCGGCGCGCGGTTTTGCCGGGCTGAACGGCATGGACCTCGCGAAAGTGGTGAGCTGCGACAAGCCCTATTCATGGATTCAGCGCGAGTGGCGCCTCGGCGAGGGCTACGGCGAACAGAACGAGCCCAAGTACCATGTGGTCGCCTATGACTTTGGCGTGAAGCGCAATATCTTGCGCATGCTGGCCGAACGCGGTTGCCGCATCACCGTGGTGCCAGCCCAGACCCCGGCTGCCGACGTGCTGGCGATGAAGCCGGACGGGGTGTTCCTGTCCAACGGTCCTGGCGACCCCGAGCCGTGCGATTACGCGATCAAGGCTACGAAAACATTCATCGAGCAGGGCGTGCCGCTGTATGGCATCTGCCTGGGCCACCAGATCATGGGGCTGGCCTTGGGTGCCAAGACCGTGAAAATGAAATTCGGCCATCGCGGCGCGAACCATCCGGTGCAGGATGTGCAGAGCAAGCGCGTGATGATCACCAGCCAGAACCACGGCTTTGCTGTGGATCCCGCAACTCTGCCAAAGAACGCGCGCGTGACCCATGTGTCGCTGTTCGACGGCACCCTGCAGGGATTCGAGCTCACCGACAGGCCCGCGTTCTGCTTCCAGGGCCACCCGGAAGCCAGCCCCGGGCCGCACGACGTGAGCCCGTTGTTCGATAGGTTTGTCGGGATGATGGAAAAAAGTAAAACCTAACCACAGAGACACAGAGACACGGAGAATACCCCTGTGCATCCTCTGTGTCTCTGTGCCTCTGTGGTGAAAAAAGAGTTTATGGCAAGACGCAGCGACATTAAGAGCATCCTAATCATCGGCGCCGGCCCGATCGTCATCGGCCAGGCGTGCGAATTCGACTATTCCGGCGCGCAGGCCTGCAAGGCACTGCGCGAAGAGGGCTATCGCGTCATTCTGGTGAACTCGAACCCCGCCACCATCATGACCGACCCGAACATGGCGGACGCGACCTACATCGAGCCGATCACCTGGAAGATGCTGGAAAAGATCATCGCCAAGGAAAGGCCCGACGCGATCCTGCCGACCATGGGCGGACAGACCGCGCTTAACTGCGCGCTCGACTTGGCCAAGCACGGCGTGCTGGAAAAATACAACGTCGAGATGATCGGCGCCTCGCGCGATGCCATCGACAAGGCGGAAGACCGCGAGAAGTTCAAGCAGGCGATGACCAAGATCGGCCTGTCCTCGGCGCGCTCGGCCATTGCGCACAGCATGGAAGAGGCGCTGCAGGTGCAGCAGGTGATGGGTTTCCCCACCGTGATCCGCCCCTCGTTCACCATGGGCGGTTCGGGCGGGGGCATCGCATACAACCGCGAGGAATTCGTCGAGATCTGCGAGCGCGGGCTGGAGGCCTCGCCCACCAAGGAGCTGCTGATCGAGGAATCGCTGCTCGGCTGGAAAGAGTTCGAGATGGAAGTCGTGCGCGACCGCCACGACAATTGCATCATCATCTGCTCCATCGAGAACCTCGATCCCATGGGCGTGCACACCGGCGACTCGATCACAGTGGCGCCTGCGCAGACCCTGACCGACAAGGAATACCAGATTATGCGCGACGCCAGCATTGCGGTGCTGCGCGAGATTGGCGTGGACACCGGCGGCTCCAACGTGCAGTTCGCCATTCACCCGGGCAACGGGCGTATGGTGGTGATCGAAATGAACCCGCGCGTGTCGCGCTCATCTGCCCTGGCCTCCAAGGCCACCGGCTTTCCGATTGCCAAAGTGGCGGCAAAACTTGCCGTTGGCTACACGCTGGACGAGCTGAAGAACGACATCACCGGCGGCGCAACCCCGGCCTCGTTCGAGCCGACCATAGACTACGTGGTCACAAAAATCCCGAGATTTGCCTTCGAGAAATTCCCCCAGGCCAACGACCGCCTCACCACCCAGATGAAATCGGTGGGCGAGGTGATGGCTATCGGCCGCACTTTCCAGGAATCGTTCCAGAAGGCGCTGCGTGGCCTGGAAGTGGGCGTGAACGGGCTGGACGTCAAATACGCCGACCGCGAAGCTGTGGCCGCCGAGCTGGGCGCGCCGGGGCCTGACCGCATCTGGGCGGTGGGCGATGCCTTCCGCTTCGGCATGAGTGTGGAAGAAGTATTCGACATCAGCAAGATAGACCCGTGGTTCCTGGTGCAGATCGCCGACCTCATCCGCCAGGAGCAGGGCTTGGCCTCCCGCACCCTGGAAAGTCTGAGTGCAAACGATTTGCGCACGCTGAAGCGCAGCGGTTTTGCCGATGCGCGTCTCGCGGCGCTGCTGGACACAGATTCCGCCGCGGTGCGCGCCTACCGCCATGCGCTCGGCGTGCACCCGGTGTTCAAGCGGGTGGATACCTGCGCCGCCGAGTTTGCCACCAACACCGCCTACATGTATTCCACCTACGAGGAGGAATGCGAGGCGCAGCCCACCAGCAACAAGAAGATCATGGTGCTGGGCGGCGGGCCGAACCGTATCGGCCAGGGCATCGAATTCGACTATTGCTGCGTGCATGCCGCGCTGGCGATGCGCGAGGACGGCTACGAGACCATCATGGTCAACTGCAATCCGGAGACGGTCTCCACCGACTACGATACCTCCGACCGCCTGTACTTCGAGCCGCTGACGCTGGAAGACGTGCTGGAAGTGGTGGCGGTGGAGAAACCCGCCGGCGTGATCGTGCAGTACGGCGGGCAGACTCCGCTGAAACTGGCGCACGGGCTGGAAAAGAACGGCGTGCCCATCATCGGCACCACGCCGGACATGATAGATTGTGCGGAAGACCGTGCCCGCTTCCAGAAGATGCTGCATGCGCTGGAGCTGAAGCAGCCCCCCAACCGCATCGCCAGCAACGAGCAGGACGCCATTGCGGGCGCGGCCGAGATCGGCTATCCGCTGGTGGTGCGTCCCTCCAACGTGCTGGGCGGACGCGCGATGGAAATCATCCATGCGCAAGCCGACCTTGAGCGCTACATGCGGGACGCCATGGAAATGGCCAAAACCTTCCCCGAGCGCATGCCTATCCTGCTGGACCGCTTCCTCAACGACGCCATCGAGGTTGACGTCGATGCCGTATCCGACGGCAAGGACGTGATCATCGGCGGCATCATGGAACACATCGAACAGGCGGGGGTGCATTCCGGCGACTCTGCCTGCTCGCTGCCGCCATACAGCCTTCCGGTTGCCCTGCAGGACGAACTGCGCCGCCAGACCAGGGCGATGGCCAAGTCGCTGAACGTGGTGGGGCTGATGAACGTGCAGTTCGCCATACAGGGCAGTACTGTGTATGTGCTGGAAGTGAACCCGCGCGCCTCGCGCACCGTACCCTATGTTTCCAAGGCCACCGGCATGCCGCTGGCGAAGATTGCGGCGCGCTGCATGGTCGGCCAGACGCTGGTGCAGCAGGGCGTAACGAAAGAAGTGATCCCACCGTATTACTCGGTCAAGGAAGCTGTGTTCCCCTTCATCAAGTTCCCCGGCGTGGACGTGATTCTCGGGCCGGAAATGAAATCCACCGGCGAAGTGATGGGCGTGGGCGAAACCTTTGCGGAGGCCTTCGTCAAATCGCAGCTTGCCGCAGGCGTGAAGCTGCCGTCCGCAGGCAAGGCATTCATCAGCGTGCGCGGTGCGGACAAGCCGGGCGCGGCGGAAGTCGCGCGCAGCCTGCATGAGCGTGGCTTCACGGTGCTGGCGACGCGCGGCACGGCCGCGGTGATCGAGCAGGCGGGGGTGCCGGTGACCGTGGTGAACAAGGTGGCGGAAGGACGCCCCCACATTGTGGACATGATCAAGAACGGCGAAGTGAGTTTCATCGTCAATACTGTCGACAACAAGCGCAGCGCGATGCAGGACTCCTACTCCATCCGCCACGCCGCGTTGCAGGGGCGGGTGACCTATTACACCACCATTGCCGGTGCGCGCGCGGCTTGCCTGGGTATGGCGCACCTCACGGAATTGCAGGTTTACGACGTGCAGGCGCAGCACAAACGGCTGCCTGCCAGCCGCTAGCGATGGCATGAGCAACCCATGATGGCAACATCAACCAACAACCAGTAACCAGGGAAGTTTCAGTATGAGCAAGATTCCATTGACCGTAATCGGCGCTGAATTGCTGCGCAATGAGCTGCAGCACCTGAAGACCGTGGAGCGTCCGGCGGTGATCAACGCCATTGCCGAAGCACGCGCGCAGGGAGATTTGTCCGAGAATGCGGAGTACGACGCCGCCAAGGAGCGCCAGGGGTTCATTGAAGGGCGCATTGCGGAGCTTGAAGCCAAACTGGGCAGCGCGCAGGTGATCGACCCGACGAAGATCAATGCCGACGGGCGCTGCGTGTTCGGTGCAACCGTGAGGCTGGAAGACGTGAAGAACGGCGACGTCGTGACTTACCAGATCGTGGGCGACGACGAGGCCGACATCAAGCAATGCAAGATTTCCATCAGTTCACCGATTGCGCGCGCGCTGATCGGCAAGTACAGCGGTGATGTCGCCGAAGTGCAGGCTCCAGGCGGGGTGCGCGAGTATGAAGTGGTGGATGTGCAGTACATCTGAAGTCATCAGACGCCAGGTGCCAGCCGTTCGCTGACTGCCTGGAGCGGTGGGCGGCTAGCGGCTGCCCAACTGCTTCTTCGTGAGTGGCTTGCGTCTGCGGCGTGCAGTCTTTTTCGGCGGCGCTTCGTCGATGGGCCGATAGACCACCAGGATTTTGCCGATGTGCTGCACGGCTCCTGCATTCAGCGCGGTGCAGATCTGTTCCAGCATGGCGGCGCGGGACTCGCGGTCATCGTTCATGACCCGAATCTTGATCAATTCGTGGCTCTTCAGGGTGCGCGCGACTTCTTCCAGCACGGCTGGGGTCAAGCCCGCATTACCAATGATGATAGTAGGGTTGAGCGGGTGGGCACGCGCCTTGAGGTTGCGGCGCTGGTCTACGGTAAGGGTTAGCATATTTGATCTTTGTCAAAGCGCCATGGGCGCGTTTGACGTATTCTAAGCGATGAAGAGAAGCAAGACCAGCAAACAATGGATGCAGGAGCATGTCAACGATCCCTACGTCCAGCGCGCGCAGAAGGAGGGCTACCGCTCCCGTGCGGCCTATAAGCTCCTGGAGATAGACGAGCGCGACCATTTGCTCAAGCCAGGAGCAGTGGTAGTGGACCTGGGCGCGACGCCCGGCGGCTGGTCGCAGGCCGCGGCAGCCAAGGGTTGCCGGGTGATAGCCCTCGATCTCCTGCCGTTTCAGCCCCTGCCTGGGGTGGATTTTATCCAGGGTGACTTTCGGGAGGACGCGGTGCTGGCCGAACTGGAGGCCCGCTTGGAGGGAAGGCCCGTCGCCCTTGTAATTTCCGACATGGCGCCCAATATCAGTGGAATCAGCGTAGCCGACCAAGCACGCGCGATGCATTTAGCGGAACTGGCGCTGGATTTCGCATCTAATCACCTAGAGCCGGGAGGCGCATTTCTGGTCAAGGTGTTCCAGGGCGTGGGATTCGAGGAGTTTGTGAGGCTGATGCGCAGCCGTTTCGCCAGGGTGGTTACGCGCAAGCCCAAAGCCTCGCGTGACCGCAGCAGCGAACAGTATCTCTTGGGCCTGGAAAAGCTTGAGTAATAGCGGCAGACGGTGTTTAATGTTAATTATTGGAGTGGTCTGGCCTGTGCCAGTTGGAGGCAATTTTGAATAATCTGTTTAAGAGTATCGGCATTTGGCTCGTCGTCGCGCTGGTGCTGGTCACCGTCATCAACACGTTCAATGCCCGCCAGGGGCAGGGCGGGCAGAAGCAGGTCGACTATACCTACTTCCTGCAGGAGGTGAAGGCGGGACACATTACCAAGGTTGTGATCGAGGGGCACACCCTGAAAGCTCAGACTACCGATGGCAGGCGCGTTGTCAGCTACGCGCCCGATGATCCTTACCTAGTGTCCGACCTGCTCAAGGGCGGCGCCGAAATCGAAGCCAAGCCGGTAGAGGAAGGCTCCTTCCTGATGACCGTTTTCATACAATGGTTTCCCATGCTGCTGCTGATAGGCTTGTGGGTGTTCTTCATGCGCCAGATGCAGGGCGGGGGTAAGGGCGGCGGTGCGTTTTCCTTCGGCAAGTCGCGCGCGCGCCAGCTAGACGAGAGCAAGGAACGCCTTACCTTTGCCGACGTGGCGGGGTGCGACGAGGCCAAGGAAGAAGTGGCGGAACTTGTTGATTTTCTGCGTGATCCATCGAAATTTCAGTCGCTGGGCGGGCGCATCCCGCGCGGCGTGCTGATGGTCGGCAGCCCTGGAACCGGCAAGACACTGCTCGCCAAGGCTATCGCGGGCGAGGCCAAGGTGCCGTTCTTTTCCATATCCGGCTCCGACTTTGTCGAAATGTTCGTCGGCGTGGGTGCCGCGCGCGTGCGCGACATGTTCGAGCAGGCCAAGAAGCAGTCTCCCTGCATCGTGTTCATCGACGAAATCGACGCGGTCGGCCGCCAGCGCGGCGCAGGCCTGGGCGGCGGCAACGACGAGCGCGAGCAGACGCTGAACGCATTGCTGGTCGAAATGGACGGCTTCGAGGGTACCAGCGGCGTGATCGTGATCGCCGCCACCAACCGCCCCGACGTGCTCGACCCGGCGCTGCTGCGCCCGGGCCGCTTCGACCGCCAAGTGGTGGTGCCGCTGCCCGACATCCGCGGGCGCGAGCAGATCCTGATGGTGCACATGCGCAAAGTGCCGGTTGCGCCGGACGTGAAGGCCGACATACTCGCGCGCGGCACGCCGGGCATGTCCGGCGCGGACCTCGCCAACCTGGTGAACGAAGCCGCGCTGTTCGCCGCGCGGCGCAACAAGCGCTTCGTCGAAATGGAAGATTTCGAGTCGGCCAAGGACAAGATATTCATGGGGGCCGAGCGCAAGACCATGGTAATCACGCCCGAGGACAAGAAGAAGACAGCCTATCACGAGTCCGGGCACGCAATCATCGGTTACCTGCTGCCGGGCTGTGATCCCGTACACAAGGTAAGCGTTATTCCGCGCGGCCGTGCGCTTGGTGTCACCTTGTCGTTGCCCGAGAAGGATCGTTATAGCGTCTACCGCAATCAGATGCTGGCCAAGATCAGCATGCTGTTCGGCGGCCGTGTTGCGGAAGAACTGTTTACCGGCGACATCTCGACCGGTGCCTCCAATGACTTTGAGCGCGCCACCGACATGGCGCGCGACATGGTCACGCGCTATGGCATGTCCGATGCGCTTGGGCCCATGGTATATGGCGAGAACGAGGGCGAAGTGTTCCTGGGCCGTTCGGTGACTACCCACAAGAACATTTCCGAGGCAAGCATGCAGAAAGTGGATGCCGAAATCCGCCGCATCCTGGACGAGCAGTATGCCTTGGCCAAGAAGATTCTGATCGAGAACCAGGATAAGGTCGAAGCGATGACCGATGCCCTGCTGGAATGGGAAACCATAGATTCGGACCAGATTGCCGACATCATGGCCGGCAAGCCGCCGCGCCCGCCCAAACCCAGTCCGAGCCAGACCCCGCAGCCGCCGCAAGATGCTGCGCCCACGGCGCCGGCAACTGCTGCAGCGCCCTCTCATCCCGCACAGGGAACCTGACGGGAGACGGGAAGAGGGAGACGGGAAACGCCGCACTGCGGTTTGCGTTTCCCGTTGTTCGTTTCCCGGTTCCCCATCGCTCAGAATGGTTCTGCACTGCGGCCCCTTCCGCCTCGACCTCTCCCGCCCGCTGGTCATGGGCATCGTCAACGTCACTCCTGATTCATTTTCCGATGGCGGCCAGCACTTGCGGCGCGATGCGGCTCTGGCCCATGCCCAGCAATTGCTTGCGGAGGGTGCGGCCATCCTGGACGTGGGCGGCGAATCCACCCGCCCCGGTGCCTTGCCGGTCGGCGTTCAGGAAGAACTGGACCGCGTGATTCCGGTGATCGAGGCCTTGCGCGGCTGCCCGGCGCCCCTCTCGGTGGACACGTTCAAGCCCGAAGTGATGCGCGCAGCCCTCGCGGCAGGCGCGAGCATGGTAAACGACATCAATGCGCTTCGAGCACCCGGTGCGCTTGACGCGGTAGCAGAGAGCGGGGCGGCAGTTTGCTTGATGCACAAGCAGGGCGATCCGCAAACCATGCAGCGCGGGCCGGAATACCGCGACGTAATGCATGAAGTGCTGGAATTCCTGCGCGCGCGCGTGGCCGCAGCACAGGCGGCGGGCATCGCGCGCGAGCGCGTCGCGGTCGATCCGGGCTTTGGCTTCGGCAAGACACTGGAGCATAATCTCGCCCTGCTGCGCGGCCTTGGCACGTTTGCCGGGCTGGGCGTACCCGTGCTCGCCGGCTTATCGCGCAAATCCATGCTGGGCGCGATTACCGGGCAGGACGTGGAGCACCGCCTGCCCGCCAGCATCGCGGCGGCATTGATCGCGGTGCAGCGCGGTGCGGCCATCGTGCGCGTGCATGACGTGCGTGCAACGATGGATGCGCTGAAGGTGTGGGGGGCGGTAACCGAAAACCCTTCACCACAGAGACTCGGAGGCATAAAGCAAGGCTGAACGCAGATGCAGCGATCCGCTTTGGCTGTTTTGACATGTGTTCTTCCCGGTGCCGTTATGCCGGTGCCTCTGTGTCTCTGCGGTGAGAGGTTTTGATTCGGAGTAACTATGAGCAGAAAATATTTCGGCACCGACGGCGTGCGCGGCAAGGTGGGTGAGTTCCCCATCACTCCGGAAGTCGTGATGCATCTGGGCTATGCGGCAGGCAAGGTGCTGGCTTCGGCCGATTGGCATCTGGCGCAGGGCGAACACCCGGCAGTGCTGATCGGCAAGGATACGCGAATCTCCGGCTACCTGCTGGAATCCGCCCTGCAGGCTGGCCTGATCGCTGCTGGAGTCGACGTATACTTGGCAGGTCCTGTGCCGACCCCGGCGGTAGCTCACCTCACCCGAGCATTGCGTCTCCAGGCTGGCATCGTGATCTCCGCCTCGCACAACCCGTTCGAGGACAACGGCATCAAATTCTTTTCGGGCTCAGGAGAAAAGCTCCCGGATGAAACCGAGCGTGCCATTGAGGCGGAGCTGGACAGCACTATCGTCACCATGCCCTCTGCCCGTCTGGGCAAGGCATGGCGCATAGACGACGCGGCGGGGCGCTACATTGAATTCTGCAAGAGCGCTTTTCCCTACACGCTCGATCTGCGGGGGCTGAAGCTGGTTGTTGACTGCGCGCACGGCGCGACCTATCACATCGCGCGCCATGTGTTCCACGAACTGGGCGCGGACGTGGTCACCATCGGCGTGCAGCCGGACGGCAAGAACATCAACGACGGCTACGGTGCGACTGCCCCGGCAAACCTGCAAAAGGCCGTAGTGGAGCACAAGGCCGATCTTGGCATCGCCCTGGACGGAGATGGGGACCGCCTGATCATGACGGACAGTACCGGCAAACTCTATGACGGTGACCAATTGCTCTATGTCATCGCCAAGCATCGCCAAGCGCAGGGAACCATGAAGGGCGGAGTGGCGGGGACCCTGATGACCAATCTCGCCTTCGAGCATGCAATGCAGCGCATGAACATCCCTTTCGCCCGGGCCAAAGTGGGGGATCGCTATGTCATGGAACTGCTGCAGCAAAAAGGCTGGCAACTGGGCGGGGAAAATTCCGGTCACATCATCTCGCTGGACAAGCACAGCACGGGGGACGGCATCATCTCGGCGCTGCAAGTGCTGCACGCATTGCGTGTCGCCAAGCAGACGCTTGCCGAGGCCGCACGGGAACTGGTGATGTATCCGCAGGTATTGATCAACGTTCGCGTGGAAAAGGCCGCGGGGCTGCTGGAGCACGCCCAGGTTAAGGCGGCAGTGGCGGATGCGGAACGCTCCCTGGACGGCAAGGGGCGCGTGCTGCTGCGTCCCTCGGGGACGGAGCCGCTGTTGCGCGTAATGGTGGAGGGGGAGGACGGGGCACTGGTCAGGAAATGTGCAGAGGCGATTGCGGGGGCGGTGAAGAGAGTGGCGTAGCAGCGCCGGTCCAGCCGGTTGGGCGACTTTTCTGTCCGGTTCGGCGCAACTCGAACATGGGCGCGGGGCTGCGTCCATCGCCGGGGACCGGTCTGGCTGGCGTCTGTGAGGCCTCATCGCCTGCGCCTGAAAGGTGCGCAGGCGGCTGGCAACGGTTCGAGCCAAAATGACACACTTCCCCTCCCGCGTATTCCCGCGACCCCTATCCTGGTCTAGAATGTGCCCACGGGCTGTCTCTGTTTCCAACTGCAATAATTATGTAGGGTGGTACTCCAATGGACAATATCAACTTCGCTCCCGCTCCCGCAAAATCAGCCACCCCCGAGCAGTCATTCTACGATGCCTCCGCCGCGCGGCGGTTTTTCGAATCGGCAGGCGACGAAATGGAGGTCGCGGCCGGGAAGGTCATCTTTTCCGAGGATGAGAAGGGGAACCGCCTGTTTTTCCAGAAAGACAAGATGTACTTGCTGCTCGAGGGGGAGGTTGTTCTTTCGGTGAGAGAGAAGTACGTTGGACACGTTCTGCGGGGCGAAATTTTTGGCGAATTGGCCTCGATCACTCATTCACCGAGAAGTGCCACGGCAATTGCCGAGACGCCGTGCAGGCTAATCGCGCTTGATGAAAAACAGTTTCGGGCCGCGCTGCGCGAGCATCCCGAGTTTTCCCTCTCCATGATGGGGCTCATGATCGGGCGCTTGCGCAAGATGATCGCCAGGCTGGACGCGGATGCGGGACTGCCTGCGGGCGAAGAATGGAATGAATCCGGGGTGTTCGGCAAGAAGATGCTGGCTGAGCTGGTGGACGAGATTGGCGATCGCGCATGCACCAACTACAAGCAGGGAAAGGCCATCATGCAGGAAGGCCAAGTGGGGCTGCTGATGTACGTGGTGCTGGAGGGCACCGTGGAGGTTACCATCCAGGGACGCTTGGTGGAACGGATAGGACCGGGCGGCATGTTCGGCGAAATGGCGCTGATCGGGCGCGCAGAGCGGCTCGCGAGTGCCGTCGCGGAAACGGATTGTTCCCTGCTGGCTATCAAAGGCAAGGAATTCTTTGCCTTGGTGAAGAACAACCCGGAGTTCGGCATTGCGCTGCTCAGTGCGGTGGGCGAAAGGGCGCGCTTCATAGCGGCGTGCTTTGCGCTTTAAGGGGCGCCTGTTTCGAAAGTACCGTGCCGGAAGTATCCGCCGGGCGCCACGGGCAGGTTAACCGAACCTGCCGGTGATGTAGTCCTCGGTTTCTTTGCGTTTCGGATTGGTGAAAACGGTGCTAGTGTCGCCGAATTCGATCAGGTCGCCCAGGTACATGTAGGCGGTGAAGTCTGAGACGCGCGCGGCCTGTTGCATGTTGTGCGTGACGATAACGATAGTGAACTCTTCCTTCAGCTCGTCTATCAGCTTTTCGATGTGTGCCGTGGAAATCGGGTCCAGCGCGGAGGTCGGTTCGTCGAGCAGCAGCACTTGCGGTTTCACCGCGATGGCGCGTGCGATGCACAGCCGCTGCTGCTGGCCGCCGGAAAGCCCCATGCCGCCCTGCTTGAGCTTGTCTTTCACTTCGGTCCACAGCGCGGCCTTCTTCAGCGCCCACTCCACCCGGTCGTCCATCTCGTGGCGGCTCAGGCTTTCATAGAGTTTCACCCCGAAGGCGATGTTGTCGTATATCGACATCGGGAACGGCGTAGGCTTCTGGAACACCATGCCGATCTTGGCGCGCAGGGTGTTGAGGTCCTGTTTGCTGCTGAGGATATTGTCGCCGTCGAGCAGGATTTCCCCGGTTGCGCGCTGTTTGGGGTACAGCTGGTACATGCGGTTAAAGGTGCGCAGCAGGGTGGACTTGCCGCAGCCGGAAGGGCCGATGAACGCCGTGACCATTTTTTCCGGGACGATGAGGTTGATGTCCTTCAGCGCGCGGTACTCTCCGTAATGGAAGTTCAGGTTGCGGACTATCAGTTTCGGCGTGGTGGTTTTTTCGGGACTCATTGGGCAGATCCTAATGGGAGGTTGCTTTCTGGCGGAACAGCACGCGCGCCACGATATTGAGCGCGAGCACGCTCAAGGTGATGAGTAGCGCACCGGTCCATGCGAGTTGGTGCCAGTTATCGTCGGCGCTCATGGCGAACTGGAATATGACCACTGGCAGGTTGGACATTGGCTGGTTCAGGTCGCTTTTCCAGAACTGGTTGTTCAGCGCGGTGAACAGCAGCGGTGCGGTTTCGCCGGAAATGCGCGCCACCGCCAACAGCACGCCGGTGAGGATGCCCGCGCGCGCAGCGCGCAGGGTGACGAAACTGACCACCTTCCATTGCGGCGCCCCCAGCGCCGCGGCGGCTTCGCGCAGGGTGTTGGGCACCAGGCGCAGCATGTTTTCGGTGGTGCGGATCACGACGGGGATCACCAGGATGGATAGCGCCAGCGCGCCGGCCCACCCGGCGAAGTGGTGAACCTGGACGACATAGACTTCGTACACGAACAGGCCGATCACGATGGAGGGCGCGGACAGCAGGATGTCGTTGATGAAACGGGTAATCGGCGACAGCCAGCCGCGCTGGCCGAATTCGGCGAGGTAGGTACCTGCGAGGATGCCGATGGGTGTGCCGATCAGCGTGCCAACCACGGTCATGAGCAGGCTGCCCGCAATGGCGTTGAGCAGGCCGCCGCTGTCGCTGCCGGGCGGCGGCGTCATCTGGGCGAAGATATGCAGGCCCATGCCGGGCAGGCCATTCTTCAGCAGGGTGATCAGAATCCAGCCCAGCCAGAACAGGCCGAACAGCATGGCCGCCACTGAAACGCCCAGCGTGAAGTAAT
>Ga0316628_100000994_pt1 | contig 19207 bp, 19 predicted proteins | sample OWC_Aug_M2_C1_D5_FD_207648 | JGI IMG/M metagenome (GOLD analysis project Ga0316628, IMG submission 207648) | Wetland soil microbial communities from Old Woman Creek delta, Ohio, United States - OWC_Aug_M2_C1_D5_C | ecosystem: Environmental > Terrestrial > Soil > Wetlands | place: USA: Ohio... | reverse complement strand
TGATGGTAGCTCCGGGAAAGCGCTACTACGCGCTGCTCCTCATCGATCTCGTAGTTCTTGCGTGGGGGATCTTCGCTTGGCGCTACACGGTCGTGCGCGGTCTCGGGGTTTGGGGGCTGACCCATCCGGTCATGTGGGCCATGGACATTACGAATTTCGTCTTCTGGGTCGGTATCGCCCATTCCGGCACTTTGATCTCCGCGGTCCTTTATCTTTTTCGGGTGCGCTGGCGTGCGAGTATTTATCGAACGGCCGAGGCGGTCACGGTATTCGGTCTGTTTACCGCCGGTCTATTTCCGATTATTCATCTCGGCCGCCCTTGGGTTTTTTACTGGCTTTTGCCTTACCCGCAATTCGGCGGGCTTTGGGTAAATTTCCGCTCGCCGTTGGTCTGGGACGTTTTTGCGGTCATGACCTATATGATCATCAGCGTGCTCTTCTTCTTTACGGGTCTTGTTCCGGACATGGCGGTTGTTCGTAATCAAACATCGGGCTGGCGGCAAAAGATCTACGGCTTTATGGCTCAGGGGTGGCAGGGAACAGACAGACAATGGCGCCACTACAAGGCTGCCTACGTTTTTCTTGCGGCCCTGGCCACCCCGCTCGTCATCTCGGTCCACAGCGTGGTCTCCTGGGACTTTGCCCAATCCATCGTTGCCGGTTGGCACAGCACGATTTTCGCGCCCTACTTTGTGGCCGGCGCGATCCATTCGGGATTGGCCATGGTGATCACGCTGCTGATCCCGTTAAGGCGAGTTTTTCGCCTCGATGCGTACCTGACTCAAGAGCACTTAGAGAATCTCGCCAAGCTCATCATCCTGACCGGACTCATCGTCGGCTATGCGTACGGCGTGGAAACCTATATCGCGTGGTACAGCAATAACATTCCCGAGTGGCAGCACTTCACCTATCAGATCACCGGCGAATACGCAGTGCCCTTCTGGATTATGATCCTATTTAACTCTCTCGTGCCGCTCCTGTTCTTTATCAAACGGATCCGAACCAGCACGCCCTGGCTTCTTATCATCGCCATCTTGATCAATATCGGCATGTGGATGGAGCGTTTTGTGATCATCGTAACGGGCCTGGCTCATGAATACGATCCGTACTCGTGGGGACTGTTCATTCCCACCTGGGTGGATATCAGTATCACGCTCGGTGCCTTCGCCTGGTTTTTCCTTTGGTTTCTTTTGTTCATAAAGTTTTTGCCCGTGATTTCCATCGTGGAGGTCAAAGAGGAATTGCCACCTCCGATGAAGAGCCAGGATAGAGAGCACTGAGATGGCGAATTCCGTTACAGGTATCGTGGGGCGTTTCCGTTACGTCGACAGCTTGCTTGAGGCCATCGAGCAAGTACGCGAGGCGGGCTATCGAGATCTCCAAGCCCTTTCTCCGGTACCCCATCATGCCATTGACGAAGCGCTGGAAAAACCGCCCAGCCCGGTGCGTTATTTTACGCTGGTGGGTTGTTTGCTTGGATGTCTTACCGGTTTCACACTGACCATCGCTACTTCGTTGTATTACCCATTGATCACGGCAGGAAAGCCCATTGTTTCTATTCCACCGTTTTTAGTCATTGTCTTTGAGTTGACGATTCTGTTCGGAGGACTCCTGACTCTGGGCGGGATGCTGCTCAACGCAAGGTTGCCGAAAGTCGCCATCGAACCGGCGTACAGTCCGCGCTTTTCCGGGGACCAATTCGGGCTGTGGGTTCGTTGCGCAGACAAGGATTACGAAGCGGTGACTGCGCTACTCAAAAAGGCCGGCGCGGAAGAAGTTCTCGGGACGGGGCAAGACCTCAATCCCAAGGTCTAAGGTGATGGTTTTGGAACTAGAGCGAGAAAAGAGCTGGAAATTACTTTGTGATGTATCGCCGAGATGGCGCGGCATTTTCGCCGCACTCTTAGGTTTCGGTGCGCTGGTGTTTTTTCTCGCTCTAAGAGTGGACCCGCTTCGAGGTTGGCAGGCGTACTTGATCAATTTTCTTTTCTGGGGCGGCGTCGCGCAAGGCGCGGTGGTGTTCGCTGCGATCTACCACGTCGTGGGGGGCAAGTGGGGACCGTCGGTGCGCCGGTGCGGCGAGGGGATGGTGGCATTTCTTCCGGTAAATCTCGCGCTTTTCTTGCCGCTCTATTTTACCCTCGACAGGTTTCTTTCTCCTGCGCGGGATCTGAACCCGGCCCGCGGAGCTTGGTTTGATCCCCGGTTTATCTTCGTCAGGGGTGTGTTGGGGCTTGGACTGATGACGGTTTTGAGTCTCTTCTTTGTCTACTACGCGGTTCGGCCAGAGGTCGGTTGGGCGCACGAGCTCAAGCGTCGCCCGCGGCGCTGGATTTACGAGTGGATCACGGATGGGTGGGAAGGGGAGGAAATAGAAAATCAGCGTTGTCGCCGTGGCATGGATATCATGGCCGCCGGGGTTCTGCTCGCTTATCCCATGACCTATACGTTTATGGCTTTTGACTTGATCATGGCGCTGGATCCTATTTGGTATAGCTCTCTCTTCGGCGGCTATTTCTTCATCAGCACCTTTTACCTTGGTCTCGCGGGGGTTACGTTAGTGTGCGTGCTGATACAGCGGCAACTCGATCCTTCAGTCGTAACATCCTCTCAGCTTTCGGATCTCGGCCGGCTACTTCTAGGATTTGACCTTACTTACTTGGCCATGATTTGGTCCCAGTACATTGTGATCTGGTATGGCAATCTACCGGAAGAGACCCAATTCATCATACTCAGAGTTTGGACAATGCCTTGGGCGATTTTCTCCTGGAGCATTTTGGCGCTGAGCGTTTTTTTCCCTTTTCTAATCTTCTTGAGCCGACGGGCGAAGCAGGTGCCAAAAGCGATGTCGGCGGTAGCGGTTGCGATCGGCTGTGGAATGTGGCTGGAGCGATATATTCTGATCGTGCCGTCGCTGTGGCACAGTGATTCTTTCCCGCTTGGATGGATCGAGCTCGGCGTAACCGCGGGTTTCTTAGGAGCGTGCGGCTTGAGCTACTTATTTTTCTTGGCGAGATTTCCGGTGATCCCTTTTGTCGCGCAAGGCGCGCGGCCGGCGGCACTGGAAATTGAAAGAGCGGAAGAGCATCCATCTAAGGCGTAGGCTTCGGAATAGCGATGGTATTGCAGTGACCGATAGAAACGATTTAGAACTTCGAAGTGGATTGCTGCCGGCTCTTCCTCCCAAGGCAAGGAAGTCGGTCTCTACCCTGCTAGCCGCACTGGCGTTGCTTATCATTTGGGTTGCGCCGGCTCAAGGCTGGGTCTGGCGTACAGATATGGTTAATCAGCCTTCCATCAAACCGCAAGAAGCGCCGCGCCCTATACCTGAGAATTCAATCCCCAGGCAAGGAAAAGAACTTCACATCGACCGTGTTGAGGCGGGCAAAAGGCTCCGCAATCCCATCGAGCCTACTCCCACCGCCGTCGAAAACGGGAAACAATTTTACCAGATTTATTGCGCGCTGTGTCATGGGCTTGAAGCTAAGGGTGACGGTCCGGTAGCAGCGAAGTTTGTTCCGCCACCCGATCTCACGCTTGAAGTTATTCGCAAGCGACCGGACGGCTTTCTCTATCAAACGATAACCGACGGAGGTCCCTTGATGCCCGCTCAGGGGGAGGCTCTTGGACCGAACGAACGGTGGGAGATTGTCATTTATCTGCGGCGCCTCCAAGGAGGTGAAAAATGAGATCTCATGTCGTGGCGTGTTTTGGCTTTTTTCTGATCATGACGGGCGTGAGTGCGGCGCAGGTGAGATCGACGGGTGATATCAAACGAGGCGAAGAAGTTTTTAAGAGCTTGTGCTGGACGTGTCACGGAAACTATGGCCGCGGCGACGGGCCTGCCGGGAAGTATTTGGCTCATCCTCCACCTGATCTTACGGATCCTCGTGTTTTCGGAAAAAGAACCGATGTGGAAATCATGTCAGGCCTCATAGACACGAAGGGCCAAGCAGGCTCCAGCCATAGAACCATGGTGATCGGTGACGTTTTGAAGAAGGAGGCTCTGCAGGACGCCATCGCCTATATGCGTACTCTATCGATGCCCGGTAAGCATGTGAGCATTCCGGCGGGCAAGGACATCTACGACACTTTCTGCTCGGCATGTCATGGAGTGAAAGGGAATGGGCGGGGACCGGCGGCAAAGAACCTCACGGGCCCTAAGCCGCGCGACTTCACATCCAAAGATTTTGTCATTGAGGGACACGAGGAACAAATCAAAAAGACTATTTTCGAAGGAGCGGCGAAAGCCTTTCACGGGTCTCCTTATATGCCGCAGTGGAAAACAACTCTAACCGAGCAACAGATCGCGGACATTGTGGAGTACATCAAGTTTTTAAAAAAACAGTGAAGCCCGCAGAAACAACCGCTTCTGATGAGGAGCCTATCGTGGGCTATCTGGCCAATGGAGCGGGAAGGGTAAAATATAATCTAGATCCCGATAAAAAGCCGGGATATTTTTCGCCGCCTCGAATAAAACCCATGGAGTTGGCGTCTAAAGACTTTAGGAGGGAGAAATAATGAAAAGAGATTTTAAATATATTGTTGTCATGGCTTTTTTCGTTTCGTTAGCGCCGGGTTTAGCGCTGGCGCAGACGAAGGGAGACGCGAAAGCGGGGAAAGCAAAGTATGATGCCAATTGCGTCGGCTGTCACGGCGCCGCAGGCAAAGGCGATGGGGCGGCCGCGGCCGCGTTGAATCCAAAACCGGGAGATTTCACGAATGGCAAGGAGATGAAGTCTCTCAGCGACAAGTTTCTGTTCGACATCATCAAGGATGGTGGAGCGTCGCAAAAAAAATCTCCGATCATGCCGGCTAGCGGTAAAAAATTAAACGATAAGGACATATCGGATATCGTCGCTTACATTCGTAGTCTCGCCAAGTAAGCGTGCGAAGATAATTTAGAGCGCGTATCTTTTGGCGCCCCTTCAGCGTTAAATCTGAAGGGGCGCCTTTTTTAGTTCTCCCATTTGTGCATTCTTAACGAGCCGGTTCCCCAGTTTTTCCTCGGGTATTTTTCCGATTCCAAGATCTGCGACTCTGGCCGCTGACTTTTCTAGCTTGCGGGAATGAACGCCATTTTTTCGTCGAAAAAAGAAGAAATTTAGTGGCATGTCTCTTGCGGACATCCCCTCTAATTTTGCACGACCGTGAGTCCCGATGATTAAAGGGGTGGCAGTGAAACGAATTGTTCTGATCCTGGTAGTTGTGGCCGGCATGGCAGCCTTGGGTTACTGGTCGAGTCGGGTATTCGGCGGAGTCGAACAGCCGATCGCGTTTCCTCACAAGACTCACATTGCGCTCAGCCTCCCGTGTACAACGTGCCATCAGCGTGCGGAAAAAGATGCGGTTGCCGGCCGACCTCCGACCGCGTTGTGTCTTGGTTGTCACGCGGGCGGAGATACCCAAAGCGCGGAGATCAAAAAAATCAGAGCCTACGGAGAAAAGGGAGAGGAAATTCCGTGGAGACGGATCTGGCGCTTGCCGCCTCATGTTTTTTTCCCGCACCAAGTCCACGTAACGGCAGCGAAGATCAAATGTCAAATCTGCCATGGTCCGATGGAAACTCTTAACCGGCCGGCGCCCCGACCCCTTAAGACGCTGGCGATGCAAGATTGCATCGATTGTCATGCGGAGCGTATGTGGGCGCGGACCGTCGCGGGCAAAACCGTGCAGCCGACAAAATTGGCGGCTCATCGAATGTCCGCCGACTGCGTCATGTGCCATAGGTGAGGATTGATATGCAATTTACACGGAGGGGATTTCTCGGCTTATTAGGGGGTACGGCTGGAGCCGCTGCCCTTGTCGGAAGCGAACTATCGACCAAACTCGGCGCCGCCGCTACGGATGTTGAACGTTGGGCGACGCCGGAACAGAAGATGGTTCCATCGATTTGCCAGCAGTGTCCCGGCGGCTGCGGCATGATCGCGCGCACGCTGGACGGGGAATTGGCCGGCATCGCCGGAAATAAGCTTCATCCGGTCAATCGGGGACGGCTCTGTCCCAAAGCTTTCGGCGGACTTCAACTGCTCTACGATACAAACCGATTGAAGGGACCCATGGCGCGCAGCGGCGATCGCGGGCGCTTTCGTGCGATCGGTTGGGATGAAGCCCTGTCTGTGGTCAGCACGCGCTTGTCCGAGCTAAGGACCAAGGGGCTTGCCCACACGCTGATGATCCTAGGAGGCCAGTATCGCGGCTACCGCGACACGCTGTGGAGACGATTCGCCGAGGCTTACGGCACTCCAAACTACATCCGTGTGCGCTGTTTTTCGCCTGAAAAACCGGCTCTCGCGCATCGACTCATGCAAGGGGTAACGAATCCTCTAAGTTACAATCTGGCCGAAGCCCAGTTTATTCTTTCCTTCGGCGCCGGCTTGCTTGAGTCGTGGACGGGTCCGGTCCACACTTCGCAAGCATTCGCGCGCTTGCGGCGAAGCGCCGATCGTCCGCGCGGGCTGCTTGTTCAAGTGGAGCCGCGCCGTTCCTCGACAGCGATCAAAGCCGATCGCTGGATTCCCATCGTGCCTGGAACCGATGGCGTTCTCGCCCTTGGAATTGCCAATGTGATGATCCGCGAGGGGCTTTTCGATGAAGCGTTCGTGGCACAACACACCTTCGGATTCGACGACTGGGTAGACAGCGCCGGCCAGGCGCATATCGGTTTCAAGAACCTTGTCTTGAGGGAATATGGTCTCCTCACCGTTGCCGCCGCCACCGGAGTGCCGGTCAAGAGCATTCTGGATATAGCAAGAAATCTTGGCGCGATGAAGCCTGCTATCATCATCGGTGAGCGGGGTCCCGCATACGGGCCGGACGATTTGCACACTCGGATGGCGATTCACAGCCTCAACGCGCTGGTTGGAAACATCGGTATTGCCGGCGGCCTACTGATGCAGGGAGCGCTGCCACTGGCGCCGTTTTCCGGCGTTACCCAAGATGCGGCAGCGAAGCGAGGAAACGCTCAGCCGAGGATCGACGGCGCGGGCGAAAAGGATTATCTCTTTGTCAGCGATACGCCGCAATTGCTACCGGAACGAATCTCCACCGGAACTCCTTATCCTGTCAGCGCGGTATTTTTATACGCGACCAACCCCTTAGCCAATCACCCGGCAAAGGAGGCATTGGCGAGCGCGCTGAAGAAAGTTCCGTTCATTGTCAGCTTTTCACCTTTTCTCGACGAGTCGAGTTCGATGGCCGACCTGATTTTACCGGACCACACCTATCTTGAGAGGTGGCAGGACGATCAGATGACGCACCTGACAGGATTTACCTGTTTCAGTGTTGCGCAGCCCGCTTCGAAGCCTTTGTATCAAACGCGCAATACCGCCGACGTGGTGTTGGATATCTCCCACGCCCTGGGTGGGACGGTCGCCGCGAATTTTCCGTGGAAAAAATTCGAGGAGATGATTCGCGACGGGGCGCGCGGGCTTTACGAAGCGCATCGCGGATACGTAGTCTCCGAGCCCGCGGAAGAGGCGCTGAGGAAGGTGCTCGAGCGCGAAGGCTACTGGGAGCCGGAGTTCAAAGATTTTGATGCGTTCTGGAACGCTTTAATTCAACGCGGCGCTTGGTGGGATCCGTCGAGCTTGCAAATCAGCCAAAAGTCTTTGCTGAACACGCCCTCGGGAAAATTCGAGTTTTACTCAACCGCGCTCAAACAAATGGTCGAAGCGGCGGCCAAGCCAACGGGAAAAGAAGGCTCTGCGAAAAGCATACTGGGTGGGGATAAGCCGGATGATCTACTCTATATGCCGGCGGTGGCGATCCGAAGCCCGCAGAGCGCGGAATCGTTTCCGCTACATCTCGTCACGTATCGTCTCATGAGCCGGCCGATGGGAGGAGGCAAAGACCAACCGTGGCTCCTCGAGCAGCCGGCCGTACATCTGCGCGCGACCTGGGATAGCTGGGTGGAAGTGCATCCTGAGACGGCCGCGAAGCTCGGCATCAAAGAAGATGATTGGGTTTGGGTGGAATCGGCAAAAGGGCGGATCAAGGTTCAAGCCAAATTATACCACGGAACGATTCCGGACATAGTCCATATTCCGCTTTTCGGCGGCATCGGCCCCAATCCCAACGATTTGATTGCGAACGAAACGGACAAGTTCAGAGGATTCGGACTTCTCAACACCACCCGAGTGAGAATTAGGAGGGCATGACGTGGCGCTTTGGGGAATGGTGATCGATCTAGACCGCTGTACCGGCTGTCAGGCCTGTGTTATGGCCTGTAAGGCGGAGAATAATGTTCCCGCCGTCGGAGTGGACCAAGCGAAGAGAGGACGGATCATTAGTTGGATGCAGGTTCTTACCGAATCGGATGAACAGAACCCGGAAAACAAAATGCGTTTTGTACCACGGCCCTGTCTGCAATGCGACGATCCACCGTGTACTAAGGTCTGTCCCGTTTACGCGACTTATCGGAACCCGGAAGGAATCGTCGGGCAAATCTACGGCCGTTGTATAGGCTGCCGCTTTTGCATGGCTGCGTGTCCCTATAACGCCAAATATTTCAATTGGTACACCTACCAGAAAGAAAAACCGGGCCAAAACCCGGACGTCTCGTTGCGGCCCAAAGGCGTTGTGGAAAAATGCACGTTCTGCCATCACCGCCTGCAGAAAGCCCGCGCCCAGGCGCTTGCGGAAAATCGCCAGTTCGATCCAAGGGAATACGTACCCGCTTGCGCCGAATCATGCCCTGCCCAGGCGATCGTTTTTGGCGATCTTTCCGATCCCGGCAGCGAGGTGGCCAGGCTGGCCCAAAGCCCTCGCGCTTTCAAGCTGCTGGAGGAGTTGGGAACAAAGCCTAAAGTAATTTACCTGACGGAAGGAGAAGGCGGTGGTTGAGACCGGCGACGTTCACGAAGAAATCCTCTTTCGGCCGATCGAACAGACCGGGCGCGGCTTTTATTGGACGGTCGCGGTCCTGTCGGTATTTATTTTATGGGGAGTCGTCGCCTATGTGACCCAATACTATTGGGGGCTGGGTGTTACGGGCCTCAATGAGCCGGTCAGCTGGGGTTTTTACGTAACAAATTTTGTCTTCTTCATCGGCATCAGTCATGCCGGCACGCTGATCTCCGCGATCCTACGCTTGTCGAAGGCGGAGTGGCGTCGTCCGATAACGCGCATGGCTGAAGTGATCACGGTAATGGTGATTTTTATCGGCGCCGGTCAGATCCTTATCGATTTGGGACAACCGGATCGTATGCTTAATGTCCTTCGCTGGGGACGTTATCAATCGCCTCTTCTGTGGGACGCGACGAGCATCAGTGCGTATATGTCGGCTAGCCTTACCTACCTGTACCTGCCCATGATTCCCGACATCGCTATTCTCAGGGATCGCCCTGGGGGAAAGCGGAAGCTTCTCTACAGCGTATTGGCCCTTGGCTGGACAGGAACAGAGCAGCAGCATCGGGTCCTCAACCGCGCCATTGCGGTCATGGGGGTTTTGGTTATCCCGATTGCCGTTTCAGTGCACTCGGTCGTTTCATTCGTGTTTTCGATGACCCTTCAACCGATGTGGCACTCAACGATTTTCGGTCCGTATTTCGTCGTCGGCGCGATTTTCTCCGGCATTGCCGGGCTCATCGTGGCGATGATTGTTTTTAGAAAGGCCTATGGACTTGAGTATTACCTCAAGCCGATTCATTTTCGCTATCTAGGCCAGTTGCTGTTGATCATGTCGCTCTTCTGGTTCTATTTTACCTTTTCCGAATATCTCACCGGATACTACGGAGCCGAACCGGAAGAAATGAAAGTTTTCTGGTCCAAATTCGATGGTACATTTGCAGTGTTTTTCTGGGGCATGGTGCTTTGTAATCTGGTCATCCCGCTAGCCTGTCTTGCTCGGCTCGCCCAACATACCGTAGTAAAAGTACTGGCCGCCTCGATATCGGTGATCGTGGGGATGTGGCTTGAGCGCTTCATTATCGTCGTACCCAGCTTGTCCTCGCCGCGTCTTCCCTTCCCTCCAACCACTTACTGGCCGACCTGGGTGGAATGCGGAGAAACTGCCGGGAGCTTCGCGCTCTTCGCTCTGTTTTATGTGCTCTTCACAAAGTTTTTCCCCATCATTTCGATTTGGGAAATCCGCGAAGGGCGGGAGGTCGGAATTAAAGAGGTCGAGGAAAGAGTTCTGTCCTACCTTCCAGGAGAAGTCGAAGGGCAATCTTAGAAAGTTGACCGTGAGGTAAATATGGAGCAGTCGAATACAAATCAGCTGGTCAAAACTTTGCAGTGGCTGTGGATGTGCGTATTTATCCTCCTCGTGGGGGGGATTATCATTTGGATCAGTCACTTGATTTATGCGGCCTGGTGGCTCGGCGATGTTCCCTCGGCTTCCATCGGCATCTCGCTCGTAGCGATGCCGATTTTCGTGGTGCTGTTGTCGGTGGTTTTATATGTTTTTTGGGGACTCGCTGTTCGTGGGAGGGGGCAGTGAGGCTCCGGAGCACATTTGTAGTCTGTGTCCTGATCTTGAGTCTTGGTGGAGAAACAGGTTCTGTTTTTGGCGCCGAGCAATCTTCATCCGCCTTTCTCACGGGGAACCCCCTCGATGGTGGCCAGCTGTTCCAAGCAAAAGGCTGTCCTCGTTGCCATTCAATCTATGGCGTCGGAGGTGGCGCGGGACCCGATTTGGGCCAAGGCATTCTGAAACGCCCGCTGCTCGATATCGCCGGTGAAATGTGGAACCATTCTCCCGGCATGGCTCATGTCTTTCACGAGCAGCGAGCCGCACGCCCCACCTTCAAGCCGGTGGAAATGGCCAGTTTATTGTCTTTCCTTTACTATCTTGGCTCAATGGATCCACCGGGAGACGCGGCGCTAGGTGCACGTCTCTTTAGCGAGAAGCGCTGTCAAAGCTGTCATTCTCTCGGTGGCAAAGGCGGTACGCAGGGCCCCAAATTGGATAAGTATGCCCAGTACGCCTCGCCGATATACTTAACAGCGGCGCTTTGGAATCACGGGAAGGCCATGAGTGGAATCATGGAGCAGTTACACATTCCACGCCCTACTTTTGAAAAAAATGATATTCCGAATCTTCTGGCCTATATCCGCAGCGTAGGAGGAGACGCGGGGCGGGTCTATGTTCCGCCGGGAAATCTGCAACGCGGAGAAAAATTGTTCTCGGAAAAGCAGTGCATACGTTGTCATTCGGGCAAAAAGGATGGTGGACCTGTCGGCCCGAACCTGAGGGCGAAGATGTTGGGGAGTCTCATGACGATTGCCGGCGCCATGTGGAACCACGCACCGAAAATGTGGGGCGCGATGAACACGCGTGGTGTGAGTGTGCCGTCGATCACTCCCGGAGAAATGTCCGACCTCATGAGCTACGTTTACTTTCTGCAGTTTATCGACTTGCCCGGGGACATCAAGCGAGGAGAAAGAGTATATCAAGACAAGGGTTGCGGGAAGTGCCACACCTTGCCAGGAGCGGCGGGCACGTTGGGGCCCGACCTCACCAAGGGTGGAAAACTTCAGACGCCCTTGGAAGTCGTTACCGAGATGTGGAACCATGCGAGCACGATGGAACAAAAGATGTTGGTGGAATCCGTAGAATGGCCGGTATTCAAAGGCGGCGAGATGGCTGATCTCGTCGCTTACTTGCTTTCAGTTCGAAAAGAACCCCGCGCGGCAGGCGAAGTTAAAAAACCCTAAGCTACGGAAAGGCGACAAGAAGCGATGGATCGCTTGAGTGGTGAGTCACGTGGCTTGAGGGTGAGTTTCCTCCCGAGGTGGATCGCACTTCTGGCGACAATCAGATTGAAGTGGAGCGATGGAAGATGGCCGGGCGGCCTTTGCTGGCGACGAGAAATCGTCGCCAAGTAGTAGCCGTCGCGAAACCGCGATGCGACAGCCAAATGGAAAGCAAAGACATCAAGATTGTTACTAAATATGGGCTCAACGGGCGCGTCGTTGGCCGCGCTTTGGGGAGTAATGTCATGATGACTCAATCCCTGAAATTAGTTTTTTTCATTGTCGCCATGCTCCTCTGCCTTTCGCGGCCGGTCATGGCGCAACCGCTTTTCAGCGCGACTCAGGATCCGCTTGCGGGCTCGAGGATTTTTGGCGACAAGGGTTGCTCGAAATGCCACGCGATCTTCGGCGTTGGGGGAACGGTGGGTCCCGACCTTGCGCGCAGTACGCGATCGCGGTCATTTTATGATCTTGCTGCGGCGATGTGGAACCACCTTCCCAAGATGACCGAGCAGATGCGGAAAGCTGGAATTGCCCGCCCCTATCTGAGTCCGAGCGACACGGGCGATTTGATCGCTTTCCTTTACACTGCGAACTACTTCGAAAAGGCTGCTAATGCAAAAGAAGGGCGCCAGGTGTTTACGGACAAGCACTGCATTAATTGCCATCAGGTAGGCGGTTCGGGCGGTGTCGTTGGCCCCAATCTCGACAGCTTAGCGCAGTATGATTCTCCTATATTCCTGGCTTCAGCTATGTGGAATCATGGGCCATCGATGACGGATGCGATGCGCGCTACCGGTATCAAGCGGCCCACCTTCACGCAGGCGGAGCTGCAAAACTTGATCGCGTTTCTTAAATCCGCGTCGCCTTTAAGCGGGCAACGGCCGCTTTACCTTCTTCCCGGTCGTCCGGATCAAGGCCAACGACTTTTCATCCAAAAAGGGTGTATTGAGTGTCACAGTGTCAAAGGACGGGGGGGACGGGTCGGTGGCGAACTCGCTCAGCGGGCGGTCAGGTTAAACATGGTTCAGTTCGCGGTTAACATGTGGAACAAGGCTCCGGCGATGACGAAAGAAATGGCCACGAAAAAAATTCCTCTGCCCCAGCTTAGCGCAGGAGAGATGGCGGATATTATTGGTTATCTCTATTCGGTCCAGTACTTTGCAAAGCCTGGCGATGCCCGTCGAGGGCAAGAGCTCTTGGCCAGCAAGGGATGTTTGAGTTGTCACTCTGTGGGAGGTAAGGGAGGACATGTGGGGCCTGATTTCGAGCGCGTGAAGGAGCTCGATCAACCGGCAACGGTCGTCGCGGCCATGTGGAATCACGCCAGCGGGATGGCGGAAAAGATGCGTGGAAAGTCTTTGACCTGGCCTGCCTTCACGGAACAGGAAATGGGAGATGTCGTGGCGTATCTGCAAACTTTTGGAGGGGTGCGGGAGTGATGAGGGCGACGTTGCGCTGTTTTTTGTTGAGTGGAATTGTCGCAATCTTCTTTTTGCCGCTGACTGTGCTGGGCCAGCAGCAAGGGGGCAATTGCGCTGCCTGTCACCAGAGCCTTCCCGATGAGCGGCTTGCGCAGCCGGCGAAGCTGTTCAGCGGAGATATCCACGCTATCAAGGGCTTTGGCTGCGTCTCATGCCACGGCGGCGATGCTTCGGACCCGGAAATGAGCGCCATGAGCCCGGCCAAGGGTTACATCGGCAAACCCACGGGGACAAAGATCGTCGAGGTGTGTGGTCGTTGCCATTCTGACGCCAATTTCATGCGGCAGTACAATCCGGCGCTGCGGGTCGATCAGGTTACGGAATATTACACGTCGGTCCATGGGCGGCGTCTGAAGGAACTTGGCGATCCAAAGGTCGCAACCTGTTCAAGCTGCCATCATACGCACGCCATCAAGGCGCCTTCGGACCCCCGCTCTTCGGTTCACCCCCTGCACGTGGTCGAAACGTGCGGTGCGTGTCACGCCAATGCGGAGTACATGAAGCCTTACAAAATCCCCACCGACCAAGTCGATAAATACAAAAAAAGCGTCCATTGGAAAATGATGACCACAAAAGGGGACTTGTCGGCGCCAACCTGTAACGATTGCCACGGTAACCATGGAGCCGCGCCACCGGGTATTTCGTGGGTGGGTAATATTTGCGGCCAGTGCCATGCGGTGAACGGCGAGCTGTTTAGCAAGAGCCGACACGCGAAGGTCTTTATTCAGCTGGGGATTCCGGGCTGTGCAACCTGTCACGACAACCACCAGATCTTGGAGACGAGCGATAACTTGCTCGGCACGAAGGAGCCGGCCGTCTGTAGAAATTGTCATACGGGGGAGGACCCGGGAGGGAAGAGCGCGGCCGCGATGCGGGCGATGATTGACTCGCTTCGTCAGGAGAACGATAAGGCCAATGCAATTTTGGTGAGGGCCTCCCACGCCGGCATGGAGGTGAGCCAATCCGAGTTCGATCTCAACGAGGCGCAGACGGCGCTGATAAAAAGCCGCGCGGCCATTCACGCCTTCTCCGTGGTCACGTTAAAAAAAGAGATTGATCCGGGGCTTAAGGCGAGCGCGAAGGCTTATGCCGGGGGGGTGAAGGCCCTTGATGAGTTGAATTTTCGACGCAGATGGGTGGCCTTGTCGGCTCTCATCATTTTGGCCTTGGTTGTGGGGTTGGTGCTTAAGATTCGTCAGATGGAAGGCGGACAAAAAAATCGCGAGTAGGACGATCGGTTAAGGAGAGGAGAATGGGGGAAAGAACGTTGAAGGAACTTATCGACCGGAGGAACTTTCTCAACTGGTTTTTGGGTACGACGGCGGGGGCTTTTGTCCTTTCCATACTCTACCCGTTGAGCAGGTACTTGATTCCACCGCAAGTCGGCGAGTCAACGGCGCGATCCGTAACGCTCTCAGTTAAGCCTCAAGAAGTAAAAGCCAACACCGGACAAATTTTTCGTTTTGGCAGCCAGCCTGGGATTCTAATTGACACACCGGATGGTCAACTAAAGGCGTTTACGGCGACCTGTACCCATCTGGGCTGCATTGTTCAGTATCGGTCCGACATCAACCAGATCTGGTGCGCGTGTCATAACGGGCACTTCGATTTGAATGGGAAAAACGTCGAGGGGCCGCCGCCGAAACCCTTGGAAGAATACGCCGTGAATGTGAGGGGTGACCAGATCGTGGTGAGCAAGAAAGGGTGAGTATGGAGAACCCAGGTCAACAACACGGCAAACTTTGGCTCTGGCTCGATGAGAGGATCGGGCTCAAAGACATAGAAAAACTCGCCAAGAAGAAGGAAGTGCCAATGCACCGGCACTCGGTGTGGTACTATTTCGGCGGCATGACGTTGTTCCTTTTCACGGTTCAAGTCGCCTCGGGCATTTTACTGCTGCTTTATTATCGTCCCAGCGCCGGTGAAGCGTTTGAGTCGGTGCAGTTCCTAATGACCGAGGTGCAATTCGGTTGGTTGGTGAGATCGATCCACGCCTGGTCAGCGAACCTGATGATTTTTGCGATGTTTATTCACCTCTTCAGCGCGTTGTTGCTCAAAGCTTACCGACCACCACGCGAGCTGACATGGCTTTCGGGCGGCGGGCTGATGGGGTTAAGTTTAGCCTTCGGTTTTACCGGTTATCTTTTGCCGTGGAACGAACTCGCGTTTTTCGCCACCCGAGTGGGAACTGAAATCCCGGGTGTTATGCCGGTGATCGGATCGTTCATTCGCAGGCTCATGCGCGGCGGCGACGATGTTACCGGTGCGACGCTGACCCGTTTTTACGGGATTCACGTGGCGGTCCTGCCGGCGATTGTTACGGTGGTTCTAGGGCTCCATTTGTTTCTCGTTCAGAAGCACGGTATGAGCCGGCCGCCGAGCGTGGAGAACGGCCCGGATGCGAAACGGGCGATGCCGTTCATGCCGAATTTCCTTTTGCGGGATGTGGTGGGCTGGCTCTGCGCGCTAATCATATTGGCGGCGCTTGCCGCGTATTACCCAGCGGAGTTGGGCAAAAAAGCCGATCCTTTTCAGCCTGCGCCCATCGGCATCAAGCCGGAATGGTATTTTATGGCGATGTTCCAAACGCTCAAGCTGCTGCCCAGTCACGTTCTCGGCATTATTGAAGGTGAGTTGTTCGGCGTCCTTGCTTTTGGTATCGTCGGCGCCGTGCTGATTCTGATGCCGTTCTTGGATACCCCCGCCGCATTGGGACGTTGGCGGCGTTTTGCTGCGGCATTTGCGGTTGCCCTCATCGTTTATTCGCTCGTGCTGACATACCTGGGTTACACGATGAGTCCAACGAAATAGTCGGTGAAAAACAACCACGGCCGTCGCATTTTTTACGGCCCCGCTAATCTGGGAGAATAAAAATTTGAAGGAGGAGAAGGATATGAAGAAAAAGATTTTTATAACAATGGCTGGGCTGACAATGTTTTTTTTGCTCGGTCTCTGGGCCGGGCAACGGAGTGCGTTTGCGCAGGTGCCGCCGGACTTTACCTATGAGAACACCAAGCCTTCCGCGCCTGTTACTTTTAGCCATAAGCTCCACGTAACGGAGAAAAAGCTTACGTGCCCCGAGTGTCACACCAAGCCAAAGTTATTTGAGATGAAAAAATTGGCTGCCTCTTCGAAGATGAAGATGGCCAACATCAACGCAGGAGAGTATTGCGGCAGCTGCCATAACGGGACAAAGAGCTTTGCTGCTAAAGATCCCAAAAACTGCGCCAAGTGCCACGTGAAGAAATAGTCCGCGGCCATTACAGTTTGTGAAAAAAAGGGGGCGTTGCCCCCTTTTTTTTTGCTGAGCGATATCACGCCCCGGCTAACCCACCCGTTGGGGTTTCATGATTATGCATTTGTCTCGTAGCCGCCAAAAGTTGAGCAGACACTGGCCATCCCTGTTAGTGGGAAGCGACAGCCAAATTTTTTCGCAACCGTGGGAATATCTGTGATCGAGAAGGCTGTCCGGTGATCACATAGCTAAAGGTATCGACTAAATAAACCGCTATAATTCATGTGCTTAGCGTACTCCGCCAAAGCCGATTGAACCATTCAGCTTGTTCTGAGGATGGCACGTCAATTGCGGTTTTAGCCGATGCCGTCGGAAGGATAGATGGCTTGCGGATGCGGAGAAGAAAGAGGCCGGAGACAATAAAGGACGAACCAAATCAGTTATTCTGCTACTGCCAACGTGTTAAGCACCCAGCCATCACACCCTGCTTTCATGCTTTGTCGATAGCCACGCAGCCACGTGAGTAGACATCTGTCAAGGAGAGCTCCGGATGCGTCACAGACGGCAAAAAAAAGGCAACGGCATAGATGATATCCGTCGTTACATCGATAAAAAATACAGCAAGACATAACGTGTCAAAGGCCTGCAACGAGATCATAGCGATTTTGCGATTCTTGCTCGGGGTTGTTTTAGCTGCTTGCACTCCCTGCGCGTCCATTCTGTCGTCCATGTCGATTTCGATGATTTACGACCTTGCCGATCATGGCGATGCTGCGCCGTTTGGAGGGGCTGTTACCGCATGTAGGGCACGACGAGTAAGCGAAAAAAGGGCGAGAATGAGAATGCGCGTTCAAATGCCGGCCAGCAGAACTCTGACCCTCATCGCATGGCTGTTGGCGGCGTCGGTTTTTGTCATGCTCCATGGCGCTCTTGCCGCTGAGCCGGTTTCCAACGATGTCTGTTTATCGTGTCATTCGGCGCCCGGTCTCGAGAAGGAACGTCAAGGAAAAAAAGTGTCCCTGTCGGTTGACGGTCAGCGGTTTGCTCGATCGGTGCACGGGTCGTTGCCGTGCACGGCCTGTCACAGCGACATTACTCAAGTGCCTCATGCGTCCGAACTCAAGCCGGTGCAGTGCGGCCAATGCCACCCGAAGGTGGGCGAGATTTACCGGGAAAGCGTTCATGGCCGCGCCAGTATGAATGGCGACGGGGATGCGGCTAGGTGCAGCAGTTGTCACGGCAAGCACGACATTTTTCCGGTGACCAATCCGGAATCGAAAGTTTATCCGCTGCAATTGCCCTATACTTGCGGCGTGTGCCACGGGGACCCCGCATTGGCGAAAAAGCACAACATTCCGGTAGCGAATGCATATAAGCTCTATATGGATTCTATTCATGGCCGGGCGCTGGAGAAGAGCGGCCTGCTTGTGGCTGCGAATTGTTCGAGTTGTCATGGCTCCCATGACATCAGGCCCAAACAGGATCCTAAATCGAAGGTTAATCACGCCAATGTGCCGGCCACGTGCGGCACCTGCCACGTTGGCATTCTGAATGATTACCTCGATAGCGTCCATGGCCGAGCCGTTAAGCAAGGGAACTCAGCGGCGCCGGTTTGCATCGATTGCCATACGGCGCACGAGATTCGCCGCGTCGAAACAGCGGCGTGGAAGCTCGACATCATTAAGGAGTGTGGAACCTGTCATCGAGAATCGTTGAGGACCTATCGGGACACCTTCCACGGGCAGGTCACATCCCTGGGTTTTGTCCGCGTGGCGCGCTGCTCCGATTGCCATGGGTCACACAAAATTCTTGGCCGGAGCGACCCGCGCTCTTCCATTGCGCCGGCGCATTTGGTTTCGACCTGCCAAAAATGTCATCCGCAAGCGAACGCTACGTTTGCGCAATTTTCCCCCCACGCCGATTACGCCGACAAACAGAGAAACCCCGGCCTGTATTATGCCGCCATCTTCATGAAGACCCTCTTGGCCGCAGTCTTTGTCTTTTTCGGATTACACACGTGCTTATGGCTGTTTCGCTCGATCATCGATGTTTGGAGTAGAAGACGGTCTGGTTAAAACCACCGTGCGAAGAACAGGAAACCCTACGGATGAACCACGAGAGCCTTAACCAAGCGCCACGCTATTATCTCCGGATAAATCTCTACCAGCGTCTGCTTCACGGAACCTTGATGCTGAGCTTTTTGGGACTGGCGGCTTCAGGAATGCCGCTGCGGTTTAATCACTCCGCTTGGGCCAGCGACTTGGCGAATGCCATGGGTGGTTTTGGCGCGGTGCTCTTTTTCCATAAGACGTTTGCCTTTCTTATGACGCTTTGCTTTTTGCTTCACGTTGCGACGACTTTTCACAGCGCCTTTATCAAAGGACACATCGGCGTTTTTTGGGGGCCTGATTCCATGGTTCCGCAACCGCGAGACTTGATCGAGATGCTGCAGCACTTCCGGTGGTTTTTCGGTTTCGGGCAAAAGCCTCAATTCGGCCGATTCACCTATTGGGAAAAATTCGATTACTGGGCAGTATTTTGGGGCATGCTCATTATCGGAGCCTCGGGTTACGTCATGTGGTTTTCTTCTTTCTTCGGGAGATATCTACCGGGATGGCTTTTCAATATCGCGCTGCTGATTCACGCGGAGGAAGCTTTGCTGGCAGTTTGGTTTATTTTCACCATTCATTTTTTCAACAGCCATTTGAGACCGGAAAAGTTTCCCATCGACCTCGTTATATTCACCGGCAGGGTGAGTGAGAAGGAACTCGAGGAGGAACGACCTGCGGAA
>Ga0316628_100000993_pt1 | contig 19207 bp, 14 predicted proteins | sample OWC_Aug_M2_C1_D5_FD_207648 | JGI IMG/M metagenome (GOLD analysis project Ga0316628, IMG submission 207648) | Wetland soil microbial communities from Old Woman Creek delta, Ohio, United States - OWC_Aug_M2_C1_D5_C | ecosystem: Environmental > Terrestrial > Soil > Wetlands | place: USA: Ohio... | reverse complement strand
TTTTCGACCGGGTCACCAAGGACGATGCTCTGCGGAGCCGTCCCTCATCGCTTAAGTCGTTGAAGAAAGATAAATTTTAGCTCGCTTTTGTCCGGGTCCTAAGCGCCGGCTCCAGCCCAGTCAGTGAGAAGTTTGACGCAGGGAGCCACGGAAGCGATGCTTTGATGCCGGGAATGGGCCCGAGAAATCCCCGCTGTATGGGCTATCCGCATTCGAGAGCGGCGGCGAGGTCGGCGATCAAATCTTCCGCGTCCTCGATGCCGACCGAATAACGGATCAGATTGTCCTTGATGCCGACTTGAAGGCGCTCTTCGGTCGTAAGCTCGTAAAAGCTCATGAGCGCCGGTTGCTCGATCAGGCTCTCGACGCCTCCCAATGAGGGCGCGATCTGGGGAATCCGGCAGGCGTCGACGACTCGCGACGTCGCTACCAGATCACCGGCAATCTCGAAGGATACCACGCCGCCGAATCCACGCATCTGGCGGCGCGCGATCTCGTGCTGTGGGTGGGTGGGCAAACCCGCATAGTGCACGGCCGTGACCCGCGGGTGTGCCGCGAGAAACTCGGCAAGCGCCTGGCCATTGGCGTTCTGGCGAGCCGCCCGAAGCGCAAAGGTTTTGAGTCCCCGGACCAGCAGATAGGCGGCGAAAGGATCGAGAATCGCGCCGGTGACCGCTTGCAGTGAACGGACGCCGTCCACGATTTCGGCGGAGCCGAGGACCGCTCCCGCCAGCAGATCGTTATGACCACCGAGATACTTCGTGGCTGAGTGCAGAACGACATCGATGCCGAATTCCAGCGGCCTCTGGTTGAAAGGAGTCGCGAAGGTCGCATCAATGATGGTTTTGATGCGGTGGCGGCGGCCTATGTCGGCGAAGCGCTCGAGATCAACGATGCAATTGTACGGATTGGTCGGCGATTCGCTGATGAGGGCGCGAGTGGTCGGGCGGAGCGCCTCTTCAATCGCCTCGTAATCGCCCGCCGGCGCCACGGAGACTTCGATACCGTAACGGTGCAGCACCTGGGTGAGAAACTGCCGGGTGCGGCGGTAGGAGTCGTCCGTCACGACGACATGAGATCCGTGCGATAGCATGGCGAACAGCGTGGTCGTAATCGCCGCCATGCCGCTGCCGAAAAGCAAGCAATCCTCGGCGCCGTCAAGCGCCGCCAGCTTTTGTTCGGCGATGCGCTGAGTCGGATTGCCATAGCGCCCATATTCTTCGCGCTCGATGCGCCGCTCGAAATGATCACGCAACTCTGCCGTGCCGGCAAACGTATAGGTTGCCGTCTGCAAGATCGGGGTGGCGAGCGCGTTGCCGAGCTTCGGCCGCGGCTCACCGCCATGGACGGCAAGCGTGCTGATGCCCTTGGCGAGCTCGCCCGGGAAGGTGGAGACAGCGCCGCCCGCTGTTGGCGCTGGTGTGCCCGAATTAATATGGCCTTCTTTCGTCTCGCCGGCAGCCATTACGGTTCGAGGAGACGCATGCGTTCGACGTAATGCGAGATCGCATCCGAGATCTGCTTGAGGTCAGCACTTACCTCAACGGGGCGATTCTGCTGGCTCGGCTGTATCCCGGCGAGCTTGCCCGAATGATAAGCGATCTTCTGATCGGCGAATTTGAGGCCGTTGGCGGTCGAAATGACTACGACTCGTTCGTGTGACCGGACTATTTTGCGTTTGACGAGTTTGCGCAGCGCCGCCAACGCCACGCCCGTGTGGGGACAATTGAACATTCCCGTGCGGTCGGCCCGAGCGGTTTCTTCGGCCAGCTCTGACTCCGACGCCTGCTCAACCACGCCGTCGAAACGTTGCAGCGTGGCGATTGCCTTTCGTATGCTGACGGGGTTTCCAATTTGAATGGCGCTCGCGAGCGTCTTCTGCGCGGTAACCGGCTCAAAATGTTCAAAGTGTTTCACGTAGGAGCGGTAAAACGGGTTGGCATTTTCAGCTTGTGCCACACAAATGCGCGGCAGCTTGGAGATCAGGCCGAGCTCACGCATCATCAGAAAGCCATTCCCGAGCGCGCTGACGTTGCCGAGGTTGCCGCCCGGCAGGACGATCCAGTCCGGCACCTCCCATTCAAACTGCTGCACGATTTCGATGCCGACGGTTTTTTGCCCTTCAATCCGCAGGCTGTTCATCGAGTTCGCCAGATAGATATGTTTTTGTTTGGTGATCTCTTTGACGGCGGCCATACAGCCGTCGAAGTCGGTATCCAACGAAAGCACCAATGCGCCGTTGGCAAGCGGTTGGACCAGCTGTGCCGGCGACACCTTGTCGCGCGGGAGAAATACCACGGTTGGAATCCCTGCGGCAGCACCATAGGCGGCGAGCGCCGCCGAAGTATCGCCGGTCGAGGCGCAGGCAACCGCTTCGATGGGCTGGCCATCCGCCATCATTTGTTTTACCACCGAGACCAGCACCGTCATGCCCAGATCCTTAAAAGAGCCGGTGTGCGAGTTGCCGCATTGTTTGACCCATAGATCTTCGAGGTGGAGCTGCTTGCCGTAGCGATCGGCCCAGAAAAGATTGGTATTGCCTTCGAAGGTCGAAACGATATTTTCGTTGTCTATGAAAGGAATCACCCACTCCTTCTTCGCCCACACGCCGGAGCCGTAAGGGTAAGAAGTTTGGCGGCAACGATCATCGAACAGCTTTATCCATGCCGCCGGAGCGCGGGTTTTAAGCGCCTCCATGTCGTGACGGACTTCGAGCAGGTCACCGCACGACGGGCAGCGATAGATGACTTCGAGAAGGCTGAACTGGCCCGAACAGCCGTGGATGCACTGAAACCATGCGTTATAATTCATCGCTCAGAAACTTTCCCGTTGAGATTTAAAAGCAGCCATCGTGAATGCCCTCGATTTGCCATAGAGACTATCCGATCCTGTTCAATCGTGTCAACACAACCGGGCGCTTGATCCGGTCTAGTGGCCGTTCAGGCGCATGGACCCGCGTGCCTGCTGGTTCTAACCCGAATCGTTGCGGATAAGGTTGCTTTACGTAAGGCACATTTGCGGACAGAAATGCCTTTTTTGTGAAGCTTTTGTTAATCCGCCGCCCTCCGTTCGAGATCAGGAGACTCCTCATCATAATATTCTTTGGCAATCCTTAAATAGCGTCGTAAAATACTCTTCTCGTAAAGTAATCCTAACGTACCTTAGGTAGTATTTTATGCGCACACGTGAAAAGATTATGTTATGGCTGCTCGCCGCCACGCTGGCCTTGGGCGCGGCCGTCTATATACAGACTCGCGATGATGATACGGCGGTACTGCGTTTTCGCTGGTTTGTCTCGCACCACCCCATGCGCAATATTAGCGAAGCCTTGACCTGGCTTGGCGAATGGAGCTCGGAGCACGGCAATGCGACGCTCCTCGGCTACGGCGCGCTGTCTTTGCTCGCGGTCGTCATGGTGGGGATTGCCCTTAAGTCGGCCAGCAATGCCGAACTACGAGCGTTCAAGGAACGTCTGGTCGAAACCGAAGTTGCCAAGGCCGAATCGGACGCCTTGCTGCAGGACGCCGTCTGGAAGGAAAGGCACGCGCGCGCGGCAAGAGAAACGGCACTTGAAGAGCTGCAAGCGAGCTCGAGCCGAATTGTCGCATTGGAAAACGAGTTAGACGAAACCAAGAAAATTCTGAAACGACAAGAGGCGGAGCTAAAGGCACTGCAATCCCGGCAAACTGCCGCGGCGGACCCGCCGCTCAAAAAAGCTTCGGTTAGCGCTCCCGAACAGAGCGCGCTAAGGGAGGATCTCAGGAAAACGACCCAACTCCTCAAGAGCAAAGAATCCGAGCTCGCCGGATTGGAAAAGCGGTTCACGGAAAGGATCGATGACTTAGAGAGCCGGCTTAGATCAAGTGAGAAATCGCGCCAGGAGCATGCTAGCGAGCTGGATGCGCTCAGAGCGCGGCTCCTCAGAGCGCAGGCCGTCAGGGACGAAGCGCAAAGTTTGCGCGGGGAGGCTCTGACCAAAGAGAAGCAAGCGTTGGCGGCAAAAGACGCCGCCATGAAGGAGTTGGAGCGCGAGTTGACTGCCAAGATCCGCGCGCTGGAAGCCCACGCCAGTGATCATCAGCAGTCGTTGCAGAGCCGCGAAACAGAGCTGGAAGGGCTCAAGTCTGAAATGAATGTCTTGACGGCGCGACTGGCAAATATCGCGGCCGCTAAAGAGCACGCGGACACTTTACTGCAACAAGAGCTGCGACAGAAAGCCGAGCTGCTGCAGTCGAAAGATAGCGCGTTCAAAGAGCTGCAGGAGCGGTCAGGAGCAAGCATCCAGTCTCTCGAAGCTCGACTCGCCGATCAAGAGAAGCTGGGGAAACACCGCGAGCAAGAGCTGGCGGCTCTGAAGGCAAAACTCGCCAATGCGGGAGCCATTAAAAACCGCGCCGAAACTTCTCTAACCGAAGAGTTACAGAAAGAAAAGGGGGCGTTGGCGGCCAAGGATGCTGCCCTGAAGGAGCTGGAACGGAACTCAGCTGCAAAAATCGCCTCGCTGAATCGCCAATTGAGGGAAAAACAGGAGTTATGGCAAAGCCGCGGTACCGAGCTTGAATCATTCAGATCTGAGATCAATGTTTTGACGGCGCAGCTGGCGGACATGGCATCGGCCAAAGAACGCGTTGAGACCCTGCTGCAACAAGAGCTTAAGAATCGCGCCGATGTGCTGCAGTCGAAAGACGCTAGCTGGAAAGAAGTGCAAGCGAAGTTGACCGCAAGTGCACGCGAGTTGGAAAGTCGGATAGTTGAGCAAGATGCTCTTTTGGCGCAACAGAGCACCGAACTGGAAGCTCTAGGGGGCCAGCTCACCAACGTGCAATCATCCAGCAAGCAGAGAGAAGAACTGCTCAACCAGGAACTGAAACAAATGACGGAGACTTTGCAGGCTAAGGATCTCGCCGCAAGAGAACTGGAAGACCGGTTGGCTAAAATCACCAATGCGAGAAAGAAGGAAATTAGCGAGCGCGATAGCTTGCTGAAGAACCGTGACGAAGAGGTGGAAGCGCTTAGATCCGAAGTCCAGGCTCTCAACGCGCAACTGAGCAAAATTAGCCCGGCCGCGGCGCATCCGGAGCAAGTAGCTCAAGAACAAACGGCCAACGAAGGCATGAACAAAAAGTTAGAAGAAAGCACCAAAAAGATCCAGGCTTTGGAGAATTCGTTGCGCGAAAAAGAGGATCTGCTCAAAACCCATGATGGGAAAATCGAACGGTTGGAGACAGAGCTCAAGGACAAGAGGACCGAGCTGGCCAAACATGAGATCGCCGTCTGGCAAGCTTATGAGCGGCGCGCTTTGTGGAAACAACGGCTGGCAAAGTTCGGTATTCCCATGAAGGACTGAAGTTGACTCGAAGACCGTCTCCGCGCTTTTTGCTATTCACGCTTGACGAATTAGTGTTGACTGCTGAGTAACGAGTCCTGAGTACTCTGCCGATCTTTGACTTCCGACCTCTGATTTCCGAATTTTCCTAGTTTTCCAATTTTCCACCTCTCGCTGCACAGCCCACCTCGCGACTCCAATGCAAATGTGCTATGCGTAAAATAGGCATCGGTTGATTCTTTCTTGGATCCTGACGATGCCGGAGAACAGCCGGAGGTGCAACGATGATCATAAGAAAGATGCTCCTGGGATTTTTAGCTTTGAATCTGACGCTGGTGATGGCTACCTTTTCATTTGCGCAATCCTCGAAGCTTCAACGGCTAAGAATTGCCGTTTCCACGGCGACTCCCCATAACACGCCGTTATGGGTGGCCAAAGATAAACGCATTTTTGACAAGTACGGGCTCGACGTGCAGACGATATTCGTTATGGGCGGGTCGCTGGTGAGCCAGATGTTGGCCGCCGGCGAGATCCAGATCGCCGCCAATGCGCCCGCTGCCCTGGTCAGTTTGATCGCTGCCGGCGAAAAGATCGACATGTTTTTGGGTCTCAGTAACACTTCGCCCTTCTCGCTTGTCACTCAACCCAACATCAAGAAGCCGGCCGATTTAAAGAACAAACGAATCGGGACGGCGCGCTTCGGAGGATCGTCCCACATCTCGGCATTGATTGCGCTGGACCACTTGGGACTCGACCCCAAGCGAGACAAAATCATAATTATCCAAACCGGCTTGGATCCGGAACGGATGGCCGCGCTTGAACAAAAGGGGCTGGATGGAGCCATGCTCCAACGGCTGGCCACCAAAACGATGGTGAGCAAAGGGTATACCGAGCTTCTAAATCTCAACCGGGCGAAGATCCCCTATCAGAACACGGTGCTTGCGGCACGCAGCGACTACATGGCCGCCAACCCAAAGCTTTTCGACAGTTTTACCAGGGCTGTAGTCGAAGCTTATGGCTACATCTTTAACAAAGAAAACAAGCAGAGCGTAAAAGAAATCATCGCCAGAAATCTCCGGCTTCCCAACGCCGATGCAGCCGAGGATTTTTACATCGAAGCACAAGAGGAACTGGATCGGAAACCTTACCCGACGCTGCAAGGAACCAAGACCGTGCTCAAATACGTTGTGGAGCAAAATCCCAGAGCGGCGTCCATCAAAGCCGAGGACATCATCGATACCAGCTGGCTCAAAAAACTCGACGATGAGGGATTTTTCGACAAGGTATACAAAGGAAAATAGCGGCAAGCCCACACTTAGTCGGAATTAGCGCGGCCAAAGCGAATGCCGCGCTTGCTGTATCGGTAGACTTTTGGTGTGGAGGCATGGGATGGCGGGAGACAATAAACGCACCGTGGCTTTTGAGCGCAAAGGCGCCGCCCGTCTTGTCCGTGGGGCTGCCTGCTACGCCGATGATCTTCAGCTACCCGATACGGCTTACGCCTCTTTTGTGCGTAGTTCCGCCGCGCGCGCAAAAATTAGCCGTCTTGACTTAACCTCCGCCCGCCGCTCTCCGGGTGTTTTGGCGGTCGTCGCGTTCGCAGACATCATGGGTGACATCCGGCCCATTCGGGGACCGGAAGGACCGCTCGCCAATTGTTTAATATACCCTTTGCCGCAGAGCGAGGTTCATTATGTCGGGCAACCGCTTGCGGTCGCCGTCGCGGAGAGCCGTTATCAAGCGCAGGATGCGGCGGATGCGGTAGACATTGAATACGATCTGCGACCCGCCGTTCTGGATCCGGAAGCGGCGCTTGAAGCTGAAGCTCCTCTCGTTTTCGCCGAATTGGCTTCCAACGTCGTGCAGGAAGTCCACATCTCCAGCGAGGGGGTGGACAAGGCGTTCTCCGAGGCGGATCACGTCATATCCGAGCGGCTGCGCACGCAGAGAATAGCGGCCTGCCCGCTCGAACCGCGGGCGTGCGCGGCCGTTTTCGACGCCGCGAGTGGCCGCTACACGGTTTGGACTTCAACGGTAACGATTCACGCCGTCCGCCAACAAATAGCCGAGGTCTTAGGCGTTAAGGAAAATCGCGTGCGTGTCATCGCGCCCGACGTTGGCGGTTCTTTCGGCGGCAAGGTGCATCCTTATCCGGAAGAAATTCTCGTCGCCTATCTGGCGAAGCGTTTACATCGCCCGGTCAAATGGGTGGAAACAAGAATCGAGCACTTGACCAACGTGCGCCATGGGAGGGACCAGATCCATTACGTGCAGGCGGCGGTCAGAAGCGACGGCCGCATCATGGCGCTCAAGAGCAAGATCATCGCTGACTTTGGCGCGACGACTCGTTTCATCAATTCGCTTCCGGCCGCGGCCCTCTATTCGACCGGCGCCTACGATATTCAGTGTCATCAGGTGGACGCGTTCGGTGTGCTGACCAACAAGACGCCGCAAGGGCCGGTACGCGGTATCGGCAAAGCCGATGCCGCTTATGTCATCGAGAGATTCATGGATATCGTCGCGCGGCAACTCAACCTCGACCCCGCCGAGATCAGAATGAAAAACTTCGTGCGCGAGGATGCCTTCCCCTATCGCACGGCCACAGGATCGATGTTGGACAGCGGACGCTATCCCACGTGTTTGCGCAAGGCTTTGGATCTGGCTGGCTATGAGGAGCTGAGAAAAGAGCAGGCGGAGCTCAGAAAAAAAGGCGTTTTGCGAGGCATCGGCATGTGTCTGGTGATTGAGCCGACGAGCGCCGCGCGCCGGGGGCAAGGAGGCGGCTATGGCGCCTGTCGCGTGCGCATGGAGCCGTCCGGCACGGTAAGCGCCTTTCCCGCTTATGGACATCAGGGACAGGGGCATCAGACAGCCATTGCCCGAATCATCGCCGATCGTCTGAGCCTTCTTTCGGACGACGTTGAAGTCTTCGCCGGCGACACTGCCGAATCGCCGTACGGCTCTTCAGCCATCAGCAGCCGATCCGCGGTCACCCTGATGCCCGCGGTCGATGTGGCCGCCACGCTTCTGAGGGACAAAATTCTACGCATCGCGGCGCATGTTCTGGAGATTGCTCCCGGCGATTTGCGCCTGGAAACGGGTTTGGTTCGCGCCGTTGGAGCGCCTGAAAGGGAGCTCGGGCTGCGCCAGATCACGCGCATCGCCTATATCGATACCTATCGCCTGCCGCCGGGGCTGGAGCCCGGTCTCGAAGTCACGGGCTATTTCACCGCTCCCAACATCATCTGGGAGCCGGACGAAAGAGGCCGTCGCAATGAATTTGTCGCCGTCCCTTACGAGGCGGCGGTTGCGGTTGTCGATGTGGACCCGGCAACCGGCAGATTCAGTACTGTGAGATATGTCGCCGTCCACGACTGTGGGACAACGCTGGTTCCTGAGATCGTGGAAACCCAACACTATGGGAGCATCGCCCAGGGACTCGGAGAGGCGCTGTTCGAGGAACTACGCTATGACCAGGACGGCCAACCGCTTAACTCGACTTTTATGGATTATCTTCTTCCAACCGTGAACGACATTCCGCTTATCGAAACGGGCCATATGGTAACGCCCTCGCCGTTTACACCGCTCGGCGCAAAGGGCGGCGGTGAAACAGGAACCTTAGGGCCGCCGGCGGCGCTGGGCAACGCCATTGAAGATGCCCTGGCGCCCTTGCGGGTGAAAATCCGAGAACGGCCGTACACCTCCGACCGCTTATGGAAAGCCATCCATCAGGAGGCCTCGTAATGGCGCATCTGGCGGTTACGGTTAATGGGCAAGAGCGCGCGGCAGACATCGAACCGCGGCTGCTACTGGTGCATTTCTTACGGGACGAGCTAAAGCTCACGGGCACCCATATCGGCTGCGTCGTGGGGCGTTGCGGCGCATGCACGGTCCTGTGGAAAAAGCGGCCGGTGAAGTCGTGCATGGTACTGGCGATCCAGACCCATCAAACTGAAATCATCACCATCGAAGGATTGAGCCGGGACGAGCGGCTCCATCCGCTGCAGGAGGCGTTCCTGAAATCCGATGCCGTAGAATGCGGCTACTGCACGCCGGGAATGGTGATGTCGGCCTATGGGCTCCTACTCAAAAAGCCGAATGCGAGCGGAGACGACATCAAGCGCGCGATCTCGGGCAATCTCTGCCGCTGCACCGGTTATGTCAACATCGTGAAGGCGATAAGTTCCACGCTGGCCCAGGGAAAATATCCCGCCGTTAGAGAGTAAAGGAATCAGCACGGATGTATCCGAACGCATTTGACTACCACCGGCCAACGTCCTTGCCGGAAGCGGTGGAAGTCATGGCGCGCTATGGCCATGATGCCAGGCCTCTCGCGGGCGGACAGAGCTTGATTCCGCTGCTGAAATTGCGCCTGGCCAATCCGGCGGTGATCGTAGACTTGAACGCTATCCCGGAATTAAGTTACGTCCGCCAAGAAAAGGATCGATTGGCCATCGGCGCCTTGACCCGCCACAGCGACGTGGAAGACTCGGATCTCATTCGCGCGCGCTATGCGGCGATTGGCGACGCCGTCACGCACATCGGCGACGCCCAGGTTCGCAATCTCGGTACCGTCGGCGGCTCGCTCGCTCATGGCGACCCGAGCGGCGATTGGGGCGCGGTATTCTTGGCGTTGGGAGGGGAACTGCGCTGTGTCGGTCCGAGTGGCGAGCGGCTTATCCCGGCGCCCGAGTTTTTCACCGATCTGTATGAGACTGCGAGACAACCTGATGAAATTGTCACAGAAGTCAAGATACGCCCGCCGCAACCGCGGTCGGGCGGCGCCTACCTCAAACTCGAGCGGCGAGTAGGTGATTTCGCCCTCGTCGGCGTAGCGGTTTCTCTGGCCCTTGATGAGAATGCTATCTGTGTCGATGCAGGCATCGGACTGAGCGGCGTGGGACCGACGTGCGTGAAGGGAATCACGGCGGAACGCATCCTGCACGGGAGCCCGCTAAACGAGCCTGCCATCGCGGCGGCCGCCGACAGTCTCGATGCGGACATAGATCCGTATTCCGATGCGCGGGCGCCGGCCGAGTACAAGCGCGCCATGGCAAAAGTTTTTTTTCGCAGAGCGTTAGACGTGGCGCGCCAGCGAGCTACGGCGCAACGACTGTAAGCCCGTCCAAGAATCGTTTTCTCACCACCGAGGCGCCGAGCACGCAGAGAAAATATTTGATGAAACCCTCTGCGCTCTCAGCGCCTCGGCGGTGAAATTCTCTTTTCTTCTGGTTCCGAATCTCACTCACTTCCCTCGCCTTTTCGTGGAACCTTGCGCACCGATGTGTTTGGCTTGACGTCGTTGCGGCGCCGCTCGGCCGTGCGCCGGCCGTTTTCCAAGTAATTGCCCTCGACTGCGCGCAGAGCGGCCTGGTCCCAATCCTCGGTCCAGTCACCGAGCGAATAGCCGTGCCATGGCGCCTCGGGTTTGAGCCGCGGCAATCCGATTTTCTCCCATAGCTCCTTTGCATGCTCCATGTATTCGGCTTTCGGCAACGCGACGGGCGGGAGATTGCCCTTCAGAGTCGCGTCCACCAGCAGCGTCGAATCCTGTCCGTCGCCGCGCTCGACGCGCGGGCCGTAGACGCTGCGATGCTGCAGCGTTTGAATGTCCAGCATCGGATTAGCGCGATAGGCCAGCGCCCACCAGACCGCATCGCCGTTATCAGGATCGATATCGTCGTTGATCGCGATCACGTATTTGCCGCAGAGCGCCTGCAGCGAGGTGGCGCCATAGAGAGCGCGCCAAACTTCCGTTTGCGGCGTGCCCCGCTCCATTTGAATGAAAATCACCCGCCGCAGGTTGGTCAGCGGTTCGTGCATCGAGACGCGAATCACGCCCTTGATGCCGAGCGATTCGCGCAGGTGCGACAGGAACAGCGGCTCGTAGGCCACGCGTTTGATGACACTCGACTCGCTCGGCGTGACTTGCGAGATGATCGAGGGAAAAAGCGCCTTGCGCCTGCGCGTAATCGCGGTCACGTTCATGATCATGTTGTAATCTTCCAGCGCCACATGGCCATGCGATTCCGCAAACGGCGCTTCGGGCTCGAGATACTCGGTGTCGATCCAGCCTTCAATCACGATCTCTGCATCTGCCGGGACCATGAGATCCACCGTTTTGCCCTTTACCTGATCAATCGGGTCGCCGACAATACCGCCGGCGACCCCCATTTCTTCCACGCCTATGCGGAGCTTCTGCGGTCCCACGTACGCCACCGCAGGCGGACCGCCGAGCACGAATGCGCATGGCATGCGCTCGCCGCGAGCCCGGTACTTTTCCCAGTGCAGATAACCCTCCGCGCCGCCGGCTCTGGCCACCATGCGCACCCCGAGCCGGTTGGGCGCTTTTAATCCGGCCCGGTACATTCCCATGTTCTGCGTCCCGGTTTCAGGGTCTCGCGTGACACAGTTGGCGGCAGTGAGGTAAGGCGCGCAGTCATAGCCCGGAGTGGAGATGGGAACCGGGAGCGCGTCGAGTCCATGGCCTTCTCCCTCCAGCTCTTTGCCCGTCATCACCAGTTCTTGACACGGGCCGGTTTCTACGGTGCGCGGCGCGATCGGATTTTGAATCGCACGGCTCCAGGTTTTGCCGATCGCCCCGATCTCGACTCCCATGCCGATGCTGTAGATCGCCGCGTTCGCCGCCAATGCGCCGATCACCACTGGGATGTCATAGTGGCGGCCACGGGAATCGGTTACGTTGGTGAAGAGAAACGCCTTGCGCTCCGCCTCGGGGATGCCGCCGCGAAACTGCCAGCGCACCAGCGGGTGCATCTCGGTGTCTTTGTTGACCGGCGCATCGATCGTGACCAGCAGACCGGCCGCATCCAAGGTCCGAATGTGATCCTGAAAATCAGCGTAGTTCCTTTTCGCCCGCGGGGACTTTTTCACTTCCTGAAATTCGCTCGTCATAAAATTATTCTCTCCTGCTCCGGTGGCCAATGAACAACCCCGCGGCAAGCTGCGGGTATCGAACGTAAGGGCATTTAAACAACCGAAAATGTAGGGTGGGTAGAGGCGCACAGCGCCAAAACCCACCGCTTAGAACGATGGGGTTCGCTAACACTCAACCCATCCTACCCCTGATTCGCTGAGTATTTAAATCTCCATCTGCCCGTTCCGTTCGTGGTGAGCCTGTCGAACCATGAACGGAATTTTTCTCACAACCCCTGACTCTGCGCACGTTGCCACGATCTTCGCCGGTCATCAAGCGCGCGCTTGCACCGGCCCGAATCTCGCCAAAATCCCTCTAAATCTCCCTTTGCAAAGGGAGACTTTAAAATTCCCCCAATGTTCTACTTTCGTCGTTGATCATTCCCCCTTTGAAAAAGAGGGACAACAGGGGGATTTGAATTCGCAGATTCAAGGAGGAAAGGGAAATTTTGGACAGGCGAAACAGACTCCTTGGCGGCAAAAACTGAATTTCACGTTGCCCGCTTGCGCCGGCCTGTCTTTTCGGTTGTCATCGCCGCTCGCCTTTGCTAGCTTACGGCGGCGGCACACGGTTTATGCTTGCAAAGGTCAACAGCGCTGCACTTTACGGCATCGACGCTCTCCGGGTCGAAGTAGAAATCGATCTCGCCTCCGGCCTGCCTCAACTCGCCACCGTCGGGCTGCCCGAGGGAGCGGTCAAAGAAAGTAAGGATCGCATTCGCGCCGCGGTTAAAAACTGCGGTTACACCTTTCCCGCCAAGCGCATCACCATCAACCTCGCCCCCGCAGATATAAAAAAGGAAGGCTCCGCTTATGATCTGCCCATGGCGGTCGGCATTCTCGCCGCTGAAGGGCTTGTCGACAAACAACTCATCAACGATTACCTGCTCATCGGCGAACTGTCCCTCGACGGCTCCGTCAAACCCGTGCGTGGCGCTCTGCCCATCGCCATGGCGGCAAAAAAAGAGCGGGTCAAAGGACTGATTCTTCCCGAGCAAAACGCGCCCGAAGCCGCGGTGGTGCGCGACGTTGAAGTTCTCGGCGTCAAGAATCTTCCCCAGGTTCTTGGGTTTCTCAACGGGAACCAGCCTATTCCCGCAACTACGGTGGACGTCGAAGAACTCTTTAACCAGCACTGTCATTATGATGCTGATTTTAACGACGTAAAAGGCCAGCAGCATGTCAAACGAGCCTTGGAAGTCGCCGCCGCCGGTGGTCATAATGTCATCCTCGTCGGCCCGCCGGGATCGGGCAAGACCATGCTCGCAAAGAGGCTGCCGACGATCCTTCCCGATCTGACCTTCACCGAAGCGCTGGAAACCACCAAGATCCACAGCGTCATGGGCACATTGAACGGCCAGGCGATCATCGCCACGCGTCCTTTTCGCTCGCCCCATCACACCATCTCCGATGCGGGCCTCGTTGGCGGCGGCACCGTACCTAAACCCGGCGAGGTTTCGCTAGCGCATAACGGCGTCCTTTTTCTCGACGAGTTGCCCGAATTTAAGCGCAACGTCCTGGAGGTCATGCGCCAGCCTCTGGAGGACGGCAACATCACGGTATCCCGCGCAATCGGGTCGATTAATTATCCCGCAAGCTTCATGCTCGTCGCCGCGATGAACCCTTGCCCCTGCGGCTTTCTAGGCGATCCGCAAAAGGAATGCGTGTGCACGCCGCTGCAGATCCAGCGCTATCGCTCCAAGGTCTCCGGCCCGCTGCTCGACCGCATCGATATTCAAGTCGAAGTGCCGGCGCTTCGCTATCAGGAGCTAGCAAGCAAGGATGCCGGCGAGATCTCCGCCGTCATTCGCCAGCGCGTCAACGCCGCCCGCACCATCCAGCTCCAGCGCTTTCACAAACGGAACTTCCACGCCAACGCCCGAATGGGCGCCAGGGAAATCAGGCGCTACTGCACAGTGAACGAGCAAGCGGAGAAACTTCTCGAAACGGCGATCAACAAATTAGGGCTAAGCGCGAGAGCCTACAGCCGCGTGCTCAAAGTAGCGCGCACCATTGCTGACCTCGCCGGCTCCCCGGACATCGAATCCGCCCACATCGCCGAAGCCATTCAGTACCGGAGCTTGGATAGAAGGACGTAAGCCGACCGGCTAAGCATTCTCAACTTTCAATAATTGGACTTATCCCCTTTTTCCCTTCCTTGGCTCTTTCTGAAATTACCGGGGTCGATTTCTGAAGTGTGGCATTGAATCAGGTGATGATTTCTGAATAATCTCAAGCTTCATAAGCTCACGTCATGGTTAAGCTGCGCTGCGTGGAGAGCCCACAAAAAGGGCAAATCCGGCAAGCGACTGGGCGAGATAGGGGGATCTATGGCACGAAAAAAGAGCTTGAAACTCTGGCAAATCTGGCACGTCGAGTTTAAGCGACGGGCGTCGCGGCGTAGTGATGGCGACCATCGCTGTTATCAGATCATTGCTCGCCTGGTTCGTGGCGAAAAGAACTATTGGGTTGCAGTCGATACAACGGCCGATCCGCCGATGTGGGCATCCTTTGCCGTGTTCGATGATTATGGTCGCGAAGTCGCGCCGGAAAAGACTGTGTCGAGAGCGCTGTCGAGGCGATGTTTGCACAAATGCTTTTTCAAAACACGTAACCCACAGATCAACATGGCGCAGGGCAGCGATGCGAACGGCAAGGCGCAAAGAGCTAAGCGTCAAAGGCAAGAATGAAGAGGTAAAAGTAAAAAACCGCGCGAGGCGCCAAGCAAGGTTTCAGTTGACACCCGCCTGACCGGTGAAAGGTGTATCCATGACATGCCTAGAGGACACGCCAGCCATTTCTGGCAAGCTCCGCTACGCGGTGCTCAAACGTGCGGGATTTCACTGTGACCTCTGTGGAGTCTCGGCAGATGAACGTGCTTTAGAGGTCGAGCACATCTTGCCCAGGAAACACGGCGGGTCCGACGAGCTTGAGAACTTGCAGGCCCTCTGCTGGAAGTGCAAAGCAGATAAGGGCGCAGGGGATGACACTGACTTTAGGAAAGTCAGAGAAAGCTACGATGACCGAAAAGAGGGATGCCGCTTCTGCCAAGTCGTAGCGGTACCGGTAGGCTCTAATGCTCTCTCTTATGCGATACGCGACGGAAACCCTGTGACACCTCTTCACACACTGATCATTCCGCGGCGGCACATTGAAAGTTTCTTTGAACTCCACGACGCGGAACGAAACGCAATCTTTGCTCTACTGGGCGAGATGAAATCCGAGATCGAACACAACGACGGCACGGTTGAGGGCTTCAATATTGGCGTCAACAATGGTGAAGTGGCCGGCCAGTCAGTGCCTCATGTCCACGTCCACTTGATTCCACGCCGTCGCGGTGACGTTGACAGTCCACGCGGGGGCGTTCGTGGAGTCATACCAAAGAAAGCAAGCTATTGACATTCATCTATGCTATGCAAGCCTGACCCTACTCGTTGCCCATCTCTTACCACACGCTGGTTCTAGATTCGCAATGGGTCAATCCAACTAATGAGGAGACGTGAATGGAAATCGCTCTTTACTACGCGCCCAATACCTGCGCGCTCGCTCCCTATATCACGCTGACCGAAGCGGGCGCCGATTTCGAGGTCCGGCCGCTTAATTTCCGTAAGCGGCAGAATTTCTCGCCCGAGTACCTGAAGATAAACCCAAAGCACAAGGTGCCTGCGCTTGTGGTCGACGGCAAGATACTGACCGAGAACGTAGCCATCCATCAATGGGTCCATCAAACTTTCCCCGCCGCTAAGATCCTGCCCAGCGATCCGTGGGACCAGTTGCAGGCGGTCTCACTGCACGCCTGGTGTGCCAGCGGCATTCATCCCTATCTGAGCCGGATCAACAACCCGCAAAAAGTCTGCGACGCAGCCAGCGCGTCCGACAGCGTTATCAAGATCGCGACGGAAGCTCTGTTCGAGAACTTCCGGATCGGCGACAATTTGCTGGCCGGGCGTGAGTACTTCTTCGACCATTTCACCGCCCCCGACGCGCACTTCTTTTGGTGCTGCCGCCGCGCCACCCAGTTGGGGGTGGACATCTCAGGCTTCCCCAACGTTGCGGCCCATTTCAAGCGCATGCAGGAGCGCCCGAGCGTCAAGAAGCTGCTCGCCTACGAGAAAGAAGTGAATGAAGGGTTCGCCAAGTCGGCCTAGCGAGTTGCCCAGGCGCACGCAACTGCCGGGGAACAGAAGCATCTCGCTGAGTGGCATTTTCTTCAACGCGAGGAGAAAGTAATTATCATGCGTTCAGTCAAATCGTCATTGAAAGGATGGAAGACCGCGGAAATGCGCCTGGCCGTTCTGATCGTCATCGTCCTAGAGGCGCTTGGGGTGGTGGAATCTGCCTGGTCACAGGAACCCGCTCAACCGCGGCTCGACGAGGAAATCGCAAAGCAGGAAAAAATCTACCGCAGCCGGGGCGCCGACGTTCCCAGCGGCTACGTCACCAGCCGTGGGCTCTCAGATTACGCGGAACTTCTTCCCTCCGGCTTCTGCGATGCGCTCGGCAGCCTGGGCAGCTCGGACCGATGGCTGGATGTCGGAGCGGGCGACGGGCAGGCTGTACTGGACTACTGTGCCCTCGAAGACGACGCGGCTCCGGCTGGAAAGTGCACCCGGTTAAGCGGCAGGGCGCACGCGGTCGCGATGTCCATAGAAGACCGCCGGACGGATAAGTGGCAAGAGCAGGCCGCGAGCCTCGGCGATGACCGTATACGGTATCTCTCCGGCAAGCGCCTGCGGGACTATTCGCGCGAGGAGCTCGGAACATTCCAGATCATTACCGATGTGTACGGCGGCTTCTCCTATACCGAAAACTTGTCCCAGTTCGTCGAGAAGGTGCTGAGTTTGCTGGAAATCGACCGCGTCTTCTACACGATGGTGCAAAACGTGCATTTAGAGGATGGCAAGGACAAACCCAGCACCCGGTATCAGACCGAGCTGGTGGATGCAGCCGGCCGCGACGTGAAAGTGTGCTCCTGGCTTAAGAAGACCACCTGCGTGAAGGTCGACTGCGAGTCGAAGAGCGACTGGGACACGCCCACCGAGCTGATAAAGATCCGGAAGGTTTGCAGCGACGTCTCTGTCCCGCGCATGAAACTATTGAAGTACGAGGCGGGCAATCCTCCCGGGAGGCGATTCCAATTGGAGCCGTAGGGTGATGAAACATGGCTCGCAGTTCGCGAACGGGAAAGATCAGGATCACTCAGGAAAAGAAAGTCAAGCGCACGCACCTCAACGGGTCGGCCGCGTCCATCCGCAAATCGCCTGGGCCAAGCTGCGCACCGTGCGCGACGGTGCTGCGATCGCGAGCAAGAAGCTCTGGAGTTGAATTCAAAAGTGGCTGTGCGGGGTGACTAAAGCAAAAAGCAAGAAAATCTAAAAGTAAAAGTAGACCCCGAATTTCCGAGCGGCCTCCCGTGGTTAATTCAGGACAATTGTAAAGTTTGTTATGCCAGACCCCACACTCCTGATACGACTCCTCGACACGTTTGGGTGGGCGCGGCGAACTGCGCTCTGCATTTGCTAAAGTGACAAAACAACCATATTTTCTAAAATCCAAGTTGTAGTCAGAAGGGAACCGTTCCAATCGTTCCAATTTTTCAAGCGCTCTTCGCGTTACGTCCTCGACTACTCGGAACTCTTGGTCTCCCGATTAGCCGGCAAAGTCGCCGTGTCGAAAGACGTCTCGTGCAAAGTGTCCTGCCGAAAGCTCGTTCCCTGCACTCAACGAAGCCGAGATGACGAGCACTGAGCTCCACCGCCATACCCGCCCAGGGAGCCCGGAGTGATCGGTCTCCATGCGACTGACAAGTCAGGGAGGCGCCGGATTTTTTTCGGCTGGTACCTGGTCGCTGCGAGCGTCGTGGCGAACACGATCTTCTCCGCGGCCTTTTTCCAGGGCTTCGGGGCTCTCATTATCCCGATAGAACGCACCTTCGGCTGGGACCGATGGGTGATATCAGCCGCTATGTCACTGCGTCAGTTGCAATCCTCCATCGTCAGTCCCACTGTCGGGTTTCTATTGGACCGCTTCAGCGCGCGAAAATTAATTTTCTGGAGCGCCGTTATCTCGGGTGCCGGCTTCATCGGCCTCGGCTTCACTGCTGGCATCGTCAGTTTTTTTCTTTTCTTTGTCATCATTTGTCTCGGCGCGGCTGGCGTGAGTCACGCGGTCACCTGGCCCGTGATCATCTCGCGATGGTTTCGTCGTAACCGCGGACTCGCGATCGGACTCGCCGTCATGGGTCCTATCTTCGGGACGCCGCTGGTCATCCTGAACACTCAGATCGAGGAGGCCTACGGCTGGCGCGTCGTCCTATTCGCCTACGGTGCCATCGTTTTGATCGGGATTACGCTGCTCAGCATGCTGGTCCGCGATCGACCGGAGCCCTACGGTTTGCGTCCCGATGGCGATCCGCCGCAGGAAAGCACCGCGATCGAACGTTCCGCAGACCCAGCGCCGCGGCGAGCGGATGCCGGACTGACGCTCCGCGCGGTGCTCCGCACCAAGGATTTCTGGCTCTTCGCGGGCTATTTGTCTGGAACGTTTACCATCAACTCAGCGGTCCAAGTGCATATGATTCCGTATTTCCAGCAAGACGTCGGACTTACTGCGGCTTGGGCGGCGGTGGTCATGTCGATGGTCTACATCATGAGCGGGATTGGGCGCATCGGCGGCGGTTATCTGCTCGACAGAATCGATTATCGGTACGTTTTGGCGGTCGTCGCCGCAATGATGGGCTTTGCGCTGCTATACCTCCAGGTGGTGACCGTCAAATCGGTCTGGGCCACATTGCCGTTCTCGTTGATGTTCGGCATCAGCCTCGGGTGTCTTGTTCCTATGCGTGGTGCTGTCGGAGCCATTATGTTCGGCACCCGAGCCATCGGAGGAATTTTGGGTCTGCTGCAGGGCGGTTCCATAGCGGCGGGAGTCCTGGGGCCTTTAGCC
>Ga0316628_100000992_pt1 | contig 19212 bp, 19 predicted proteins | sample OWC_Aug_M2_C1_D5_FD_207648 | JGI IMG/M metagenome (GOLD analysis project Ga0316628, IMG submission 207648) | Wetland soil microbial communities from Old Woman Creek delta, Ohio, United States - OWC_Aug_M2_C1_D5_C | ecosystem: Environmental > Terrestrial > Soil > Wetlands | place: USA: Ohio... | reverse complement strand
GGGCCAAGGTCGGCGCCGTCATCGTGCGCGATCGCAGCATTCTGGCGACCGGCTACAACGGCGCCCCGGCGGGGTTGCCGCACTGCACGGAGGCCGGCTGCCTGATCTACCGCTCGCAGACGCCGAGCGGCGACACCGAGGAGAACTGCTTCCGCACCATCCATGCAGAGATCAACGCCATCGCCCAAGCCGCCAAGAACGGCGTCTCGATCCGCGACGCGTCCATCTACATCACGCACACCCCCTGCATTCACTGCTTCAAGGTGCTGATCAACACCGGCATCACGCGCATCTGCTACGAGCGCGAGTACAAGCTGCAGACGATCCAAGAGCTGTTGCGCTACACGCACGTGCAGCTCGATCAAGTTCAACCGCCGGCGGCGTGAGGGTCAGGCCGGCGGGGTTGCGGGCGCGGTCTGGCTCGGAATCGGTGCCCCGGGTGTCTGGTAGAGAGCAAACTCCCGGCTGGCGGCGAACACCAGCAGCGCCACCACCGCTGCGATCACCAGCAGATCGAGCAGGCTGAGGCCGCGCTGTTGGCGCAGGGGAACCCAGGGGCGTTTGGCTCGCAACACCGGCATCACGACGAACGACGCCGGCCTTATAGCAAGAAGCCGCCGAATGTCGACAGCCGCCGGCCGGTTGAGGTCGGCTCAGGCGGTGGCGGCCTGACGCACGAGCGTGAGCCGGCCCTGGTCGCGCCGTTGCCGCTGCCAGATCTCCTCGGCCTTGGCGGCGTAGCGACGCACCGGCAGCGGCCGGGTATCGGACGGGAGCAGGACGCAGCGCCGCACGTACTCCTCGTTGAGGCCCAACACCTCGCAGATGTTGACGAACGAGAACGCGGAGGACCGATCCTCGGCTTCGAACCAGGCCCGCTCCCGCAGCCATGCCCGGTAGGCGGACAGATGCAGCGTCGGCGGCTTGTGGGCGGTGTAGGCCCGGATGGCATCGAGCAGCACGGCCAGCATCAGGCGGCGTTCCCCGTCTTCGGGCAGCACCTCGAGAAACTCCATTCCCCGGCCACGGTGGCGCGCCATCTCGTCCTCCTTTGGGCGCCAGCATAGGAAAGCCGTCGCGCCGGCGACAATCGCCTTTTGGGGGCATTTCTCCCCCAATGACAGGGGAGGTCGCGCTCCCGGGGAGGGGGGAATACCGGACCGGCCCTCAGCTCACCATGCCGTGGCGAATGGCGTAGCGAACCAGCTCGGCGGTGGAATGCAGGTCGAGCTTGTCGATGATGTGCTTGCGGTGGGTCTCCACCGTGTTGACGCTCAGGCCGAGGTGCTCGGCGACCTCGCGGTTGGTGCGTCCCGAGCAGATCATGGCCAGCACTTCACGCTCGCGGGGACTGAGAATTTCGGGGGAGCACCCGCACTCCACGCTGACGGCGCGCGCCAGCGTGCCGCTGTAGCGGGTCTCTCCTCGTCGCACGGCCAGCACCGCCTCCACCAGATCCTGGTCGTCGGCGTCCTTGAGCAAGTAGCCTCTCGCCCCCGCGTTGATGCTCTGGCGCACGTACTGCTCGTCGGCGTGCATCGACAACATCAAGATGCGCGCGCGCGGCGTCTCGGCGTTGATTCGCCGCGCCGCCTCGATCCCGTTCAGGACGGGCAGGCTCACGTCCATGAGGACCACGTCGGGTGACAGTTGGTCCGCGGCCGCCACCGCCTGCGATCCGTCGCCGACCTCGCCCACGACCTCGATCTCGGGCGTGGACTCGAGAATCTTGCGCAACCCACGCCGCACGACGGTGTGATCATCGACGATCAGTACGCGCACCTTTTCCATCAACGTGTCGACTTCGCGTCTTCACGATACGGGTCAACCTGCACGGCGGCAATACCGTTGAGAGGTGATTCACGGCTTGGAAACCCGGGAGGAGTAAGTTACTGGACAACGCCTTTGCGGACGGCGAATCGGACCATGTCGGCGGTGTTGTGCAGGTCGAGCTTCTCCATCAGATGCTTGCGATGACTCTCCACGGTGCTCACGGCGATGTCCAGCGCTTGCGCCACCTCCTTGTTGCTCTTGCCTTCGGCGATCAGCTGCAGCACCTCGCGCTCACGGGCGGAGAGGGTGGCAAGCTCGTCGTCGGCCCGGCCACCGTCGTGCAGGTAACCCTCGAGCACCACCTTCGAGACCGCCGGGCTGAAGTACGAGCCGCCCGCGTGGAGCGCGGCCACCGCCTTGAGCAGGTCCTGGTCGTCCGCGTCCTTCAAGAGGTACCCCTTGGCGCCCGCGCGCAGGCTCTGCCGGATGTACGCGTCGTCGGCGTGCATCGACAGGATCAGCACCCTGGTGTCGGGTGCGGCCTTGGCGAGCTGCCGGGTGACCTCGATTCCGTTGAGCTCGGGCAGACTGATGTCGACGATCGCGACCGTCGGTCGCAGCCGCTGCGCGGCCTCGAGGGCGAGGCGCCCGTCGCCCAGCTCGCCCACGATCTCGACCTCGGGGCCGAGCTCGAGGATGCGGCGCAGCCCTTGGCGCACGACGGTGTGATCGTCAACCAACAAGACGCGAATCTTCCCCATAGTCCTCCTCAGCTTCCTCCGCCGACGCGCCCGCGCCGGCGGCCAGGGGGATGGTGAGCTCCACCCGCGTGCCCGCGCCGCGACGCGACTCGATCACGAACTTCCCGCCGTAGGTCGCCACCCGTTCGCGCATGCCGATCACGCCCATGCCGTGGTCGGCGGGCGGATCGCGCAGGAAAGCGCTGGCATCGAAGCCGCGGCCGTCGTCACGAATCGCCAGCGTCGCGGTCTCGGCATCGACCGCGAGGTGAACGTCGACCTTGCCGGCCTGGGCGTGGCGCACCACGTTGGTGAGCGCCTCTTGCAGCACGCGGTAGAGCGCCACCTCGATCGCGCGCGGCAGCCGAGTCTCCGCCGGCGGCGTCTCGAGGGCCACGGCAATCTGCGTGCGCTCGCCGAAGCGGGCGATGTACGACTGGATGGCCGGCACCAGCCCGAGATCGTCGAGCACCGCCGGCCGCAGGAGCTGCGACAGATTGCGCACGCTCTGCAGCACTCCTCCGACCTGCTCGCGCGCCTCGCGCACATGCGCGCCCGCGGGGCTATCCGGTCCCAGCTCGCGCTCGATCAGACCGAGATCCATCTTCACCGCCGTGAGCGCCTGCCCGAGATCGTCGTGCAGCTCGCGCGCCAGCCGCCGCATGGTGCGCTCCCCCACCTGCATCATGCCCTGCGACAGGCGGCGCAGATCCTCCTGGTGTCGCAACGACTGCTGGTAGAGTGCCTCCTTCTCGCCCACGGCCACGTCGAGACGATTCTCGCGGTCCTGCAGGATGCGAAACATGCGCAGCCCGGCGCCGATGAGGATGCCGAAGATCAACGCTTCGAACCACAGCGTCAGGCGCTGTCGCACCAGCAGCGGCACCTGCTCGACCGCATCGCTGCGCCCCAGACCGCTGCGCTCCATCACGACCAGAACCACCGCCACCGTGATGGTGGCGACCAGACTCTGCACCCCGATGTCGGCGCCGTAGATCAAGCCGTAGCTGGCGATCTTGACCACGAAGGTGGGAACCAAGGGGCTGTACACGCCACCCGACCAGTGACACGCGACCGCCATCGGCAGCAGGTTCACGGCGATGTCGAACCACACCCAGTCCGGCGTCATCGCCTCGCGCCGCTGGCGATCGAACAGCAACAGGTTGGCCAGCGCATAAACGGCGAAGTTGAGATGAATCGCCCACGTGGAGACGGTCACGCCGCGGTAGAACCCGTAGAGGATGGCCCAGCAGGCGCCGCCTTCAAGCATTCGAATGACCAGCAGGGCCGCCGAGGCAGCCCGAATCCGGCGGTGCTGGATGTGCCCCTGGAGGGCGATCTGGGCCAGCTGCGACCACATAACCGGCTCCGGAAGATGATCCGGGAAACGCCGGCCTTATAGACCGAAAACATCAACGAGGGAAAGCCGGGGCGTCGGGGCGGTTTCGCTCACACCCAGCTCGCCAGCGCGACCACCAGCAGGGGCACGGCCGCCCACAGCAGCGAGATCGCCACGACGACCTGCGCGTGGCCGTGCAGAAAGTAGAGACGCGCGCCCGGGAACGTCCACCAGTGCAGCACCCGGAGGTTGGCGATCTCGTAGGCGAGGCCGACGACGAAGGCGATCACGAAGACGGCCGGCCCGCCGAGCCGAGGGATGAGCGCCGCCAGCGTGCCCATCACCAAGCCGAACATGAGGAGCACGTTCATCACCGGATGCAGCAGCCGGCGATACACCCACAGGCGCTGCAGGTAGGCCGCGCTCTCGCCCACCACCCCGATCGCCAGGCCCAGAAGATACAGGTGCAACATCGACATCGCCGCTCCCCTAGCACAGCAGCGTCTGCACCGGCCACCGGCTCAGGTGGAGCGGGTGAGGAAGTCGCGCAAGGCGTCCTCGCTCACACCCAGCAGGCGTCCGACCCGGGTGGCGACGACGAGGCCGTAGAGATTGCTGTCGCCGACGATCTCGCGCCCCGCCGGCCACGACATCCCGTCGATGGCGAGCACCGGCTGTCCGTCGCGCTCCTCGAGCTGTGCCCGCCGGAAGCACTCGGCGCGGGGGAGCTGCTCCGCCAGCGCCGCCAGGGAGGGGTCGTCGCCGCACAGCAGCAGGGAGCCGCCACGACGGGCGACGTCGTCGCAGAGCTGCGCGATCTCGGCGCGCAGCACCGCCAGCGCCTGGTGATCCTCGCTGAAGCTCGGGCTCAGGCTGGCGATGATGGCGACGTCGGGACGGACCGTGCGCAGATGCGCAGCCATGTCGCCCGGGTGGCGCACGCCGAGCTCGAGCACCAGCACGTCGATCGGGGCGCGCACAAACAGCGCGACCCACAGCGCGCGCGCAAACCCGCGCAACACCGATAGCGGATGGCGCGTGTCGAGCGACGTGTCGAGCACCGCCAGCGGCAAGCCGACCTCGGTGTTGTACGAGAGGGGATTCGCCCGGACCGCGCGGCTGGGCGCCAGCGCCTCCAACAGCAACCGCTTGAGAACCGTCTTGCCGCGGCTGCCGGCGATCGCCACCACCCGCGGCCGGCGTCGTGCCAGGTAGATGCGCGCCAGACCATGCAACAAACCGACCGCGGCGCGCCTGACCCCGACGCGGCGCGGTGGCGCCGTCGCCACCGCGGGGCGCGACGGCGTCGAGCTGACCAGACGACCGGCGAAGTAGTTGCCCAGCCGTTCGAACGCGACATCGATGTCGCGTTCGTCGCGCGCGTAGCACAGGCGCAAGTGCGCCTCGCCGGTCGGGCCGAACGCCACCCCGGGCACCAGGGCGACGCGCGCTCGCTCGAGCATGTCCGCGGCCAGCCGCCGCGAGTCGCGCGCCAGCGGCACGGTGTCCTTCACTCGTGGAAACACGAAGTACGAAGCGTTCGGGCGCTGATAGTCGAAGACGTCGGCGAGCTGGTCGAGGTAGCTGATGACGCGATCGCGCCGACGCCGAAACACCCGGCGGAACTCTGCGACAAACGGCTCGCCGAGCGTGAGGGCGGCGATGGCGGCATACTGCGAGACCACCGGCGCGCAGGTGACCAGGGTGTCGTGCACCTTGAGAACGTCGGCGACCCGCTCGCGCGACGCGTGCAGAAAAGCCACGCGCCAACCGGTCATGCCGTAGGACTTCGAGAAAGAGACGATGCGCACCACGCGCGGGCGCGCGCCGGGCACCAGCGCCGGACTGAACGGCGCCGTCTCGGTGTAGACGAAGTCCTTGTAGACCTCGTCGGTGATGACCAGCAGATCGTGCCGCTCGGCGACCTCGAGCATGCGCAGGGTCTGGGCGCGGGAGAAGATCGTGCCGGTGGGATTGTTGGGGTTGCACAGCAGCAGCGCGCGCGTGCGGCGGGTGACCGCGGCCGCGATGGCATCGGGATCGAGGTCGAAGTTGGCGTCTTCGGCGAGCGCCACGAAACGGGGTACGCCGCCGGCCAGCCGGATCGCCGGCAGGTACGAGGCATAGGTGGGGGAGGTGAGCAGGACCTCGTCGCCCGGGTTGACGGAGGCCAGCAGCGTCGCCGAGATCGCCTCGATGGCACCGCAGGTGATCAGGATCTCGCTGTCCGGGTCGTAGCGCATGCCCTCGCGCAGCAACGTTTCGGCGATCAGCTCGCGCAGCTCGGGCAAGCCCGGGGTCACCGAGTACTTGGCGCACACGCCCGCCGCCAGCTTCTGCTGGACGAACTCCTTGATCGGCGCGGGCGTGTCGAAGCTCGGGATTCCCTGCGCCAGCGAAACCACGCCGGGGATGCGGCTGGCCTGCAGCTCGACCGCCTTGATCGGCGAGAGCTCGACCTCGGCCAGGCGATGGGCGGCGGCCGGCGCGGTCGAGCGCAACCCGTTGAAGCTCGGCAGGCGCAGCGCCATCAGCGGAGATCCTCAGCTCGATCGAGAGTCATGGGCGCGGTGCCGTCGAGCACCTCGGCGCGCCAGCAGCCGCCGACACGCGCGACGACGTGAATGGAAGCCAGGTCGACCGCCAGCCGGCTGCGTTCGCGCTCTCCGAGCCGGAGCAGCTCGGCCAGGATCGAGCGGATCACGCCTTTGTGGAGCACGAGCAGCAACGGCCCCGCCGGGGCGTCGGCGAGGACGCGATGCAATGCCGTGACGATGCGGCGCTGAAACGCCGCCGTCGAGTCTCCGCCCGGATAGCGGAACTCGCCGTGCCGCGACAGCCGGGTTCGCCACTGCCGGTAGCGCGCGGGATCGCGCGCGGCGATTTCGTCCTCGGTGAGCCCCTCCCACGTGCCGAAGTCTATCTCATTGAAGCCCGCCACCGGAACCACCGCAGCGCCGCGCGACACGATGCAGGCGCCCTCGAGTGAGCGCGACAGCTCGCTCGAATAGACCGCGGCAAAGCTCTCGCCCGCCAGAGCCGCCGCGACGCGCCGCATCTGGCCGCGACCGCTGTCGCTCAAGGGCACGTCGGTGGCTCCGTAGTAACGGATGCTCGACTGTCCGGCCGTCTCGCCGTGACGCACCAGCACCAGGCGCATGGGCTCACATCGCCGGTTCGATCACCGGCACTTCTCGCTTGCCACCCGCTGCCGGGGCACTGCGGAGGTCCCAGCCAGCCGACGCCACCACCAGCAGCGCGCAGGTGGCGACGAGCAGCGCCACCACGCCGCCGAGATACAGGAAGACGACGCTGAGATCACCGCCCATCCGGACATGCTGCACCAACTGCACGGCGAGCGCACCGACGCCGAAGGTGAGAACGAACTTCACGCCGTAGCCGGTGGCCCGCCAGCGCGGCGGCGAGAAGTGGGCGAACAGGCTGTTCTCGATCGGCTGCATCCCCAGGCTGAAGAAGACGAACAGCGCGGCGGTAGCCACCAGCAGTTCGCCGAAGAGATGGCTCATCAGCAACAGCAGCGGCAGGCTGGCGGCGTGAAACCCCAGGTAGAGCCGGCGCAGGTCGTAACGATCGGCCAGCAGCCCGCCGGCGTACTGACCCACGATCCCGACCAAGTAGACCAGCGTCGTGACCGCCCCAAAGCCGAGCGCCGAGACCCGCTCGGCGAAGTAAGCCGGTTGCACCAGCGTGTTGCCGCGATAACTGATGCCTCCCAGCATGGCCGCAACGCACAGCAAGGCGAACGGCAACCAGGCGCCCCGGCTTCCGGGCGCGGCGGCATCTGGCAACGGCGGCGGACTCGGTGACTGTCCGTGGCCTTCCTCGATCCGGATGAAGCTCAGCGCCGCCACCACGGCGCACATCGCCAGCCCGGCCGCATGAAACGCGTGGCGGGTGCCGAAGCGCCCCACCAGGATCGCCGTGAGTAGCGGTGCCAGCGCGATGCCCAGGCTGCCGCAGATACCGTTGATTCCGAGCGCGCGCCCCCGGGCCGCAACGGTATGCGAGATCAGGCTCAGCCCCGCCGGATGAGAGAAGCTCGCGAACAAGCCCAGACTGGCGAGACAGAGCGCCAGGCTTCGGCCCGGGTCGGCCTCCGCGGCCGCGAGCGCCGACACACCCATGCCTGCCAGCCCGACCAGGAGGATGGGGCGGGACCCGAGCCTGTCGGCGAGCAAGCCAGCCGGAAGCGCGCCGAGACCGAAGAGGAGGTAGCCGAGAAAGCTCCAGCCCAGCACGTGCGGCAGCGGCAGCTTGAGCTCGAGAGCCACACTCACCGCCAGCGTCGGGTACATCAGCTCGAAGAAGTGGGTGGCGAAATGCGCGACGCCCGTGAGCAGCAGCACGTTACGCTCGTTGGTCGAGAAGTCGGGCATCAGGAGCAAAGTATCGGAGGGCCGAGAGCTGAACAAGCCGCATTTGCCGTCCGGTCTTGCCCGGAACCAACGCGCCGGGCCTTCAGCCGGCGAACTCGCTCGGGTAGCCGAACAGCTCGGCGGCCGCCGCGGCGGCCGGCGCCGTCAGCTCCGGCGGCACGAACACGTAGAGCCGCCAGAGCGCGGCGTAGCGGTCTTCCAGGGCCGCGATCTCCGACCCGGACCCCGGCGTGTCCTGGTTGAGGGGTGCCACGCCCGTCGGCCGGCGCACCAGGGCGGCCGCCTCCTTCATCACCGTCAGCGCCGGGCAATACACGATCAGCTCGTGCGCCGCGCATCCGACCGCACGCGCCAGCTCGACCTCCGCGTGCCGGCGGGTCGGCGGCGAGGCGTGGTAGCGGGCCACCAGTCGCTCGCGATCCCGCTCGCCGACCGTGCCGACGGACAGCGCGTAGCCGCGTTTGTAGAGAGTCCGACGCCGCAGACGCTCGACCAAAGCGGCGATGCCGGCATCGGGCAGGCGGGAGAGCGCCTCGAGCAGCGTCCAGTCGTTATAGCCCAGCAGCGCGTCGTCGCTCATGCCGTGCGGCAGCGCCAGCTCGACCGCCTTCGAAATCATCGCGCCGGCGGCGACCTTGGTGTGGTGATAGTAGACCCGCTCGGTCAGGAAGTAGCGCAACCGCAGCAGGGCGACCGTCTCCGAGCGGGCGTCGGGCCGCTCCATGCCGTGCTTGGTCATGTTGATGGCGAGTTGGTCGTCGGCGATGACGAAGTAGCGGAAGATGCGGTCGTCGTAGTCCTGATTCAGGCCGGCGAAGTAGGCGTCGCGCCGCAGATAGTCGAGCAGGTCGGCGTCGATGGTGCTGGAGACGATCTGCTGTGCCCAACGCGGCACCGCCGGCTCGGCCCGCGCCCCGAGCAGGGCGGCAACCACGCCCTTGATGCCGAGACGATCGAGCTGCTCGCCGAGCGCGCCGGCCAGCAGCCGCGCCAGGCGCGTGCCCTTGTCGTGGCGGGAAAACAGGCGCCGCTCGTCTTCGAGCGTGTGGCCGAAAGGAACGTGGGTGACGTCGTGCAGCAGCGCGGCGCAGCCGATGGCGTCGGCCAGCTCGGGCGCGATGGCGCCGCGCTCACGCAACGTAGCCAGGATCCGATGCGCCACCGCACAGGCACCCAGGGAGTGATCGAAGCGGGTGTGCACGCAGCCGGGATAGACCAGGCTGGCGGTGCCGAGCTGCTTGATCCCGCGCAGCCGTTGCACGTCGGCCAGATCCAGCACCGCCGTCTCCAGCGAGCCGAGCTGGATGTCGCCGTGGATCGGATCGCGGATCACCATGACGCCATCCTAGTCGAACGGCAGAGCGCTTGCACCGCCGCCCCGATTCTGAGCTTGGCCAGCCTCTCGATTGACAATTGGTTGGACCATTGGATAATTCGGGCAATCCGATGGAACGAAAATCCACCAGCGCGGCCGGCTTCCGGCCGCCGCGGCGGCGGCGCATTCACGAGGACGTCGCCGAGCAGCTGCGCGACGCGATTCTCGACGGCCGCTTCCACACCGGCCAGAAGCTGCCGCCCGAGCGCGAGCTGGCCGAAGAGTTTCGGGTCAACCGCACCTCGATCCGCGACGCGATCAAGGTGCTCGAAGGGCTCGGCCTGGTGACGGTGCGGCAGGGCGACGGGGCCACCGTACAGCCGCTGATCGACGCCTCCCTCGACATCCTGGCGCCGATGATCTTCCACGGCGGCCGCCTCGATGCCGACGTACTGGTCGAGATGGCCGAGGTGATCACACCGCTGCTGTTCGAGATGGCGCGGCTGGCGGTCGAGCGCCGCCGGCCGCCGCAGCTCGGGGAGCTGCGAAAGCTGCGTGATCAGATCGCCGACGAGACGCGCGAGCGCGAGGAGCGCTTCGCTTCGTCGCGCGACTTGATCGTTCTGCTTTCGGACATGACGAAGAACCGCGTCTGGCAGATGCTCGCTCGCCGGCTGCGGGTGCTGCTCGCCTCTGAGCCCTTGCGCGAGACGCGCCGGCGGCTGCGGCGCGACCCCGGACGCCTCGTGCCGATCATCGACAGTTGCCTGGAAGCCATCGACAGCGGCCGGCCCGAGGAGGCTCTCGTCGCCTTGCGCCGCATCATCACCCTGGTCGGCGACACCGCGCTGCAGGTCGCCCCGCAGCGCACCAACACCCGCTCCGCCGCCATGCAGGTAGGGCGGAAAGCTGGACGCTCGACCGTCGACGACGGACCATTGATCATTTGAACATCGACTCTCCAGAGGAGCCCCCATGAGCGACTTCAAGTTGACCACGCCGACGCAAGAGCCGGATCTCGATACGGCGATGAAGGTGATCTACCAGTGGAACTACGACCCCGAAGTCGAGGAGCTCCGCCGGCTCTACGTCAAGGCCACCGAGGCGCAGTGGATCGCCGAGCGCGACGTCGACTGGGAGCGGCCGATCGACAAGCTGAAGTTCGCCGCCACGCCGCTCGGCGCGGCGGTGCCGATCGAGCAGTGCTCGTACTGGAAGTCGCTCAAGGAAGAAACCCGGTGGGAGCTCACCCGCCGCGCCGCCTCGTTTCGCCTTTCCAACTTCCTCCACGGCGAGCAGGGCGCGTTGATGGTGGCGGCGCAGCTGGTCAACGCCGTGCCCCATACCGACGCCAAGTTCTACGCCGCCACCCAGACCATGGACGAGGCGCGCCACGTCGAGGTTTTCGCCAAGTACATCAAGAAGCTCGACGAGGTGCGTCCGATCGCCCCGGCGCTGCGCAACATCCTCGACGCCACCCTGCAGACCGAGAACTGGATGAAGAAGCTGGTCGGCATGCAGATCGTGGTCGAGGGGCTGGCGCTGTACAGTTTCCGCGAGATGCGCAACCTCACCGAGGAGCCGTTGCTGAAAGACCTCCTCACCTACGTCGCCCGCGACGAATCGCGCCATCACGCCTACGGCGTGCAGTACATCGAGCGCTGCGTGCCGTGCCTGAGCGACGCCGAGCGCGAGGAGCTCGAGGACTTCGCGCTGGAAGCGGCGCGCAGCTTGATCGATCAGCGCAACCAGCAGACCTTCCAGACCGCGATCATGGCGATCTGGGCCGAGGTGATCGACCCGGTCGAGCTGTTCACCTGCCTGCAGAACGAGCGCGACGAGCTCACCCGCAACCAGAACAAGGGCCGCCGCCTCGGCCCGGTGCAGGGCTTCGTGATCCCGACACTACGGCGCTGCGGCCTGCTCGGCGAGCGGGTCGCCAAACAGTACCACGAGTTCCTCAAGGCCAACCTCAGCGGCAACCTGGTCGGCGACACGGTCGAAGAGTTCCTGCAGCACATCCCCGATCTCCCCGAGGACACCGCCGCCTGGGTGCTGGGTCAGCTGCAGTAGGCGCGGCGAAGGCAACCAGCACCTCGTCCCGCGGAGTCTCGTTGGTGACGGAGACGCGCAGGGTCCTGCTGCTCTCGTTGCCGTCGACCAGATCGAGCGCGGCGCGCTCCTCGTTTTACCGCAGCGCGTACGGCCTGCCAGCGACGCTGAATCGGAGCGCCGTCATCGGCCTGGTGCCGTAGGTTCGGCACTGCAGACTGCTGGGCCGCCGGCGTGCAAAGCCTCGCCGCTGCTTGCTCACCTCGGGCTGAGCACGCCGGTGATTGCACAGTACGTCGCCTGCAGACCGCAGCTTTCTTGACAGATCAGCTTCTCGTTGGCGGGTAGAGCAATCCCCGGCTCGAAGCGCGACGGTTGCTCGCTCATGCTCGGCTGCGCGATGACGCCGAAGGTTTCACCGCGCACCGTCACGCAATTGGGATCCGAGTTCCAGAGCTGCGTCAGGATGAGGAAGCCGGCCCCGCTCGCGGGCGTGGTATAGACGGTCACCGAGCCGTTGCCGGGCACACCGGCGCTGCGGCTGACGATCGTTCCCGACAGCGTACCCCGGCGCAGCTGCTGCGCTTGAGACGGGGCACCCCCAAGCAGTCCCAACGCTACCAGACCAAGAGCCATCCCGATGCGTTTCATCGCATTCCGCCTTTCCGGGCGTCCGAAACCGAACACCACAGAAAGCGGAGAGCAATTCATCCGCCAGTGGTCGCCCCGAGGTGCTGCCAGCGTCTGCCGACCAACCCTCCCGCGCCGGACGGGGTGAGAGCAAAGACTCTTTTCCCGGCTTCGAGAAGGCTCTGGTCGCCTGACGGGCGGGATGGAGCGCGCCGCAGTCACCGTCCAGCGGCGGCGGTGATCGCATCCAGGCACGCCGAGTGGATCTCGCTGTCGAACCAAGACACCGTCGGATCGGCGCGGAACCAGGTGAGCTGGCGCTTGGCCAGTTGGCAAGTGGCCCGCGTCATGGCCACGAGGGCCTCATCGAGGTTCATCTCCCCCGCCAGCACCGCGCCCATCTCGCGATAGCCGATGGTCTGGAGAACCGGCAGCTCCCGGGGATAGCCGCGCGCCCACAGGCCGCGTACCTCCTCGAGCAGCCCGGCCTCGACCATGGCGCGGCAGCGCTGCGCGATGCGCTCGCGCAGGCGCGCCCGCTCGAAGGTGAGCCCGATCACCGTCATCGGCAGCAGCGCGGCGCGAAAGCCGTGCTCGGCCTGCCAGGCGCTCATCGGCCGGCCGGTGAGCCGCTGCACCTCGAGCGCCCGAATCAAGCGTACATGGTCGTGCGGGTGGAGACGGGCGGCAGTGAGGGGGTCCAGCTTCGCCAGTCGGCGATGCAAGCTTCCCGGATCGGCGGCCTCCTCGGCCTCGAGCTGGGCTCGCATCGTCGCGTCCCGGGGTGGCCCGGGGAACAACCCGTAACGCAACGCCTTGACGTACAGCCCGGTGCCGCCGACCACCAAAACGCGCCGGCCCCGGCGCTCGATGTCACCGATCGCCGCCGTCGCCAGCTCGCGATAGCGGGCGCAGTCGAACGCTTCGTCCGGATCAACCAGGTCGAAGAGGTGGTGCGGCACGCGGGCGCGCTCGGCGGCGGTGGGCTTGGCGCTGCCGATGTCGAGGTAGCGATACACCTGGCGCGAGTCGGCGTTGACGATCTCGGCGCCGAGCCGTTCAGCGAGCACCAGCGCCAGCGCCGTCTTGCCGACACCGGTCGGCCCGATGATGGCGATAATCGGGGATTGGGGGTCGGGTGTCGGGTGTCGGGAGGAGGACACGTCGTCACCTTACAAAGCCGCCACCTGCCGCGGTGTCAAGCAGGAAGCGTAGGAAGAGAATGAGAAACAGGAAACCGGGAACAGGAAACTGAAAAACTGGCCAACACGCGATTGAGCGGTTTACCCGTTCCCCGTTTCTGATTTCCCGTTACCCGGTTCTTTCCGAGCCCTCACGCTCGCTTGAACAACCGTTCCAGCTCACCGCGCGACAGGGTGACGTAGGCGGGGCGCCCGTGCGGGCAGTTGCCCGAGAACGGGATGCTGTCCATCGCCGCCAGCAGGGCACGGATCTGATCCGACCGCAGCGTCTGACCGACGCGCACCACACTGTGGCAGGCCAGCCGCGCCAGCACCGCCTCGGCCGCGTCGGTGAGGCGGCGCGAGCCGCCGTTCTCGACGCACTCGTCGACCAGATCGCGCAGCAGCGCCGCCGGGTCGGCGTCGCTGAGCAGCGCCGGCACCGCTCTCACCGCAAAGCTGCCGCCGCCGAACGGTTCGACCTCGAAGCCGAGGGCATGCAGCTCCTCGATCCGGTCGGCCAGGAGCGCCGCCTCGCGCGGGCCGAGATCGACCACGGTCGGCACCAGCAGGCGCTGCTGCGCCACGCCACCGGCGCCGTAGGCGCGCCGCAGCCGCTCGAAGGCCACCCGTTCGTGGGCCGCGTGCTGATCGATCAGGACCAGCGTATCGGCGTGCTGGCAGACCAGGTAGCCCTCGAACGCCTGGCCGATCACCGTCATGCGGGAGAAGAATCCGTCCGCGGCCGGCGGCTCTGCCGAGGTGGTCGCTCGATCGTCACTCGGGGCGGGGGCGGGCACGACCGCTGCCGTCGGCGGCAGCAGGGGACGCAGCCGGATGACATCCATGCCCGACGCCGGCACCGCCGCCGGCGTCGGCTTCAGGGCCATCGGCATCTGCCACGCCGTCGGCGCCGGTGCCGGCGAGGTCGCATCGGGCGTCTCGGGTCGCGGCCCCTGCTGGCGCAGCCGTTCCTGGACCCCGCGCGAGAGCAGCTCGTGCACCGCGCCGCCCCGGCGGAAGCGCACCTCCGACTTGGCTGGGTGCACGTTGACGTCGACCTCCTCGGGCGGCAGCTCCAAAAACACCACCGCCGCCGGATAGCGCCCGTGCATCAGCAGGGTGCTGTAGCCCGCCACCAACGCGTGGCTCACCAGCTTGTCGCGCACGTAGCGGCGGTTGACGAAGGTGTAGATCTGACGCGCCGTCGGAAAGCTGAGGTGCGAGCCGGTCAACCAGCCGTGCACGCTGCCCACGGCCGTGCGGGCGCTCAGCGCCAACAAGCCCTCGGCACGCTGACGTCCGAACACCTGCGCGACGCGCTCGCGCGGCTCGCCGGCCGCCGCCAGCTCGAGCAGCCGGCGCGCTCCGTGGCGCACCGAGAACCCAATCTCGGGAAAGGCGAGAGCAATACGCGTCACCAGCTCGGTGACATGGCCGACCTCGGTGGCGGGGGCTTTCAGGAACTTGCGTCGTGCCGGCGTGTTGCCGAAGAGATCGGCCACCTCCACCCGGGTTCCCGGCGGTGTCCCCGCCTGGTGCACCTCTGCGATGATGCCGGCGCGTGTCACCACGCGCGTGCCGGCGAGATCCTGCGATCGCCGCGTGGTCAACGTGGTGGTGGACACCGCGGCGATGCTCGCCAGCGCCTCGCCGCGAAAGCCGAGAGTGCGAATGCGAAACAGGTCCTCCGCGCAGCTCACCTTGCTGGTGGCGTGGCGCGAGAAGGCGCAGGCGGCGTCGGCCGCCGTCATGCCCTCACCGTCGTCGCTCACGGCGATCAGCGCCAGACCGGCCTCCTCGAGCGTCACATCGACCTGGCGCGCGCCCGCGTCGATGGCGTTCTCGACCAGCTCCTTCACCACCGCCGCCGGCCGCTCGATCACCTCGCCCGCGGCGATCTGATTGGCGATCTCGGGCGGCAGCACGCGCACCCGGCCGGATGACGGGCTCGCGAGGGGACGAGGGTCGGCGGCGGCTTCCATCAGAGCAGGTACTCCGCTCGCTTGCGCGCTTGCCAGGCGTCGGCCTCGGCGCGGAACGCCTCGAATCCCTTGCGACCGGCCAGCCCGTACGTGAGGCGTTTGCTGCGCTCGACCCCCGGTTGATCGAGCGGGTTGACGCGGTGCAGGCCGCCGGCGAACACGGCCGCGACCTCGAACAGGTAGAAGAGCTGGCCGAGGGTGAAGGCATTCACCTGCGGCACGGTGAGGGTCATGACCGGCCGCTGCTGCTGCACCAGCGCCAGCTCGGTGGCGCGCTGCTCCATGTTGAGCAGGCTCCCCAGACCGTTGCCGCCGAGATAGCCGACGCCGTCGAGATCACCGTACGCCGTCGGAATGCTGAGCTCGCGTCCGTGGTCCTCGACCCGCACTAAGATCACCACCTTGTCCGCCGGCCCGTCCAACAGCAGCTGCAGCAGCGAGTGCTGATCCGTCGCCCCCAGCATCGCCGCCGGGGTCTGGCCGCAGTGGATCGGCTGGCCGTCGACGGTCTCGGCCTTCCCCAAGCTCTCGGCCCAAAGCTGAACGAACCAGTCGGCGAAGCGCGCCAGCCGATCGCTGTAGGGCATCAGCATCACCACGTTGCGACCGTGCTTGACCTCGGCGAGGTAGAGCAACGCCCCCAGCAGGTGCGCGGGGTTCTGCCACAGCTCGACCGGTTGCGCGCGCGTGTCCATCCAGGCGGCGCCGGCGACCAGATCGTCGACCCGCACGCCCGCCACCGCGGCGGGGAACAGACTCACCGCGGTCAGCACCGAGAAGCGCCCGCCGACGCCCGCCGGCACCACGAGATCGCGGAAGCCCTCGTCGTTGACGATCTGGCGCAGCAGACCGCTGTCGGCGTCGGTGGTGATGACGACGCGCTGCTTGTAGTCGACCGCCCCGAGGACGCGCAGCAGCTGCTCGCGCACGACCAGGAACTGGGCGATCGTTTCCGCGGTCTCGCCGCTCTTGCTGACGACGTTGAACACGGTGCGGCCGAGATCCAGGCCGTCGAGCAGGGTGCCGATGGTAAGCGGATCGATGTTGTCGGCGACGACGACGCGGGGGTTCGGCTGCCCGAGCGCCTCGATCAAGGTGCGGGTTCCCAACGCCGAGCCGCCGATGCCGAGCACCACCAGCGTGTCGAGGTCCGGGCGCACAGCGGTGGCGCTGTTCTTGATCGCCTGCAGGTCTCCGCGTTGCTGCGGCAGATCGTAGAACGGCAGCTCGCCGGCGGTGCGGCGGGCGCTCAAAACGCGCGCCACCTCGCTGGCCCGCGGCGCCAGCGCCTCCACCTCCTCCCGGCTCGTGCCTTGCTGGCCGATGGCCTCTGCCATCATGCCGTTGACGTCGAGCCGCACGCTCATCGCTTCGCGCGCCGCTCGGCGGCGATAATCCGGCATGTGCGGTTCCTAACACCGGCACCCGGCGTTGACAAGGAACGCGGCGCGCGACCGGCACTGGCATTTCCTCCGCCGCTGTCCAGGAGCGAAGGGGGACGCGCTTCGCGCCATGACGACTTGATTCGCGTCGCCAAATCGCAGATCAAGGTCGGCGTGACCAATAAAGTTCTCAGTTGGCTGGCGCTCAAGCGGCGGGTGGCAGCGTGGCGGCGCGCCGGCCATCGCATCGTCTTCACCAACGGCTGCTTCGATCTGCTCCATCCCGGCCACGTGCGCTACCTGCAAGCCGCCAAGCGGCTGGGCGACAAGCTCGTCGTCGGGATCAACAGCGACGGCTCGGTGCGTCGCCTGGGCAAGGCGCCGGGACGCCCGCTGGTGCCACAGGGGGCGCGCGCCGAGGTGGTCGCTGCCCTCGAGGGGGTCGACGCGGTGGTCATCTTCGACCAACCGACACCCCTCGACCTCATCCGCGTGGTACAGCCCGACGTGCTCGTGAAGGGCGGCGACTGGAACCCCGAGCGCATCATCGGCGCCGACGTGGTGCGGGCGCGTGGCGGCACCGTGCGCTCGCTCCGCTTCGTGCCCGGGTACTCCACCACCACGCTGGTGAAGCGGATTGCCGCCGCCGATCGCCCGCCGGAGCGAAAATGACGGCTTTCGCCTGGCCTATCGCGTAAACCGGCGTGGAAAGACCCGCCGGCCCGCCCGAACGCGCTCGGAGACCCGCGTTCCACCGTGCCGTTGCGCCTCCCGCACGCCTGTGCTAGCTGTGCCGGTCGACGAAGTTCAAAAGCAAGTCTACGGTCTGCCTCCGGCTTTCGACGGGTACCAAACAACTTTGAGCTGATGGTGAGGCGAAGGAGTTCTAATGGCACGGACGTGTGAAGTGTGCGGCAAAGGCCCCTCGGTGGGCAATCGGGTCAGCCACGCCAACAACAAGTCGAAGCGGCGCTGGCAGCCCAATCTCCAGCGCGTACACGCCAACGTGAAGGGCACGGTCCGCTACATCCTCGCCTGCACTCGCTGCCTGCGCTCGGGTAAGGTTCTCAAAGCGGCGTAGTAGCAGTTCTGGGAACAGTTCATAGTCTAAAGTCGATGGTCGAAAGCCGGCGTCCGTAGGCCCGGTCTCCTTCGACTCATTTCTCAATTCACCTTCGCACCATCGCAATCGCGTCGATCTCGACTGCGGCGCCGCGCGGCAGCGCGGCCACGCCGATGGTGGCGCGGGCCGGGAACGGGGCGCTGAAGTAGCGCGCGTACACCTCGTTGACCGGCGCGAAGTCTCCCAAGTCTGTCAGGTAGATCGTCGTTCGCACCACGTCGGCGAGCGACGCGCCGGCCGCCTGCAGCACCGCGGACAGGTTTTCCAGCACCCGCGCGGTCTCCGCGGTCACCCCGCCGCCGACCAACTCGCCGCTGGCCGGGTCGAGCCCGATCTGCCCCGAGCAGAACAGCCATCTTCCGGCGCGGACTGCCTGCGAATACGGCCCAATGGCCTTGGGCGCCTGATCCGTGGCGACAGCTCTCTTCATCTGTGGCACCTTTCCCCTCGACTGCCGACGATTGACTCTCCGCTCACCCGCGCGCCCGCGCCACCCGGGTGACGCCGCGCACCTTGCTGAGGGCGCGAATGACGCGGTTGAGCTGGGTGGCGTCGCCGACCATGACCTCGAAAGTGTTGACCGCGTGCTTGTCGGGGACGCTCTTGACCTGCGCCTTGCTGATGTTGACGCCGGCGCCGCTGATGGCCTTGCTCATCGCCGCCAGCAGCCCGGGCTCGTCGACGCACGTGACCTCGACGGTCACCGGCCGCAACGCCGCCTGAGCGCCGTCGTCCCACACCACCTCGACGCGCCGCTGCGGATCGCTCTCGAGCACGCGCGGGCAGTCGATGGCATGCACCGTCACGCCACGGCCGCGGGTGATGAAGCCGAGGATCCGCTCGCCCGGAAGCGGGTCGCAGCATTTTCCGAAGCGCACCAGCATGTCTTCGACGCCGCTGACGCGCACGCCGCCCGGGGCCTGGCGCCGCACCATGCGGAAGAGGCGCTTGAGCGTGCCCTCCTCTTGCGAGGCGTGGGCCGCCTCGAGTGCCTCGGGCGGCACCAGGTGGGCGAGCACTTGGTGCGAGGTGAGCTTGCCGTAGCCGACCGCGGCCAGCAGCGTGTCCTCGTCGCGCACCGAAATCGCCTTGGCGGCGGCGGCGAGCTTGCCTTCCTTGCGCAGCTTGGCGAGTTCGAGGTGGTAGCGGGTGAGGTCGCGCTCGAGAATCTCGCGCCCGACGGCGATGCTGCGCGCGCGCTGCTGGTACTTGATCCAGCTGCGGATGCGCGCCTTGGCGCGGCTGGTCTTGACGAAGTTGAGCCAGTCCTGGCTGGGGGTCTGGGTGGCGGTGGT
>Ga0316628_100000991_pt1 | contig 19213 bp, 24 predicted proteins | sample OWC_Aug_M2_C1_D5_FD_207648 | JGI IMG/M metagenome (GOLD analysis project Ga0316628, IMG submission 207648) | Wetland soil microbial communities from Old Woman Creek delta, Ohio, United States - OWC_Aug_M2_C1_D5_C | ecosystem: Environmental > Terrestrial > Soil > Wetlands | place: USA: Ohio... | reverse complement strand
TTGAAATAGGAATTCGGGACCTTGACGTAAAGGTCGTCCTTCTCCCTCCCGATAAAGGCCGTCGGCTCAAACCAGGTTTCGAAGCTCTTAGCGTCGACTTTGCCCTGGAGCTCCAAAACGATCGCCGTCCAAGGGTTTTTCTTTTCTTCCATTGAGGCGCTTCAGTGCTGTTTTTCCACAGATTTATTCACACCTGTGAAAAAGGAGGAAGAGCCCCCTTTCCGGTGCGAATACCGGGCCATCATAGCACTGCCGAAATCCGAATTCAAGCGAAATGCGGCCGGTTTTCGCCCCTCACTTTTTCGTCTTGCGGCGGCGGCGGCGGCCCGGTATAATCGGCCCATTCCCGAACGAGGAGAAAGACGATGGGCGCCTGGCTCGAAGGAAAACCGGTGGCCGATCGGGTCCGCGAATCCGTCAAGGAGGAAGCGGCCCGGCTCAAGATCTCAACGGGAGCGGTGCCGGGCCTGACCGCGGTCCTGGTGGGCGACGACAAGTCTTCGCAAAGCTACGTCCGGACCAAGGAAAACGCCTGCCGGGCGCTCGGCCTCAACGGCCGGTCGATTCCTCTTCCCGCGGCAACGACGATGGATGAGCTTCGGGCCGTGATCGACGGTCTCAACGCCGATGAGTCCGTCGACGCCATCCTCGTCCAGCTTCCCCTGCCCAAACACCTGCGGACCAACGAGGTGATCGGCTGGATCCGGCCGGACAAGGACGTGGACGGGATCCACCCGGCCAGTCTCGGCCTCCTCGTCCAGAACCAGCCCGGCCTCCGGCCCTGCACGCCCCTGGGGGTGCTGGAGCTGATCAAGGCGGCCGGCGTGCCGATCGAAGGCCGGGACGTGGTCATCATCGGCCGAAGCCTGATCGTCGGCAAGCCCTTAGCCTCCCTCATCACCAACGCCAACGGCACGGTGACGATCTGCCACAGCAAAACGAAAAACCTGGCCGGGACGGCCGCCCGGGCCGACATCCTGATCGCGGCCATGGGCAAGGCGGCGTTCGTCACCCGGGACTTCGTCAAGCCCGGCGCCCTGGTGATCGACGTCGGGACCAGCGCCGTTTCCGATCCGGAGACGGTCCGGACGCTGTTCGGGGACAACCCGGACCGGGCCAAGGACCTGGCCGAGAAAGGCTACACCCTCGTCGGCGATGTCGATCCCCGGGTCATCGACACGGCGGGCTGGCTGACCCCCGTTCCCAAAGGGGTCGGCCCCCTGACGATCGCCATGCTCATGAGAAACACCCTGGAAGCCTTCAAGCGGCGCCGAAACATCGCCTGAACGCCGGGGATTTGAATCCCGGGGCCGTTTATGGTATAAAAGATCCCCTTTTAATAAAGATATCGAGAGAACGACCATGCCGAAAACTTGCAGTGTCTGTGGCAAAGCCCCTGTCTTTGGAAACGCCGTCAGCCATTCCCATAAGGCTTCGCCGAAGAAGTGGAAGCCCAATCTTCAGCACGTCAAGACCGAGACGAAAGCCGGGAACAAGAGGGTTTGGGTCTGCACCCGCTGTCTGCGGGCCGGGAAAATCCAGAAAGCCCTTTAAATCGGCTTCACAACCGTTCGACGGCTACGACCCCTTCGATCCGGGCGATTTCCTTCCGGATATTCTCGAGATGGTGGATGTCCCGGATTTTCAAGGTCATCTTGATCTGGCCCCTACGGTCTGAGAACGTGGCGACCTCCGCCTTGGTGATGTCGCCTTCCAACCCCGAGACGGCCGCGGCCACCTTGGCCAAAAGCCCCGGGCTATCCTGGGCCGTGATCACAAGCCCCGCCTTGGAGTAGACGGGCGTCAGTTCCCCCCAGCCGACCTCGACGAGGCGGTCCGGGGAAAGCAGCTCCTTGACGATCCACGGGCAGCGCCCGGCATGGACGGTGATGCCCTTGCCCGTCGTCAGGTAGCCGATGATCGGCTCTCCCTGGATCGGGGCGCAGCATTTCGCCAGCCGGACGAGCTCCCGTCCCCTGTCCTTGACTTGGATTTCGGCCGGCGCGGCCGTATCCCCCTTGCGCCGGGGCTCCAGTCCCGGCGGCGAGATCTTTTCGATGATTTTCCGGTTCAGGACGATTTTACCCCGGCCGACGAGGGCGAAGAAGTCCTCGAGGGAACGCCCCGAAACCGGCAACGTTTCGGAGAGCTTGAGATAAAGGTCCTTGCCCCGGGGAAATCCGGGCGGCAGGAGGAAGCGGGCGATTTCCCGGTCCCAGAGCTTGCGGCCCAGGGCGACGGCCCGCAGGCCGTCCCTCTGGTTGAGGCGCTTCTTGATCAAGTGCCGGGCTCCGGACGTATAGGCCATCGTCAGCCAGCCCCGGGCCGGCTCGCGTTCCGGCGCGGTGATGATTTCGACGATGTCCCCGGTCCGGAGAAGCGTCCGGAGAGGCGCCGTCTTCCCGTTGATTTTCGCCCCGGCGGCGTGAAGGCCGACCTCGGTATGAATGCGGAAGGCGAAGTCCAGGGCCGAAGCCCCGGTCGGCAGGGAGATGACCTTGCCCTTCGGGGTGAAAACATACACCTCTTCGGGGATCAAGTTGATTTTCAGGTTCTTCAGGAATTCCTTGGGGTTGCGCTGTTCCTTGAACAGCTCGACCATCTCCCGCAGCCACTGGAGCCGGAGGTCTTCCTTCATCAGGGTCTGGGCCTCGGCGTCCTTATAGCGCCAGTGGGCGGAGATGCCTTTTTCGGCCATGGCGTGCATCTCCGCCGTCCGGATCTGGATCTCGAAGCTGCTTTTGTCCTCCGTCAGGATGGTCGTGTGGAGGGCCTGATAGAGGTTGGGCTTGGGCATGGCGATGAAGTCGCGGAAGCGGCCGGGGAGGTGGGGCCAGCTCTGATGGATCAAGCCCAGGGCCTGGTAGCAATTGCGGACGGAATCGGTGATGAGACGGAGGGCCATGAAGTCATAGACCTGGCCGAAATCGATTTTCTGGGTCTTCATCTTCAGCCAGACGCTGTAGGGCCGCTTGATCCGGCCTTCGATTTGGGCCGGAATATGGCTCTCCGCGAGCTTCTTTTCCAGCGCTTTCTGGAAGGCGGCCAGGATCTGCTCGGCCTTCTTCCGCCGGGGCTCGATGATCGAGGCCATCCGGAAATATTCCTCGGGCTCGACGTAGCGGAAGGCCAGGTCCTCAAGCTCCGCCTTCATCCGCCCCATTCCGAGGCGGTTGGCGATCGGGGCGTAGATTTCCAGCGTCTCCCGGGCGATGCGCTTCTGGGCCGGCTCGGGGAGAAATTTCAGGGTCCGGAGGTTGTGCAGGCGGTCGGCCAGCTTGATGAAGATGACCCGGATATCGTCGGTCATGGCCAGGATGACCTTGCGGATCGTTTCGGCCCGCTGGAGCTCAGGAGAAGCCTCCTGGACCCGGCTGATTTTCGTCACGCCTTCGACGAGAGCGGTCACGTCCTTGCCGAACGTCTCCCGGATCTCGTCGGCGGTCACGTCGGTGTCTTCGAGGACGTCGTGGAGAAGGCCCGCGGTCAGGGAGACGACGTCCAGGTTCATGTCGGCCAGCTGCGACGTCACTTCCAGGGGATGGCTGAGATACGGCTCGCCCGAGCGACGGCTCTGGCCCTTGTGGGCCCGGGCGGAAAAGACCATCGCCTTCTGAAGCTGAGCGATCTCCTTCTCGCCGAAGCGGCCGGAGACCTTCTCCAGAATATCGTCGATGCGGATCATGACCCGGCGGGTTTGACCCGGGCGAGGACCCAGTCGACGGCTTCGCCCAGGTCGGCGGCCACCGTTTCGGGAAGGGCCGCTTTTTCCGCAAGCTTCCGCCGGGCTTCCCGGCCGTAGCCGGTCAGGACGAGGATCGGAGTGGCCCCGATCGCCCGGCCGAAGAACACGTCATCCTCCTTGTCGCCGATCATGATGGACCTGGCCAGGTCCAGGTCGAGATCGGCCGCGGCCCGCCGGCCGAGCCCGGGCCGGGGTTTCCGGCATTCGCAGGCGACCCGGTAACGCGGGTCCCGGGACAAGGAGAAGTGGGGACAGTAATAAAACGCGTCGATACGGGCTCCTTGAGCGGCAAACGCCGCCGAAAGGTCCTCGTGGAGGGCCGAAAGCTCCTCCTCGGTCAGAAAGCCCCGGCCCACGCCGGATTGGTTGGTGACGACAATCACCGGGAAGCCGGCTTCGTTGAGCCGCCGGACGGCCGCGATACTCCGGGGAAGGATCCGGACCTGGTCGAAGCGGCTCGGATATCCGGTGTCGTCGAGTATGGTCCCGTCGCGGTCCAGGAAAACGGCCGGCCGGCTCACAGGAATTTCTCCACGGCGGCCGCGGCCTCTTCCGCCTCAATCCCGTTGAGGCAGCGGTGGTCATAGGGACAGCTGCGATAGAGACAAGGCCAGCACACGGCGTCTTTTTTCAAGACGGTATGCGGCGGATGGTATGGCGCGGTGACGGCCGGATCGGTCGGGCCGAACAGGGCGACGACCGGAATCCGGAGGGCGTTGGCCAGGTGCATCGGGCCGGAGTCGTTGGTGACGAAGACGGCCGCCTTCGCGGCCACGGCCAGAAGCTCTCGAAGCGTGGTTTTCCCGGTCAGGTCGGCCGCCGGCCGGCGAAGACCGGCCCGGATCGTTTCGGCCAGGCCCCGATCGGCCGCCGTTCCTGTCACCGCGATTTCGACGCCGCGCCGATCCTGGAGAAGCTTGGCCAGGGCGGCGAACCGCCCGGCCGGCCAGCGCTTGGCCGGCCCGTAGGCTGCGCCGGGATGGAGGACGACGAGGGGCCGGCCCGGATCGATCCCGGTTTCCGCCAGCAATTTTCGGCTTCGGCCGGCTTCCTCCGGGGTCACCGTCAGGCGGATTTCCGGCTCGATCGGCCGGATTCCCAGGCCGTCCATCAAATTGAGATAATAGCGGACCATGTGGACGGGCTCGTCCTTCGGCCGGAAGCGAATCCGCCGGGTGAGCAGAAATCCGCGGCCGTCCCGGTCGTATCCCCAGCGCTCGGGGATCCCGGCCCGGGCCAGGGTCAGGGCCGATCCGAACGAGTTGGTCAGGAGAAGGCCGGCGTCGAACCGGGCGGCCCGGAAAACGGCCGGCGAACGAAGCGGATCCTTCCCGTTCGGGCCCGCCTCCGCCGGAAACAGCCGGACGTCCGTTTCCGGGCCGGCGAAGATATCCCGGGTCCAGGGCGGGGCCGCAATCCAGATTTCGGCCGCCGGGTCATGCCGGCGCAGGGCGGCGATCGCCGGCAAGGCCATGAGCGCGTCTCCGAGCCAATTCGGCGTCCGAACCACGATTTTCATGAGGGGGCGATTCCGCGGATCACTCCGATCCGGATTTTTCCGTGGAGGACGTTCCGGCCGGGGGCCCGCTTTCTTTTTTCAAACCGGTTTTCCTTTTGGGCTCTCCCGGGGGACAGGTCTTCTTGGCGTAGTCGTTGATGTAAAACCCGCTGCCCGAGAATTGGATGGCCGGGGAGGAGATGAGCTTGCGGAGCGGACCGCCGCAGTGCGGGCATTTTTTCAACGGCGGGTCCGAAATCTTCTGGATCCTTTCGGTCCGTTTCCGGCAATTTTCGCATTTATATTCGTAGATGGGCATGGAACGAGTCCTTTTCGGCCCCAAAACTGGGGGTCTTATTATAGCAAAGTCTCCGCCGGTACGGGAAATTCGGAAAAAAACGGGCGGACATTTGACAAATCGGCGGCCATGCATAAAATACAGTACGGAAGGTTTTTTTGATGAAGGACTTTTTTAAAACGCTCTTGATTGTGACGGGGTTGGTGGCGGCCTTTCTGGCCGGGTTTAACCTGGGCAAGGAAAAAGAACGCCGGAAAATCCCGGAATTCCAGAAGGATTGACGTCCCGGAGCGCCTGATGGTCGCCCCGCCGTCCCGGCGGGCGCGGCCGGGTGTTCCTTTTTTTTTAGCCGGGACACGCCTATAATAATTGGGGGAAAGAGCCGGCTCCGCCCCCCGAACTCCCGAGGCGAGGAACGAACATGAATATCGGCGTCGTCGGAATACTCGTTATCTTCGCGGCTTTCATCGTCCTCATCGCGACCAATCCCCGGCTCTCCTGCTTCGGGAAAAAGATCGCCTCGCCGTTCTATCCCCTCCTGCGGAGGAAGCGGATGGAAAAGAACGCCGCCGTCCTGCGGAAAGAACGGCTGAAGAAGATGAAAACCGAGGATTATGGATTCAAGCTCGGCGACGAGCCCGGGCCGTCCGGACCCGATCTCTCCGAGGAAGCCCGGAAAAAGGCTAAGAAAGCCGAAGATTACGGGCTCAAGCTGGATTGACGGCGGACGGATCAAGCCGTGTCGATCCGAACGAATGCATTCCGGGGCTTGCGCCTGTTCTTTTGGGGAGCGCTCCCGCTGGCTGCGGTCCTTTTCTCCGCCTGCCGGCCGTTTAAACCGGCGCTCCGTCCCACCGGCGAAATCCGCGGCGTCGAAGGCTACGCCTCGCTCCGCATTTCCCGGGCCGGCGAATCCTCCAGGGCCAAATTCGCCTTCGCCGTCGCTCTTCCCGACCGGGCCCGGCTCGAAGTGTTCGACGCCCTGGGCCGCTCGGTCTCGCTTTTCCTCATCCGAGGGGACGAGGCGTTTCTCGTCATTCCCTCGGAAAAAGCCTATTGGAAAGGCGGACGGGACGAGGTCATCTCGAAATTCCTCGGGTTTCCCATTCATCCAGCGGAAATCCTCGGGCTTCTTACCGGACATTGGACCGAGAAGGCCGCCGCCGGCTGGGCCTTCATCCGCGACGGCCAGGGCCGGATCGTGTCCGGAACGCGCGATGGATTGGACATCAGGATCCTCGAATATTTCCCGAAGACGGACCTTCCCCGGCGCTGGTCGTTCCGCCAGGAAGGAACGGACGGGACGGTCGGCCTGATCGAGGCGGCCTTCGACCGGCCCGAGCCCGACTTCTCTCTCGGCTTTCTCCGGACGTATGCCTCGAAAACCTGGCCGGAAATCGAAAGACTCCTCCGGTGAAAATCCCCTCGTTCGCCAAGATCAATCTCGGGCTGGAAGTCCTCGGGCGGAGGCCCGACGGGTATCATGACATCCGGACGCTTTTTCAATGGATCGATTTTCAGGACACGATCGAAATCCGCCCCCGGACGGACCCGGAGATCAACCTGGCGGGAGACGATCCTTCGATCCCTTGGGACGAAACCAACCTTGTCTTCCGGGCGGCGGCGGCGCTCCGCGAGAAAAGCGGGTGCCGGAACGGAGCGGATATCGCCGTGGCCAAGACAATCCCGGCCGGAGGAGGCCTGGGCGGAGGCAGCTCCAACGCAGCCATGACGCTTTTCGGCCTCAACGACCTCTGGGGTTTGGGCTATTCCCGGGATGAGCTTGCGGAGATGGGGCTATCCCTGGGCATGGACGTCCCCTATTTTCTCACGGGCGGCCTTTGTCTGGGCGAGGATCGCGGCGAGCGCTTGACCCCCCTTCCCGATCTTCCCCCGCATTGGCTCGTCCTCGTCCTTCCTCCCTTTCCCGTGCCCACCCCCCTCATTTACGGATCCCTGGGGCCAGGAGCCTTGACTTCCGGAGATAAAGACAGTAAAATTACGCGGTTTCTCGGGACCCGGAACCCCGGTTCCTTGATGAACGCGCTCGAAGAGACGATCTTTCGCTTCTTCCCTCAGCTGGACGAGATCAAAGGCTTCTTGCGGGATCAAGGCGCAGTCTTATCCCTTGTGACCGGTTCCGGGGCCGGAGTGTTCGGCCTTTTTGACGACTGCGGGCGGGCCGAGGCCGGCCGGGCCGCCCTGGCCGGACGGTTTCGAACCGTGTTGACGGCGACGATGAGCCGGGCCCAGGGTTGGGATGCGATCACGGCTGGGGTGTCGCCAAGCGGTAAGGCAGCGGGCTTTGGACCCGCCATTCGGGGGTTCGAATCCTCCCGCCCCAGTTCAGCGAATAATCGCGCCAGGCGCGAGACATAAAAGGATACGATCATGAAGGTGTTCGCGGGTTCGTCCAATCCCGGCTTAGCCCGGGAGATCGCCGCCTACCTGCGCATCGATCTGGGGAAGAGCGTGCTGGAGCGGTTTTCGGACGGCGAAATCCACTTCTATATCGACGAGAACGTCCGCGGCGAGGATGTCTTTGTCGTCCAGAGTGGCTCCCATGAGGCCAACTTCAACCTCATGCAGCTGTTCATCATGATCGACGCCTTCAAGCGATCCTCGGCCGACCGGATCACGGCGGTCATCCCCTACTACGGATATGCCCGCCAGGACTGGAAGGACCGGCCCCGGGTGCCCATTTCGGCCCGGCTGACGGCCGATCTTCTGGAGACGGCCGGAGCCGACCGGGTCCTGACCATGGACCTGCATTCCCCCCAGATTCAGGGATTCTTCTCCGTTCCGGTGGACAACCTGAACGGCGTTCCCGTCATGGTCAAACACCTCCAGCAGCTCGGGTTGAAGAACGTCACCGTCGTTTCGCCCGACGCCGGGGGCGTCGGACGGGCCAAGCATTTCGCCCGGCGGCTGAACGCGCCGCTGGCGATCATCGACAAGCGGCGCCCGGCGCCCAACGTCGCCCAGGTCTTCAACGTCATCGGCGACGTCGCCGGCCAGACCTGCGTGTTGTTTGACGACATGGTCGATACGGCCGGGACGCTTTGCCTGAGCGCCGAAGCGGTCAGGAACGCCGGGGCGGCCAGGGTCCTGGCCTGCGCCACCCACGCCGTGCTGTCCGGGAAAGCCCTGGAAAAAATCGAAGCCTCGCCCCTGGAAAAACTCATCGTGTCCAATACCATCGCCCCGGAGCCGCGCCGGTCCTGCGCCAAGATCGAAACGCTTTCGGTGGCGGAGCTCTTCGGCGAAGCCATCCGCAGGATCAATGAGCGGAGCTCCGTGAGCTCGTTGTTCGATTAAGGAGGACGACCCCCATGAACCTGACAATTTCCAGCCAACCGCGCGACGCGTTTGGCAAGAACGCCTCGTATCGCATCCGCCAAAGCGGCCGGATTCCGGCCATCCTCTACGGCGAGGGCAAGCCCAACATGGCCCTCGTCCTGGACAAGAAGGACGTCATCCGGATCCTCCATTCCGAATCCGGGCTGAACACCCTGTTCAAGATCACCGTCACCGACGGCGTCCGGGACGTCATGATCAAGGACGTCCAGATCGACCCGATTTCCGACCAGCTGATCCACGCCGACCTGATCCAGATCGATATGAACAAGGCCGTCCGGGTCGAAGTCCCGATCGAGCTCCTCGGCGAAGCCGTCGGAGTCAAGACGGAGGGTGGATTCATCGATTTCATGACCCGCGAGCTGACGGTCGAATGTCTCCCGGCCATGATCCCGGAGCGCTTGACGGTCGACGTCTCGGCCCTCCACCTCCACCAATCGATCAAGGTGGCCGAGGTCGCCCTCCCGGCGGGCATCAAGCTGATCACCGACCCCGGAACGGTCGTAGCCCTGGTCCAGGTGCCGCACGAAGAGAAAGTCGAAGCGGCCCCCGTCGTCGAGGAAGGCGTGGAAGCCGCGGCCGCGGCGCCGGCCGAGCCCGAAGTCATCAAGAAGGAGCGGGCCGAGAAGCCCGAGCCGGAGAAATAACCCGTGTGGGCGGTCGTGGGCCTGGGAAATCCGGGCTTGCGGTACGCCGGAACCCGGCATAATGTGGGTTTCATGCTGGTCAAACAGGCGTCCAAGGCCTGGGACATCAAGCTGCGGAAGCCGAAGTTCCAGGCCAAGACGGGCGAAGGCCGGCGATCCGGGGAACGGATCGTCCTGGCCCTGCCCCAAACATATATGAACGAGAGCGGGCAGGCGGTCAAGGCGCTGCTCGTCGGGATGGAGATCCCGGCCCAACGCCTGGTCGTCGTTTTCGACGACGTCGACCTTCCCCTCGGAGAGATCCGCGTCCGCCGCGACGGGGGCCCCGGGACGCACCGGGGCATGGCCTCGATCGTCGGCTTGATCGGGACGTCGTTCCCCCGGATCCGGGTCGGGATCGGCCCCGTTCCGGAGGGCGCGGAGATCACGGATTTCGTCCTGGAGGATTTCCGGTCGGCCGAGAAGAAGCTCTTGGCCGGGAGCCTGGACCGGGCCCTGGAGGCCCTGGAGCTCGTCCTGGACGGGCGGATCGATGACGCGATGAACCGCTATAACTAGCGTTCACGGAGGAAGGACGGACACGCTTCCTCCTTGCTCCCCCCGTAAGAGGGGGATGCTGTCAAACCATAAGGAGGTTTCGATGCAGCTGTACGAGACGGGGTTTCTCATCGCCCCGAACATGACCGAGGAAGAGGCCGAGGGAGTCGTCTCCGGCCTGGCCGAAGTCGTCCCGCTGAAGAACGGAAAAATGATCCGGATCGAGAAGTGGGGCAAGCGCCGGATGGCCTACGCCATCGGCAAGGCCCATGAGGCCTATTACGTCTTCTTCCATTACGAAGGCGGCCCGGAGATCCCGGCCGAACTCGCCCGCCGGTTCCGCCAGATGGACGCGATCATCCGCCACCTGACCCTGGCCAAGGAAACGCAGATGAACGTCCGGAAGAAAAAGAAAGTCAAGAAGAATGCCCCAGCCGGGCCCGAGGCGGAGGCCGCCGCGGCCGCCGAACCCAAGCGCGAGGAGGCCTGACATGCCCGAAGAAAAACGGTTCGAACGCTCCGACCGGCCGGACAAGCCGGCCTACAAGAAGTTCTTCCCCCCGAAGAAAAAGTTCTGCCGGTTCTGCCAGCGGAACGTCAAGTTCATCGACTATAAGAACAGCGACGTCCTGAAGAAGTACGTCCCCGACCGCGGCCGGATTTCCCCCCGGCGGGTGACCGGCACCTGCGCCTTCCATCAGCGGAAGCTGGCCGCGGCCGTGAAGCGGGCCCGTCACATGGCGCTGCTGCCCTACGTCACCGAGTGAGCCCGGAGGTCCCATGAAAGTCATTTTGAAGCATGACGTCGAAAACGTGGGCCGGAAGGGCGACCTGGTCAACGTCGCGCCCGGGTACGGCCGCAACTATCTCCTGCCGCGGAAGCTGGCGCTTGAAGTCACCGCGTCCAACCTGAAGATGATCGAGATCGAGCGGGCGGCCCTGAAGAAAAAGGTTGAGCAAGAACGGTTGTCCTTCCAGGACACGATCCAGAAGCTCGGCCAGGTCTCCCTGTCCTTCAGCCGCAAGACGGGCGAAAAAGACCACATCTTCGGTTCGGTCACGGCCGCGGACATCAAGGACGCCCTGGAGGCCAAGGGATTCGCGATCGACAGGAAGAAGATCGTCCTTCCCGAACCCCTCAAGCGCCTGGGCAACTACACCGTCGCCGTCAAGGTCTATCACGACGATAAGGCCGAGATCAAGGTCGCCGTTGTCGCCGAGGAAACCCCGGCCGACGCGGCCCCCGAAACGCCGGCCGAGAGCTGAAGTTTCCGCCGAAGTCCGCCGGGCCGCAGGGCCCGAAAGGAGGGGGAGGTGGACCTGGACCTTCTGTTTCTGAAACGGACGCCGCCGCACAGCCCGGACGCGGAGCGGGCGGTCCTGGGCGGGATTCTGGTCAATCCGAAAAACTACAACGTCGTCCTGTCCAACGCCGCGATCGAGGATTTCTACAAGGACGCCCACCGAAAAATCCTGGAAACGATCGCCGGGATGATCGACAAGGGCGTTCCGGTGGAGCTCCTCTCCGTCACCGAGACTCTCCGCCGCGAGGGAGCCTTGGACGATGTGGGCGGGGCGGCCTACCTCTCCTCGCTCATGGACGGCGTCCCCCGAAGCCTGAACGTCGAGTACTACGCCAAGGTCGTCAAGGAAAAAGCCCTCCTCCGCCGCTTAATCCTCTCCTCGGCCCAGATCATCGCCTCTAGCTACGAGGAGAAGGAGGACGCCGGCGAGCTGATCAACGCGGCCCAGGCGGCGATGATCGACGTGGCCGAGCGGCGGGACCGGGGCGGCTTCATTCCGGTCAGCGAGGTCGTCGGCCCGACCATGGAGGAGATCGAGCGCCTGGCGCAAAACCGGGACGCCGTCACCGGCGTGGATTCCGGATTCGCCGAGCTCAACAAGTACACCGCCGGCTTCCACCCGGCCGAGCTCACCATCGTCGCCGCCCGGCCGTCGATGGGCAAGACCGCCATCTGCCTGAATATGACCCAGCATATCGGCCTGAGGACCCCGAAATCGGTCGGTTTTTTCTCGATGGAAATGTCGAAGGAAGCCCTCCTCATCCGGATGCTCTGCGCCGATGCCTTGATCGACATCCAAAGCGTCCGGACCGGCTTCATCAGCGAACGGGACCTCGACCGGCTGCGCCTGAGCGCGGAGCGGCTGGGTCCCAGCCGCATCTATCTCGACGAAACTCCGTCCCTGACCCTGGGCGAGATGAAAGCCAAGGCCCGGCGGCTGAGGATGGAAGGCAATCTCGACATCGTTTTCATCGACTATATCCAGTTGATGCGGGCCGGCGGGCGGTTCGAGAACCGCAACCAGGAGATGTCCTTCATCTCCCGGTCCCTCAAGGAGCTGGCCAAGGAGCTCCATATTCCCGTCGTCGGCATCTCCCAGCTCAGCCGGGCCCCGGAAAAATCGCGCGGGGAGCCGCGGCCGATGCTCTCCGACCTGCGGGAATCAGGCGCCATCGAACAGGACGCCGACGTGGTGATCTTCATTTTCCGGCCGGAGATGTACTTCAAGCCGGACGAAATGGAGGGGCAGGCCGCCCTTCGCGGGATCGCCGAGGTCATCATCGCCAAGCAGCGGAACGGCCCGACCGGACTGGTCCGGCTGGCTTTCCAAAACAAGTTCGCCCGGTTCGAGAACCTGGAATACGGCGCCGAGGCGCCGGAGATTTGAGATGATCGCGGCATCCGGATCGATGGTCCGACGGTTTTTCGAGGAGATCGGCGAGTTCTCGCAGCTCGCCGGCCGGACGTTCCGGAGCTTCTTTCAGAAACCCTGGGAGGGCAAGATCTTTCTCCAGCAGCTGGAGGAGATCGGGCTCCGGACCCTCCCGGTCGTCGCCCTGACGGCGGCGTTCGGCGGTCTCGTCTTCGGCTTGCAGAGCTATTACGGCTTCCACAAATATATCGGCCAGGGAACGGAGGCCTATGGCGGCCCGATCATCGCCGTCGGCCTGGTCCGGGAGCTGATCCCGATCCTCGTCGGCCTGATGGTCGCCGGGCGGGTCGGGTCGTCGATGGCCGCCGAGATCGGGACGATGCGGATCACCGAGCAGATCGACGCCCTCTTCACCCTGGGGGCCGATTCGGTCCGCTATCTGGTCGCTCCCCGGACCCTGGCGGCTTTTCTCATGCTTCCCTGCCTGACGCTCTTCGGCGACTTGATCGGGATCCTCTGCGCCCAGTTTTACAATGTCGTCCTGATGGGGGTGAACGGGACGGTCTACTGGCGCAATACTCTCATGTACCTCGGGCTCTGGGACATCTTCTCGGGGCTGGTGAAAGCGGCGGTTTTCGGCATCCTGATCGCGATCATCGGCTGCTGGCAGGGCCTGGAAACCGAGGGCGGGGCGGAGGGCGTGGGCCGGGCGACCACCCGGGCTGTGGTCCTGGCCTCGATCTGCATCCTTATCACCAATTTCTTCATGAGCAAGTTTCTCCCGGCCGAGCTATGATCCGTTTCCGCGACATTTGCAAATCCTTCGGGCCCAAGAAAGTCCTGGCCGGGCTCGACCTGGAGATCCGGACGGGAGAGACGCTCGTCGTCATCGGCCAAAGCGGTTCGGGAAAGAGCGTTCTTCTTAAAATCCTCATCGGGATCCTCGACCCGGACGGGGGCCAGGTCTTCGTCGACGGGATCGAGGTGACCGCCCAGAACCGCGAGGAACGCCAGGCGACGGCCCGGAAATTCGGAATGCTGTTTCAAGCGGCGGCGCTGTTTGACTCCCTGAACGTGGAGGAAAACGTGGCCTTCGGCCTGAAACGTCGGACCGACCTTGAGCCGGAGGCCGTTTCGTCCATCGTCGCCGAAAGCCTGGCCAAAGTCGGCCTTCGCGGCATCGAGAAGCTGATGCCTCACGAGCTGTCCGGCGGGATGCGGAAGAGAGTCGGCCTGGCCCGGGCCATCGCCTACAAGCCCGAGATCATCCTCTACGATGAACCGTCGACCGGAATCGATCCGATCCGGGCCGATGCCATCAACGACCTGATCCTGCTCCTTCAGAAAGAAATGGGCGTGACCTCGATCGTCATCACGCACGACCTGGTCAGCGCAAACAAGGTCGCCGATCGGATCGCCATGTTGTACGACGGAAAAATCATCGCCGTCGGCACCCCGGAGGAGATCCGGAATTCCCCCGACCCCGTGGTCCAGCAGTTCCTCCGCGGGCGGGCGGACGGTCCCATTAAGAATTTCTAGCGGAGGCGGACGATGAACCGGAAATTGAGAGTCGGCCTGTTTGTCGGCGGAACCCTGGCGGTCCTGGCCATCTTCATACTGATGATCGGGGATATATCCTACCTGTTTAAAAAGCCGGGCTATACCCTGAATGTTGAAGTCGCCTCGGCGGCCGGCCTGGATACCAAGGCCGTGGTTAAAATGGCCGGGGTCAAGATCGGCTTCGTCAAGGGCATCGAGCTTTCCGGCATCCGGGCTCGGGTCGTCATGGCCGTGGACGCCGGGGTCAAGGTCCCGAACGATTCCCAGGCCGTTTTCGCCACGCTCGGGCTTATCGGCGAAAAATACGTCGAAATCAACCCCGGAAAATCCCAGGTCGCCTGCGAAGACGGCGGGGTGATCCACGGGGGCCTGAAAGCCGGCTTCGATCAAGTCGGGGAGCTCCTTTCTGATGTGGGCGGAAAACTCCAGGAGGCCGCCGGCTCGTTGCGAGACACCCTGGATGAGGAAACGCGGACGAAGATCAAGGCGGCCCTGGACGGAGCCGCGGGAGCGACCGAAGAATTGCGGTCGTTTCTGGCCGCAAACCGCTCCGGATTTCAATCCCTGGTCAAAGGGGCCGACCAGACCGTCGCCGATGTCGGCCGGACGGTCTCCGAAATGTCCGCCAAGCTCGACCAAACCCTGGCCGTGTTCCGCGATACCGTTTCGGAAAACCGAGATCCCTTGAAGGCCGACCTGGCCAAAATCGGCGAAGCTGTCGACAAGCTCCGGGAGCTTCTGGAACGGATTGAAAAGGGCGAGGGAACGGCCGGCAAGCTGGTCCGGGACCCCAGCCTCTATGACCAGGCTACGGAGGTTCTTTCCTCGGTCAAGAAAGCGACCGGGAGCCTGTCCGGAATCAAAGGATACGCCGATTTCCAGGCGGGATACTTGGGATCGAGCGAGCTGGTCCGCTCGGCTCTTTCGGCCGGTCTCCATTTCCAGGAAAAAACGTTTGTCGAGGCCGGCCTGGTCCGCGATCCCTGGGCCGGGGAGTTCCGTTTTTCCCTACAGGGCGGATTGCGGCTGGGGCGGTTCGCCCCCCGGGCGGGTTTTATCGAAAACGAGCTCGGCGTCGGCCTCGATTATTTCGGGGGCGATTTCTGGGGCCTGAGCCTGGAGGGCTTCGACTTCAACCGGGCCGACAGCCCGCGGGTCCGGCTGACCGGGAAATTTTACCCGACGCGGAACGTCTATCTCATGGCCGGAGCCGACGATTTCACCCTGGCCCGGCGGCGGGAGGTCTTTTTCGGTCTCGGACTCACCCTGCGATGAAGAACAAATCGTTTTTCGCCTGTCAAAGCTGCGGAGCCAAGTCTCCCAAGTGGCTGGGGCGCTGCCCGACCTGCGGGGAATGGAACTCCCTGGTCGAAGAAACCGAGATCGAGGAAACCCCCATTCCCGAACAAGCCTTCGCCCTGTCCGAGCCCGTCGTCTACGGCGAATTCAAGGCCTCGGACAATCCCCGGACTCCAATTTCCATCAAGGAAGTGGACTCCGTCCTGGGCGGGGGCGTGGTCTCGGGATCGCTGGTCCTGGTTGGCGGCGAGCCCGGGATTGGGAAATCGACCCTGCTTCTCCAGATGTCGCGCGATTTCGCGGCCGCGGGGCTCTCCGTCCTCTACGTTTCCGGCGAGGAGTCGCTTGACCAGATCAAGCTTCGGGGCGAGCGCCTGGGCGTCGGGGGCGGGCCGCTTTACCTTCTGGCCGAGACCGGCCTGGAGCGCATCCTGGCCCAAGCCGAGAAGCTCAAGCCCCGGATTCTGATCGTCGATTCGGTCCAGACCGTTTATTCGACCAAGCTTTCCTCCGGACCGGGAACGATCAGCCAGGTCCGGGAAACGGCCAACCAGGTCTTCCGCTTCGCCAAGCGGAACGCGATCCCCGCCTTCCTCATCGGCCACATCACCAAGGAAGGATCTCTCGCCGGGCCCAAGTCCCTCGAGCACATCGTCGACGTTGTCCTCCTGTTCGAGGGCGAGCGCGACCACAGCCACCGGGTTCTCCGGGCGTTGAAAAACCGCTTCGGCCCGGTCTCTGAGCTGGCGATTTTCGAGATGACCGCGGCGGGACTGGAGCCGATTCCCGACCCGTCGGCCTTTTTCCTCAAGGAACGGCCGAAAAACGAATCCGGAAGCGTCGTCGTGGTCACGATCAAGGGGACCCGGCCGCTCCTGATTGAAGTCCAGTCGTTGGTCTCGCCCACGCTGTTCGCTTCCAACCCGAGGCGGATGACGGTCGGCCTGGATCATTACCGGACCTCGATGCTCCTGGCCGTGATCGAGCGGAAGCTCGGGTATACCTTCGGCTCGGAGGATATCTATCTCAACGTTGCCGGGGGCCTCGAGATCGAGGAGCCGGCGGCCGACCTGGGCATCGTCCTGGGCATCGTGTCCTGCCTGATGAACCGGCCGGTTCCCGCCGGCCTGGCGGTTTTCGGCGAGGTCGGGCTCAGCGGCGAAATCCGGTCCGTCGGCCAGAGCGTGGCCCGGGCCAAGGAGGCGGCCGCCCTGGGCTTCACCTCGCTCCTGCTTCCGGAAGGCAACATCGCCGGGCTGTCCCGGGAGAACCTGGACGGCCTCAAGCTGCTCGGCGCCCGCTCGCTGCGTCAGGCGGTGGAACTCGTTTTTTGATATGATAAGGCGCGAATGATTCCCTGAAGAAGGATTGGGGACATGGGCATATTGCTTTTTCGGGTTTTCTTCGTCGCCGCGACCGCGGCGGCGGGATACGTTCTCCCCCCTTTCGGACTGAAACCGGCGCTCGGCGCCGTCGGGGCCGCGATTCTGGCTTTAGCCGTCCAGCTCCTTGAGATCCGGGTTCGGAAAGGCTCGTTCAAGCACATTTGGGGGGCGACCCTTGGGACGTTCGTCGGCGTCGTCCTGGGCTGGATCCTGGGCGCGGCCTATCAGGCCGTGGCCGTCGATCCCCGGACCGCCGCTTTTCTCCGGCTCATGTTCCTCCTCCTCCTGCCGGCGGCCGGCTTCCTGATCGGCTACCGCAAATCGGAATGGCTCGATCCGGCCTACCTCCTCCGCTTTTTCCGGGAAAACGACGGCGGCCGGATTTTCAAGATCCTGGACACGAGCGTCATCATCGACGGCCGGATCGCCGAGATCTGCGCGGCCGGCTTTCTCGAAGGGACGCTGGTCGTCCCCCAGTTCGTCCTGAAGGAGCTCCAGGCCGTGGCCGATTCACCCGACGGGCTCAAGCGCCAGCGCGGCCGCCGGGGCCTGGACATCCTCGACCAGCTCCAGAAATCCAAGACGGCCGACGTCCTGATCACGGAAATGGATTTTCCCGGGGTCCGCGACGTGGACTCGAAGCTGATCGAGGTCGCGGTCCGGCTCGAAGCGAAAATCGTGACCAACGACGTCAACCTGAACAAGGTCGCCCGCCTGCGCGGCGTCTCGGTCCTCAACATCAACGAGCTGGCCAACGCCCTCAAGCCGGTGGTCCTGCCCGGCGAAACCATGAAGGTCTATCTCATCAAGGAAGGGAAGGAAAAGGACCAGGGCGTGGCTTACCTGGACGACGGGACGATGGTCGTCGTCGACAACGCCCGGCGGATGATCGGTCAGACCGTGGCGATCATGGTCACCTCCGTCCTCCAGACGACGGTGGGCAAAATGATTTTCGGGCGGTACAACGAAGAGGCGAAATGAACCGCATCGGCGCGATCATCGCCGCCGCCGGTTCGGGCGCGCGATTCGGCGGGCCCAAGCAGTTCGCCTTCCTGGGCGGAAGACCGCTCCTCGATTGGAGCTGCGAGGCGTTCGAAGCGCACCCCCTGATTGACGACATCGTTCTCGTCCTCCCCGCCCAAGCCGAGACCGCGGGCTGGGCCGAGCGGTTTCCCAAGATCATCGACGTCGTCTACGGCGGACGGCGCCGCCAGGATTCCGTCCGGGCCGGATTCAACAGGTTCGATCCGGGCCGGACCGGACTCGTCCTCGTCCATGACGGCGCCCGGCCGCTGGTCTCGGCCGATGTGATCGACCGGGTGATCGAGGCCGCCCGGAAAAACGGGGCGGCCATTCCCATCATCGCCAGCGAGGACTCGCTCAAGGAAATCGAAAGCGACCGGATCGTCCGGACCCTGGACCGGAACCGCGTCGGCCGGGTCCAGACGCCGCAGGGTTTTTCCTATATCCTTCTTGACCGGGCCCTGACTTCAGCCGACGAAGCCGAATACACGGGAACGGACGAGGCTTCCCTGGTGGAACGGCTCGGGGAGCCGGTGACGGTCGTGGCCGGCGATCCCCGGAATGTCAAGATCACGACACCCCTGGACCTGATCGCGGCGAAGGCGATCCAAAATGAGAATCGGCCTGGGTTATGATCTCCACCGGCTGACCGCCGGACGGCCGCTCTATCTCGGCGGCCTCCGTATTCCTTCCGACAAAGGATTGCGCGGCCACTCCGACGGCGACGCCCTTGTTCATGCCCTGATCGACGCCCTTCTGGGCGCGGCGGGCGAAGGCGATATCGGCCGTCTTTTTCCCGACACGGATCCCTCTTACAAAAACATCCGAAGCACGATCTTGCTGGAGAAGGTCGTTCGGCGGTTGCGGGCCAAGGGGTTGCGGCCCGATCATGTCGATGTCGTCGTCGTCACCGAAGCGCCGCGCCTCGGGCCGCATTTCGAAGCGATGAAGGAAATCCTTTCTCCCCTGCTCGGCCTTCCCGGCGACAGGATCGGCCTCAAGGCCAAGACCAACGAGGGCCTGGGCGACATCGGGAAAGGCCGGGCCCTGGCCTGCTTCGCCGTCGCTTCGCTGAAAAAGATCCCCAAGCGAAAAACATCGCGCTGATTCGCCGCCTTCCTCGTCCCGCTCTTAAAATCGATATTCCAGAAACAGGGACCAACCGTTGTTGTATATCGCATAGGGGCG
>Ga0316628_100000990_pt1 | contig 19214 bp, 16 predicted proteins | sample OWC_Aug_M2_C1_D5_FD_207648 | JGI IMG/M metagenome (GOLD analysis project Ga0316628, IMG submission 207648) | Wetland soil microbial communities from Old Woman Creek delta, Ohio, United States - OWC_Aug_M2_C1_D5_C | ecosystem: Environmental > Terrestrial > Soil > Wetlands | place: USA: Ohio... | reverse complement strand
GTTCGCGTCGCTGGAGAGCGCGGTGGAGGCCGCCGCGACCGCGCGCGCGGCGGGCGCCGTGGCCTGCGAGCTCCTCGATCGCACCTTCCTCGACATCGCGGCCTCGGGCGGACGGCGAGCGCTCTCGCCCGAGACCGAATCGGCGCTTCTCGCCGTGGTGGAGGCGAGCAGCGCAGGCGGCGCGGCCGACGCCGCGCGCGCGGTGGAGCGGATTTTTCGCGGCGCCGGCGCCATCGAGGTGCGCGTCGCGCTCGACCGCCCGACCGAGACGGAGCTCTGGGAACTGCGCCACGCCGCGAGTCCCATCCTCGCGCGGCTCGATCCACGTCTCCGCTCCATGCAGTTCATCGAGGACTGCGCGGTGCCTCCGGCGAATCTCCCGGCGTACGTGCGCGGGGTTCGCGAGATTCTCGCCGCCAACGAGATCAGAGGGGTGATCTTCGGCCACGCGGGCGACGCCCACGTGCACGTGAACCCACTCGTCGACGTGAGCCGACCCGACTGGCGCGACCGGGTGAACGCCATTCTCGACGCGGTGACGTCGCTCGCCGCCTCGCTCGGCGGGACGCTGAGCGGCGAACACGGCGACGGACGCCTGCGCGCGCCACTGCTGCCGCGTGTGTGGCCGGCACGGGCCCTCGACGCCTTTCGCCGAGTGAAGGAGGTGTTCGATCCGCGCGGAATCCTGAATTCCGGCGCAAAGGTTCCGGCGCCCGGCGCGCAACCTGTCGGCGACGTGAAGTATGATCCCACGCTTCCCGCGCTCCCGCCGCGCGCGCGCCGCGCACTGGACACGGTGGAGCGCGATCGCGCGTACGCCGAGTTCCGGCTCGCGCTCGTGGACGCGTCGCCATAGCGCGTCTCTCGTCTCGCTTGGCGCCCGTGGCGTTTGCCCGCTTGTCGCGCGCGGAGCGACGTCATTGATTTCCGCTCTTCGAGGCGCGCCGGCCCATCCGCGGGTTCCGCTTCCCCGCTTCCCCGCTTCCCGCTTCCCGCTTCCCGCTTCCCTCTTCCCTCTTCCCTCTTCCCTCGCATGTCCCGCTACTACACCGAGCCCGTTCTGTCGCTGCTGGCCCGCCCGAGTTTCGCCGCGCCCGAGCATCTCCAGGTCAACTGGATCGGCGACAGCACCGACGGAGAGCGGCTGGCGGAGTTCGCCGGGCGGCTCTGCTACATGAGCCAGCACAATCCGGCCAGGCGCGAGACCCGCGAATACCTCGAGAACATCAAGAAGCAGGGGCACGGCAGCGTCCTCGAGCACGCCTGCTACTCGATTCTCATCGAGGGCGTGAGCCGGTCGCTCACCCACGAGCTGGTGCGCCACCGCGCCGGCTTCGCGTACTCCCAGCTCTCGCAGCGCTACGTGGACGAATCCCAGGCGGCGTTCGTGATTCCGCCGGCGGTGTTGGGCGACGACGCGCTGGAGCGGGCGTGGCGCCAGCAGGTGGAGAGCGCGCAGTCGGCGTACGTCGCCATGGTGGCGCAGCTCATGGAGCGGTACGGCTGGGTGGCGGACAAAGTCCACCGCCGCAAGATGGCGCGCGAGGCGGCGCGGGCGGTGCTTCCGAACGCGACCGAGACGAAGATCGTCGTGACGGCGAACGCCCGGGCGTGGCGCACGATGCTGGAGCTCCGCAGCAGCGAGGGCGCCGAGCAGGAGATCCGCCGCATGGCGGTGGCCGTGCTCCGCCTGCTCCAGCGCGAAGCCCCCGGGTTCTTCTCCGACTTCGAGATCTACGTGGGCGAGGATCGCCGAGAAGCCGCGCGGATCGCATACCACAAAGTGTGAGCCGCGCAAAAAAATCATTGCTTAAAAAATTCTCCGTTCGTATTTTGCGCGCAGACGATAGTTGGCATTTGTCTTGCGCCCTCGCGTCGTCCGAGCTGAACGCGACGCACTCTTCTTGAGATCGAGTTTCCGCCGGCGATTCACGCCGCGGACGGCCAACCGGGACTGGATGACGCGCATCGGGTTCGCGTACAACCAAAAACCTGAGACGACGGTGGGCCTGGTGAGCGCGGCGACGTCGGAGCCGCGCGCCGACGAGGAGCCTCCCAGTATCGACGACGCCTTCGCCGAGTGGGACTCCGCCACCACCATCGACGCCGTCGCCTCTGCCCTCTCCGCCTACGGGACCGTCGTCCGCCTCGAGGCGACGCAAGACTTCCCGGAGCGTCTTCGCGCCGAACGACCCGACATCGTCTTCAACATCGCCGAAGGCCTGCACGGCACCAACCGCGAGGCGCACGTCCCGGCCATCTGCGAGTTCTTCGACGTCCCGTACTCGGGCAGCGATCCCTTCACCCTCTCGCTCTGCCTCCACAAGGCCAGGACCAAGGACTTCCTCTCGGCGCACGGCATCGCCACCGCGCCGTACGCGCTGATCGAGACGGAAGCCGATCTGCGGACGGTGATCCAGGGAGGAAATCCCCGCTTCCCCCTTTCCGCGTCCCGCTTCCCGCTGTTCGCCAAGCCCGTGCAGGAAGGATCGTCCAAGGGAATCACCGAGCGAAATTTCGTGCGGAACGCCGCCGAGCTCGACGCCCAGGTGCGCTTCCTCCTCGAGACGTACGCCCAGCCGGTGATCGTCGAAAGCTTTCTCCCCGGCGCCGAGTTCACGTGCGGCGTGCTCGGGAACGGCTCCGGCGCATGCGTGCTTCCTCTCGTCGGAATGAACTTCGCCTCGCTCCCCACCGGCGCCCTGCCGATCTACGGCTATGAGGCCAAGTGGGTCTGGGACGTTCCCAGCAAGCCGCTCGAGATCTTCGAGTGCCCGGCCCGCGTCGATCGCGCGCTCCATGCGGCGATCGAGGACGTGGTGCTCCGCGCGTATCGCGTGCTCGGCTGCCGCGATTGGTCGCGCATCGACGTCCGCCTCGACGCCGCCGGCATCCCCAACATCGTCGAAGTGAATCCGCTCCCGGGAATCCTTCCCGACCCCGCGGACAACTCGTGCCTCCCCAAGGCGGCACGTGCCGCCGGCCTGAACTACGATCAGCTCATTCAGGCCGCGCTGCTCCATGCGGCGGACCGCACCGGCGTTCGCCTCGAGCGCGCCGGCGCCGCCAGTCTTCCATCCCTCGTCGCATGAAGGTCGCTCTCCTGTTCGACGGCGCGTCCGCGTACGCGACGACCCCGGATCAGCTCATCCTCGGCACCGTCGAGGCCATCGAGCACTCGCTCGTGGACGAGGGCAACGAGGTCGGGTACATCCCCGTCTTCCAGGACGGCAAGTGGATCGAGAAGCTCCGCCGCGGCAAGTTCGACCTCGCCTTCAACATGTGCGAGGGGATCGACGGCGTCGCCACGCTCGAGTCGTCGGTCATCGGCGTGCTCGAGTTGTTCAAGATCCCATTCACCGGCGCGTCGAGCTACACCACCGCCGTCTGCCTGCGCAAACACGTCATCAACGCGCACCTCGAGAAGGCCGGCCTGCCGGTTCCGCGTTTCGCCGCGATCCGCCGCGGCGACCCGCTCACCACCGTCGGCTACCCGGCCATCGTGAAGCCGGCCGCCGAGGATGCGTCGCTCGGCGTGGAGCAGCGGTCGGTCGTCCGCAACACGCGCCAGCTCGCGGCGCGCGTGGCGTCGATGCTCGAGCTGTGGGACGAGGTCATCGTCCAGCGGTACGTGGACGGCCGTGAGCTGAACGTCGGGATCCTCGGCGACACCGTGCTGCCCATCAGCGAGATCGATTTCAGCCGGATGCCCGAGGGGCGCTGGCGCATCGTGACGTATCAATCCAAGTGGGAAACCGGAAGCGTGGACGACCTCGGCACCACGCCGCGCTGTCCGGCGCGGCTCCCGGCCAAGCTCGCGAACGAGGCGCGCCGCGTCGCGCTGCACGCGTGGAAGCTGGCCGGCGGCTACGGCTACGGACGCGTGGACATGCGGATCGACGCGCACGGCCGCCCGTGGATCCTCGAGGTGAACGCCAACCCCGACATCGCGCCCGACGCCGGCCTGGCCCGCATGGCGCGCGTGGCCGGCCTGGAGTATCCGGCGCTCATCCGCAACATCTGCGAGCTCGGACTCGCGCAAGCGACCCGCGACGCTTCCGTGCCCGACGAGTGGACGCTCGCCAGAAATCTGTCGGGGGTGGAGACGCCGCGCGGCGAGCTCGATCTCTTCTCGGTGGGGCAGAGTTGAGATGCAGGTCAAGCTCGGCGCCCTCCAGCGGGGCCACCGCAACCGCATTCGTGAGATACTCGACGCGACGTCGGTCTTCGGGGAGGACGAGGTCGCCGTGGCGCTCGAGTTGTTCGACGAGACCTTCGCCGCGGGACCGGCCCGCGCGCCGTACGATCCGGGCGACGGCGTGGCGAACTACGAGTTCGTCGGGTCGTTCTCGCGCGAAGGTCAGCTCATCGGGTACGTGTGCTACGGCGCCACGCCGGGCACCGATCGCGTCTACGATCTCTATTGGATTGCCACCCATCCGGACTTTCAGGGCTCCGGCGCCGGCACCCGGCTCATGGACGAGGTGGAGCGCCGCCTGCGCGAGCGCGAGGCGCGGCTCCTCGTGATCGAGACGTCGTCGCGCGACGAGTACGCCGGCACCCGGCACTTCTACGAGATACGCGGCTACGGGCGCGCCGCGAGCATCGCGGACTTTTACGCGCCCGGCGATCACCGCGTCATCTACGCAAAGCGGTTCGCGAATTCCGAAGGACCCGTTGCCCTCCTCCACTCACGACCGAACGCGGAGTCGTCACGCAATGAGTGACTGGCAGAAGATCCTCCACGAGAGCCTGGACACCCTCGACAAGCTCGCCGGCAAGTTCGGCTCGGACGTCATCGACGTCGAGGCGCTCCAACCCGCGTTCGACAACTTCCAGATGCGGATCACGCCGAACACCCTGAGCACCATCAAGGAAATCGGCGACCCCATCTGGCAACAATACGTCCCGACGACCCAGGAGCTGGATATCGTCGACGGGGTGATCGACTCGCTCGACGAGGACGGCGACTCGCCGGTCCCGAACATCACGCACCGCTACCCGGACCGCGTGCTCTTCCTCGTGAGCCCCGTCTGCGCTACCTACTGCCGCTTCTGCACCCGCCGCCGCAAGGTCGGCGACCCTGAGAAGATCCCGCTCAACCAGTACGACTCGGCGTTCGCCTACATCCGCGAGCACACCGAGATCCGCGACGTCATCATGTCGGGCGGCGACCCGATGATGCTCTCCGACCGGCGGCTGGAGTACCTCTTCCAGAAGCTGCGCGAGATCCCGCACGTCGAGATCATCCGCATCGGCAGCCGGATCACGTCGCACCTGCCGTCACGGATCACGCCCGAGTTCTGCGAGATGGTCAAGAAGTACCATCCCGTGTACATGAACACGCACTTCAACCACCCGGCCGAGCTGACGCCCGAGTCGGTCGCGGCGCTCGGCCGCCTGGCCGACGCGGGCATTCCGTTGGGTTGCCAGACGGTGCTCCTGCGCGGCGTGAACGACGATCCGGCCGTGATGAAGGAGCTGATGCAGAAGCTGCTCAAGGCGCGCGTCCGGCCCTACTACATCTATATGGCCGACCAGGTCGCGGGCGGCGAGCACTTCCGCACCACGGTGGAGAAGGGCCTCGAGATCGTGAAAGCGCTACGCGGGTGGACGTCGGGGCTCGCGGTACCGCACTTCGTGATCGACGCGCCGGGGGGCGGCGGCAAGGTGCCGCTGCTTCCGGAGTATGTGGAGGAGATCAACGAGGACGAGGTGATCTTCCGCAACTACGAGGGACAGCGCTTCGTCTACAAGCAGCCGCGGCAGCCGGCGGTCACCGTTCCCGAGCGCGGCACCGGCATCGCGGCGCAGTCCGACATCGTGCCGATTCAGGTCGGGACCAAGGCGCGCAAGAGCGCCGGCAAGCGCGTGGGAAAGACGGTGGCGCGGAAGAGAAAGACCGGTACCTGAGGGAAGGCCGACGTCGATCCGGATGTCGAGATTGTCCGGCTGGGCGCGAGCGAATAGAGGGCGGCGTGCTGTTGGCGTCGCCCTTTTTTCGTCGGCTCGAGCGGCGGTGCCTCCGCGCCGGCGTCAACACCGGAGGACACGGATCAAGCCAATGAACGCCAATCGAACCGGTGGCGGTGACGCCTCCTGGCGGATCGTTGACGCGGCGAAGTCTCGCCTCGGCACCTCACGCGCCTCCGCGGCCGCCTCCACGCGCGCGGCCGCGCGAACGCGAATGCGCGACCACGGCTGCTCGCCAATTGACTGGCTTCCGGCCCGCAACCTGTTGCGCGCCCCTGCAGGCCGCGCGCCTGGGTCCAGTCACCCTTGCGCTCACCGCCCGAACGCCGATTCGTAAAACGCCACGATCCGCTGCCGCGCATCGAAGCCGTGCCACGGCTCCGGGCTCGGCCCCCCGCTGATGTTGCGGCTCAGCGGACCATGATTGTCCCGCGGATACGTCACGAGCTGCACCGCCACCCCCGCCTGCCGCAGCGCGCGATACATCTCCTGCGACTGGCCGAGCGGGTCCGTCGTGTCGCCCTCACCCTGCAGCAGCAGGAACGGCGCCTTCGCATGGCTCGCGCCCGCGAGAGGACTCTGCCGCCACGCATCCTCGAACCGCTCCCACGGCTTGCCGAAGTACCAGCGGTCGTACCACGATCCATTCTCGGTGCCGTACTCGCTGAACTGGTCGACCACCGGCGCGCACGACACGATGGCCTTGAAGCGGTCCGTCTTCCCTTCGATGAACGCCGCCATCTCGCCGCCGTAGCTGTAGCCGTACACCGCGAGCTTCGTCGTGTCGATCGGATGATGCGCGATCACATAGTCGACGCCCGCCATGATGTCGCGATAATCGCCGCCGCCGAGGTCGTTCTTGTTCGCCGCCGCGAACGCCGCGCCGCGTCCGCTGCTGCCGCGCGGGTTCGGCATCAGCACAGCCCACCCGTGGCCCACGAGGAACTGCGCGAACGCCGAATAGCTCTCGAGCCAGGCGCCGAGCGGGCCGCCGTGCACGGCGACGACGAGCGGCACTTTGCCGTTGGCCGCCGCCGGCGGCAGATAGAGCAAGCCCTCGATCGTTCGCCCTTCACTCTTCCACTCGACCGGCGTCGCCTTCACCGCACGCCAATCGTCGCCCACGGTGGGCGGTGCGTGGATGCGCGTGGCCGAGCCGCCGAGCGTCGCGGAGACGTACAGCGCCGGCGGTTCGTCGCTGTCGGTGCGCTCGTACACCCATCCGGCGCGACGATCGTTCGTCCCGAGCTCCGACACCACGCCCTGCCCCAGCGCGATCGGCGCCGGCGCGCCGGACAGAGTCGTGAAGCGCGCGTAGCCGATCCGCGTTCTGGTCTGGACGCCCGCGATGACGGCGTCGTCGCTCTCCGCGACTACGGGTCCGTTGACCGAGCCCGAATAACCGCTCGAGAGATTCCTGATGTCGCCGCCGGCGAGCGTCACCACATAGAGATCCGAGTAGCCGGGCGGCGTGTCCGCCGCGGCCTGCGCCGAAAAGAAGAGCCTCGCGTCGCTTGGCGACCACACGACGCCGCGCGTCGTCGCCGGGATTCGAGTCACCTGCTTCGGCGCGGCGGGATTCGCCGCGTCGATGATCCACACCGTGTTCGCGGGGCCGAGGTCCTCGGCGTTGTTCATCGGGCTCGTCACCACGGCGAGCCGGTCGCCGTGGTGCGACCATACCACTTCGCTCACGTCGGGCGGCACGGCGACCGGTGTCACCTTCGACGAGCCCAGATCGAGCAGGTATACGCGCGTGCCATGGAGATCCTGATCGACAGCGTTCGCGTCGGCCTTGTCGGTAGTCTGCTTCTCTTCGCCCGACGTCTCCGGATCGCGCACGATGATCGCCGCGGTGCGACCGTCCGGCGCAATCTCGTAGCTCGACACGTCGGCCTCGACCGAGTCGGGCGACGCCTTCGCTTTCGACCCGTCGACGGCGTCGGGCGCGGTCGACGCGTCCACCGGCGGCAGGAGCTTGATCACGAACGGCTCGGCCTCGCCGCCGGTCATCGGCAGCCGGAAGAGCTGCGTGTGCTTGCCGCGATGCGCCGTGAAGTACACGGTGCGCCCGTCGGGCGACCACGCGCCCGCGCGCTCGCTGCCCTTCGATCCCGCCGGCACGAACGTGATCTGCCGCGACGTGTTGGCGCCGACGTCCGCGAGCCATAGGTGGCTCGAAGCGCCGTCGACGGTCGGTTCCGTCACCGCGAAGAGGACGAAGCGCCCGTCCGGCGACAGCCGCGGCTGGCCGAGCGCGCGCGTGTGGCGGAGATCTTCGTTGGTCGGGAAGTGTGCGGCCGGCGTCTGAGCGGCGCCCGCGGCGCCAGCCCCGGCGACGAGGATCGCGGACAGCAGCAAGGCCGGAAGTCGGGTTCGAGTGTGCATGCGCGTGAATCGGTGTGGACCTGCGAACATTACGACCGCATGCCACACTCGGCCACGCCCCGGGCCGCTCACTCCCGCGGCGCCAGGCATGGCGGGCGATCGAGGGCCGTCGAAAGCAATCGGTCCGAGTCGAGATAGAGCGATGACGGCGATCCCCAGCGGCAGCCGTATCGTTGGCGGGTGCCAAGTTGCGTCTCGATTCACGCGCCGAGCAGATTATGTCCATGCCAGTCGTTCGCCAGCGTCGCTGGACGAGAGAGGACGTCGATCGTCTCATCGACGAGCGGCCGGGCCTCACGCCGAGGTACGAGCTCGTCGACGGCGAGCTGCTCGTGACGCCGGCGCCGAGCCACCGGCATCAGCGGCTCGTTTTCCAGCTCGCGCTGCGCCTGAGCCCGTATCTCGCGCGCCACCCCCTCGGTGAGATCTTTCTCGGCCCGAGTGAGCTGAGACTCGCCGAGGGCGAACGGTACGAGCCGGACCTGTTCGTCATTCCGACGGCGGACGGTCGCCGGCCAACGGTAAGCGATGCGATCATGAAGCCTTTGCTGGTATGCGAGTCGATCTCGCCAGGCTCGTCGCGTCACGATCGCATCACCAAACGTCGGTCCTTTCAACGGAACTTGGTTCCCGACTACTGGATCATCGACGGCGATGCGCAAGCCTTCGAGATCTGGCGTCCGAGCGACGAGCGGCCGGCGCTCGTCGACGATCGGCTCGTCTGGCATCCGCCGGGCGCCGTGGAAGCATTCGAGCTCGATGTCGCGGAGTATTTCGCGTCCGTGGAGGATGGGGCGCCGCTCGGCTGAGAGTCACGGGGCAATCCGGGGCTCGGAATCCCCATTCGAGCCCGAGGTCAGGGCGTTCTTCGCGGGAGTGACGGGCGAGGCGTGATGCGCAAGATCAACTGGGACATTCGTCGCAAGGGGCGCTCGTGGACGGCGGAGCCGATGCCGACGTGCGCCTGCAGGCGATGGTCAGCGCCATCGTTGAAGGTGTGCGTCCGGCGCGCGTGACCCTGTTCGGCAGCCGCGCCCGCGGCGATGCGCGGCCGGACAGCGACTACGACCTCGTCGTCGAGCTCGACTTCGAGCGTTCCGACTATTGGCAGACGTACCACCGTGTGGCCCGCGCGCTCCGGCCGGCGAAAGACGGCGCCTCCGTGGACGTTCTCATCCGGCAACCCGGAGAGATCGAAGCGAAGCGGGAGGATCCCGGCTACATGGACTGGATGATCGCGCGCGAGGGCATCGTGGTGCATCCGCCCGGCGGGCGCAACGAGGCGCTGCGTTCGCATGCCCCCGCGGGGTCTCGCGTGCGCGAGCGTCGGCCGTACGAGTCGATCACGAGTTGGCTCGAGCGGATCAGCGAGGATCTCTGGGTCGTCGAGCGGGCGCTCAACGCCGGTGAGAGTGCCGCGTGGGGCGCCGCGGGATTTCACGCCCAGCAGGTCGCCGAGAAGTACCTGAAGATTCTGCTCGTCCAGCGCGGGATCCATCCACCCAGGATTCACGAGATCGACAGATTGATCGCCGAGGTGCGCGCGGCCGGCTATGACTTTCCGTCGTTCGCGGACGAATCCAATCTCCTGAATCCGTATGCCGCCACCATCCGGTATCCCGAGCAGGCTCCCATCCCGGACGAAGCCGGGGGTCGGGCCGTGATCGCCGCGGCGTGGCGGACCGTGGACGCGGCGACATCTCGCCTCGGCACCTGACGCGCCATGAAAGCGGACGGGCCGGCGCGATTGCCGACCCGCCGTTTCTCCCCGCTTCCCGCTTCCCGCTTCCCTCTTCCCCCTCAGTGCGTCGCCGCCAACTCCTCGTCCTTCTCCTTGGCGTGCTCGTCGATCACCTTCTGCGCCACCTCGTGCGGTGCCTCTTCGTATCCCTTGAAGCGCCGCCTGAAGAACGCGCGCCCCTGCGTCATCGACTGGATCGAGCTCGCGTAGCCGTGGAGTTCCGCCTGGGGAACGATCGCGCGGATCACCGTGCCGTCGTCGCTCGGCTCGGTGCCGAGGATCTGGCCGCGGCGTGACGAGAGATCGCCGAGCACGTCGCCCATGTAGTCGTCGGGCGTGGTGATCTCGAGCTCGTCCAGCGGCTCCAGCAGCACCGGCTTGCACTTCGCCGCCACCGCCTTGAAGGCCTGGATCCCCGCCATCTTGAACGACATCTCGTTGGAGTCCACCGTGTGGTACGACCCGTCGAACACCTCGGCGCGGAAGTCGACGAGCGGGAAGCCGGCGAGAATACCGCGCACCGACGCTTCCTGGATGCCCCTGTCCACCGCCGGGATGTACTGCCGCGGGATGGACCCGCCCACGATCTCATCCACGAACGCGTAGCCGGCGCCGCGCGGCTGCGGCGCGAACCGCACCCAGCAATCCCCGAACTGGCCGCGGCCGCCCGACTGCTTCTTGTGCCGTCCCTGCCCCTCGGCCTTCGCCTTGATCGTCTCGCGGTAGGCGATCTTCGGCCTCGCGAGATCGGCGGTGACGCCGAACTTGCGCTTGAGCTTGCCCATGTTCACCTCGAGGTGCCGCTCGCCGAGTCCGGACACGATCGTCTCGTGCGTTTCGGCGTTGTAGTGCACCTCGAACGTGGGATCCTCGTCGTGCAGGCGGTGCAACCCCTGCTGCAGCTTCTCCTCGTCGGCGCGATTGTGCGCGTGCACCGCCATGCTGATCTGCACCTCGGGAAAGTCGATCAGCGGGAGCCGCACCGGGTGCTGCCGCGTGGACAGCGTGTCGTTCGTGTGGGTGTTGCGCAGCTTGGCGACGCACCCGATGTCGCCCGCGTGCAGGCGCTGGATCTCGATGCGGTCCTTGCCCTGCGCCACCGACAGGTGGTTCAGCTTCTCCACGCCGCTCCGCGTGGCGTTGTACAGCTCGTCGCCGTTGGTGATGGTGCCCGAGTACAGACGGAAGAACGTCACGTCGCCCACGTGCGGCTCGGACATCGTCTTGAAGACGTGGGCCGCGCACGGTGCGTCGTCCTTGGCGTGGATCTCCACCGTCTGGTCGCCCTCGGCGCCCTTGAACGCGTGCAGCTCCTCCATCTCGAACGCGTTGGGCATGAGCTCCACGACGCGGGAGAGGATGGCCTGCATGCCGTAGTTCAACTCGCTCGAGACGCAGAAGAGCGGGAACAGCTCCATCCGCTTCATCGCTTCTTTCATCGCGGCGACGGCCTCGTCGCGCGAGATCTCGGCGCCTTCGAGGTAGTGCTCGAGCAGCGTGTCGTCGGTCGCCGAGATGGACTCGATCAACTCGGCGTAGTAGCGGTCGAACTGGTCCTTGGCGTCGGCGGGGATGTCCGTCTCCTCGTACTCGCCGGTCTTCACCCCGCGCTTGTACTGGTGCGCCTTCTTGGTGAAGAGGTTGACCACGCCGTGGAAGTCGGCCCCTTCGCCGATCGGAATCTCGACGGGAATGACCTTGTTGGTGAGCCGCGTCTTGATCTGCTGGTAGATGCGATCGAAGTCGGCGTGCTCCTTGTCCATCATGGAGACGACGAACAGCACCGGGTCGCGCCGCTTCATCGCCTCGCGGAACATGCGCTCGGTTCCGGTCTCGACGCCGTGCGTCGCCGGAACCACACACAGAACACCGTCGGCGGCGGCGAGCCCGGCCAGCGCGTCGCCCTGGAAGTCGAGGTACCCTGGGGTATCGATCAGATTGATCTTGGTATCCATCCACTCGGCGAAGGCGGGGCCGAGGTTGATCGAGTAGCCTCGCTCGATCTCTTCCTGTGCGTGGTCGGTGAGCGCGGTGCCGTCCTTCACCGATCCGTGGCGCTTCGAGCTTCCTGACACGAAGGCGAGCGCATCGACCAGACTGGTCTTGCCGCTCGCCCCGTGTCCCACCACCGCGATGTTGCGGATCTCGGATCCTCTATACTCCTTCATAAGACTGGACTCCTGCGCGAAGGCCGTTACGGCAGAGTGCCAATTCGCGGGGCTGCATCGAGCCACGCGCGCAGGGTTTCATCGCCTACCGAGTTGTCCAGCTTCGCGAGGTTCACGACGATCGCCCGCCCGGAATGCCGGCCGTCGCTGATGCAGGTGAAGATTATGACTTCGCCCGCGTGAGCGGCGCTCCATAATCTCCCCCGGTCATCGGCGAATACGCGCTCGCCTCCGGACGGACTGTAGGTCGTGCTCGGACTGGATACCTTCGGCATGACGCTCCTCGCCCTGGTCTTTGGGAGACTGACGCCGAGAGGAGGGTGCGTCAAGGGGCGACGGAAGCGACGCGTCGAACCCGCGTGCCAGGCTCCGCCAGAACCGTCTGGTCCGAGGAGGGCTCCCTCCCTGACCGAGCTCGTCGCGCGGGTCTCACAGTCAAATGACGTCCAGCGCCGCTCGAGGCCGATCAGCCTTCAGTGCCACCACGGTCGGCGCCGACAGTCCCGCTGCCCGCGCCAGCGCCGGAAGTCTTGCGGCGGGAATGGGATGGGGCACCCAACGACTCGCGGCCCAAACGCCGCCACGCTCTTCGATCGCGGGCGCGAGAAGCGCCGCGGCATCTTCCGGTGTCACCGCTAGCCATCCTCGAAAAGTGCGCGAGATTCCCAGCCAGAAACCCGGACGTTCTCGGCATCCGCACGTCGAGTTCAGGCAATGAAGCATACCGTTACGTCAACCCGCCGATCGATGCGCCATTCCGCATACCTCCTTCTCGCACTCGGCCTCGGCGCGGCACCGGTCGCCGCCCAGCAGAGCATCGACGTCGCCAAGCTCCAGGACGACGCCGTCCGCCACACGCGCGAATATCTGCGCATCAACACCACCAACCCGCCCGGTAACGAGGTGGAGACGATGCGCTGGTTCGCGCGCATCTTCCAGCAGGAGGGCATCCCGTTCGACACGGCTTCGTCGGCGCCCGGCCGGGGCAACATCTGGGCGCGACTGAAGGGCGGCAATCAGCCGGCGCTGGTCCTCCTCCATCATATGGATGTCGTCCCCGCCGACCCCAAGTACTGGAACAACGACCCGTTCGCGGCCGCCACGACCGCCGGCGAAACGCCGAAGGACAGCATGATCGTTGGCCGCGGCGCGCTCGACACGAAAACGCTCGGCATCGTGCAGCTCGAGGCGTTCCTCGCGCTGCATCGCGCCAGGGTCCCGCTCGAGCGCGACGTCATCTTCATCGCGACGGCCGACGAGGAAGCGGGCGGAAACTTCGGTGCCGGGTGGCTGGTGAAGAATCACCCCGAGGCCTTTCGGGGAGCCGGGTCATTGCTCAACGAGGGCGGCGACGGCACGTTGGGCGCCGACGGCAAGATCGCGTTCGCCATCGAGGTCACACAGAAGACGCCGCTCTGGCTCAAGCTCACGTCGGTCGGCAAGCCGGTGCACGCCTCGATTCCGCCGGTGGCGTCGGCGGTGAACCGCCTCGTCCGCGCGCTCGACCGGCTTCAGGGCTACGAGTTCGCGCCGCGCGTGATTCCGGCGGTCAGAGCGTACCTCGCCGCGATCGCCCCGTCGGCCCCGGCGAAGTGGAAAGACGGCTTCAACGATCCGTCCAAGCTGATCGCCGACCGAAATACGCTCATGGAGCTCCAGATCGAACAGCCCGGCATCGCCGGCCTGCTGCGCAACACCTGCTCGATCACCATGCTCCAGGCGAGCAACAAGATCAACGTGGTTCCGCCGGAGGCGCAGGCGCAGGTCGATTGCCGGCTGCTCCCTGATCAGGACCGCGACGCGTTTCTGCGCGAATTCGCGGCGGCGATCAACGACCCTTCGATCAGGATCGAGCAGATCCTCGGGTTCTCGGCGGCCGTCTCGTCCACCGAGAGCCCGCTCTACCGGTCGATCACCGACGTCGTACGGCGCAATTATCCCACGGCGAGCATCGCGCCCTCGGTGTCCACCGGATTCACCGACAGCCATTGGTTCCGCGATCTGGGCGTCGCCAGCTTCGGGTTCTCGCCGTTCGTCATTCCCGAAGCCGACGAGAGCGGCGTACACGGCAACAACGAACGCATCTCGGTCGCGAACATCCGCAAGGGCGCGGCGATGATGCTCGAGCTGGTCCGCGCCGTGGCGGGGGCGAAGTCGGTGCCATGATGCGCATCGAAGGCGAGTCGCCGAGCAGTGGGCAGTAGGGCGATCGATCTGCCGCGGTTCGTCGCGCAAGCGCTCGGCTTGACGGCCGCCGACTCTTTTCGCGCGCGCTAGTAGATGCGTTGCACGCCCGGAAAGCCGTCGAAGCCCGGGTCGAAGGTCATGATCCGCGTGGTACCGTTCGCCTCCATGGTCGCGAGGTGAATGGCGTCGCGGGCGGACAGACGTGGCTTGCCGTACAGGATGGTCTTGGCGCGGTCCACCGCTTGGATGTCCACCGGAAAGATCTCGTCGACGACGCCGAGCAGCGCATCGAACGCCGGCTGGATTGCCGCCCGTCGATCGATGGCCACGTACCGGTGCAGGATCTCCTGCAACACCTCGGCGTCCGTCACGAGGCGCTCGCCGTTGGCGATCGCCTCCTCGAGCAGACGGCGCGCATCGACTTTGTGAGGATGCGCGCCGCCGACCAGATACATCGGGATGTTCGAGTCGATGAAGATCAATCGCTCGCTCCCGACGTATATCCCCGCTCGATCTCGGCGAGCATCTGATCGATGTCGGGAGCCATGTACGCGTGGCGCACGGCTTCCCGCACGGCCGAAAGCTTTCGGCCGGAGTCCGTGACTGGCTCCAGCCGCCGCGCGGACCGGATGGCCTCACGAACCCACTGCGACACCGTCATCCCGCGACGGCGCGCGGCCTTCTGCAGGTCGCGATACTCCGCGTCATCGAGGATCACCTGGAGACGCTTACTCATGCCATGAGTATAAAATACATCACTCCATGAGTCAAGCCGTTGGCAATCCTGCCGACCCCGCATCGCCGTCAGAGCGCCCGCGGTCCGAATGTGACCGGAAACCACCAGATGCGCTTGCCGCGATCCTCGACACAAACCGCCCGAGCGCCCACATTCTCGCCGACGCCACCCGAGGCTTCCAGGCGCGATGCCGCGACGGGTCCTTCAAATCCATCCCGACGATGACGTTCTCGTCGCGCTCTCCGACCTTCCCGCCGGCGAGACGATCGAGCACGGCGGCGCAGCGCTGCGCCTCGTCACACCCGTGGCCGCGAAGCACAAGGTTGCGCTCCGGGACCTGGCCGCCGGTGACCCGATCAGCATGTATGGGGTGTTGGTCGGGCACGCGGTGCACGACATTCGGCGTGGCGAGGCGCTGAGCACCGCCAACGTTCGGCACGCCGCCACGGCGGTCGACCTCGCCGCCCCGGTCGGTCGCCCGTGGTCGCCGCCCGACACGCACCGCTTCGCCGGTCGCACGTTCGACGGCTACCACCGCGCGGATGGCCGCGTGGGCACGCGCAATCTCTGGATCGTGCTGCCGCTCGTGTTCTGCGAGAACCGGAACGTGAGCGCGCTCCGCGAGGCGTTCGATCGCGAGCTCGGCTACGGCGCGCCCGAAACGCACCGCCTCACCGTGCGCGAGCTGGCGCGGCGCTATCGCGCGGGCGAGCCCCTCGGCGAGCCGTTGCAGGCACCGGAGGGCGCCACCGCGACTCGCCGAGTATTTCCCAACATCGACGGCATTCGCTTCCTCACGCACGAGGGCGGCTGCGGAGGAACGCGCCAGGACACGCGCGCGCTGTGTGGTCTGCTCGCGGGCTACATCGTCCATCCGAACGTGGCTGGCGCCACCGTGCTGTCGCTCGGCTGCCAGCACGCGCAGGTGGACATCCTGCGGGAGGAACTTGCCCGCCGCGATCCGTCCTTCTCCAAGCCGATGCTCGTCTTCGAGCAACAGCGGATGGGAACGGAGGACGCGCTGCTCGGCCGCGCCGTGCGCGACACGTTCGCCGCCTTGGTCGAGGCGAATCGCGCGTCGCGCTCGCCTGCTCCGCTCTCGGCGCTCACCCTCGGGCTCAAGTGCGGCGGCTCCGATGGCTTCTCTGGCATCTCGGCCAACCCGGCGGTGGGTCACGCGTCGGACCTGCTCGTGGCCCTCGGCGGCACGACGCTGTTGGCGGAATTCCCGGAGCTGTTGGGCGCCGAGCAGGACTTGGCGGAGCGCTGCACCCGGCCGGAGCTGGCGGCGCGCTTCAACGCCCTGATGCGCGCATACGACGCACAGGCGCACGCGGTCGGCTCGGGCTTCGAGATGAACCCTTCGCCTGGGAACATACGGGACGGGCTTCTCACCGACGCCATGAAATCCGCGGGGGCGGCGCGCAAAGGCGGGACGTCGCCCGTCACCGACGTGCTCGACTACCCCGCGCGCGCAGCCACACCGGGCCTCAACCTGCTGTGCACACCGGGGAACGACGTCGAGTGTACCACGGCGCAAGCGGCGGCGGGCGCCAGCCTCATTCTCTTCACGACGGGCCTGGGCACACCCACGGGGAACCCGGTCGCGCCCGTTCTCAAGCTGTCCAGCAACACCGCGCTGGCGCGCCGCATGCCCGACACGGTGGACCTCGACTGCGGCGCGGTGGTGCAAGGCGAGGTGACGCTCGCCGAGATGGGGGAGCGAATCCTCGATCTCGTGGTCGACACCGCGAGCGGACGGTACATCACCGCCGCCGAGCGGCTGGGGCAATGGGATTTCATTCCGTGGAAGCGTGGAGTGTCGCTGTGAGCGAAGCGTTCATGCTCACCCACCGCGTCGCCGCGGTGACGGGCGCGGCGAGCGGCATCGGGTACGCGATCGCCGAGGAGTATCTGCGCGCCGGCGCGGTGGTGCACTGCATCGACCGCGATGCCGAGACCGCCGAAAGGGCCGCGCGCGCGCTGGGCGCCGGCGCTCATCCGCACGGATGCGACGTGAGCGACCCGGACGCCGTGTCACGCACGTTCGAGGCGATCCGCGCCGGCGGCGCGCTCGACATCCTCGTGAACAACGCCGGCGTCTCCCACATCGGCAACGTCGAGTCCACACCCCTCGACGACTTTCAGCGCCTGTTCCGCGTGAACGTGCAGGGCGTGTATCTGTGCACTCGCGCCGCGATCGGCGACATGGCGGCGCGTGGCCACGGGGTCATTCTCAACATCGCGTCCGTCGCCGCATGGGCGGGATTGGCCGATCGCTTCGCCTACTCCATGACCAAGGGTGCCGTGCTGGCGATGACACGCTCGGTCGCGCGTGACTACGTGCAACGAGGGGTGCGGTGCAACAGCATCTCGCCGGCGCGGGTCCACACGCCATTCGTGGACGACTACCTGTCGCGTCACTATCCGGGACGCGAGAAGGAGATGTTCGACAGGCTCGCGGCCACGCAACCAATCGGGCGCATGGGGCGGCCGGAAGAGATCGCGAGTCTCGCGCGGTTCCTGGCCGGCGACGAGGGCGCCTTCATCACGGGGGCCGACTATCCCATCGACGGCGGCTTTCTCACGCTTCACGGGTGATTCGTGCCGCGGATCGACGCCCACCAGCACTATTGGCGCTACGATCCGGCGCGGCACGATTGGATCACCGACTCCATGCGCATCATCCGGCGCGACTTTCTCCCCGAGCATGCGGCGCCGCTGCTCGCGTCCGCTGGCATCGACGGCGTCGTCGCCGTGCAGGCCGACCAGTCGGAGGCCGAGACGGACTTTCTGCTCGCGCTGGCCGCCCGGAGCTCCGTGATCCGCGGCGTGGTGGGGTGGGTCGACCTGCTCGCACCCGACCTCGATGAGCGTCTTTCACGACGGCGTGGCGCCGTCGCGCTCAAAGGGTTCCGTCACATCGCCCAGAGCGAGCCAAACGACTTTCTCTCGCGCCAGGACGTCGCGCGCGGCGTGGCCCGGCTCGGCGAGTATGATTTCTCATACGACATCCTGATCTACCCGGCTCAGCTCGCCGCCGCGGAGGCGCTCGTGGCGCGCTGCCCCGGCGTCCGCTTCATCCTGGACCACTGCGCCAAGCCCGACATCGCGCGCCACGAGATCGCGCGGTGGCGCGCGGGATTGTCCCGGCTTGCGCTGCATCCCAACGTCTGCTGCAAGATTTCGGGCCTGGTGACGGAAGCGGCGTGGGACACCTGGACCGACGCCGATCTCGTGCCGTACCTCGACGCCACGATCGAGCTGTTCGGCGCCGACCGTCTCATGTTCGGCTCCGACTGGCCCGTGTGTCTCGTTGCCGCGGAGTACGCCGAGGTCGTGGGCGTCGTCCAGCGATTCGCCGAACGGCTCGCGCCCGGCGAGCGAGACCGGCTGTTCGGGGGAACGGCCGCCGCGGTATATCACCTGGAGGGCTGACGTGGATCTCGAGTTGACCGGACGCACGGTGCTCGTCACCGGCGGAGCGAAAGGGATCGGTGCCGCGATCACGCGGGCGCTGATCGACGAGGGCGCGCGTCCCGTCATCGTGGACCGCGACGCCGACGCGGCGCGCTCGCTCGCCGCGGACCTCGCGGACGTCGTGCCCATCGTGGCCGATCTGCGCGACGACGGCGCTTGCCGCGACGCGGTCGCCGAGGCAGTGCGACGGACCGGCCGACTGGATGCGGTGGTCAACAACGCGGGCGTCAACGACAGCGTCGGCCTCGAGCGCGGCACCCCGGAGCGATACCGCGAGTCGCTCCGCACCAACCTCCATCACTACTACGACACGGCGCATTTCGCGCTGCCGCACCTCATCAGCGCGCGCGGCACGATCGTCAACATCGCCAGCAAGACGGCGGTGACCGGCCAGGGGAACACGTCGGGCTATGCGTCGGCCAAGGGCGCGATCCTCGCCCTCACGCGCGAGTGGGCCGCCGAGCTGCTGCCGTACGGCATTCGCGTCAACGCCGTGGTGCCCGCGGAGGTCATGACGCCGCTCTACCGGCAATGGCTCGCC
>Ga0316628_100000989_pt1 | contig 19218 bp, 20 predicted proteins | sample OWC_Aug_M2_C1_D5_FD_207648 | JGI IMG/M metagenome (GOLD analysis project Ga0316628, IMG submission 207648) | Wetland soil microbial communities from Old Woman Creek delta, Ohio, United States - OWC_Aug_M2_C1_D5_C | ecosystem: Environmental > Terrestrial > Soil > Wetlands | place: USA: Ohio... | reverse complement strand
CGTCCGGCCTTCGAGCACCCGCTCCGCCGCCTCGGCCAGGTCCAGGCTCTCCAGGCTGCGCGCGAGCTCGCCGGCCATCCGCTCGATGAACTCGCTCCGCGCGCGCTCGCTCTGCTCCGCCATGAAGTCGAGCCACTCCCGAGGCAGGGCATCGCCGAAGGCCCGACGCAGGGCCTCGTTGGTGGTGAAGACACCGGAGAGCCCGAGGGCGAGGCCGCGGCGCAGCAGGTCCGGGAGCAGCGGGAGCCGGCTCTCGCCGGTGCCGGGCGGCAGGACCCCCTCCGGAGGCCCCCCCCCGGCCCGCGCGCCCTCACGTCCCCGGTTCCTCCGCGCCTGCGCCATGAAGTAGACTCCGTCGCATGAGCCCGAACGCCAAGCCGGTACGGGTCCGCGACCTGATGCACGAGAAGATCGTGACGATCAGCGTGAGCGAGCGGCTCTCGACCGTGGAAGATATCATGACGCTCGGTCGCGTGCGCCACATGCCCGTGGTGCACGGCGGGAAGCTCGTGGGCGTGGTCTCCGAGCGGGACCTGCTGCGCGCCTCTCTCTCCAACCTGACCTCGTTCCGCTCCGAGGAGCGCCGCGCGTTCCTTCACGCCGTCGAGATCGCGCGCGTGATGTCGACGCCGCCGGTGGTGATCGGCCCCGACGCCACTGCGAAGGATGCGGCGCTGATCATGGCCGAGCGCAAGATCGGCTGCCTGCCGGTGCTCGACGGCGATCAGCTCGTCGGGCTGATCACGGAGACCGATCTGCTGCGACACTTCGCCGGGATGGAGCCCGAGCGCGGCGTCCAGGGCGAGGCGCCGCGGCCCGCCGCCCGCGCGCCGCAGGGCTGAATCCCGCGCTCGTCCGCCTAGAGGCGGACCTCCTGCCAGCGGCCCGAGGCGAAGCGGCCCGAGAGGAGCGCCGCCTTCACCAGGTAGTCCGCCAGCAGGCAGCTCCACACCGCGACCACGGTGCCGCCGATCACTCGCGACACCAGGATCGCGCCCCCCAGCCGGAACACGAAGAGACCGCACAGGATCGCCAGCAGCGGGAAGCGCGTGTCCCCCGCGCCGCGCAGCGCGCCGCCGAGCGCGAACTCCACCGCCATCAGCGGCTGCGCCGCTCCGAGGATCGAGATGAACGTGACGGTGAGGTCGACGGTGGTGCTGCCGGTGGCGCCGAACCACCCCGCCACCGGCCGCGACACGCCGATGATGGCAAGCCCGACGCACGCCATCACCGCCATGGCGCCCTTGTTCGCGCGCCAGCCCGAGCGGGTCGCGAGCTCGGGTCGTCCCGCCCCGAGATGCTGCCCCACCAGGGTCGCCGCGGCGGTGGAGAAGCCGAGGCCCGGCACGAAGGAGAAGGAGAGGATGCGCACGCCGATCAGGTAGGCGGAGACGGGCTCGGTGCCGTAGTGCGCGACGATGCGCAGGAAGAGCCAGAGCCCCGCCTGCCACGCGCTCTGCTCCGCGGCGGTGGGGAGCCCGATGCGCAGGATCCGCCGCGCGCGCGCGGCGGTCAGGCCCGAGCGCCAGGCGCCGCGCGGGAGCGCGAGCCGGTTGCGCCACCAGAGTGCGAGATAGAGCAGCATGCTCGTGGTGAAGGCGATGCCCGAGGCGAGCGCCGAGCCGTCGGTGCCGAGGGCCGGGAAGCCGAGCTTGCCGAAGACCAGGGTCACGTTGCAGATCACGTTCACCACGTTCATCACCAGGCCGACCAGGAGCGGCGTGCGCACGTCGCCCGCCCCGCGCAGGCCGCTCGCGATCACGAAGCCGACGGCGAAGGGCACGGTGAAGGCGAGCAGGATGCGCAGGTAGCTGCTGCCGAGGCGCACCACCGCCGGCTCGACCCCGAAGGCGGCGACGATCGAGTCGGTGAACGGCATGGCGAGGGCGGAGACGCAGAGGCCGAGCAGCGCGCCGAGGAGCGTGGAGAGGCGGAGCACGCGATCGGCCTCGGCGAGGTCGCGTGCGCCGACGGCGCGCGCCACCAGCGCGATGGTGCCCGTGGTGACGGCGGCGAGCACGGCGAAGACGGCGTTGAAGAACTGGGTGGCGACGCCGACGCCGGCCACCGCCTGGGTGCCGAGCGTGCCCACGATCACGAAGTCGACCAGACCCACCAGCGACTGCAGGCCGAAGATCGCCATGGAGGGCCAGGCCAGCGCCCAGACCCCGAGCCGCTCGGGGTGCGACGCTTCGCCGGGAGCCGCCGCCAGCTCGGACGGCCCTCCGACGTCGCTCACGGAGCGGGTCCGGAGCGCCGAGGCCCGCTGCCCCTCACGGGACGCGGACCGGCCGCAGCAGCGGGCTCGACTCGCCGACCAGCGGCCAGGTCTCCTCCTGGCTGTAGTAGCCGAGGAGCGAGAGATTGCGCAGCGCCAGGAAGGCCTGGCGCCGCAGCCCGAAGCGGCTCGTCATCCAGCCGGCGAGCGAGGCGTCCTTGCGCGCTTCGCTCATGCGCGTGAAGCGCGTGAGGCTGCGCTCGAAGAGGAACGGGCCGTACTCCACCGCGCGCAGCACGCCCGGCAGCACGCCGCTCACCGCCGGCTCCAGCACCAGGCAGAGCGCGTCGATCGTCGCGACGGCCTGGGTCTCGCGCGCGCGGGGCGCCGAGGGCTCGCCCGTCTCCACCATGCGCTCGACGATCTGGGTCAGGATCTCGGTCTCCTCCGGCGAGAAGAAGCGCTCCGCCCCCCGCGCCGCCTCGGCGGCGCGGGCCGGCACGGCGCGGAGCTGCGCCAGGAGCTCGAGCGCGCTGGACGCGCCGGCGCGTCCGAAGAGGCCGCGCCGCGCGATCCGCACGTCGAAGGGGGAATCGGTGCGCATGATGGCGGATGGCGACGGTAATCCATCTCGCGCACGTCGCTCAACGCGTCGGGCCGTGGCGATGTCCGAGGCGCCGCCCGCCGGCACCGGCGGCGAGGGCCCGGCGCACCCGCTCCGGGAGCTCCGGCTCCGTCACCGTGCGCGGCGCCGCCGCCGCCAGATCGACGGCGTTGCAGGTGTTCCAGAACAGGACCGGCCCGGCCCCGAGCGTCCCCGCGAGCGACTCGGCGCGGATCGCCGCCAGGCACTTGCCGGAGTAGGTGGGATCGAGCGCGAGGCCGCAGGCCGCCGCGGCGTCGAGGGCGGCGTGGGCCTCGGGCGTCGCCGCGCCGTAGCCCGGTCCCACGTGGCCGCGCAGCAGATCGAAGTCCCTGGGCTCCACGTCGAGCGCCGGCACGCTCGGGTCGAGGCGGCGCAGGCCGCGGAGCGTCGCCCGGGCGGCGCGGGCGAGCCAGCGGCGCGGCGGCGGGAGGATGTCGCTCACCCGCACGCCGGCCACCCGGGTGCGCAGGCCCGCCAGCCGCAGCCCCACCACCAGACCGGCCAGCGTGCCCCCGCTCCCGACCGGCACGAAGAGGCGCGAGGGCTCGGGCAGCGCTCCCGCCCGCACCTGCTCCGCCAGCTCCAGGGCCGCGGAGACGAATCCCACGTCGCCGAGCGGGCTCGAGCCGCCCGTCGGGACGCGCAGCGGACGTCCGCCCCGCCAGCGCTCGCGTGCGAGCACCGCGAGCAGCGCGCAGGCCGCGCCTGCGACGCTGCCGCCGTAGATCAGCTCCGCGCCGTAGGCCTGCTGCAGGCAGAGCGTGCGGCGCACGGCGGGCGTCGGGGGCTGGTGCACCAGGACGAGCACGGTTCGCAGCCCCGCGGCGCGCCCGAGGATCGTCGTGGCGAGGCCATGGTTCGTGCCGAGCCCGCCGGTGGTGACCAGGGTCCGCGCCCGCTGCGCGAGCGCCCGCCCGATCCAGAACTCGAGCTTGCGGGGCTTGTTGCCGCCGACCAGCGGGCAGCTCCGCTCGTCACGCTTCACGAAGAGCTGGCCCGCCGGGACACCCGCCAGCGGGAGGGGCTCGACGGGGGTCGGCGAGAGCACGAAAGGCCGGCGCGGGAGCCGCTCCCGGAGGCCCGGAAAGGCACGGAAGAGCGCGAGATCCGAGGGGTCTCCGTCGGTCACGCCAGCGGTTCTCGCATGGCTGCAGGATGCCCGCAATCGTGCAGGACAGCCCATCGGCTTGATTGACACCCCCCCGGGCACTCCCATACGCTGGCCGCGCCCGTCGAGGAGGCCCTGCATGGCCGTCGTCGAAGCGCTCGACGCTGCACCCGGAGGTCGGCGCCGCCTGCGCCTGCGAAGCCCGTCGAGCCGCGAGCCGCTCGGGGCGATCGAGGTGCAGACGGCCGACGACGCGCGCGCCGCCCGGCGGCGCCGCCCCGGCCTCTTCTACGCGCCGACGCGGGGGATCGACGTGGCGCCCGACACGGAGCTCCCGCGTCCGAAGACCTTCGGCCCGGTGCTGCCGAGCGTGCGCGTGCGCGACGAGGAGGAGGCTTTGCGCCTGGCGAACGACTCGCCCTACGGTCTGAACGGTCACGTCCGGCCCCGCGACCGACGCCGCGGCGCGCGGCTCGGGTCGCTCCACACCGCGGCCCGGCGGCGCCGGATCGAACGCGCGTTCCGGCCCTCGCGGGCCGGCTCCCTCGGACGGTGGCCGTCGTGATCGAGAGCGTCCTCGTCGCAACCGACGGCTCCGAGGCCTCGACCGCGGCCGAGCGCTTCGCCATCGCGCTGGCCTCCCGGCTCCACCTTCGCCTGCGCGGCGTGACGGTGATCGAGGAGGAGCTGATCCAGGGCATGCACGTGCCGGGCCTCGGGCTGGCGCCGCCGCCGCTCGAGGGGCTGGAGGGCTACCTGAAGGCGAGGGCTGACGCGATCGTGCGTCGCCTCGGCGAGCGCGCGCGGGCGGCGGGGGTCGAGATCCAGTGCGAGGTGCTCTCGGGACGGGCGGACGATCGCATCGTCGAGGCCTCGAAGGGGGCGGACCTGCTGGTGCTCGGCCGCGACGGCCAGCACGCCGCCTTCCGCACCGCCCTGGTGGGCTCGACGCTCGATGCGGTCTTGCGCAAGATCGCCCGGCCGGTGATCACCGTCCCGAGCGGGGCGGATCTCGGCGGCGGGATGCTGCTCGCCTTCGACGGCTCGCCCGGCTCGGTGCTGGCGGGCCAGCTCGCGGTCGAGCTCGCCACGCGCCTGCACGAGAGCGTGTCGGTCTTCGTGGACTCCAAGGACAAGGGTCGGGCGGCGGCGCGCTTCGAAGAGGTGCGACGCTTGCTCGGTCCGCTGGCCTCGCCGGGGCGCGAGACCTCGTCCACCCTGGGCCGCCCGGACGTGAAGATCGTGGAGGCCGCGCGCGCGGCCCACGCCGGCCTGATCGTGATGGGTGCCCACGCGCGCAACCGGATCAGCGACTACTTCCTGGGCTCGAACGCCGCGGCCGTCGTCCGCACCTCGCCCGTCGCGGTCCTCCTCGCGCGCTAGTGCAGCGCCGCAGCCTGCAGCTCGGAGAGCTCGCGCGGCGGCTCGGCCGCGAGGTGCGGGGCGACGCCGGGGTGACCCTGCACGGCGCCGCCCCCCTCGAGAGCGCGGGCCCCGGCGAGCTCTCCTTCGTGCGCTCCCTGCGCTGGGCGCGCCTCGTGGAGTCCACGCGCGCCGGCGCGCTGATCGTGCCGGCGGGGGTCGATCCCGGCGGCCGCCCCGCCATCCTCTCGCCGGATCCCGGGCTCGACTTCGCGCGTGCGGTGGCGCTCCTGGTGCCCGAGCGCCTGCCGCGCCCGGGGGTGCATCCCGGCGCGCAGGTGGATCCTTCGGCGGAGGTCGATCCCGAGGCCGCCGTCGGGCCGGGCTGCGTGGTGGGCGCGCGCAGCCGCGTCGGCCCGCGGAGCGTCCTCCACGCGAACGTGACGCTCTACGCGGACGTCAGCGTCGGAGCCGACTGCCGGCTGCACGCGGGCGTCGTGCTGCGCGAGGGGACGCGGCTCGGCGACCGCGTGATCCTCCAGCCCGGCGTGGTGCTCGGCGGCGACGGCTTCGGCTTCGCGTTCGCCGAGGACGGCTCGCTCGAGAAGGTGCCCCAGATCGGTGTGGTGGTGCTCGAGGACGACGTGGAGATCGGTGCCAACACCACCGTGGATCGCGCGACCCTCGGCGAGACCCGGATCCGTCGCGGCGCGAAGCTCGACAACCTGGTGCAGATCGCCCACAACTGCGACCTCGGCGAGGGCGTGGTGGTGGTCGCGCAGTCGGGGCTCGCGGGCAGCACCCGGGTGGGCGCGCGGGCGATGCTGATGGCGCAGTCGGGCGTCGCCGGCCACCTGACCATCGGCGAGCGTGCCTTCGTCGGGGCGCGCGCGGGCCTGCACAAGGACGTGGCGCCCGGCGCCCGCGTCTGGGGCACGCCGCAGATGGAGGAGCGCGCCTGGCACCGGGCGATCGCGGCGCTCGCCCGCCTCCCCGAAGCGCTGCGGCGCCTGCGCGCGCTGGAGAGGCGGCTCGAGCCGCGGGACGACGCGCCCGACGGCAAGCCTTGAGCGGGGACGCGGCGCGGCCCTGCGCGCCGGCTCCCCTCGCCGCGCTGCGTGCGCGGCTCGCCGCGGCGGCGGGCGACGCGGCCGCGCTCGCGCGCCTCGCCCGCGAGTGCCAGGAGGATCCGCGCGACGGCGCCCGTCGGCTCGCCGCCGCCTGCCGGCGCCGGCTCGCCGCGGCGCGCACCGAGCGCGCGCGGCTCGCGCGCCTCTTCGCCCACAGCCGGGCGCTCCAGCTCGCCGGGCTGCGGCTGGTGGCGGGCGTGGACGAGGTCGGGGTGGGTCCGCTGGCCGGCCCGGTGGTGGCCGCGGCGGTGATCCTGCCGCCGGACGCCGAGCTCCCGGGCCTCGACGACTCGAAGCGGCTCTCCGCCGCCGCGCGCGAGCGCCTGGCCCGGGCCGTGCGCGAGGCAGCCCTGGCCCTCGGGATCGGCGAGGCCTCGCCGGCGGAGGTGGACGCGTGGAACGTGTATCGCGCGGGCCTCGAGGCCATGCGTCGCGCCGTGCTCGCGCTCGGCGTGGTCCCCGACCACTGCCTGGTCGACGCGCGCCGCATCCCCGGCCTCTCCTGCCCCCAGACCCCGCTCGTCCACGGCGACGCCCGGGAGGGCGCCATCGCCGCGGCCTCGGTGGTCGCCAAGGTCCATCGCGACGCGCTCCTGTGTCAGCTCGACGGCGAGTGGCCGGGCTACGGCTTCGCCGAGCACAAGGGCTATCCCACGCCGGCCCACCTGGAGGCGCTGCGGCGCCTCGGCCCCTCGCCGGTCCATCGCGTCTCCTTCGCGCCGGTGGCCGCCCTGCGCGCTCCAGCCGGCGGCTGAGTCCGTGGCGCTGCTGCGCGCGACGCCCGAGGACTTCGTGGTGGACGAGGTCCCCCTCTACGCTCCGGCGGGGCAGGGTGGGCACACCTTCCTGCGGCTGGAGAAGCGCCTGCGCACCACCGAGGAGGTGGCGCGCGAGCTCGCGCGCGCCGCCGGCGTGCCGCCGCGCGACGTCGGCTATGCCGGGCGCAAGGACCGCGACGCCGTGGCGCGCCAGTGGTTCTCGGTGCCCGGGCTCGAACCCGCGGCGGCGCTCGCCCTCGAGCTGCGCGGCGCGCGCGTGCTGGAGGCCGTGCGCCACCCGCACAAGCTGCGCACCGGTCACCTCCGCGCCAACCGCTTCGAGGTGGTGCTGCGCGAGGTCTCGGCCCCGCAGGCGGAGGCGGCCGCGCGGAGGCTGGAGCGGATCGAGCGCACGGGCTTTCCCAACCGCTTCGGCGCCCAGCGCTTCGGCCGCGACGGAGGCAACCCGGAGCTCGGCCGCGCGCTGCTGCGCGGCGAGCGACTGCGCCTCGACCGCCGCGCGGCGCGCTTCCTGCTCTCCGCGCTCCAGGCCGAGGTCTTCAACGCGGCGCTCGCGCTGCGCCGCCTGCCCCTCGACGCGCTCGAGGTGGGGGACGTGGCGGTGGTGCATGCCTCGGGCGGGCTCTTCCGGGTGGAGGACCTCGAGCGCGAGGCGCCTCGGGCGCTGCGCTTCGAGGTGAGCGCGACCGGCCCGATCTTCGGCGAGCGCGTGCCGGCGCCCGCCGGCGCTCCCGCCGAGCGCGAGCGCGCGGCCCTCGCCGCCTGCGGCCTCGACCCCGACGGGCCGCTACGACCCCCGCCGGGCCTGCGCCTCCCCGGCGCGCGCCGCGCGCTCCGCGCGCGACCCGAGGCCGCGCGCCTGGAACGCGCGGAGGACGCGCTCCGACTCTGCGTCACGCTCCCGCCCGGGAGCTTCGTCACGGTGTTGCTCGAGGAGCTGCTGGGGGAGGCGCCGCGGGAAGCCGCTCGCCGCGCCGACGGCGCAGTCCCCGGCGCCGCGCCGCCGGGCGCGTGACGCGGGCCCCTCCAGCGCGGTAAGCTCGCGACACCAGAGGAGGAGTCGGACCATGAACATCGCGAGCGACGTCACCCAGCTGATCGGCCGGACCCCTCTCGTGCGGCTGAACCACGTGACCGCCGGGCTCCCGGCCGGCACGCTGATCGCGGGCAAGCTCGAGGGACGCAACCCGGCCAACAGCGTGAAGGACCGCATCGGCCTCGCGATGATCGAGGCCGCCGAGCGCGAAGGGCTGCTCCAGCGTGGCAAGACCGTGATCGTGGAGCCCACCAGCGGCAACACGGGGATCGCCCTCGCCTTCGTCTCGGCCGTGAAGGGCTACCAGTGCATCCTGGTGATGCCCGACACCATGAGCCAGGAGCGGCGCGTGGTGCTGCGCGCCTTCGGGGCGAAGCTCGTGCTGACCGAAGGCGCGAAGGGCATGCGAGGCGCCATCGATCGCGCCAACCAGATCTGCGCCGATCTCCCGAACTCCTTCATGCCGCAGCAGTTCCGCAACCCCGCCAACCCGGCCATCCACGCCAAGACCACCGCCGAGGAGATCTGGGCCGATACCGACGGGAAGGTGGATGCGCTGATCTCGGGCGTGGGAACGGGCGGCACCATCATGGGCGTGGCCCAGGTGATCAAGCCGCGGCGCCCCTCGTTCGAGGCGGTGGCGGTGGAGCCGGAGACCAGCGCCGTGCTCTCCGGCGGCGCTCCGGGGCCGCACAAGATCCAGGGCATCGGGGGCGGCTTCATCCCCGACGTGGTGGACGTGAAGCGGATCGACAAGGTGATCACGGTCGGGAACGAGGAGTCCTTCGAGATGGCGCGGCGGCTCGCGCGCGAAGAGGGCCTGCTGGCCGGGATCTCGTCGGGGGCGGCCGTGGCCGCGGCGATCAAGTACGCGAAGCAGCCGGGCAACGGCGGCAAGCTGATCGTGGCGATCCTCCCGAGCTTCGGGGAGCGCTACCTCGGCACCGACCTCTTCGCGCCCTTCCGCTACGAGGGAAGCGACGACGTCGGCGCCTGAGGAGGCGGCGCCGCGCGGCGGCGCCGGCGCAGGGCCCGGGCGTCCCGGCGTGTGGCTGCGCGAGTTCCGCGGCCTCTGGCCCCGCATCGACCCCACGGCGTGGATCGCGCCGGGTGCCACCCTGGTGGGCGACGTCGAGATCGGTCCCGACACCAGCGTGTGGTATGGCGCGGTGCTGCGCGGCGACGTGGAGCGGATCCGCGTGGGCGCCCGCAGCAACCTGCAGGACGGGGTGATCGTGCACGTGACCGCGGGGCGCTTCTCGGCCGTGATCGGCGACGAGGTGACGGTCGGGCATCGCGCCGTGGTGCACGGCTGCCGCGTCGGCGACGGCGCGCTGATCGGGATCGGAGCCGTGGTGCTCGACGGCGCCGAGGTGGGAGAGGAGGCGCTGGTGGCGGCGGGGGCGCTGGTGACGCCGGGAACGCGGCTGCCCGCGGGCAGCCTCGCCCTCGGCGCGCCGGCGCGGGTGGCCCGGACCCTGCGTCCCGAGGAGCGGCGGGCCCAGCGCGAGCGTGCGCTCGAGTACGTGCGTACGGCGCGCGCCCACGCCGCGGGCGGCTCGCGATGAGGGGGAGCGCCGCCCGCGGCGGCCGCCCGCGCGCGGCTCCGGCGCCGCGCCCGCGCCGCGCGGAGAAGAAGGCGCTCTGCCGCGCGCGCATCCTGGAGGCGGCGCGCAGCGTCTTCTTCCGCGACGGCTTCATGGCGGCGAACCTGGACGAGGTGGCCGAGCGCGCCGAGGTGGCCAAGGGCACGCTCTACCGCTACTTCGACAGCAAGGCCGAGCTCTACGTCGCCGTCCTCACGCACAACGGCCGCATCTTCGAGGAGAAGATGCGCGAGACGCTCTCGCCCGACCTGGCGCCGCCCGACCAGATCCGGCGCACCGGCCGCTTCTACTTCGAGCACTGGACGCGCAACCGCGAGTACTTCTCGATCTTCTGGGCGCTCGAGAACCAGTCGGTGATCGGCGAGCTCCCGCCGGGCGTGGTGGAGGAGGTGACGAAGCTCTGGGAGAGCTGCCTGCGCATCCTCTCCGACGTGATCCAGCGTGGTGTCGAGGAGGGCGACTTCATGCCCTGCGACGCCTGGGAGGTCGCCAACGTGCTCTGGACCCTGGCCAACGGGATCATCCAGAGCGAGTGGGCCGTGGCGCGCAGGCGCCTGCGCCGGCGCGGCCTCGACCGGGTGTTCGACGACGCCATCGAGCTCGTGCTGCGCGGGCTCGCGATCGTGCCCGCGGCTTCCTGATCTCTTCGCGGCCGCTTCACGCGGCGTTCACGATCGGCCGCGATCTTCGCCTCGCGTCCGATGGGGACGCTCCCCGCGAAAGGAGACGCAGGTGCATCCCGATGCCAGCCCCGACGCCCTCGCGACGCGCATCCGCGACATCGTCGCGGAGCGCCTCGGCGTGGAGCCCGCCGCGCTCACGCCGGATGCGGACCTCGCGGACGACCTCGCCGCCGACGAGTTCGACCGGGCCGAGCTCGCCGACGCCTTCGAAGCGGCGTTCGCGATCGAGGTGCGCGACGCCGAGGTGGCGCCCCTGCGCACGATGGCCGAGCTCGCGCGCTACGTCGCCGAGCGGCTGAGCTAGCGCAAGCGCAGCCGACGGTGCGCCTAGCGCTTGAGGCCCGGCAGCACGCGGGCCCAGGCGCCGAGGGCCGTGGTGGCGATCGCGGCGAGGAGCGCGAGGCGCAGGTGGACCGCGCCCTGCGCGGCCTGTCGCGCCGCCTCCTGCTGCGCCGGCCCGGGCGGCAGGCTGCGCCACACCTCCCAGAGGGCGGGCGCGACGAATGCGAGGCCGTAGGCCAGCGTGAAGAAGAAGACATAGAGCAGCGTCAGCGTGAAGCGGGGACGGAAAGGGCTGGTGCCGCGAGCGTGGGACGGCAGCGGCTCCATGCGCGCAGGGTACGAGCCGTGCAGCTCCCGGTCAACGCGGCTCCAGTTTCATCGAGCTTCGCTCGGCTGCGCCTCGCTGCGCGCCGCGGGCACGCCTTTGGCGTCCCTCGCCTCGCCGGCCATGCTTCGCCTGAAATGCCTTCGCGGGCCGGGTCTGCACTCCACTCGGCGTCGGCTTGCTTCCCCGCCGTGTCGGGCCTAGGTTGCCCGGGCGGCACCCGGCGCCGCGCTCGAACTCTGCCGGGACCAGGCCTGCCGTGCCGAGCACTCCTCCGGCTCTCCCGCGCGAGGGCGCCCCGCGGCTCGTGATCGTGGACGCCGCGAACACGCTCTACCGCGCGTTCTTCGCCCTGCCGCCGCTGCGGAGCAGCCGCGGCGAGCCCACCCATGCCGCGCTCGGCTTCGTGAACATGCTGAACAAGGTGATCCGCGAGGAGCGCCCGGACTATCTCGTGGTGGTGTTCGACGCGCCGGGCAAGGGCTTTCGCGAGGAGCTGTACCCCGCGTACAAGGCGCAGCGCGACGCGCTTCCCGAGGATCTGGAATCGCAGTTCGAGCTCGCGCACGCCCTCGTCGCCGCGCAGCGCATCCCCGTGCTCGAGGTTCCCGGCGTGGAGGCCGACGACGTGATCGCGACCGTCGCCACGCGGATCGCTCCGGATCTCCGGGTCACGGTGGTCTCCACGGACAAGGACCTGATGCAGCTCGTGGACGGCCGCGTCGAGCTCCTCGACACCATGAAGGATCGCCGCTACGGCCCGGCCGAGGTGGAGGAGCGCTTCGGCGTGCCGCCCGCCCAGCTCCTCGACGTGCGCGCGCTGGCCGGCGATCCGAGCGACAACATTCCCGGCGTGAAGGGGATCGGCGAGAAGGGCGCGGCGCAGCTGATCCGGGAGTTCGGGAGCCTGGAGGCACTGCTCGAGCGCAGCCACGAGGTCAAGGCGCGCCGCGCGCGCGAGGCGCTGGAGCAGCACGCGGAGGAGGCGCGGCTCTCGAAGCGGCTGGCGACCCTCGAGCGTGACGTGCCCCTCGACGTGGGGCTCGCGGAGCTCGCGCGGCGCGAGCCCGACGTGGAGGCGCTGCGCGAGCTCTACCGCCGCCTCGAGTTCGGCCGCCTGCTGGAGGCCCTGGGTCGCGGCGAGTCGGCTCCGCCCCGCGAAGGCGGCGAGGTGGATGCGGCCTTCGTGGGCGCGGCCGCGGGGCACGCGGTGGCGCTCCACGCCGCAGCCCCGGTGGAGACGCGCCTCGTGGCCGACGCGGAGGCGCTGCGCGCGCTGCTGGCGGAGCTCTCGGCGCTGCCCGAGCTCGCGCTCGAGCTGGTCTGCTCGCGGCCGGGGAGCGTGGACGTCGAGCCGGTCGGCCTCGCGTTCGCGCTCGACGACGCGCGGGCGGCCTACCTCCCGATCGGGCGCCGGCGGCTCGACGCCCCGGCCGGGCTCGAGCTCCCGCCGCTGGCGGAGGCGCTCGCCCCCCTCCTCGGCGGGCCCGGTGCCCGGCCCTGGCTCTCGCGCGACACCAAGCGGGTACAGGCGGTGCTCGCCGAGGCCGGCTTCGAGCCCGCGCCGCCCCGCTTCGACACCGAGCTCGCCGCCTTCCTGGTGGATCCGGCGGCGCCACGAGGGAGTGTCGCCTTGGCGCGAGCGTGGCTCGGCCGGCGACACCGCGGCTGGGAGGAGGTGGCCGGACGCGGCGCGCGCGCCCAGGCCGCCGGCGAGCTCCCGGTGGAGGCGGTGGCCGCGTGGGCGGGTGGGGAGGTCTGTCTCGCCCGCGCGCTGGCTCCGCCCCTGGCGGCGCGGCTCGAGGGGGACGGGCTGCGCGAGCTCTTCGAGCGCGTGGAGCTCCCGCTGACCGGCGTCCTCGCCCGCATGGAACGCGCGGGGGTGCGCGTGGACGAGGCCGTGCTGGCCACGCTCTCGCTCGGCTACGAGCGAGACCTCCAGCGCATCGAGGGCGAGATCTTCGCCCTCGCCGGCGAGCGCTTCCAGATCGCCTCTCCGAAGCAGCTCCAGCGCATCCTCTTCGAGAAGCTCGCGCTCCCCGTCTCGCGCCGGACCAAGACCGGCTACTCCACCGACGAGGGGGTCCTGGAGCAGCTCGCGGCGCAGCACGAGCTCCCGGCGCGCATCCTCGCGCACCGCCGGCTCGCCAAGCTCAAGAGCACCTACGTGGACGCCCTTCCCCCGCTGGTGAACCCGCGCACCGGCCGCATCCACCCGACCTTCCACCAGACCGGCGCCGCCACCGGTCGGCTCTCCGCCTCCGACCCGAACGTTCAGAACATCCCGATCCGCAGCGAGGAGGGCGTGCGCATCCGCGAGGCCTTCGTGCCGGCGGAGGGGGCGCAGCTCCTCTCCGCGGACTACTCCCAGGTGGAGCTGCGGATCCTCGCCCACTACTCGGGGGACGAGAGCCTGATCCAGGCCTTCGCGCGCGGCGAGGACGTGCATCGGCGCACCGCGGCGGAGGTGCTCGGCGTGGCGCCGGAGGCCGTGACGCCGGAGCAGCGCGCACGGGCGAAGGCCGTGAACTTCGGGATCATCTACGGCTCGAGCGCCTTCGGCCTCGCCAACCAGCTCGGCATCGCCACCGCTGAGGCCCAGGAGTACATCCAGCGCTATTTCGCCCGCTATGGAGGGGTCCGGCGGTTCCTGGACCAGACGGTGGCGCGGGCCACCGAGGAGGGGTTCGTCCGCACCCTCCTCGGCCGCCGGCGCTATCTGCCGGACCTGCGCTCGCGCAACCGGGTTCTCAAGGGAGCGGCGGAGCGCATGGCGGTCAATACGGTGATCCAGGGCACCGCGGCCGACCTGATCAAGAAGGCCATGGTGGACGTGGACGGGGCGCTGCGTGGGGAGGGGCTGCGGGCCCGCATGATCCTTCAGGTCCACGACGAGCTCGTGCTCGAGGTCCCGCAGGCGGAGGCCGGGCGGGTGGGGGCGCTGGTGCGCGGCCACATGCAGGCGGTCTGGCCGCTGCGCGTGCCCCTGGTGGTGGACCTCGGGGTGGGGAGGAGCTGGCGGGTGGCGCACTGAGCCCCCCCGGCGAATAAGCCCAGGTGAACGATCCGTCCAATCGTCCGGTGGAGCAGGGCGCGCGCCGGCGCGCCACGAGCTCGGCCCCCGCGTCGCCGGCGGGACGGCCCTCGGAGGCCGCCCTCACGGACGATCAGGCCATCCTCCAGGCGCGGCGGGGGGATCATGCGGCGTTCCGCGTGCTCGTGGAGCGCTATCAAGGGCGGGCGTACCGGCTGGCGCTCCGGGTGCTGCGGGACGAGGAGCAGGCGCGAGACGCGGTGCAGGAGGCGTTCCTCAAGGTCTACTCCTCCCTCGATCGCTTCGAGGGAAGGTCGAGCTTCTACACATGGTTGTACCGGCTGGTGCTGAACCTCTGCCTGGACATGAAGCGACGCGACCGCTCCGACCGGCGCGGGCGCTGGGTGGAGGCCCGGCCGCTGGAGGAGGGCGGCGCCCCCTTCGAGGCGGCGCTGGAGGCGGGCGGCGAGGATGAGCGTCCCGGCCCCGATCTGGCCCTGGAGCGGCTCGAGCTCCGGCAGCAGGTGGCGAAGGCGATCGACACCCTGCCGGACGACGCCCGGGAGACGCTCCTGCTGCGGGAGGTCGAGGGGCTCAGCTACCAGGAGATCGCGACGACGCTCGGCATCCCGAAAGGTACGGTCATGAGCCGCCTGCACTACGCGCGAAAGCGGGTGCAGCGGCTTCTGGTCGCCGCCGGGGTGACCGATGGCTCGGCCGGGCGCAGGCACGCGCGGGACGATTCGGGGGAGGACGGGGGAGATGCATGACTTCGTGCCAGCGCGTCGGGCCGCGGCTCGATGCCTACCTCGACGGAGAGCTCTCGGTCTTCGGCCGCGCGCGGGTGGGCCGCCACCTCCGGCGCTGCGCCACCTGCCGAGCGGACCTCGAGTCCCTGGGGCAGGTCGGCGAGCTGGTGCGCGAGGCGGCAGGAGCCCTCCCGCTCCTCGACCTCTGGACCCACCTCGCTCCCCGGCTCTCCGGCCTGGACGAGCGCCGCCGCAGCGGGCTCCTCGGGGGCTCCTGGCGCGAGGTGCTGCAGGGCCTCCTGGTGCCGCGTCCGGTGCGGGTGGCCGCTCTCCTGGCCGCCCTCCTCTTACTCTTCCTCTTCTCGCTCGGACGCCCGGAGCCCCAGCCCTCCGAGACGGTGGAGTGGCTCGCGCCGCAGGCCGACCACGAGGTCGTGGTGCTCCCGGCCGGGGCGGAGGATCCGATGGTGATCTGGGTGACCGATCCCGAGCCCGGGACCGGCCTGGTGCGGCCGGTGTCGGCCGAGGGGGTTCGGGGTGCACCCTAGGCGGCTTGCGACGGCGGGGCTCCTCGCCGCGCTGCTCGGCTTCGTCTCGCCCGCGCTCGCACAGGAGGTGCAGCGCATCGCCGTGCAGCTCCGGGTGGGTCACATCTCCCAGCAACCCGGCACGATCGACCCGGCGGCGGCGGACCTGGACCGCCGGCTGCGGCGCGACTTCAACTACAAGAGCATCCACCTGATCGAGGACCGGACCCTCGACCTCGGTATGAACGAGCTCGGGAGCCTCCAGCTTCCGACCGGGCGCTGGGTGACGGTGCGTCCGCGCAAGGTCGGAGACACCGGGGTCCTGCTGGCGGTGGAGGTGCAGGGGCTGCTGCGGACCCGTCTGCGGGTCCCGAACCGCCACCAGGTGGTGATCGGCGCCCAGAACTACGACGACGGGAAGCTCGTGATCAGCCTGGAGCCCCGCTACTGACCCCCCGCAGAGGCCGACCCCCGGCCGCCTCGCCCCCGCGAGCGGCCGCGTGACACCTTTCGATCTTGCCGGCCACCTTAAGACCAGACAGCCAAATATCCCCTTCCCAGGGAGGCCCGGTGTCACCGCAAGGTGGCCCCGGGTCTTTGGCTTTTGGGCCTGGCGCGGCTTGGAGCCGGCGCGGGCGTGGTAGAGTGGCCGCGAAATGAGGGAGCCGTCCGCGCGCGCCGGGCTGGGTCGCCAGGCCGTCCCCGGGGAGAGCCCGACGGGACGCGCCCTCGGCGACGATCCCGACTTCGAGCTGCTCCGCGCCGAGGCCACCAAGGATCCGGTGAAGGGGATTCCCACCGAGTGGCCTCGGGTGGTGGAGCTCGGTAGCCGGATCCTGGCCGAGAAGTCGAAGGACGTTCCGACCTGTAGCTACTGGACTCTCGGCCTCCTCCACACCGAGGGGCCGGCCGGCCTGCTGGACGGTCTGCGGGCCCTGGAGGGGCTGCTCTCCGAGTACTGGGAGACGGCGTTCCCGCCGGTGCCGGCGCGCCTGCGCGCAAGAGCCAACGCGATCGACTGGCTGGCCGAGCGGGCGGCGGCGGAGCTCGGGCGGCGTCCGATCAGCGCCGCCGAGCGCGACGCGGTGCTGGCCTCCCTCCAGGCCGCCGGCGATCTGCAGAAGATCCTGGACGAGCGCTTCCTGGAGAGCCCGGTCTCGCTGGTCCGCGTGACCGAGACCTTGCGCGAGATCCTGGCGCGCCTCCCCGAGCCGGAGCCTCCGCGTGACCCGTCGGCTGCTGCCGGATCCCGCTCGTCGGCGGCGCCGGCCGATGCGGCGCTGAGCTCCGACGCGGACGCCGAGCTCTGGCTCCTGCGCTGCGCCGACTTCCACCTGGACCGCGATCCCGCCTCGCCGCTCGGTCACCGCATCCTGCGGGTGGCCTGCTGGGGCTCCGTGATCGGCGCGCCTCCCTCGGACCGCGGCCGTCTCCTGGTATCGGGCCCTCCGAGCGAGCTGGCCTCGCGTCTCCAGGGCCTCGCGGCCGCGGCGCAGTGGGCCGAGCTCCTCGGCCTCTCCAGCGCCTCGTTCCGCGAGCATCCCCTCTGGCTCGACCTGCAGCGCCATGCCGACCGCGCGCTCGAGGCGCTCGGGCCGGAGCACGCCGCCGCCGGTGAGGCGCTGCGGGGCGAGCTGCGCCTGCTGCTGGAGCGAGCGCCCGGACTGGCGGAGCTCGCGTTCCAGGACGGCACGAGCCTGGCCGACGCCGAGACCCGCGGCTGGCTGGAGGAGCGGGTGCGCGGCGCTGGAGCCGGCGCCGCGACGGGCTCCGGGGCGGGCGCCGCCGTCGACGCCGAGCGGGAGGCGGCGCGGGCCGAGGCCCGTGCGCTCGCCCGCAAGGGCCGCCTGGCCGAAGCCCTGGCCGGGCTCGAGCCCCTGCTGCGGGGCGAGGCCTCGGCCCGCTCGCGCTTCCTGGCGCGGCTCGAGCTGGCCTCGCTTTGTGCCGAAGTGGGAGAAGACCGTCTGGCGGCCCCGCTCCTGGAGGCGCTCGATGCCGAGCTCGGGCGGCGCGCCCTCGAGGACTGGGAGCCGCGCCTCGCCGCCCAGGTGCTGGAGGCGCTCTACCGCTCGCGGCGGCGCCTCGCCGAGCGAGCCGGCGGCGGCGACGATTCCGCCGCGAAGGCGCAGCAGGTCTTCGAACGCATCTGCCGCATCGATCCCGTCGCCGCGGCGGCGCTCGAGTAGCGCAAGGAAGGAAGGAGGCTCGCCGATGGCTCGCGAGAGCAGCGTCGCTCCCAAGGAGCGGATCAACATCGTCTACAAGCCGGCCAACAACATGGACGAGGAGATCGAGCTCCCGTTCAAGATGGTCGTGCTCGGGGACTTCACCGGACGGCCGGACTCGACGCTCCTCGAGGAGCGCCGGGTGATCAACGTGGACAAGGACAACTTCAACCAGGTCCTGGCCGAGCAGAACCTCTCGCTCTCCTTCGGCGTACGCGACCGTCTGTCGCCCGACGCCAAGGACGGGGACGAGCTGCCGGTGAACGTGCAGATCAAGAACATGCGGTCCTTCCAGCCCGACGAGCTGGTGCAGCAGATCCCGGAGCTCAAGAGCCTGCTCGAGATCCGCGAGGCGCTGGTGGCGATGAAGGGCCCGCTCGGCAACGTGAAGGAGTTCAGCCGCAAGCTGCGCGAGGTCCTGTCCGACGAAGGAGCACGACAGCGGCTGCTGCGCGAGCTCAAGCTCGACGAGGGCTCCGGCTCCGAGGGCTGAGCCGGCGAGGCCAGAGAAACCTAAGGGGGGAGAGCGAAGACATGGCGGACGAGCAGACCCGCGCGGCGGGTGCGCCGGCGGCGGAGACCACGGAGGGCGCGTCCCTCCTGGACGAGATCACCGCGCAGACCAGGGTCAAGCCGACCAGCGAGAGCTACGGCACGGTCAAGCGCGGCGTCGAGGTGCTGCTGGGCGAGCTGCTGAAGCCGAGGCGCGCCGGCGACCGGATCGACAAGGCGCTGGTGGACGCGATGATCGCCGAGATCGACACGCGCATGAGCGCGCAGCTCGACGAGGTGCTCCACCATCCCACCTTCCAGTCGCTGGAGTCGGCCTGGACCGGCCTCAAGCACCTGGTCGACCACACCAACTTCCGCGAGAACATCAAGATCGAGCTGCTGAGCTGCTCGAAGCAGGACCTGCTGGCCGACTTCGAGGACTCGCCCGAGATCCCGAAGTCGGGCCTCTACAAGCAGATCTACTCCCGGGACTACGGCCAGTTCGGCGGCCAGCCGACGGGCGCCATCGTCGCCAACTACGAGTTCGGCCCCGGGCCGCAGGACGTGAAGCTGCTGCAGAACGTGGCGGCCGTGGCGGCCATGGCCCACGCGCCCTTCGTCGCGGCGGCGGGCCCGGAGTTCTTCGGGCTGGACGAGTTCGGCGGGCTCCCGAACATGAAGGACCTGCACGCGGTCTTCGAGGGGCCGCAGTACACGAAGTGGCGCTCGTTCCGCGAGTCCGAGGATTCGCGCTACGTGGGGCTCACGGTGCCGCGCTACCTCGGGCGCCTGCCCTACGGCCCGGAGACGGTCCCCACGCGCTCCTTCAGCTACCAGGAGAACGTGAAGGGCGACCACGAGTCCTACCTCTGGTGCAACGCCGCGTTCGCCTTCGCGAGCCGGCTGGCCGACTCCTTCGCCAAGTACCGCTGGTGCCACAACATCATCGGGCCGCGCTCGGGCGGCGCGGTGGAGGACCTGCCGGTGCATCTCTTCGAGGAGATGGGAGAGGTCA
>Ga0316628_100000988_pt1 | contig 19226 bp, 15 predicted proteins | sample OWC_Aug_M2_C1_D5_FD_207648 | JGI IMG/M metagenome (GOLD analysis project Ga0316628, IMG submission 207648) | Wetland soil microbial communities from Old Woman Creek delta, Ohio, United States - OWC_Aug_M2_C1_D5_C | ecosystem: Environmental > Terrestrial > Soil > Wetlands | place: USA: Ohio... | reverse complement strand
TTTATGCACGCTGTCAGGATCGCCCGATTTCAGCGGATGCCAGTCGTAGAGATCCTTCCCCTCAAGCACCAACCGGTAGGCGCAGGTAGACGGCATCCACGACAGCTCATGCAGATTCTGCGGTGTAAGGGTGACGCAATCGTGCACCAGCTTGGAGCGCTCCTTGTAGCGGGTGCAGCGGCACGCCTTGAGGTCGAGCAGCTTGCATGCGACATCGGTGTAGAAAATGTCGCCGGTCTCTACGTTCTCGAGCTTAAGCAGGCAGCAGCGCGCGCATCCGTCGCACAGCGATTCCCACTCCGCCTTGGTCATCTCCTGCAGCTTCTTCGTTCTCCAGAATGGCAGAGCTTTTTTCTTCGTCGTCACGGCTGCGCCCCGCCGCTCAGATATTTCTTAATCTCCGTCGCGATCGCGTCCGGCGCGCTGGTGTGGGTGAAATGGCTGAGATAGCGCCCGTCGCGGCCCATCAGATAGATGATCGAGGTGTGGTCCATCAGGTAACCGCCGGTGACGTCGGGTGTCTTCTGCTTGGCATAGTACACGCGGTAGGCCTTGGCCGCCGCTGCGACCTCGTCGGCCGTGCCGGTCAGCGCGACCAGGCGAGGATGAAAATTCTCCGCATAGCGCTTGAGTTGCTCCGGGGTGTCGCGCTCCGGATCCACTGTGATGAAGATCGGCACGATCTGCTCGGCCGCAGGGCCGAGCTTGTTAAGCGCGACGGTCATCGCCTGAAGCGCCGTCGGGCAGGCATCCGGGCAGAAGGCATAGCCGAAATAGACCAGCATGAGCTTGCCGCGAAAATCGGCATCTGTGCGGGTCTGGCCATTCTGGTCGGTCAGGTGGAACGAGCCGCCGATGGCGGCGGCACCCAGTCCACTGCCTTCCCCGCCGCCCTGAGGGCGGAACCATTGGTCTCCCGCCCAGATGCCCAATCCGATAGCAATCGCGGCGGCGAGCAGGAACGATACGGTCGTGGTGAGATTGCGTCTCATGGTCTGGGCAGTGTTAGTATAGCAGTGATGCGTCGCGCCACCGTCATCGCGCTCGCGATCCTTTTCGCCGCACCTTCCGCGCGGGCGCTCGACATCCTCACGACCAATCCGCTTTACGATCCCGTCGTCGCGGGCGATCTCGCCAAGGTAGAACGCGTGCTCGCGACCGGAGGCTCGCCTGTCGAAACGGCATTCGATTCGACCGGCAAGACGCCGCTCATGCTGGCCGCCGCCGCTGGTAATGACGATATGGTGTCGCTGCTGCTTCGATACAAAGCCAAGCCCAACACCCGCGATGAGGTGGGCAACACGGCCCTGTCTTACGCCGCCTTCGGCGGCCATCGCGACGTGGCCGATCTGCTGCTGCGCGCCGGCGCGGCGCCCGACAGCGAAAACCGGCAGGGCATGACGCCGCTGATGATCGCGGCCCAGCAGGGCAAGACCGAGGTGGTGAAAATCCTCCTCGCCAAGGGGGCCGACATGACCAAGCTGGATTACACCGGCCGCACCGCGCTGATGTGGGCCGAATTCAACCGGCGAACCGCCACTGCAGCGGCGCTGAAGCAGGCCGGGGCTAAACAGTAGGTGTCGGCGGCCACGCTTTCGCACTCGCTCAGCCTCCTGCTGATCGCGCTGGTGGTCGATGCAATGCTCGGATGGCTGCCGGGCCTGCGTGAGGCGCTGCGCGCCCCCGCCGATGCCATCACGGCGCTCGCCGCCTGGCTTGACCGGCGGCTCAACCGCGAGCGGCGCAGCCCTGCCACGCGGTTCGTGCGCGGCTTTCTCGTCGCGCTGGTCCTCGCCGGCGCCGGATGGGGGATCGGCTGGCTGGTCCGCAACTTCGCCGCCACCGGGCCGGAGCCCGAGAGCAGCGTCGTTGAAGCCGCGGCGATCCTGTTGCTGATCCGCGAACGCGCGCCCTTCGATCTCGCGCGCGGCATCGCGCGCCGTATGGGCGCTGACGATTTCGGCGCGGCGCGCAGCGCGATCGAGGATCTGGCGATCGGATTTGCCGGGGTGGTGGGAGGTGCCTTCTGGTATCTGCTGCTCGGCCTGCCCGGCCTCTGCCTGTATCGCGCGGTGCAGGTGACGGCGCGGCGCATCGCGCGACCGGGCGTGGTGTTCGGGCGCGGCGCGGCGGCACTCAACGCCGCGCTGGATGTCCTACCGGCGACGATCGCGGGGCTGCTGATCGCGCTCGCCGCGGTGTTCGCGCCGCGCGGTCGCCCGCTGCACGCCCTTGCGGTGATGTGTCGCGACCGCACTAAGCACCCGACCTGGAACGCCGGTGCGGCGATGCCGGCGATGGCGGGCGCGCTCGGCTTCGCACTCGGCGGAGGCCCGTGGATCGGCGACGGGCGCGCGCGGCTGGTCGCGCAAGACGTACGCAGCGCGTCCTACCTCTACGCGGTCGCCTGCCTGATCCACATGGGGCTCATCGCCGGCGCGTTCGCGGCGCTGTCGCCCTATTCGCCCATCTGAAGCAGGGTTCCGCGCGAGCGCGCATCGCGGAAGATCAGCAGGAACAGCCCGAACCCGACGAACAGGTAGACCGCGTTGAGCGCCACCGACATCCAAAGATGGTCCCAGCGCATGACGCCATCGATCAACACCGCGCGCATGCCTTCGAACACGTGCGAGGAGGGCAGCGCGAGCGCGATCGGCTGGAGCCAGCCCGGCAGTACGGAGATCGGGTAGTAGACGCCGCTCAGCGGCGCGATCAGGAAGATGCCCGCCCAGCACAGCGATTCCGCACCGAGGCCCCAGCGCAGCACCATGCCCGACATGGCGATGCCGATGGCCGAGCCGAACACTAGAAGATTGAAGAAGAATGCGATCAACGCCCAGCCCATGTCGAAGATCGAAAAGTGATAGAGCGGGATGGCAAGCAGCGCCGCCGGCACCATGCCAATGAGGGTGCGCACCATCGCCACGGCGAACAGCGACACGCCCCATTCCCAGGCACGCAGGGGGCTCGCGAAAAGCTGCGCCAGGTTGCGCGACCACATCTCCTCGAGGAACGACAACGCGATACCGATATTGCCGCGGAACATCACGTCCCATAGAAGCACGCCCGAGATGAGAAGCCCGGCCGCCTGGGCGATGAAGCTCGATTTGGTAATCAGGAACTGGGTCAGCAGGCCCCACATCAACATCTGCACCGTCGGCCAATAGGCGAGATCGACGAGACGAGGCAGCGACCCCCGCAGCAGGTACAGGTAGCGCTTAACCATCGCCGTAATGCGGCGCGCCGAAAGTTCGACTTCGGTCATTGCGCGGCGTCCAGCTTGGCCGTGCCGCGCGCAATGTCGAGGAACACCTCCTCCAGCGTTTGGCGCCCGTAGCGCGCAATCAGCGCTGCCGGCGGGCCGCGATCGACGATGCGGCCCTGCTTCATCATGATGGTCTGCGAGCACAGCCGCTCGACCTCGAGCATGTTGTGCGAGGCGACCAGGATAGAGGCACCCGTGCCCTTGGCGTAGCCGAGCAGGTAGTGGCGTACCCAATCAGCCGTGTCGGGATCGAGCGACGCCGTCGGTTCGTCGAGCAGCAGCAGCTCGGGCGCGTTGATCAGCGATTTCGCCAGCGCGACACGGGTGCGTTGGCCCGACGACAGCTCGCCAGTGCGGCGCCCGAGGAAATCGGCGATGCCGATCTCGCCTGCGACGTGCTCCACCTGCACGCGCGAGTTCCGAAGGCCGTAGAGCTCGGCATAGACGGTGAGGTTTTCGCGCACCGTGAGCCGCTTGGGCAGGTCGATATACGGCGAGGAGAAGTTCATCCGCCCAAGCACGCGGTAGCGGTGGCGCAGCATGTCCTCGCCGAGGACCGTGATCGTGCCCGCGCTGGGGATGAGGAGCCCCAGAAGCATCGCGATGGTGGTGGTCTTGCCGGCGCCGTTGCCGCCGAGGAGGCCCACGATCTCGCCGCGCGGTACATCGAGGTCGATCGCGTCTACGGCGAGGATATCGCCGTAACGTTTGGTCAATCCCCGAGCCCGGATCGCCGCTTCGCTCATGGCCGGAATATGGGGCACAATGCGCATGATGGCGAGGTTGGAGTTTCATCCGCCGGGGCGTATTCGGCTCAGAACGTTGACGCTGATACGATGGGTCGGCGTCGCCGGCCAGGCGGTTGCGATCCTGGTTGTGCATTTCGGGCTTGTGTACCGTCTGCCGCTGCTCGCTTGCCTTCTGGTGGTCGGTGCCTCCGCCGTGATCAACCTCGTGGTCACCGTCTATATGTTCGACCGTCCGGCGGCGTTGCGCCTCGACCAACGCAGTGCGGCGGGATTTCTTGCCTACGACATCGTGCAGCTTGCGGTGCTGCTGTACTTGACCGGCGGGTTGCAAAATCCTTTCGCGGTGCTGCTGCTGGCGCCGGTATCGGTGTCGGCCACCATCCTCGGCGCGCGCTACACCATCGCGCTGTGCGGGCTGTCGGTGCTGGCGATCACCGTGCTGGCGGCATGGCACGAGCCTTTGCCCTGGATCGGCAGCGGGCTCGACCTGCCGCTCGTCTACGTGCTCGGGCTATGGGCGGCGCTCGGGCTCGCCATCGTGTTCTTCGCCATGTACGCGTTTCGTGTCGCCGCCGAGGCGCGGCGCATGTCCGACGCGCTGGCGACGACACAGGTCACGCTAGCACGCGAGCGGCGCCTGTCGGCCGTGGGCGCACTGGCCGCCGCCGCGGCGCACGAGCTCGGCAGCCCGCTCGGCACGATTCTGGTCGCCTCGCGCGAGCTTGCGGCTGACCTCCCACCCGACAGCCCGATCCGCGGCGATGTCGATCTTCTGATCGAGGAGGCTGTGCGCTGCCGCGACATCCTGGCCCGGCTCGCTGCGCGGCCGGAAGGTGAGGAGGAGCCCTTCACACGCCTGCCCGTTTCGGCGGTCGTTGAGCTCGCAGCCCGGCCGCATGCGCGCGAGCCCGTACGGCTGGTATTTTCCGCCGGGCCTTCGTCCGGCGAGGCCACGCAGCCGACCATCGCGCGCACCCCGGAAATCCTCCATGGGCTCGGCAATCTCATCCAGAATGCAGTCCAGCTCGCTCGATCCGAGGTGCAGGTGGAGACGCGTTGGAGCGCCGACGAGGTCTCGGTGCGCATACGCGACGATGGTCCCGGGTTCCCGCCGGGGGTGCTGGAGCGGCTGGGCGAGCCCTATTTGTCGGCGCGGCGCGACGGCGGGGATCACATGGGCCTCGGCATTTTCATCGCCCAGGCGCTGCTGGGCCGCTCTGGCGGTAATGTTTCGTTTTCCAACCGGGAAGACGGCGGCGCAGAGGTTGCCGTGCGCTGGAATCGGGTGATATTGGAGGCGGCGGAACAACAGGACTACGCATGAGCGCCACGAGCGATATCTCCGCGCTGCCCGATCGAACGCTGCTGATCGTCGACGACGACGAGCCGTTCCTGACACGGCTTGCGCGCGCCATGGAGCGGCGCGGCTTCGAGGTCCGCACGGCGGGCTCGGTTGCCGATGGAATCGCCGCCGCCACCGCGGCACCGCCGGCCTTCGCTGTGCTCGACCTCCGCCTCGCCGACGGATCGGGGCTCGACGTGGTGACGGCACTGCGCGCTACGCGACCCGACGCGCGCGTGGTCATGCTGACCGGTTACGGCAACATCGCGACCGCTGTCGCGGCCGTGAAGGCGGGCGCGCTCGATTATCTCGCCAAGCCCGCCGATGCCGACCAGGTGGAGGCGGCGCTTCTGTCGCGCGAGATGTCCCTACCGCCGCCGCCAGAAAATCCGATGTCAGCCGATCGCGTGCGTTGGGAGCACATCCAGCGCGTGTTCGAGCAATGCGACCGCAACGTGTCGGAGACCGCACGCCGCCTCAACATGCATCGCCGTACCTTGCAGCGCATCCTGTCCAAACATGCTCCGCGTGAGACAGGCACCGACGATCGCTAGCAGACGATGAATCGTTGGACTTCCCTCTTCTTCGACGCTGACATCTCCCACGAAATGTCAGATCACCGCCTCCCCTAAGCGACCTCTGCGGATTGCGCGATTTGCGTGCTGACGTGGAATGAGGCGTTAGTAGCGGTGCAGCCACCACGTCGTTTCATTTACTGAATAAATGGCGCGATAGTGGTGCACCACGTCCGCGCGGACGACTTCGCGAATTTGATTGTCCAGCAACCACGCAATCCCGTCCAGATAGACGATAAGGACAGCGTGTGCCACATGCAGGTTCAAATCGTTTAGCACGACAACCCGCATCTGATCATTCGTAAAGCCGAGTGCTCGCAGAGAATAAAATTTTGTGATCGCGTAGTCCTCGCAATCCCCATCTTTGGTGAGGAATTGGATAGGGGTCGCCCAATAGTCTGGAACGCCGTAATTGACCGGATCCGTCACATAAGGGGCGTAGTTCGCGAAGCGGTTGACTTCCCGCATCTGATCGAGGGATGCAAAGCCCTTGATTTGCGAAAGATATTTCTTCCACTTCTGGAGATAGCAGCGGTTGAAGGGACCCTCATTGCAGGGCGTATCCTCCATTTTTTTTTCGTGGTGGTATCGCTCGAGCACGCCCGACCATTTTGGAAATAGGGAAAGCTTGTTCGACGGCGTCTCCGAGGAGCCGAAGATCGAGGATTGGCCAGCCGCTGCGCATGCAGGCAGAGCGAGCGAGAACGACAGCGCCACGATTGCGAGCCGGACCATCCGCAGGTTGTATGCGGTTACGGTAAAGAAAGCGTATTCGGGCAGGGTTAATCAATTTCTAACCGTGGTGGCCAATTCTGTTCCTCGTGAAAAACGCAAAGCTCAACATCGGGCTCACCGCTGCGGGGATCGTTTTGATTGCGGCGCTGGGTATGCTGGGCGTGCGCAGTTTTGCCGCCAGCGAGCACGCGCGCGACCTTCGGGCGTGGCAGACGCGGCTCTCCATCGTCGCTGACAGCCGGGCCGAAGCCCTCACACAATGGGTCGAAACGCAATACGAAGCACTGACCGATATCTCGGACAACCTGTCGGTGCAGCTTTATATGACGGAAGTGGCCGCATCCCCGTCCGGCGCGCGCTCAACAGAGGTCCTGGCCCAAATCGGATATCTCGAAAACCTCCTGAAAGCCGTCGCATCGCGGGGCGGGTTTAGCGGACCCGACACCGGCCCCCAGGTGGATGCCAATGTGCGCCGCATCGGCGTCGCCGGCGTTGCGCTGTTGGACCGCTCGGGTAATCTGGTGGCTGCAACACCGCGCATGCCACCGCTGGCGGGCCGCCTTGCTCAATTCCTAGCGACCGCTCCCGCGACAGAGCGGACCATGCTGGATTTACACCTCAATGATGCCAATCACGCCTCAATGGCATTTTCCGTTCCAATTTTTGCCGTGCAGGGAGAACGCACTGCTGATCAGCTCGTCGGTCGCGTGGTGGGCGTTCGCGAAGTGGCAACATCGCTCTATCCGTTGTTGCGTCAACCCGGCATCCCTTGGTCGAGCGCCGAAGCGGTATTGGTGCGGTCCAAAGAGGCGGCGGTCGAGTATGTCTCGCCCCTAGCCGATGGGTCCGCGCCACTTACGAGGACACTGGCACGCGACACCGTTCAGCTCGCCGAGGGATACGCACTGAGCCATCCGAACGGGTTCACTGAGGCTGTCGACTACAGAAACGTGCCTGTCCTGGCTATTTCGCGCACCATCCCGGGCACACCATGGACCATGGTCTACAAAATCGATCGGACCGAGGCGCTAAGCGAAGATGAGAATCGGATCGCGCGACTGACAGCAGCGTTGTTGGCTGCCATTACGCTGGCGAGCTTGGCCATGATCGCGGCGTGGCAGCATGGCGCCTCGCGCCGGTCGGAGCGCGCGGCCGCAGCGCTGGGGGAACTAGCAGCGCGCCACGATCAACAGCGCGCCCTATTGCAACTGGTGACCGACAGCCAACCCAATTCCATCACCATTGTCGATCGTGATGGGCGTTATCGCTTCGCAAACAGTAAAGCGGCGGAACGAGTCGGACTCGCGCCCGCTGACATGATCGGAAAAACGGTTGCGAGCGTGCTCGGTCCGGCTGCTGCGGAGCACGGTCGAGCACTCGACAAGGAGGCCCTCGAGCATAACCGCACCGTCGACGATGTGGCGCGCACCGGCGCCAACGGTCAATCCCGCGTGGTGCAATCGACGCGCGTTCCGGTTCCGGATTCCGAGGGGCGACCCGGAGCGCTGCTGGTTGTCGAGCAAGACATCACCGCTGCCATCGCCGAGCGGGAACGGCGCGAGCGAACTCAGCGCCAACTTGTCGATACGCTCGTGCGCCTTGTGGATCAACGAGACCCCTACGCTGCCGGTCACTCCGCTCGCGTTGCCGAGGTCGCGCGTGCCATTGCCGAAGAGATGACACTGGACATGGGAACAATCGAGACGGCAGAGGCCGCGGGCAAGCTCATGAATTTGGGGAAGATCCTGATATCGCCAGAGCTACTGGTGCGCTCCTCGCCCCTATCCGATGCGGAGATGCGGCAGGTGCGTGACAGCCTTACCCAGGCTGCCGATTTCCTGTCGGGCGTCGAGTTTGATGGACCCGTAGTCGAAACCTTACGCCAGTTGCGCGAGCGCTGGGATGGCACCGGCGAGCCTGAGGGTCGGGCCGGCGAAGCTATTGTGCTGCCAGCCCGTATTGTCGCTGTCGCCAATGCGTTTGTCGCCATGGTGAGTCGCCGCGCATTCCGCGATGGTCTAAGCTTCGATGCCGCAAGCGAGAGACTGCTAGCGGAGAGCGGGCATGCCTTCGACCGTCGCGTGATCGCGGCCTTACTCAATCGCCTCGATAATCATGGCGGACGTTTGGATTGGGCGCGCTTTCAGGATCCGTCGTCAATGCCCGAGGCACGACCGATCGTCTAAACTTAGATGCTTCGAGCGCGCGTCCTGAGGTATCGCTCGGACGGCCCCGTGTACCCTCATCGAGGGTGGAGTCTCTTCACGTCCACGCCGTTGGTTAACCCCACTGGCAATAATCGTTGCCCCAGACCATATTTGCAAAATGCTCCAACGGCTCTTGCGGCGTGGAAAGCGCGCTCATGACGCACCCCGTACGTTCCCTGCCGCGCCGCCCGGCTGCAGAATCTATGCCGTTGGCGACATCCATGGGCGCTTGGATCTACTTGAGCAGATACACCAAGCCATCCTGGAAGACGCCCGGAGTGCGGCGCAGTTGGGCAAGACTTGCGTCTATATCGGAGACTATGTGGATCGCGGTGGCAATTCGCGCGGGGTAATAAATCGGTTGTTGTCCGTCCCGTTGCCAGGTTTTCGCGCGGTACACTTGCTCGGCAACCATGAAGAGATGATGCTGCGCTTTCTCGACGACGTTTCGATCGCTTCGATTTGGCTCGCAAACGGCGGTGACGCCACCCTGGACAGCTACGGCATCGAGTGGCGATTGCACGCCGGTACCGACGACATGGAAACTGTGCGACGGACGCTACGGGAGTCTCTGCCAACGCCGCATCTCAAATTCCTACGCGGATTATCGCTCAGCCATGTCGCCGGAGATTACCTGTTTGTCCATGCGGGAATCCGCCCTGGCCGGCCCGTCACGCAGCAGGATGATCAGGATCTATTGTGGATTCGGAATGAGTTCCTCGATTCCGAGGTCGACCATGGGAAGGTGGTTGTGCATGGCCATTCGATTTCACCGGCGCCAGACGTACGCGCCAATCGAATAGGCATAGACACCGGTGCATTTGCCAGCGGCAAGCTGACATGCCTGGCGCTGGAGGGTCCCAATCGTTGGTTCCTGCAGACAGGATGAGCTCGTGTCACGCTTCCCAATCACAGTCGCTGGTGTTAGCCACCTCCGGTCCGCTCTAAGAGCAAGCCGCCGCTGCGCTCTGGCCATGTTGGTTGCTGCAATTCCACCCAGCCTACGCAGTGATTCAGCAGCCGTCGGCCGCAAACATCGGGGGAATAACGGCGGCAGAATTCGGTCGTCCCGTGGTGGCACAGCCGTCGCCCAACCCGCCCCAAGATTGGGCTACGTTGTGCGGAATGGTTGTCGTTTCGGCCGCACAAGGGCGGAGCTACATGACGCGCGCGGACGGCTGGTTTTCGCGCGATTACTGCGCGGAACGCCAAGTCTCAAGGAACGGAGAAATTAATGGTCGCGAAAAGGGTTCTCATCACCGGCGGCGCCGGGTTCATCGGCTCGCATCTATGCCGTCGCTTGCTGAACGAGGACTGCGACGTGCTCTGTGTCGACAACTACTTCACTGGGACTAAGGACAACATTGCCGATTTTGCTGGTCATCCTCACTTCGAGGCAATGCGACACGACGTGACCTTCCCGCTCTATGTCGAAGTTGACGAGATTTACAATTTGGCCTGCCCAGCCTCACCAATCCATTACCAATTCGATCCGGTGCAGACGACCAAGACCAGCGTGCATGGCGCGATCAACATGCTCGGACTCGCCAAGCGTGTGAAGGCGAAGATACTGCAGGCCTCGACCAGCGAGGTGTACGGCGATCCGAAGGAGCATCCGCAGACGGAGTCGTACTGGGGCCATGCCAACCCGATCGGTACGCGCGCGTGCTACGACGAAGGCAAGCGCTGCGCCGAGACGCTGTTCTTCGACTATCGCCGCCAGCACAAGCTTCGCATCAAGGTGGCGCGCATCTTCAACACCTATGGGCCGAACATGCACCCCGATGACGGGCGCGTGGTTTCGAACTTCATCATGCAGGCGCTGCGCGGCGAGCCCATCACCGTCTATGGCAAGGGCGAACAGACGCGTTCGTTCTGCTACGTCGACGACTTGGTGGACGGGCTGGTTCGGCTGATGGGCACGGGCGACGATTTCACCGGGCCGGTCAATCTGGGCAACCCGGTGGAGATGACCGTCATCCAGCTTGCCGAGCAGGTCATCCGCATGACGAACTCGACCTCGAAGATCATCTACGAGAAGCTGCCGGCCGACGATCCGGTGCGGCGCAAACCCGACATCGCGCTGGCCAACAAGGCACTCGGTTGGCAACCGAAGGTCAAGCTGGAAGACGGACTCGCAAAGACCATCGCATATTTCCGCCGACTCGTCTAAGCCGCGCCGCGAAAGAATCGAAGCCGTTCGCTCGGGCGGCCTTCTGCGACGCGAATAGTTGCCTCATGGTGTGCTGCGGTGTGCTGCCATCACGGCACGAGCCCAGCCGCGGAAGCCGCGCTCGCGCGGATCGGCCATACCGGCGCGCATTAGCCCTTCGGTGAACCACTCGCGCACCGGCACGACGAAGCCGGTCTTGGGTCGCTCGAGAAGCGCACGCGGCAGCGGCTTTTCCGGCGTCGCCGCGAGGTCGCGCTTGCCCGGTGGGCTAGCCGAGGCAAGCAGCGGAGCCAAACCCGTGGCGAGCGTTACGTCGACCAGCGGCACGCGGATTTCAAGCGAGTGCGCCATGCCGGCCCAATCGGAATCGCGCAGCAGTTGGCTTTGCATGTACCAGCCAGCCTCAAGCGCCGTTACCTTGAGGCGCGGCGAACGGATCGGCGCCTCGGTCGCCGCCAGCCGGTCTCGGATGGCGAGTTCGCGAAGGCCTTCGCGCGCCATGTCGGCGCCGATGACGCTTCCCATCTCCCACGGCATGAACAGGGCACGCCGAAGCAACCAGGCGTCACTCGCGCGGGTGCCGTATTCGAACACGCCCGCGTATTTGGGCGAGGTAAAACGGCGCGACAGCGTCGCCGTGGCCGCGCGGAAGCCGCGGCCGAACCAAGGGACGGCGGCAAACGGCGCAAGCTTGCGAACCAAGCTCGGAACCTGGGCAAACGAGGCGTAGCCGGCGAAGAACTCGTCGCCGCCGAGACCAGACAGCGCCACCTTGAGTCCCGCTTCTGCGGCGACCTTGCTGACGAAATAGGTGTTCACCCCGTCGATCGAGGGCTGATCCATCGCGGCGATGATGCGCGGAAATTCGGCTTCGAAATCGGCGCGGCGGACGCGCCGCGTCTCATGCCGCGTGCCGTAAGCGCTCGCCACGGTTTCCGCGAACGGCGGCTCGTCGAATGAGGTTCCGCGATACTCATCGAAGCCGAGCGTGACGGTGCGCAGCCGCGAACCGCGCCGTTCCGCCGCGAGCGCTGTGATCGTTGCCGAATCGATTCCGGCTGAAAGAAATACTCCCACCTCGACGTCCGCCACGAAGTGATCGGCGACCGAATCCGACAGCAGAGTGCGCAACCGCCCGGGTGCTACCGCTCCCGGTGAGCGCTCCGCATCCGCGAGCAGACGCGTGAGATCGAAGAAGCGCCGTTCTCTGCGGCTGCCATCGGCACCGATCCACAGCGTCGATCCGGCCGGGACTGAAGTGATCCCCTTGTAAAGGGTAAATGGCTCGGGTACGTAGCCGAGAAGGAAAAATCCAGCAATGCCGGCCGCCGACGGTGCAGTGTCGATGCCGTTGCCGGCAAGCAGCGCTTTCACCTGTGATGCGGCACGCAAGGTGTGCCCGTCATCGGCAATGTAGAGCGGCTTGATCCCGAATGGGTCGCGCGCGAGCAGCATGCCGCGCTTCGCATCGTCCCACAGCGCGAATGCATACATTCCGCGCAGCCGATCGACCATCGAAGCGCCGTCGCGTGCATAGAGACGCAGCAAAACTTCGGTATCCGAAGTGGTAACGAAGCGCGCGCCCTGGGCCTCGAGCTCAGAGCGGAGCGCGCGGAAATTGTAGATCTCGCCGTTGAACACGATGCGCAGACGCCCGTCGGGCGAGGCCATCGGCTGCAAGGCTCTGTCGTCGAGGTCGATGATGGCGAGCCGACGATGGCCGAGCCCAACGCGACCATCGGGCGAAACCCAATCGCCGCACCCGTCCGGCCCGCGCGCGGTCATGGAGTCGCGCACGCGCAGGAGCTCTGCCGTGTCGACCGGGACAGCGTCCGCACCGTACGCGAAGATGGCGTTAATGCCGCACATTCACCCGATGGCCGTGCAAAGAAGGGTTTGCGGGAAGATCGAGCGGGGCGCAACCTTGGCCTCGGCAGCGACCATCGGATTGCGCGCGAACAGCGACGAGCCGCCGATCTGGGCGTCGAGCCCCACCACGATGCGGACGACTTTGATCAAGCCATGTAGGATAGTGGCCCGATGAACGACGATGCAAGCGCGGGCCTGTCGCTGGTTGCACCAATATTTACTTCGGAGCGCACCATCGGCGCCGCGGGCCGCAATTAATGTGCGGCATCTCGGGCTTTCTGGGTCCGTGGCCGGAGCCGCTGCTCCACGCCATGAACGACTGCTTGGCGCACCGAGGGCCCGACGGCAAAGGCATTCTGTTCGAGCCCGCTGCCCGCATAGGCCTCGCCCATCGCCGTCTTGCCATCATCGATCTCTCAGACGACGCTACACAGCCCATGGCGGACGCATCGGCACGCCACGTCATCGTCTTCAACGGCGAAATCTACAACTATAAATCTCTGCGCGTGGTGCTTGAGCAGCTTGGTGCGTCATTCCAGACGCAATCGGATACCGAAGTTCTGCTCCAAGCCTATGCCCAGTGGGGCGAGGAATGCCTCGGGAAGCTGCAAGGCATCTTCGCCTTCGCGATCTGGGATCGCGAGGCACGCAGCCTGTTCCTCGCCCGCGACCACCTGGGCGTGAAGCCGCTCTACTACGCGGCGCTGACGAAAGGCTTCCTCTTTGCGTCCGAATTGAAGGCGATCGCACTGTGCCCCGACGTCAGCCGCGAGATCGACCGGCAGGCGGTCGCTGACCATCTCGGCTTCGTGTGGTCGGCAGGCGAGCAGACGATGCTCAGGCACGTGCGCAAGCTGCGCCCCGGCCATTGCATGAGCGTCGATGCCAACGGCGTGTGCGTCCGGCGCTGGTGGCGCGCTGAGCTGCGTGCCGCCGGCCCCGAACGCGGCGACGCGCGCACCCTGGCCGGGCTGATCGACGAGGTCGTGCGCGACCAGATGGTCGCCGACGTGCCGGTCGGCGCGCTGCTGTCAGGCGGGGTGGATTCGAGCGCCATCGTCGCCGCCATGACGCGCGCGGTCGAACCTGCACGCATCACGACGTTCTGCGCCTCGGTCGCCAAGGGCGGCGCATCCGACAATTTCGGCGACGATGCGCGCTATGCGCGCGAGGTGGCGATGCGGCTCGGCGTGAAGCTGATCGAGGTGCCGACCGAGGCCTCGTTGATCGACGAGCTCAAGGACATGGTGTGGCGGCTCGACGAGCCGACCGCCGATTTCGCCGCGCTGCAGACCATGAAGCTGGCGCAGGCCGCGCGGGCCAACGGCATCACCGTTCTGTTGTCGGGTGTCGGCGGTGATGATCTCTTCACCGGCTATGGACGGCACACCGCCGGGCTGATCTATGCGCTTGCGAACGGCGCGCGGCCGCTCGCCGCCCTCCTGAAATTCCTGCCGCCGTCGAGCCTGCTCGGGCGCCGGCTGCGCCGCATCGGCCAGCTCATGGCGCTGCTCGAGGACGAGATGCTGATCGAGGCGATGAGCTTCTCCGAGGTCGATGCGGCGCGGCGCGCGAAGCTGCTTGCGGCGGCCGCGCATGTGCCCGACGCGCTCACCGACTCATTGGCGGCAACGCGCGGGTGCCACCCCGTCGAGCGCATGATCGATCTGGAGCTCGCCGCCTTCCTGCCCGACCACAACCTCAACTACACCGACAAGATGGCGATGCGGGCCGGGGTCGAGGTGCGCGTGCCGCTGATCGACCCCAAGCTCGTATCCTTCGCGCAGCGCTTGCCGCTGGCCGACCGCATCTCGCTCGGCGCCACCAAGCGCATCCTGCGTGCGTCGCAGAAAGGGCGCCTGCCCGATTCGGTCTTGCGCCGCCCCAAGCAGGGCTTCGGCGTACCGATGCGCGCCTGGCTGGCCGGGCCGGCGCGACCTTTGCTGGAGGAGCTGACGTCGGAGCACGTCCTTGCCGCGCGTGGGCTTTTCGTGCCGTCCGAAGCGGCGGCCCTGCGCACGGCGTTCCTGGCCGGCACGGTCGACGCGGCCTTCACCCTTTTTCCCATGATGGCCATCGAGCTGTGGTGCCGTGCCCTCGACGAATTCCCCGCCGCCCGGCTGGGAGATTCGGTGTATGGTCCGCGCGGGACGCAAGCATGAAACAGGTCGTCCAGAGCGCGCGCGGCGGCGGGTTGAGCCTCAAGGAGGTGCCGGAGCCGCTGGTCACCGATGGGCATCTTCTGGTGCGCACCCGCGCCTCGCTGATCTCGTCCGGCACCGACCGCCTCGTCACCGGCTTCGCCAACAAATCGCTGGTCGCCAAGGCCGCGGCGCGGCCCGACCTGGTGAAGAAGGTCGTGGCCAAGGCGCGGCGCGACGGGGTGGCTGCGGCGTTGCGCGCGGCCTTCGCGCGACTCGACGAGCCCTTGCCGCTGGGATACTCCGCGGCCGGGGTGGTGGAGGCCGTAGGCGCCGGGCTGGAAGGGAAGTTCCGCGTCGGCCAGCGCGTCGCCATTGCCGGCGCAGGTCTCGCCAACCATGCCGAGATCAACCTCGTGCCGGGAAACCTGGCTGCGCCGGTGCCGGACGACGCCAACGACGAGGAGGCGTGCTTCGGCACGCTCGCCGCCATCGCGCTGCATGCAGTACGCAACCTCGGCCTGTCGCTGGGTGAAAGCGCAGCCGTGATCGGCTGCGGCTTGGTGGGCCAGCTTGCCGTCCGCTTCCTGGAGCTGTCCGGCGTGCGCGCCGTGGCGCTCGACTACGACGCGGCCCGGCTGGAGCTCGCGCGCTACGGCGGTGCCGAGCTCGCGCTTAACCTGGGCGAAGGCGATCCGTCGGGTGCGATCATAGCCACGACGGGGGGGCTCGGCTGCGACGGCGTGCTGATCGCCGCCGCTACCGATTCGAGCGAGCCCTTCGAGCTGGCCGCGCGCATCGCCCGCGACCGCGCGCGGGTATGCCTGGTGGGGCTGACCGGCACGGAGTTCCCCTACCGCGACTACATGCAAAAGGAATTATCCATCATCGTGTCGCGGTCCTACGGGCCGGGGCGCTACGACGCGGACTACGAGCAGCGGGGCATGAGCTATCCACCGGGCTACGTGCGCTGGACCGAGACCGCGAATTTGGCCGAGGCGGTGCGGCTGATGAGCCGAAAGAGTGATCGGCGCCTTGCGGTTGAGCCGCTGATCAGCCATCGCTTCGCGTTCGACAAGGCCGAGGACGCCTATGCGCTGGTCACCGGCAAGACCGAGCCGCACCTCGGCGTGGTGCTGCGCTACGCCGAGGCCCCCAAGCGCGACGGGGTGGTGCGGCTGCGCGTGCCGACCCATGTCGCCACGGCGGTGAGGCCGGGCGCCTGCGTGGTCGGGTTGATCGGGGCCGGCAACTTCGCGCGCGTCGAGATCCTACCGCGGTTCAAGGCGATGTCCGGTATCACGCTCAAGACCGTCGTTGCTCGGCGTGACACATCGGCCGCGCACGCGAGAGAGAAATTCGGCTTCGAGCAGGCCTCGGCCGACGTCGACTCCGTGTTCGACGACCCCGCGATCAATGCGGTGATCATCGCCACGCCGCATTCGACCCATGCCGATCTGACGGCGCGCGCGCTGGGCGCTGGAAAGAGCGTCTATGTCGAAAAGCCTTTGGCGCTGTCGCGCGACGAGATCAACCGCGTGATCGCGGCGCGCAACAAATCGAGCGGTTTCTTCCAGGTCGGATTCAACCGCCGCGCGGCGCCGCTGGCGATCGAGATGCGCGCCATGCTGACCAAGGCTGGCGGCACGAAGTCGCTGCTGATCCGCGTCAACGCGGGCGCGCTGCCGAAGGAGTCCTGGCTTGCAGACGAGGCCGAGGGCGGCGGGCGCATCCTGGGCGAGATGTGTCATTTCGTTGATCTCGCCCGCTTCCTGATCGGCGCTCCGATCGTTTCGGTCGGCGCATCGGCGGCGCGCACCGCGGGCATCGTCTCCGAGGACGTGAGCGCGACGCTGAGCTTCAGCGACGGGTCGCTTGCCACCATCGTCTATACCGCGCTGGGCGACACCGGCCACTCGAAGGAACTGATCGAGGCCTATGCCGGCGGCAAGGCCATGGCCATTGACGATTTCCGCCGCGGCGCGGGCGCGCAGGACAAGGGCCACGCCGCCGCGCTCGCCGCCTTCACCGCCGCGGTCAAGGCCGGCGGGCCCGCGCCCTATCCCGAGGACGAGCTCATCGAGACGAGCCTCGCTACCATCGCGGTGCGCGAATCGCTGCGCTCCGGCGCCCCCGTCACGCTTTGAACGTCGCGCGATTCTGGCGCACCGCGCGCCATGTCTCGCCGCGCCAGGCGCTGTGGCGCGCCATGCGCACGGCGCGCCACGCGCGGTGGCAGCGCTTCGCCGCCGGCGCCTGGGCCAAGATCGAACAGCGTGCCACCGCCTTGCCGCGCCCGGATCCGCGCGCTGCGCTCGTTCTGCGCGCCGCCGAGCATATCCGCCTTGCCAACACCGTCGTTGAGGCAGAGCCCGCCCGCGGACGCTTCACTCTGATGGGACGGGAATTCGACTTCGGCAGCCCGGAAGAAATCGATTGGCGCGGCGATTTCGCCGAGGGCGACAACCCGCTGCGCCGCATGACGCTCGCCTATCTCGGCTCCATCTTCCGCACCGACGATCTCGCCGTGGTCGAACGCATGGTCGACTCGCTCGAGGCCGGCAACCCATTCGGCACACCCGGCGTGCTGTGCGACGTCTGGAATCCCTATGCGGCGAGCCACCGGCTGATCAACCTGATGGCGTGGATGGCGCTGCGGAAGCGCCCGGACGCGCGGCTGATCCAGCATATGCGGCTTTGCGCCGCGCTGATCCTTGCGGACGCCGAGACCGACCTCGGCTTCAATCATCTGCTCAAAAACTACGTCGCGCTCGCCATGTACGGCTTTGCGTTGCGGCCGAAGCACGTCGCGCGCATCGTCGCCGAGTGCGTGTTGCCCGACGGCGGCCACGCCGAGCGCTCGCCCATGTATCACGCGCTCGGTCTGCTCGACCTGCGCATCCTGCGCGATCTCGGCATCGACGTGGGCGACGCGGTGGCGCGCATGGAGACGGCTCTCGGGGCGATGTGCCATCCCGACGGGGACATTGCGCTGTTCAACGATTCATGGATCGACGGCGCGCCTCGCGCAACGGACATCGTCGCGATGTCGAACTTGCCGCAGCGCCTGCCCGACACGGGCTACATCAAGCTCGCCGCGGGCGGCGATGCTGTCCTCTTCGATTGCGGCGCGGCGGGACCGGACCGTAACCCGGCACACGCCCATTCGGATTTTCTTTCGGTCGAGCTGTCGGTGGCGGGAAGGCGGGTGATAGTCGATCCCGGCGTCGCCACCTACACCGCGGGAGCGGAGCGCTTCGCTACCCGCGCGGCGGCCTCCCACAACGGGCCCTTCGCCGGAACCGAGCCGATGGAGCTGTGGGGATCGTTCCGCGTCGGACACCGTGCCGCAGCGCGCGAGATCGACCACCCCGCATTCGCCGGGTTGGCCCCGCAATTCGCCGCCGGCGCGCTGCCCGAGGCGCGCGTTGCGCGCTGGGTCGGTTTCTGGCCCGGCCGAGGGATGCTGGTGTGCGACGTGGGCGGTCGGGCGCGATTCTTGTTGAAGCAGGAGATCGACGCGCGCGCCCTTGTCGGAACATCCGACCGCGCCCAGGCAACGCATTACGCCCGCTACGGCAACGCGGAGCCGGCGACGGCGCTCACGATCTCCCCCGATGCTGGGCGCACGGCCAGCTGGTTCGGCTGGGGCGGCGGCCCGCCCGAGGTCGCGGCGCTCGGCCCGATTTTCGATGCGTTAAAAAACGGGGGCTAACGTCGTCGCCATGCGCATCCTCGTGCACGATTACTTTGGCCATCCGTTCCAGGTGCAGCTGTCGCGCGCGCTCGCCGCGCGGGGCCACGAGGTTCGCCACATCCATGCAAGCTTCTTCCAGACGCCGAAGGGACTCTTAGCGCCGACCGAATCCGATCCGGCGAACTTCGAAATTTTGGGTCTAGAGCTTGAGGAAAAATTCGCGAAGTACGGTTTCGTCAAGCACGTTTGCCAGGAGATGGCTTACGGACGGATGATGGCGCGCGAGATCGAGCGCATGCGGCCTGACGTGGTGATCTCGTCCAACATGCCGCTCGATCCGCAGGCGACTCTGGCGCGCGCTTGCCGCGATCAACATGCCGCCTTCGTGTTCTGGCTTCAGGACATCTACTCCCTCGCCATCGATCGCGTCATGCGCAAATGGCTGCCCGTCGTGGGTGCGGCGATCGGCGCGC
>Ga0316628_100000987_pt1 | contig 19238 bp, 16 predicted proteins | sample OWC_Aug_M2_C1_D5_FD_207648 | JGI IMG/M metagenome (GOLD analysis project Ga0316628, IMG submission 207648) | Wetland soil microbial communities from Old Woman Creek delta, Ohio, United States - OWC_Aug_M2_C1_D5_C | ecosystem: Environmental > Terrestrial > Soil > Wetlands | place: USA: Ohio... | reverse complement strand
CGGATCGTCCTCGGGATCGGGATCGCCGATCTTCCAGCCGGTGACGCCGTGCTCGCAGCCCTCCGGCCACCAGCCGTCGAGGATCGACAGGTTCGGGACGCCGTTCATCGCGGCCTTCATGCCGCTGGTGCCCGACGCCTCGAGCGGACGCCGCGGGTTGTTGAGCCAGATGTCCGCGCCGCGCGTCATCAGCGCGCCGACGCGCATGTCGTAGTTCTCGAGGAACACGACGTTGCCGGGGTGCTTCTTCGACGCCTCGACGAGGCGGCCGACCAGCGCCTTGCCCGCGAGATCGCGCGGGTGGGCCTTGCCGGAGTAGACGATGTGGATGCCGTGGTCGAACAGGCGGCGCAGGCTGCGCTCGTCGCCGAGGATCAGATCGGCGCGCTTGTACGCGGCGGCGCGGCGCGCGAAGCCGATCAACAGGCCGTCGCCCGGCAGGTGCACGCCGGTGCGCCGCTCCACCAGGGCGATCAGCTCGTGCTTCATCGCGGCGTGGGCAGCCCACAGCTCGGCATCCTGCCGCTCGCGCGGCTTGTCGGGCACGAGCGCGGCGCGGATACGCGCGTCCTGCCACGTCGGCTGGTGCACGCCGTTGGTGATCGAGATGATCGGCGCGGCGCCCGAGACTTCCTTCCACATCTCGCGCGCGGTCTCGCCGTGCAGCTCGGCGACGCCGTTGGCGAGCCGCGACAGCCGCAGCCCGGCGACCGTCATCGAGAACGGATCGCCACCGATCAGCTCGAGCTCGGCATCGGTGAAGCCGAGGTCGGCGTCCATCTTGCGCATGAGATCGAGATCGTGGACCTCGTTGCCGGCGGGCACCGGCGTGTGCGTGGTGAACACGACGTGCGGGCGCAGCTTCTCGAGGCGCTCGGTCAGCGTCGTGCCGCCGAACGTGTGCTGGCGCAGCAGCTCGAGCCCGGCGAACACCGCGTGGCCCTCGTTGAAGTGATAGACCTCGGGCTTCTCGCCGAGCGCGTGGAGCAGGCGCACGCCGCCGACGCCGAGCACGATCTCCTGGGCGAGCCGGTCCTCGACGCCGCCGCCGTACAGGCGCTGCGTGATCCAGCGGTCCTCGTCGCGCTCGGCCTCGAGCAAGTACAACGTCGACGTGACGTAGCGGTCGACGCGCCACGCGCGCAGCGGCACCTTCTTGCCGCGCACGGTGACCTCGAACCGGGCGTCGACGCGGTGCAGCGCATCGCGCGGCGTCTTCGGGTAGAGATCCTCGACCCCGTTGGAGGAGATCACCTGGCGGGTGTAGCCCTCGTCCCAGAACAGGCCGATGCCGACGAGCGGGACGTGGAGGTCACCGACCGACTTCATGTGGTCGCCGGCGAGAATCCCGAGCCCACCGGCGTAGATCGGAAAGGTTGGATCGAGCCCGTACTCCATGCAGAAGTACGCGACGCGGGGACACGACGACATCGGCGCCGAAAGTGCCTTGACCGCCGTCACGCCGCAAGAGGACCGGGGAAAAACAACGCGTTGCGTTCCGCAACGTTTAATTGGCGGGAAAACCGACGAGGCGTTAGACAATCGGAAGGATGAAGGCCAAGTCCTCGGGGCAACGCAGCAAGCGCCCGATCTTGGCCCCCGAGGACGAGGCCCTGTTCCGGGACGCCATGGGCGGCGTCACCCCGCTCGGGGCCCGGGATCGCGTCCCGCCCGCGAAGCCGGCGCCCTCGGTCACCAAGGTCGCCGAGCTCCCTCCCGAGGTGAAGCTCACGGCCTTTGGCGATGGCCAGCGCTACGCGGCGCGTGCGCCCGGCGTCTCGCATGCGCAGATTGCGGAGCTGCGCAGCGGCAAGATCCACACGGGCGCGACGCTCGACCTCCACGGCATGACGATCGCCCCTGCCCTCCAGCAGTTGCGGCAGTTTCTGGTCGAGGCGCGTCGCATCGGTCACAGGTGCGTGCTCGTGATCCACGGCCGCGGCCTGCACTCCGAGCACGGCGCCCCGCTGCGGGAGGCGGTACTCCACGAGCTGCTCGGCCCGCTGTCCGGACTGGTCCACGCGCTCGCGTCCGCGGCACCAACGGACGGGCGTGATGGCGCCACGTACGTCATGATCAGAGGAGTCAAGTGACCCGCGCCCTCGCGTTGCTCGGCATCCTCGCACTCGTCGCGCCGGCCTCGGCGGCGCCGCCGCGGCGATCTGCGACGCGCACGCTCAAGGCGGCCGTTCCGCGCCACGACGGTGCGCACGCACGGGCGCTGGTCGGCCGCGAGCTCAGGCCCGCGCGCGAGGTCGTCGGCCGCCACGAGGAGCCGCTGACGCCCGAGGAGGAGACGGCCAAGCAGATCGAGAAGCTGCTGCGCGGACCGCTGCGCTACGGCGTCACCGGGCTGTTCGTCGCCGACGCGCGCACCGGCGAGCCGCTGTTCGCGGTCAACGCGGACGATCCGCTCAACTGCGCGTCGAACGTCAAGATGATCTCGACGGCGGCAGCGCTCGAGCTGCTCGGGCCGACGTTCCGCTACACGACCCGCCTGCTCGGCCCCGAGCCGGATCTGCAGGGCGCGATCCACGGCAACGTCTACCTGCTCGGCTCGTGGGATCCGACGCTCGGCACCTCCGACCTCGACGACATCGCGCGCCAGGTCGCCGCGCGCGGGGTCAAGGAGCTCGACGGCGACGTCGTCGTCGGCGGCGATCCGACGCGCGACGGCATCTACCGCGCGATCGTTCCGTTGCAGATCACCGCGGGCGCGCCCGGCGAGGAGCCGACGGTGATCCCGCCGGCGGGCTACGACCTGCTGACGCTCGACGTCACGGCGAAGACGGCCCGGACGAAGCTGCGCGTGCAGCGCCTGACGTTCACGACGCAGACGACGAAGGACGCCGCCGGCCGCGTGCGCGTCGCCGTGACGATCGGCGGCACGATCGGCAAGGACGCGTCGACGACCTACCCGCTGCTCGTCAAGGAGCGCACGTACGACGCCGCCCACGCGCTGCGCGCGGCGTTGCGCGCCCAGAAGGTGACGGTCAACGGCGACGTCCGCATCGAGGAGCTCGGCGACTTCGTCGGCGACGCCGCCAACGCCGGCGACCTCCCCGTCGAGCTCGGCCGCCACGACTCCGAGCCGCTCGCCGACATCGTCCGCCACATCAACAAATGGTCGATCAACTGGCTGGCCGACCGCGTGATCATGACCGCGGCCGCACTCACGCGCCGCACGACGCCCTCGATGGACGTCGCGCTCGACGCGATGTACGCGTGGCTCGCGCGTCACCCCAAGCTGGCCAAAGACGACGTCCTCGTCGACACGGGCTCGGGGCTGTCGTACCGCACGCGGATCACGCCGCACGAGCTGGTCGCGATCGTCCGCAACGCCGCGGGGTTCACCGACGACGTCCCGGCCGACACCGCGCACGCGTGGCTCGACTCGCTCTCGATCGCCGGCACCGATGGCACGCTCGTCCACCGGTTCCGCAAGTCCGATCTGCGCGGCCACATCCACGGCAAGACCGGCTCGCTGTCGACGGTGATCGCGCTCTCCGGCGTGCTCGACGTCGATCCGCTGCGCCCGCTCGTGTTCTCGATCGTCACCAACGGCGATCGCCCGCTGTCGAAGGGGTTCGTCCGCAAGGCGCACGAGAAGGTGCTCGATCTGCTGTCGAAGTACGTCGAGAAGACGACGAAGACCGTCGTGCCCCAGCCCGAGGTCGAGCCCGCCGCCACGACGCCCGAGCCGACGACGAGCGACGACGTCGAGGAGTCGAGCGAGCCCGAGCTCGACAACGAGGCCGCGAGCCACGCGCCGTAGCGGCGCCGGCCGTGTTACGACGGCCGCATGAAGCGACTCACGGTCCTCGCTGCACTCGTCGCGTGTGGGGGTGCGCCGAAGCCGGCTCCGGTCCCGGCGCCGCCCCCGCTGCCTGCACCGACCGAAGCGCCGCCGCCGGCGCCCGCCGAGCCCGCGCCGCCGCCGATGGCCGAGGGTCACCCCAAGGACGGCCTGATCCCGCGCTCGGTGCTGTTCGGCAACCCGCAGAAGACGGCGCTGCAGATCAGCCCCGACGGCGCCTGGTACTCGTGGCTGGCGCCCAAGGACGGCGTGCTCAACGTGTGGGTGGCGCCCGCCGGCGACGTCACGAAGGCGCGGGCGCTGACGGACGAGAAGACCCGGCCGATCCGCCAGTACTTCTGGGCGCTCGACAAGAAGCACCTGCTCTACTCGCAGGACAAGGCGGGCGACGAGAACTTCCACGTGTTCGCGATCGACGTCACCGCGGCGACTCCCACGGCGGTCGACCTCTACCCGGCCGAGAAGGCGCGCGTCGACGTCGCCGGCATGTCGCCGAAGAAGCCCGGATTCGTGCTCGTGCAGGCGAACGACCGCAACCCGCAGCTGATGGACCTCTACTCGATCGAGCTCGCGACCGGGAAGAAGACGCTGCTGATGCAGAACGACGGCTTCCTCGGGTTCGTGACGGACACCAACCTCGAGGTGCGGTTCGGCGTCAAGCCGATGCCCGATGGCTCGCAGGTCCTGCAGCGCTACGACGCCGCGAAGAAGACCTGGGTCGATGACGAGAAGATCCCGGCGGCCGACGCGCTCACCACGGGCATCCAGGGGTTCGACAGGAGCGACGCCGCCTACTACATCAGCGACACGCGCGACCGCGACACCGCCGCGCTGTTCCGCGTCGATGCGAAGACCAAGAAGAAGACGCTGATCTACCAGGACGCGAAGGCCGACATCGGCAACGTGCTGTTCCACCCGACGAAGATCACGCCGGAAGCCATCTCGGTCGACTACGACAAGCCGCACTGGGTCGTCCTCGACAAGAAGCTCGCGAAGGACTTCGACGCGATCGCCAAGCTCGACGACGGCGATCCTCAGATCGTCAGCACGACGCTCGACTTCCAGACCTGGCTCGTCGTGTTCAACAGCGACCATCAGTCGCCGCACGTCTGGCGCTGGGACCGCAAGAAGCACAAGGGCGAGAAGCTGCTCTCGATCCGGCCCGAGCTCGACACCGCCGGCCTCGCGCCGATGTACCCGGTGGTCGTCAAGTCGCGCGACGGCCTGCCGCTGGTCAGCTACCTGACCCTGCCGAACGAGGCCGACGCCAACCACGACGGCAAGGCCGACCACCCGGTGCCGACCGTGATGTTCATCCACGGCGGTCCGTGGGCACGCGACGACTGGGGCTACAACCCGATCCACCAGCAGCTCGCGAACCGCGGTTACGCGGTGATCTCGGTCAACTATCGCGGCTCGACGGGCTTCGGGAAGAACTTCGTCAACGCGGGCGACAAGCAGTGGGGCAAGAAGATGCACGACGACGTGCTCGACGTCGTGCAGTGGGCGATCGACCAGGGCATCGCGCCCAAGGACAAGATCGCGATCATGGGCGGCAGCTACGGCGGCTACGAGACGCTCGTCGGGATCGCGATGACGCCGGATGTGTTCGCGTGCGGCGTCGATCTCGTCGGCCCGTCGGACCTGATCTCGTTCCAGGAGACCATTCCGCCGTACTGGGGGCCCGCCATCCCGGTGTTCCACGCGCGGATCGGTGATCCGAGCAAGGACGACGACAAGAAGCTGCTGCGCGCCGCCTCACCGCTGACGTACGTCGGTCAGATCATCCGGCCGCTCCTGATCGGGCAGGGCAAGAACGATCCGCGCGTCAACGAGCGCGAGTCCGCCCAGATCGTCAAGGCGATGCAGGAGAAGCACATCCCGGTCTCGTACCTGCTGTTCCCCGACGAGGGCCACGGCTTCGCGCGCCCGGAGAACAACATCGCGTTCTTCGGGGTCGCCGAGGCGTTCCTCTCGGTCCACCTCGGCGGCTTCTACCAGCCGCTCACCAAGGAAGAGCTCGCCGCGTCGTCGATGCAGATCGCCGCCGGCAAGCAGTGGCTGCCGGGCCTGCCGCGCTAAGGCTTCACGAAGCGCAGCACGAACCGATCGCTCGTGCCGCGCCGCGCGCCCGCCGCCTTGGGCGACGAGCTCCAGTCGCGCTTGTCGGCGGGGTTGCGCAGGACGTCACTCTCGCCGTCGAGCTTGAACCCGGCGGCGGTGACCTCCTGCTTGACGACCGCCTCGTCGATCCGGTGCAGCGTGTCGCAGTCGCGCGTGCCGCTGCCGTCCTGCGCGCTCGAGTCGACGATGCCGTACACGCCTCCCGGCTTCAGCGCGTCCCACACGGCCTTGTTCATCTTCGCGCGGTCGGCCTTCATGTTGACGATGTCGTGGTAGTTCAGCACCGTGATCACGGCGTCGAGGTTCTTCGCCTCGGCAGGGAACGGATCGTCCGCCGGCCGCTCGACGCCGACGACGTGCTTCATCGCCGGCTTCCCCGCCCTCTCGGTCCACGGCTTGCGCAGGAACTTGTCCATCGCCTCCTTGGTGTTCTGCGAGAAGATCGTGCCGCCCTCGCCGACCGTGCGCGCCATCAGCTCGGTCGTGTAACCGCCGCCGGCGAAGATCTCGCCGATCTTCTCGCCGGGGGCGAGCTTGAAGAACGCGAGCACCTCGCCGGGCTTGCGGCCCGCGTCGAGCGCGCGGTCGGCATCGCTGCGGTCGGGCGCCGCGATCGCGGCCTTGATCGCGGCGGGGACATCGGCCGCGGGCGTGTACGGCGGGATGACGACGGCCGCCGAGCCCGTACCGGATCCCGTACCGGCTGCATCGTGGTGCTTCGCGCACGCCACGAGGACAAGGCACAACAAGACTCGTTTCATGGCGTGCTCCAACCGGGTGCGAGGTTGTCTTATTCCTCTTGCGCGAACGACTGCGCGAGCCGCTCGAGCACGCCCTGGTCCTCGAGGGTGGTCGTGTCGCCGCGGGCCTTGCTGCCGCTCGCGACCTCGCGAAGCAGCCGGCGCATGATCTTGCCCGACCGGGTCTTCGGCAGCGCCTCGGCGAACCGGATCTCCTCGGGACGGGCGAGCGCGCCGATCTGCGCCGAGACGTGCTCGCGCAGGATCTTGGCGAGCGACTCGTCGGCCGCGACGCCCTGGCGCGGCGTCACGAACGCGACGATCGCCTGGCCTTTCAGGTCATCCGGCCGGCCGACCACGGCGGCCTCGGCGACCTTCGGGTGCGAGACCAGCGCGCTCTCGACCTCCATGGTCGACAGGCGGTGGCCGGCGACGTTGATGACGTCGTCGACGCGGCCCATCACCCAGAAGTAGCCGTCGGCATCCTTGCGCGCGCCGTCGCCGGCGAAGTAGCAGCCCTGCACCTCGCCGAAATAGGTCTTCACGAACCGCTCGTGGTCGCCGAAGATCGTGCGCAGCATCGATGGCCACGGCTTCTTGACGACGAGGAACCCGCCCTCGTTCGCCTTGCACGGCGTGCCGTCCTTGAGCACGACGTCGGCGGCGATGCCCGGCAGGGGGCGCGTCGCGCTGCCCGGCTTGGTCGGCGTGGCGCCCGGCAGCGGCGAGATCATGATCGCGCCGGTCTCGGTCTGCCACCACGTGTCGACGATCGGGCACCGATCGCCGCCGATCGTCTTGCGGTACCACATCCACGCCTCGGGGTTGATCGGCTCGCCGACCGACCCGAGCAGCCGCAGCGACGACAGATCGTGCTGCGCCGGCCACTGGTCACCCCACCGCATGAACGCGCGGATCGCCGTCGGCGCCGTGTAGAAGACGGTCACGCCCCACTTGGCGATGATGTCCCAGAACCGATCGGGGCCCGGCTGGTTCGGCGCGCCCTCGTACATCAGCACCGTCGCGCCGTTCGCGAGCGGCCCGTAGACGACGTAGCTGTGGCCGGTGACCCAGCCGATGTCGGCCGTGCACCAGAACACGTCGTCCTCGCGCAGGTCGAACACCATCTTCGTCGTGTAGTACGCGCCGGTCAGGTAGCCGCCGGTCGTGTGCAGGATGCCCTTCGGCTTGCCGGTCGTGCCGCTGGTGTACAGCGTGAACAGCGTGTGCTCGCTGTCGAAGTTCTCGACCTCGTGCCGCGGCGGCGAGACATCGACCGTGTCGTGCCACCACAGGTCGCGGCCGTGCTTCATCTGCACGGCGTTCCCGCAGCGCTTCACGACCACGACGCGCTCGATGGTCGTGCCCTCGATCGCCTTGTCGACGTTCTCCTTCAGCGGCACCACCGCGCCGCGCCGCCACCCGCCGTCCGCGGTGATGACGACCTTGGCCTTCGCATCCCTGATGCGGTCCGCGAGCGCCTCGGCGGAGAACCCGCCGAACACGACGGTGTGCGGCGCCCCGATCCGCGCGCACGCGAGCATCGCGATCGCCGCCTCGGGGATCATCGGCATGTAGATCGCGACGAAGTCGCCCTTCGTCACGCCCATCGCGACGAGCGCATTGGCCGCCTTGCACACCTCGCGGTGCAGCTGCCCATACGTCAGCACGCGCGTGTCGCCGGGCTCGCCTTCGAACATCAAGGCGGCCTTGTTCTTGCGCCACGTCGTGACATGCCGGTCGAGGCAGCTCACGCTCGCGTTCAGCTGGCCGCCGACGAACCACTTCGCATCCGGCAGCTTCCAGTCGAGAACCTTCCCCCACTGCTTCGCCCATGCGAGCTCGCCGGCGATCTCGGCCCAGAACCCCTCCGGGTCCTCGTCGGCCTTTTTGTACATCGCCTCGTACTCGGCCATGCTCTTCACGCGCGCTGCGCGCGAGAACTCCGCGCCCGGCGGAAACGTCCGGTTCTCGGTCAGTACCGACTCGATCGAATGCGTCGACATGGGGTCCCTCCTAGATCACGGCAATGGCGTCGATCTCGACCAGCGCGCCCTTCGGCAGCTTCGCGGCCTGCACGGTCGCGCGCGCCGGCGGATCGCTCACGAACTTCTCGCCGTAGATCGCGTTCACGAGCGCAAAGTCATCCATGCTCGCGAGAAAGATCGTCGTGCGCACCACGTGCCCGAAGCTCGCGCCCGCCGCCGACAGCACCGCTCCCAGGTTCGCGAGCACCTGCCGGGTCTGCGCCTCGACGCCGCCGTCGACCATCGCGCCGCTCCTCGGGTCGAGCGCGATCTGCCCGCTGCAGAACACCATCCTCTGCCCCCCCACGGGCACGACGACCGCCTGCGAGTACGGGCCGATGGCCGCCGGCGCCTCGGCAGTTCTCACGATCTTGCGCTCCATGGCGCGGTCGTATCACAGACTCGGTTGACACCCGGCGGGAGCGATTGCTAAGAGAGAGCTCCTCTCGGGCGTTTAACTCAGCGGGAGAGTGATTCCTTCACACGGAATAAGTCGGGGGTTCAATCCCCTCAACGCCCACCACATTCGATGTCGCGAGGAGGGTCAATGCGGGGTGCAGTAGTGGTCGGGTTGGTTGCCTGCGGGAGCTCCCACCATCAGCCGGACGCCCGCATCGCGGACTCCGTCCTTGTCGATATGACCGAAGTCGATGCCAGACCCGACGCGGTTGTCGACGGGATGCCAGATGCTTCCGTCCCCGGGCCTGTGATGATCACGGTCTATGACTCGACGGCGTCACCGCAACCGGTGGCCGGCATGCCGGTCCTGTTTCAGGACGCGCAGGGCACGGTGGTGCTGGAGACGACGACGGACGCCCAGGGTCAGGCGACCGCGGTCATGGCAGCCGGTGGGAGCGTCTCTGCGAAGCGGCCGCAGCGCAGTGGAGTGACGGGGGACCTGATCTACATGTTCCTCGGCGTGAAGCCGGGCGACCACCTGCTTGCCGGGGCTCCGGTGACGTCGCCGACGAACTTCCCGGTGACGTTCCAGGTGCCAGCGTATCCGGGGGCGTACGGCTACACGCTCGCCACGCAATGCGGTACCGGCAGCTCGATCCCGACGTCGGTCACGACGTTGACCGCGCAACTGTCGTGCTCGCCCGTCGACGTCTACGTGCGCGCGCTCGACACGACGAACCAGCACAACACACTGGCAGCGTTCTACAAGACGGGCGTTGCGGTGGCCTCGGGCGCAACGATCGATCTGAGCGGCGAGACCTATCATGGGTTGCAAGACGTCGCGGTCACGCTGAGCAACCTCCCGGCGAACGTGAACCAGCTGTCGGCTGACTTCTGGCTCGTCGGCAGCTTCCCATTCCCCGACCAGCGGTTGACCGGTGGGCTCGCGAGCGGGCAGTTCTCGACGACGGTCCCGTTTCCCGACATCACAGGGCTCACACTCGGGGCGCTCGTCGAAGTGCGCGATCAACCTCAGAGCGGCCTGCCAGAAGCCCAAGAGCTGCGACAGCTGGTGCCCTACACCACGAGCTACTCGCTCGACGTCGGCGCGCACGCGATCACCTGGCTCACGAGCGTCGTCGGATTCAACGCGAGCACGAACTCGCTTTTCTGGTTCGAGAGTGCGGCAACCCCCGCGGACTACACGCGCATCGAGCTATTCGTCACGCCGACGAACGGCGATCCGCGGCCGCGAATCCAGCTCGAGGTCGCCGGTCCATACGCGCACGCCTCGCTCGCACTTCCGCAGCTCTCGGGTGATCTGGCGACGGACAACTTGAAGGCTACCGACAGTCTCGCGACCCAGAAGTTCTATGTTGCCACCGTGCCGGGAGGCTGGGACGCGATGCGCGAGAACGTGTTCAACATGATCGTGTGGCTGCCGAAGCTGGCAGTCGGTGAGACGGCCGTTGCGTCCGCGCCCAGCAACGGAGTCCTCGCGCGCACACACGCTGCCAGCGCAGGCATCAGCGCCCACCGGCCTTCCACAGCGCGCCACTAGCGCGAGCCGCGTGCGCGCGGCGAATCCGGTCGCGGTGATGCTCGCGTGCGCGTCGAGCGGCAGCGCCGCGGTCAGCATGCCGCGCGTTGGCTCATTTCAGCGCGTCGTGGACGTCGCTCTCGAGCTTGTCGAACGAATCGTTGACGTCCTTGGTGAACGCGTCCCAATCCGACGTCGAGCGAGTGTCGATCGAGCTCATCTTGGTCGCGATCTCGTCGCGGCGCGCCTTGGCGTCCGCCGCCGCCTGCTGCGACTTCGCGTCGGTGCGCTGCGCGAGCTCGTTGATGCGGATGTCGAGCTTCTGCAGCCGATCCTTCATCGAGACCGAGAACTTCTGCTTCGCGGCGTTCAAGTCGGCCTTCGCCGCCTGGAGGTCACCCTTGGCTTCGGTGACGTCCTTGTTTGTCGAGTCCTTGTCGTTGACCGTCTTGTTGTAGTCCTTGGCCTGGTCGTGGACGTCCTCGGCCGTCTTCTTCACCTGGGTCGCGGCGTTGCCGGTGTCGTCCTGCTTCTTCTTGCAACCACCAGCGGCGAGCGAGATCGAGAGCAGGGACATCCAGAGAATCGAGCGCATAGGGTCTCCTTTCGAATGCTCGGGAGATGTGCAACGCAGATGCCCGTATGCGTCAGCGATTGCTGACAACCGTCACTGCCGCGCGTGCGATTTTTTCTAGCGCTTGCGGCCGAGGTCGCTGAAGTCGTCGTCGGTCGCCTGCGTGTTCTCGGTCGTCGACCAGTCGACCAGCTGCGAGTCGTCGACGGCGATCTCCTGACTGACGACCTCGGCCGACTCGGTGTCGGAGACCTCGGTCGAGCCGCGGCGCTGCGAGCGCGCCGGTGAGGCCGCCGCTTGCGGGCGGCGCTGCGAGGCGCCGAGCCGGCCGATGCCGGTGTTGCTCTGGCGGAACCGCTGGGCGGTCGGCGTGCGCGGACGGACGGGCGCAGCTGCCGGCTCGCTCTCGAGCTCGGAGATCAGATCGGCGAGCGCCGCGGACGCGGGCGCCGGGATGCTCGGACCGACCGCGGCCATCGGAGGCGGCGTCGGACGCGGCGTCGACGCGATCACGTCGGGCGGCGGCGGCGTCAGCGGCGCCGGTGCCGGCTTCGGCGTCGGCGCCGACTTCTGCGCCGGCAGCGCGGTGGGCGCGACGTGGACGTCGACCTCCTTGCCGAGTGCACGCGCGCCGACCTCGGCGATGCACGCCCAGATGATGTGCGAGGGGATGTGCTCGGCGAGGTTCGGGATGCCGATCGTCTCGACGACGAGCGTCGCGTCGACCCTGGGCGCACCGAGGCAGGCGGTGAACAGGCGCGCCCACAGCGGCCGCGGCAGGTGCTGCGCGAGCACGTCGGGCGTGACGTGCTTGAGGACGTCCTCGGGTCGCGCAACCCCGAGATCGAGCGCGCTGGTGAGCGCGTCGACGAAGAACGCCTTGATGTTCACGGGACCACCACGTTCGTGAGCCCTGCGCGCGCGGCGGCCGCCGCGATGCAGGCCCACAGCACCTCGTGCGGGATGTGCGCCGCGAGCAGCTCGGGCGTGACGGTCTCGAGCACGCGCTCGGGCGTCATCGCGCCGGCGGCGAGCGAGGCCTGGAGAACCTTGCTCAGCAGCTCGGGCGGAAGGTGGTTCGCGAGGACGTCGGGCGTCGCGTGCGCGAGCACGTCGGACGGGTTGAAGATCTGATTCTGGAGGCCCGACTCGACGACGCGCGCGAACCACTGCTGCCGCTGATCCTGGGACATTTCATGAGGGTACACCCAAATTCCCTGAATCTTCCTTGCAATGGCGCCCCGCGTCTTGCACGGTGAAATTTCGATGTCGGACGCACGCGGAAAGCTCGCCTCGGGCACGCTGCTGTACCGGATCGTCGACGGCGCGGTGGAGGTGTTGCTCGTTCATCCGTCCGGCAACTACAACCGTCGTGCACCGTGGGGCATCCCCAAGGGCGCGCCCGACGGAAGCGAGACGCTCGAGGAGACCGCACTGCGCGAGACGCGCGAGGAGACCGGGCTGATCATCGGCGGCCCACTCGTCGATCTGGGCCACGTCGATTACACGCGCTCGAAGAAGCGCGTCCACGCGTTCGCGGCGAAGGCTCCCGAGGACGCGTCACCACGGTGCGCCTCGTGGGAGGTCGACAAGGTCGAGTTCATCGAGATCACGCGAGCGCGGCGCGTGATCCATCCCGACCAGGCCGCGCTGCTCGATAGACTCGAGCGTCATCTCGGCACCGCAAGTGTCGAGAAGACTTCGGCCTAGGTGGGGGGCGCTGTCGGGTTGTCTGACACGGGTGCCGCTTTTCGCTCGACAAAGCTGCGCGCTGTGGCAACACTCCAGTGCCAGTAGTTTCGCTTCCTGACCGGCTGCGCTAGCTGAAATCAGCTAGATGGCGGCCTGGCCGGATGGGCTGGTTGCTGCCCCGGACTTCGGTGCGCAACCTGCAATGAAACGGATCATGGCCTCGGTCGTACCTGTCGTGAAAGGGAACACGACCGGGGGTGCAACGGTTCGGTTTGGAACGACGTCTCACTAGGAATCAGGAGTAAAGCGTCATGGCGACCACCCACACAGCTCGACGCCGGCAGCGTACCAACACGCGCCGGACCACCACGGGTACGGCCCATGGTCGGGCTCATCGCACGCGTCAGAACCGCGCGGCCGCACCGGTCGATGTGGCGCGGACGCCCGCTCCCGGCCCGATCGCGGTGCCGGAAGCGGTGGTGACGCCGACGAAGCCGGCGGCGAAGGCCGTTCGTGCGCCCGACGCCGACGATCACCTCGCGGCGTACTTCCGTCAGCTCGCCGAGCACGAGCTGCTCACGCCGGAGGACGAGCGCGAGCTGTCGCAGGCGATCGAGGACACCGAGATCCTGACGTGGGAGCGCGTGTTCGCGCGTCCCGAGATCGTCAAGCCGATCCTCGCGCTGGTCGAGCCGAACCTCGAGCAGCCGGTGAAGTTCCCCAAGCTCGTCAAGGGCGCGGAAGATCTGCTCAAGTCCAAGAAGACCCGGACCGACGCGAAGCTGATGAAGAAGTTCGCGGCGTGCGCGCGTGAAAGTGCGCAGGAGCTGCGCGCACTCGATCTGGATCGCGTGCACATCGATGCGGTGGTGCGCGAGCTCTATCGCGCGCGCGAGGCGGCGCTCGCCACGGCCGAGACGTGGTGGATCGACGGCACCGAGAAGGCCGCGGGCAGCTACATCGACAACGTGCGCCAGGCGCACCGCGATGCCGCGAACCTGCGTGACGAGTTCGTGCGCGCCAACCTGCGTCTCGTCGTGACGATGGCGCGCCGCTACGACCGTGGCGGCATGCCACTCGCCGACCTGATCCAGGAGGGCAACCTCGGCCTCATGCACGCGGTGTCGCGCTTCGACTACCGCCGTGGCCTGCGCTTCTCGACGTACGCGTGCTGGTGGATCCGCCACGCGATCGGCCGTGCGCTCGCCGACAAGGCGCGCGCGGTGCGCATCCCGGTCCACATGCTCGAGGCGCAGCAGCAGCTCGAGAAGGTCCGCCAGCAGCTGGTGGGCGAGCTCGGGCGGCCGCCGACGCCGCAGGAGCTGGCCAAGGCCGCGCGCGTGCCGCTCGCGAAGCTCAACCAGATGCATCGCTACATCATGGGCCAGCCGATGTCGCTCGACCGGCCGGTGCACGATGACGACGATCGCAGCTTCGGCGACACGATGGCCGATCCGGATAGCGAGGAGCACTCGCCGGCGGACGACCTGACGACCCAGACGCTGACCTCGCAGGTCAAGCGGCTCCTGCACCACCTGTCACCGATCGAGGCCGACGTGCTGACCAAGCGCTTCGGGCTCGGCGATGACGAGGAGCGCACGTTCCGCGAGATCGGCGACCAGTATCACCTGTCGCGGGAGCGCATCCGCCAGATCCAGAACTCGGCGCTCGACAAGCTCAAGCGTGCGCTCGAGCGCGAGCATCGCGGCCACGTCGAGATGTAAGCGCACGCTCCCGGGGGCCCCCGAGTGAATCGGAGGGCCCCTCCATCTCGGGCCCGAGTGATACCGTGATCGGGTGAGAGCGCCCTGGATCGCGGTGAGCCTGGTGGTGGTGGCGGCGGCGCCGGCGCAGGCCGATCACTTCGATCCGTTCGCGTCGATGCACGGCCAGCCGCCGAAGCACAAGCGCGTCTACGAGGGCCTCGGGCCGGGGAGCCTGTCGGCCGCGGAGATCCAGAAGTACGCGGCGCCGCCGCTCGCTCCGGCCGTGTCGCGGCGGATCCAGGCGATGCTCGACGTGCGCTCGGCCGGCGGCGACGCGGTGATCGGCGATCGCGGCGACCGCCAGTTCTTCACGTGGAAGGTCACCGGGGTCAGCCAGGTGTGGCGGCAAGACGGGGCGATGAAGTACCCGGTGCAGCTCACCGGCGGCGAGGACCGCACGAGCGTGGTGGCGCTGTCGCCCGACGAGAAGTGGCTCGTCGTGAGCCGCGATGTCGGCGGGGCGGAGAACCCGGGCCTGTACGTGATGGATCCGGCGGGCGGGACACCGCGCGTCGTGCTGCACGCGCCGAAGGTGCAGGCCGAGCTCGCGTACATCGCCGATGACAGCAAGGCGCTCTACTTCGGCGCGAACGACATCGATCCGGCGTCGTACGCGATCTACCGGTGGGACGTCGCGGATGGCAAGAAGACGCTGGTGTTCGACACGCCGGGGCTGTGGCACGTCGTCGATCACCGCGGTGACCGCTGGCTGATGGCGAAGGAGCTCGGCAACACGCACACCGAGATCTGGGAGTACGACCTCGCGACGAAGGCGCTGTCGCCCGTGGTCGGCCAGAACGAGGCCGAGGACTACGAGGCGGTGTACGGCGCGAAGCAGATCCTCGTGCGCACGAACAAGCCGGGCGACTTCTACAGCCTCTACGCGGTCGAGGGCGGCAAGCTGACGCAGATCGTCCCGCAGATGCTGAACGACGTGGCGAGCTTCGCGATCGATCGCGCGAGGACGCGCGTCTACTACACGGTGAACGTCGGCGGCGCGGAGCGGCTGTATGCCCTCGATGCGAAGACGCTGAGGCGCGTGGAGCTGCCCGCGCTGCCCGCGTCGGACAACCAGCGGGTGTCGGGGATGTCGCGCAACGGGCGGTTCGTGCAGATCGAGATCGACGGCGCGAAGCTGCCGTGGACGACGGTGACGCTCGACTGGACGACGAAGAAGGCAACGACGTGGCGCGTGCCGGCGACCCCGGAGGTCGACGTGAAGGACTTCGCGCCGGTGACGGTCGAGAGCTACCCGGCGCGCGACGGCACGAAGATCCCGATGCTCGTGCGGCGGCCGGCGAAGTGCGAGGAGCCGTGCCCCGTGGTGGTGTCGCTGCACGGCGGGCCGGAGGGGCAAGCGACGCTCGGGTTCTCGCCGTACGCGCAGATGTTCGTCGATGCCGGGTTCGTGTTCGTCGAGCCCAATGTTCGCGGCTCGCAGGGATACGGCAAGGCGTGGCTGCACGCGGATGATGGGCGGAAGCGGCTCGACGTCATCACCGACATCGAGGACCTGGCGAAGTACCTGCGCAGCGCGTGGGCGAAGGACGGGCGCGCGCCGAAGCTCGGCGTGATCGGCGGCAGCTACGGCGGCTACTCGACGCTGATGGCGATGTCGTACTTCGCCGGTGCGTTCGATGCGGGCGTGGCGGCGTATCCGATCTCGAACCTGAGGACGTTCTTGAACAACACGGCGCCGTACCGGCGCATCCTGCGGATCAGCGAGTACGGCGATCCGGCGAAGGATGCGGTGGCGCTCGCGCAGCTGTCGCCGATCACGCACGTCGACAAGGTCAAGGCGCCGCTGCTCATCATCGCGGGCGTGAATGACCCGCGCACGCCGGTCGGCGAGGCGCTGCAGTTCCACGACGAGCTCGAGGACCGCGGCGTGCCGGGCGGGCTGATCCTGTTCCCGGACGAGGGACACGGCGCCGGAAAGCGCGCGAACGTCGTGCTGCAGATCGGTCACGCGATCGCGTTCTTGCAGAAGCACCTGGAGGCAACATGAAGACGATCCTGCTGCTGTGTGTGTGGTGTGCCGTTGCGAGCGCCGAGCCGTGGCCGGTGCAGGTGCCGTCGGGGTGGGTCGAGCAGCGAGCGCTCGCGGACGCGCAGCTCGGCCAGCTCAAGTCGGTGCCGGGCACGGTGCGCGGGGACGGGACGATCTTCGTGTCGCCGGAGGGCGACGCGCAGCTGACGATCCTGCGCTGGGACCTCAAGCTCGAGAGCTCGTCCAAGGAGACGGTCGAGCAGTTCGACAAGGGCATGACGTACGGGTCTTCGGAGAAGGCGACGCGGCATGTCTCGGACGGGCGGCACTTCGTGGCGCAGCAGATGCGCGCGAGCTCGGTCGACGAGGTCAACGGGCTGCGCGTCCACCAGGAACGCGTCTATGGGGTCGACAAGTCTGGCGTCATCCACCTCGCCAGCGCGATCTGCACCGCGGCGCCGGGGGCGCTGGGGCCGTGCGAGGCGGCGCAGGCCACGCTGACCTTGCAGCTGGCGGACGCAGCGGACTTCGGAGCCGGCGAGGATATGGCCTACAAGATCGGCTATGCCGTCGGTGGCGTGCTGACGGTCATGGCGCTCATCTGGCTGTTGCGGCGCTTCGTCTTCTGAGCGCTACACTGGGGCCATGGCGGGTATCGACAGCTTCGACGACGTGCGAGGGCTGGCCGAGCCCGAGCTGCGCGAGCTGCTCGATCGCGGCCGCCCCGAGGAGCGCGTGTGGGCGATCTGGGCGCTCGCGATGCGCGCCGATGCCGGCACGGTCAGCGAGATCGCGCACCGCATGGAGCCCGACCCGGGCGTGCGCCGCAACCTCGCCGTCGTGCTCGCGGGACACGGCGAGCTCGAGCTGCTCGTCGCCCTCGCCCACCGCGACCCGGCGCCCGAGGTGCGCGCCGCGGCGATGCAGCTGGTCGCGCGGCTCGCGATCGACGGCAAGCTGCCCCCGACGTTCGTGATCGATCGCGCGACCGGCGACTCTCCCGAGGTCCGCATCGCGGTGCTCGGCACGATCTTCGCCGGCGCTCCGCCGTGGCTCATCGAGGTCGCCGACCGCCTGCTCGCCGATCGCGACGGCGACGTCCGCTACGAGGCGTTCGAGGCGCTCGCGCGCGCCGGCCGCGCCTCCTCCGCCCTGCAGTGGCTCGAGGAGATCACCGAGCCCGAAGCCCGCCTCACCCTGATGCGCTGGAGCGCGCGCGGCCGCACCCGCGCCTGTGCCGAGCTACTCGGCCGCTCGTCGCGCCGGCTGCGCCGCATCCTCATCGAGTCGGTGCGCATCGCGACCTGGGACGACCTCGCCCTCGCGATCGGCGACGACCCCGCCCTGATCCGCGCCCTCGCCCGCCGCAACTCCGCCGCGTTCGATCAGATGCCACTCGCGGTCCTGATCCGCGCCACCCTGCGCGAGCCCTCCGACGCCTGGATCACGATGGCGCGCGACCGCCTCGTCCGCCTCGACGCCCCGGGCGACGTTGCCCCGCTCCTCCACGACTACCGCGACCTCTGCGCCCGCCGGATCGCCGAGCTCGAGGCGCACATGGCCACACTGCGCCGGGTCGGCACCGACTCCGCGACGTCCGAGCTGTCAGCGCTCGACGACGAACGCGCGGCGCTCGAGTCCGCGCTCGACGCCGCGGCGCGGCTCCTCGTGCACTAAGGCAAGAGCGTCGTTCCGACCGAGCCAGGCTCGCGAACCGCGCGCACCAGGTCACCCGCGGCGAGCTTGCCCAGGATGTGGATCGCGCCCACGCCCTGATCGACCACGGCCATCGCTTCCTCGAGCTTCGGGATCATCCCGCCGGTGACGACACCAGACTCGATCGCCTGCTTCGCCTCCGCGCGCGTCAGCTGGCCGATACGCGACGACGGGTCGTTGACGTCGCGCAGAACGCCCGGCGTGGAGGTCACGAGGAAGAGCCGCTCGGCTTTGAGCGCCGCCGCGAGCTGGTTGCCGACCATGTCGGCGTTGATGTTGTACACGCCACCCTCGGCATCGGCGCCGAGGCACGCGATCACCGGGACGTAGCCGGCGCTCCACAGCGTGTCGAGCAGCTGCGTGTTGAAGCCCGTCACGTCGCCGACGAAGCCCATGTCGACCGGGTCGGGGCCTGCGCCGGGGTAGACCTTCGGCGGGCGGCGCTTCGCGCGCACCACGAGGCCGGAGGCGCCGTGGAGGCCGACCGACTGGACGCCCGCCGCGGCGAGCGTCGCGCACAGATCGACGTTGAGCTTGCCCGCGACCGCCATCTTCATCACATCGAGCGTGGCTGCATCGGTGACGCGCCGGCCCGCGACCTGCCGCGTCTCGATCCCGAGCTGCTTCTGCAGCGCCGTTGCCTGCGGTCCGCCGCCGTGGACGATCGCGATCTTCGCGCCGCTCTCGACGAGCGCGCGCAGGTCGGACGCGAGCACCGCAGCCTCGCCCGAGCCGACGACCTCGCCGCCGATCTTGACGACGAAGCTCACGGCCAGTTCCCCGTGTCCCAGAGGCTCGCCTTCTCGTCGACGCCGAGCATGATGTTCATGTTCTGGATCGCCTGGCCGGCACC
>Ga0316628_100000986_pt1 | contig 19243 bp, 9 predicted proteins | sample OWC_Aug_M2_C1_D5_FD_207648 | JGI IMG/M metagenome (GOLD analysis project Ga0316628, IMG submission 207648) | Wetland soil microbial communities from Old Woman Creek delta, Ohio, United States - OWC_Aug_M2_C1_D5_C | ecosystem: Environmental > Terrestrial > Soil > Wetlands | place: USA: Ohio... | reverse complement strand
CAGCTTGAACGACGAAAGACACAAGGCTGTTCTTCGTCAGAAATCCAAAATCAGAAATCTGCAATCGGAAATCATGAAATCAACCGTCATCGTCCCAACTTACAACGAACGTGAAAACATTGTCCTGCTGGTGCCCGAGCTGCTGGCGCTGCCTGTCGGCTTGAACGTGCTCGTAGTGGATGACAACTCGCCCGATAGCACCGGCCTCATTGCCGACGAGATGGCAGCTCGCGACCCACGCGTGTCCGTGGCCCATCGCGCCGGCAAATTGGGCCTGGGGACAGCCTATATCGCGGGGTTCAAACAAGCCCTCGCTTCAGGTGCGGAGCGCATTCTGACGATGGACGCGGACTATTCACATCACCCGCGCTACATCCCGGCGATGATTGAGCGCAGCCAGACGGCCGACCTGGTCATCGGCAGCCGCTACGTTCGCGGCGGCGGCGCGATAGACAGCCCAGCGATGCGCCGCCTGTTGAGCTACGGCGCAAACGCCTTTGCCAAAGTGATGCTGGGCCTCAAGGCTATGGACTGCACCGCCGGCTTCCGCTGCTACCGGCGGGCGGTGCTCGAATCCATCAACCTGGATGCGATCTTTTCCAATGGCTATTCGTTCCTGATCGAAATGCTGTACCAGGTTCAGCGGCGTGGTTGGACCGTGGCTGAGGTACCGATCCGTTTTGCGGACCGCGCGCGAGGCAAATCCAAAATCTCGCGCTCCGAAATCACCCGCGCGCTCTATACGGTGGTCCGATTGAGCGTGGCGCGACCACTCTTTGTACGGCATTAGCCAAGTTCAGGCAGAACGATCCGCCTGCCTCTCCCCGGCAGGACCTGCAGCCTGTACTGCGCCGCCGCGAACCAGTTGCCATCGGCGAATATGTCCCGCTGCCTGCTGATTCGGTGAGATGCAAGAATGACGAACTGGCAATTGACGACTGACAACATGCCATGGCTCTTGGCAGCGGCCTTGCTGCTCTTGGGCATGGTGTTTGCCTGGAGCCTGATGCGCTTCCGGCGGCTCGACATCAAGTCAATGGAGCGTGAAGCTGTCATCGAAGGTGTACGCGACGGCATGATTGTGCTGGACACGCAGAACCGCATCGTCGAACTCAACCTGGCTGCCCGACGCATTCTCAACTGTTCGGCTTCCTCTGTCATCGGCCGGCCGGCCGATCTCGCCTTGAGCGCCTGGCCCGATCTGGTGGAACACTGCCGGATGATGACCGAAGGACAAGCTGAAATTACTCTGGCCGAGGGTGAGACGCGACGTGATTATGAGCTGCGAGTTTCACCCTTGCCTGATCGGCGTGGTCGCCAAATCAGTCGGGTGATGATTCTGCAAGACATCACGGAACGCAGGCGCGCTGAAGCAGAGTTGCGCACGCAAAAGCAATTGTTCGAGAACTTGGTATCTGTGGCGCGCGCCACTGCCGAACGTCCTACGCTCGCGGCCACGCTGCAAAATGCGCTGGATGTGTCCGTCGCCCTGACCGGCGCCGAAAAAGGCGGCCTATTCTTGACGGATGCGTCCGGCGCTATTACCTCACATGTCCTCGTCAGTGACCTCGTGCTGGAACAGCGCCAAGTGGCTTTGGAGCACATCATAGATCAAGGACTGGTCGGCTGGTTGGCTCGTTCTCGCCAGGCCGTGTTGATCGCGGATACGTCGCAGGATGATCGCTGGCAAAAGCTGCCCGATCAGCCGGTTAGCACGAGGTCTGTCTTATCCGTGCCGATTTCGAGCGGGCCAATGTTGTTGGGCGTTTTGGCCCTTACTCATTCGCAGCCAGGCCACTTTACGACCGAACAGCTCCAGTTGATGCAAGCGGCCAGCGATCAAATGGCTCTGGCGGTCCGGAATGCGCAAATCTTTGACGAACAACGCCGCATGGCCGACCGGCAGATGACGCTCTACCAAATCATCCGTGAAGTCAGCGGGCAACTCGATCCGTACGCGGTGGCGCGCATGGCAGCGGAGGCGGTTGCCCAATTTGCCAGTTGGCCCCACGTGGCGATTGTCTTGGTGGATAAAGACCAACAGCACTGGGTTACCCGTGCTGCTAGCGGCCTTCTCACGACTTCAGTTGGGCTCACACTCCCACTCAGCCAGGGCATCGTCGGGCGGGCTATCCGGACAGCCCAGACTCAGCTCGTACCCAATGTGAGCACTGACCCGGATTATGAAGCCGGCCATCCAGACACCCGCAGTGAACTGGCCGTCCCCTTGCGGCATGGCATGCGGGTATTGGGAGTGCTCAACCTGGAAAGTGACCGTCTGGCCGCGTTTGACGCCGACGATGTACTCCTGGCCGAATCGCTGGGCGATGCGGTCGCCCTGGCACTAGACAATGCCCAGCTTCATGCCGAGACACGCCAACGCGCCGCCGACCTGAGCGCACTGTACTCTATTAGCCGCGCCACTAGCGAGTCACTCGCATTGAACGAAGTCCTCACGCAGACGCTGTCGTCGGCCCTCGCGCTGTTCGATTTTGATGCTGGACTAGTCAGCCTGGTTGACCCGGATGCTCAGAGTGATGATGCAAGGCTACTAACGCTGCGCCCGGTAGCTCATCGAGGACTGCCGCCAAGCGAGGCGGAGATCCTCCAGTATGGAGGGCCGGACAACACATTGTGCGCTTACGTTTTTCAGCAGCGCGAAATCATGATGATCAGCGACCTCGATCAAGAGCAGCCGGCCGCTATCCGTACAATGGCTGCCAAGTTGGCCTTGTACGGCTGGCGCGCCTATGCGGGCATTCCTTTGTTGCGCCAGAAGCAAGCGCTGGGCGTGCTGTGCCTGTTCGCCCGAAAACCACGCTTGGCTTCTGCCTACGACTTGGCGCTGATGTCGACGATCGGCCATCAAGTGTCCACGGCTGTAGAGAACGCCCGGTTGTTCGAGGCCACGCTGTACGACCGCGGCCGTCTGCAAGCATTGATCAAGTCCACCCGCGACGGGGTCCTTCTCATTGGAATGGACGGGCGCATCCTCGTCGTCAACGCGCCAGCGCTGCAACTCTTGCGCCTGCCCGGCCAAACGGAGGACTGGCTGGGTTGGCGTATCAAAGATGCGCTGCGAGTGCTACACGTCTATGCGCCTCAAGTGGTGAGGACACTTCTGGAAGAAATGCGCCGCTCCAAGAATGGAGACGAGCCGCCCGGCGAAGGCGAGTTCGAGTTGTCACCACGTGTGATTCACTGGCAAAGTTTGCCCGTCATGGTCGGCACCACGCCGCTGGGTCGGCTGCTGTTTATGCGCAATGTGACCGATGAGCGTGCCGTGGAGCGACTGCGCGAAGACATGACGAGCACGATGGTCCATGATCTGCGCAACCCACTCACATCCATCTCTAGTGCGCTTACCTTCCTGAAGGAAAGTGCGGCCAATCTCCTCTCTGCCGGCCAGCGCGAGATATTGGAGATCGGTCTGGATAGCTCGCAAAGAATGTTGGGGTTGGTCAACAGCATCCTGGACGTAAGCCGACTGGAGAGCGGAAGTATGCCGCTGAACCGCGCATCGGTGGAGATAGGCCCTCTCATCGCCGAGACGCTGCGGGCACAAGCGCCGTTGGCGGCAGACAAGGGGCTGCACCTGGAAAGCGACGTGCCTCCAGAGATGCCACCGACGTGGGTTGACGCCGAATTGATCGGGCGCGTGCTGCAAAACTTGGCCGGTAACGCGATCAAGTTCACTCCGGCCGGCGGCGTGATCCGCCTGGGGGTCAAGTGCGGTGAGAGCAGTGGCCGTGCTGTGCTCCTGGTGTCGGTGAGTGATAACGGCCCCGGAATTCCCGACCAGATCAGGAGCCGGCTATTCCAGCGATTTGTCACCGGCCCGCAAGAGGAACACGGCGGCGGCCTGGGCCTGGCCTTTTGCAAAGTGGCGGTCGAGGCGCACGGTGAGCACATCTGGGCGGAGAGCACGCTGGGGAAGGGCGCTACGTTCACGTTCAGCCTGCCGATCAGCACGCACCCTGCTTCTTGAAAAACGGCCACATTCCCAGCTTACCCCACGCTGCCACTTTTTATCCGCGAAGGGAAAATCGGCGATCCGAGAGCGCTGCCAGAACTGGAACAATTAGCCCAAGTGGACGATTTGGAGACGAATCAGGGGAAGCGCATATCAGATGTGGCGCGCGAAGCAGCCGACAAGATACGCCAGCGGATGGAAAAGTAATGGGCCATAAGTGCTATGTTGTATGGTTGTTGCTTTTCGCCTTCCTGGCGCTGGCCGTGACCTACAGCGTCGTCACGCCGATCTTTGAGGCGTCCGACGAGCTATGGCACTATCCTGTCGTGCAATACATCGCAACCGGTCATGGCCTGCCGGTGCAGACCCCAACGGATCGCCCCGGCCTGTGGAAACAACAGGCCAGCCAGCCGCCGCTTTACTACGCGCTGGCCGCTCTGCTCACATCATGGATTGACACGAGCGACCTGATCGCCACGTTGCACCCCAACCCGCACGGCGCAATCGGCGTGGTCACGCCCGATGGCAACATCAACATGGTGGCGCACGACCCAGCGCGTGAAAGTTGGCCGTGGCGCGGCACGACGTTGGCAGTTCACATTGCCCGGCTGCTTTCGGTAGCGCTGAGCACGGTCACGGTGTACCTGACGTATCGCCTGGGGCGAGAGGCTTTCCCTGACCGGCTCGACCTTGCGTCGGCGGCAGCCGCCTTCACCGCCTTTACGCCAATGTTCACCTTCATCAGCGGCTCGGTCAACAACGATAACCTGGTCATCCCGCTCTGCACGCTGGCGCTGCTGATCATGGTTCGCCAGGTCCGCGAGTCACGCAGCGATGAGCGACGCTTGATGCTGGGGTGGCTGGGATTGGGCGTGGTGATCGGATTGGCCGCGCTCACCAAGCTGAGTGGGATGCTTCTGCTGTTGCCGGCTGCGCTGACCGGCGCGTGGGTGGCCTGGCAGCGACGCAGCGTGCGCCATCTCTTTGCTGCCGGTCTGGCGATTGGCCTGCCGGTGCTGGCCCTGACCGGTTGGTGGTTCTGGCGCAACTGGCAGTTGTATGGCGACCCGACCGGCCTGAACATGTTCAATCCCTATTTTACGCGTCCCATCCCCGCCGACCTGGCCCAGATTTGGAGCGAGCGCACCAGCTTTCTCTATGGCTACTGGGGCAACTTTGGGGGACTCAACCTCCCGATCCCGGCTTGGGCCTACATGTTGCTCAATGGCTTGCTGCTCCTTGCCGGCATCGGGCTTGTAATCGCGTCTATCAGATGGATCACTGCAAACTCGCGATCTGTTCTTGCTGCAATCCGAAATCCAGAATCAACAATCAGCAATCGGCAATTCTCCTTGCTGCTTGTGATCTTGTGGGGAGCACTAGTCCTCGTGGGTTGGCTGGGCTGGACACGCACTACATGGTCGTCTCAGGGGCGTCTGGTCTTTTATGCTCTTCCTGCGTATTCAGTTTTGATGGCGGCGGGTTTGAACGCGTGGCTGCCGCGCCGTGTCACGCCGTATGTTTTCGGCGTGGTGTGCATCGGGATGGCGATTCTTTCGGCGGCGATGCCGTTCACGGTGATCGCGCCGGCTTATGCCCACCCGCCACAACTCACCTCCACTCAAATAGCCAACATCCCACATCACTCCGATGTGACATTTGGCGACGCGCTCGTGCTGCTCGGCTATGACACTCCGGCCACGTCTGCGCGACCCGGCGATTCGATCTCGATCACGCTGTATTGGCAGGCCGCCAAGCCGCTCGACAAGAATTACAGTGTGTTCGTGCACTTGCTGGGTGAACAAGATATCGAACGGCAGGACAAGGGGCCAGCCTATCCGGGGCGCGGCAACTTGCCCACCACCACACTCGTACCAGGCCAAACTTGGGCGGAGACTTGGAGCGTGCCGGTTGAAATCACGGCTTACGCACCCGACCGCCTGACTTGGGAAGTCGGACTTTACGATGCCGCTACAGAAAAACGCCTGCCCGCAGTGGACAAATCCGGGCGTGCGCTAGGCGACAACGTGCGCTTTGGTCAGACCGAGTTGGCGCGTCTGCCCGGCAGCCTGTATAATCCCCTCTCATTCAACTTTGGCGATCAGATCGAGCTGATCGGTTACGATCTTGACCGACGCGCGGCCAAGCCCGGAGAAACCGCCAGGCTCATATTGTTCTGGCGCGCGCTGCAACCGCCCACGCGCGACTATACGATTTTTGTGCACGTCCTGGATCCACAGCAAAACAAGGCGGCGGCTGTAGACATGCAACCCACACCTTCCACGTCAAGTTGGAAGCCGGGGCAGGTGATCAGCAGCACATATCCGCTGGAGATCAAGGCCGTGTCGCCCGATGTGTATGACATTAGGCTCGGCGTATACTACTTTACTGATGCATCCAGCTTTGAGCGTCTCAAAATCCTCACGCGTGATGGGCGCCAGCAGCAGGACTATGTTTTGCTCGGCAGACTGCGGGTGACCCAGTGAAAATCCCAGATTCTAGACCTCAAATCTCAAATCTTAGATTTGAAATTTGGCATTTGATAGTGGTATTCTTGGCTCTCGGTCTGATCTACTCCATCACCGTCCCCGTATTCGAGTCACCCGACGAGCCATGGCATTTCAACTATGTGCGCTATGTGGCGCAGGGACACGGGCTGCCTTCGATGCGAGACAACGACAGCGGCGCGTATCAGGAGGTCGGGCAGCCGCCGTTATATTACCTCGTCGCCGGCTGGGTCACCGCGCCGTTTCAGCCGGACGATCTGCGCGGGCTGGCATTGCACAATCCGGGCTTTGGTTATCAGGCGCCCGGCACAGTCAACGACAACAAGAATTTGATGGCACACACTGAGCGCGAAGCATTTCCCTGGAGTGGCGCGGCACTCGCAATTCACCTAGCACGGCTGGTGTCATTGGCGTTCGGCGCGCTGACGGTGCTCGCCGCATGGGGATTGGCGCGCGAGGTGTTCCCCGACTCGAGCCTCATTCCACTGGCAACGGCGGCGCTCGTCGCGCTGACCCCACAGTTCATCTTTGTCAGCAGCGTGACGAGCAACGACAGCTCCGCCGCTGCGCTTTCGACAGCGACGTTGTCGGCCATCGCGCGGATGTGGCGTCTGGGCGTCACAACTCGGCGCGTTGCGCTAACCGGTATGCTTGTCGGCCTGGCCAGCTTGACCAAGACGAGCACGATCCTGCTGGGCGTGTTTGCCGTGGCTGCGATTCTCATTCCGCTGCAAAACTCCAATTCTGTTATTCTGAGCCGTTCAGCGGTGGCGTTGGGTACAACGCAGAATCTCAGGTCGCGTCTACGCGATGCAGGCGTGTTGATGGTAGTGGCATTGGCCGTAGGGGGTTGGTGGTACGTACGCAATGCCATTCTCTATGGCGACCCACTGGGCTTGAGCGTTCATCTCAACACGCCGTGGGCACGGCCAGCGCTAATTTCACTGAGCGAGGCACTATCGGCCTTGCCATCGGTTTACCGTTCCTTCTGGGGCGCGTTCGGCTGGGGCAACGTCGAAATGTCACCCGCCATCTATTATGCCATTGCCACAATGCTAGTTGTCTCATTGATTGGATGGATTGTCCCGCCTCTGACTGCCGGCCGCCGACCACCGATTGCCAATATCCAGTACCCAATACCCAATGCTCGCAACCGGCAATCCATAATCCTACTTGCATGTGGTTTATGGTGCATTGCCATCTTGGTTTCGTTCCTGCGCTGGAACCAGCAAGTCGAAGCGCCACACGGCCGGCTGCTTTTTCCGATGCTCGGCGCGTTCGCCGTGTTGCTCGTCGCTGGATTGGCGCGCTTGCCCCGCCTCCCTATCATGTTAGGCATAATCGTCGTCGGCTTTTTGCTGCTCTCGCTTGCTGTGCCATTCGTTTTCATCCGCCCGGCCTATGCCCATCCTGAGCTTTTCCCGCCGGATCAACTCGCCGTTCGCCATTCGTCATCAGTCATTCGTCCTTTGCTGTATGGCGACGGGGCCCGGCTGATCGGCATTTCCCTCGACCGCACTTCTGTCTCTCCCGGCGACTGGCTCAATATGACGTTGTGTTGGGTCGCGGTTCGCCCGATGACAAACAACTATACACTCTTCGTCCATCTGCTGGGACGCGAAAACCTCGTCATCGGCGCGAGGAACACCTGGCCCGGATTGGGACGATTTCCGACATCGCTTTGGCCCGTGGGCCAGGCATTTTGTGACGTGACCCCGGTCCGAGTAGAAACATGGGCGGACGCGCCGGAATTGTACTCAATCGAAGCAGGTTTGTACGACGCCAAGACCGACGATCGTCTGGAAGCCGCCAACGAATCCGGCGATCCGGTTATGCCACCAGTGGTAGGTCACGTGCGCGTTGCGCCTGCGCAGCCGCTGCGCGTCTCGCCGCAACGGACATCGCAGGCCGATTTTGGCTCTGCGGTGTTGATAGGCTCTGACGCGCCGGAAAGCGCACATCCCGGTGATGCCATTCCGTTGCGGCTTTACTGGCGCGCGGCGTCTGGGCTCGATCAAGACTATACGGTGTTCGTTCATTTGCTCGACAGTTCTAGCAAACTAATCACGCAGGCAGACTCGCAGCCGCGTGGCGGCGCCTATCCCACCTCGGCTTGGGCAGCAGGTGACGTGATTCCCGATGACCACACACTCAAGCTGCCTGCCGATCTAGCGCCGGGCGATTACGGGATTCGCGTTGGACTGTATCTTGCGCCGAATGGCCCGCGCCTGCCACTCAAATCATCGGCGGGCGATGCGTTCACGCTGGGCATGCTGCGAGTGACACCGTAAACTGCGAATGTCAAATCTCAGACCTCAAATACCAAATACCAAATACCAAATTACGCTTCCCCTCCCTCGGGCGTCCGACCTCCGATTTCCGATTTCGGCATGGTTGACGGTTGTGCTGTTGTTGGTTGCCTTTGCCATCCGCGTCTATCACTTGGGCGTATCCGACCTCACCTTTGACGAATCGGCCAGCGCGTTCATTTCAGCCAAGCCTTACCCGGAGATGATCCGGTATCTCCTTGGCGCGTTCCAAGAGTTGCCGCCGGGCTATTACGCGCTGTTGCGCGCTTGGGAGTTTTTTGCTGGTCGCAGCGAGTTTGCGCTACGGTACCTGTCGGTCATCTTTGGCATGTTGGGTGTGGCGCTGATCTATCGCCTGGGACGGCGTGGACTGGGAACCGGCGCCGGCGTGATCGCTGCGCTGCTGTTGACGTTGCAGCCGTTTCACACCTACTATTCGCAAGATGCGCGGATGTATTCCCTCATGTCGGCCGAGGCGATGGTGATGGTTTTCTTTTTCGACCGGCTGTGCCACGAGTACAAATTGCGTTGGTGGTTGGCGTTCGGCGCGGTGAGTGGCCTGGCCGTGCTGACGCATTACTTTATGGGTTTCATGCTCGCCGCGTTGTTCGTTTATCTGTTGCTTCACGCTCGTTCACATCGGCGGGTGCTGCTGCCGTGGTTGGGCGGATTGGCCGTGGCAGCGGCGGCAACGGCCGCCTGGTTATTTACGTCGCGAGCGTCGCACCAGGTGGTGCGAGTATTGGGAGGAATCTCGTGGCAAGTCTTTCTCGCACGGCTGGCGCCGACGCAGGGGATGCTCCGAGATATCGCCTTTGGAGTGCACTGGCGCCCGCCGCCGGAATGGGGGATGGCGATAGCCGCGCTCGTCGCGGCCGGTATGCTGGTATCCATCTTTTGCCGTCGCTGGCGGACGCTGCGACTAGGCGGTGCGTGGTTGCTTGCCGCGTGGTTGGTCGTCCCGCCACTGCTACTGACCCTTGTGCCGTGGCCATTAGAGGCGCGCTATGTCGCGGCGATTGTCCCGGCATACTGTCTACTGTTGGCGCTCATAATCACGTGGCTTTGGAACTGGAACAAATATACGCGCCCCCTCGCGCCAGCGATCCTGGGATTGTTGTTGTACATGCAGGTGACGCCCCTCATCTCGACAATGAACGTGGTCAAGAGCGACTATGGTCGCCTCATCGCCTACTTGCGCAGCCACGCCCGCCCCGGCGATGCGCTCATTCTCAACGGAGACTGGCAATGGGTGCAACTCAAGTATTACCCCGCGCCAGAGATCTTTACGCCAACCAACACATACTGGCTGCCGGGTCAGACACCGCCGGGCCTCGACCCCAAGCAAGCACAGCCGCAACTCGAAAAGGCGCTCGCAGAGTCCAGCCGAATCTGGGTCCTGCCCACCGCCGTGGAACAGGCCGACCCTAAACGTTTTGTCGCCGGATGGCTGAATGAGCATGCCTATGTCACTCCCAGCTACAAGAACTTGACGCTCTACACAGTGCGCAAGCCTTCGGCGGCTACCGCTCCGCTGGACCCACCAGTGAGTTGGGACGACGCAATAGCGTTAGAAAGTGTACGCCTGACACAAAATCAGGCTGTGCCTGGTGAGCCGCTGCTGCTCGACTTGAACTGGCAAGTGCTGCGCGTGCCGCAAGGTGGCCGGAGCGTCTGGCTAGAACTGGCCGACCGTGATGGCGGCGTGTGGCAGTCGTCCGAGCTTGTACTGGGCGAATTCTTCGCTCCGTCTGACCAATGGCAAGTGCATCAACGCATCACCTTGCGCGCCGGTCTGCTGATCCCGCCGGGCACGCCTCCAGGAGAGTTTGACATGCGTGTGAACGTCGTCGGATCAAGCCCCAACGCCGGCGGTGACTATGTGACAATCCCCGGCGTGAAGGTTTTGCCCTGCTCAGACAAGATGCCTTGCTCTCCTCCACTGGAAGGCGATGACCTCACGCCATTGCGAGCCGCCTTTGGCAATGGTCTGACGCTGGCCGGTTATCAACCGGGGGGCCTCGAGTTTTTCCAGGGAAAACACGCTCTCGTCACGTTCTACTGGCGTCCAGTGCGCGCACTCACCGACGACGTCAAGGAGCGTCTTGCGTTGGTGGATCGTTCCGGGCACGTGGTAGCACAGACCGAAGCCTCACCGGTCGCCGCGTGGTTCCCATCATCGCAGTGGACACCGGGGCAATGGCTGGCTGACCCACAGGCCATCCCGATTCCGGCCAAAGCGCCACCGGGGGATTATGCGTTTCGCGTCAGCCTGGTCACATCCGACGGTCGGACGCTGCCTGTCACCGTGGGTGGCGCGTCGAAGGATTATTTGGATGTAGCGCACATTCGCATCAGCGAGCGGCCACGCCAGTGGCGTGCCGGGGCGATCTCGCACCCGTTGAAGGTAGAGTTTGGGGACAAGGTACGCTTACTGGGATACGATATTAAAGTCAACAAACCGGCCGGTCAGTCCGAAGTGGCGCTCACACTGTATTGGCAGGCTATGCGTGAGATGGATGAGTACTATACCGTGTTCACGCACGTCATCGGTGCAGATGGCACACCGGTGGGGCAGAAGGACAGTTGGCCGCGGGGCGGCGACTATCCTACGAATCTCTGGAAGCGTGGCGAAGTGGTAAAGGATGAATACCTCATTCCACTTGCAGTAAACGCCGGGCCAGGCGCGTATCGCATAGAGCTAGGTCTGTATGTTCTTGCTACCGGTCAGCGACTTCCGGCCGTCGCCAATGGCGCACAGTTGAAGGATGATATAGTCATCGTGCCGGTGAACGTAGAGCGGTGAGCGTGGAGAGCAACGTGACCCTGATCGGCACAGCAAGACATCGTCTACCGATATGGCTGGTTGCGGGCCTGGCGTTGGGCCTGTTCCTCGCTCGCGTCATTGCGGAGGCGATACGCGCACCATGGTCGCTGCTGGCGCTGGTGGCACTCGTTGTCGCGGCGTGCGCGGCGCTCGCCTGGCTTGCGCGCTGGCTCGACGGTCGCGGCGCACCTGTTCCCGTCGTGCCCGCGCTCGTCCTTCTCGTCTATGTCCTCTGGCCGCAACGTGACTGGGCTGTGGCCTTGACCGTGATAGCCATTGCGTTTCTCTCCTGGCTCGTTGGTTTTCTATCAACCACCGCTTTTGCGGATCACTTTTCACTTTTCACGTTTCACGCTTCACACTTCATGCTCATTGACACGCTTACCTTTGTCACTGCATTCATCATCTACCTCGCCACACTTCAAAAGGACATTCTTCCCGCCGATAGCGGCGAATTCCAGGTCGTGACGACGACGCTGCGCGGCATCCTGCATCAACCGGGTTATCCGCTCTATACGCTCGTCGGCAAGTTGTTCACGCTGTTACCCCTTGGCACGCCGGCATTTCGGCTCAACTTGATGAGCGTGTTCCTGGCTGCCGGAACCTTGACATTGGCCGGGGCGACAGTGCGCAAGATGTTGAGCGAGTCGTGGGGAGCAGTATGGGGCGGCCTGGCAGCGGTGCTGGCGCTCGGCACCTCGACGACGTTTTGGGCGCAGGCTACCACAGCCAATATCCGCATGCCCACAGCATTTTTCACGGCATGGTGTCTGTATTTGCTTATCGCTTATCGCCAATCTCCGATCCCTCGGGTACGCTCAGGACAAGTCTCCAATCCTTCGGCTACGCTCAGGACAAGTCTCCAATCTCCAATGTCGAGAGATCGCTATTTGACCCTGTTCGCCCTGGCATTTTCTCTCGGTTTCGGACACTATTTCGTGCTAGGCGTCATGGGGTTGTTTTTCGTGGTGTACCTTGTCCTGGCAGATCCAGCGCTGATTCGACAGCCGCGCCGATGGTGGCGACCTATCGCCGTTTTTGTGTTGGCGCAACTGGTGTGGCTGTACCTGCCAATTCATGCGGCGATTGCGCCCACGCCGGAAACGCGTGGGCTGCTTTCACCCGGCGGGTTTTTGTGGTATGCGCTGGGTCAGGGCTTTGCTGGCGACATGTTCGCCTTTGCCGGGCCGGAACAGCTTCCTGCGCGCCTGGCACTTTTGCCCACGCTGTTCCCGTTTCAGATGAACCTCGGCCTACTGGCGGCAGCCCTTGTCAGTGCAGCCTTGCTGATGTGGCGTGACTGGCGCGCTGGCATGATGCTCATCGGTGGATTCCTGGCACACACGTTCATCGCCATCACCTATCGCGCTCCTCAAACTGTCGAGTACGAGATACCCGCCTACGTTGTGCTCGCCGTCATCCTCGGCTTTGGGGTGGGTCAAATCTCAAATCTCAAGTCTCAAATCTCGAACAGTGCTACGCTGAATGACGATTTGAAATTCGAGATTTGGAATTTGAAGTTTGTGCTGGTAGCTGCAGTGATCGTAGCCGGGTTGGCAAATGGAACCGCCCACGCGCCTAGCTACATCACGCTGGCGAACGACCGCTCCACGCGCGAGTACGTCGAGCCGATCCTGCGTAATGCGTCTGCGAATGCCATCATTCTGTCCGACTGGCACTATGCCACGCCGATGTGGTACCTGCAGCAGGTCGAGGGACTGCGTAATGACGTGGAAGTGCGCTACGTCTATCCAATCCCGGGGCAAGAGTGGTCGCAGGTCTGGCTTGACCTGATCGCTGGAAACATTGTCTCACGTACCGTCATCGTCACCCATTATTGGGGTTCGCAGTATCCCACATTGCCCTACATCTTCGAGCCGTTCGGACAGGCGTGGCAGGTGCGGAGCGAGCCATCGTTTGACGTGCCGCCTGATCTGACGCCGCTTTCCGTCGAGTTTGACGGCAAGCTTCGGTTGGCGGGGTATCACCTCAGCCTCACTCGCGCGTCGCCGGGGCAACCACTTGAGGTGACGCTGGCCTTGCAGAGCATCGGTCAGCTTGACCGCGATTACGCGCTCACCGTCCGGCTTGTAGACGCGAATGGTGCGCGGCGCACACAGCAGGATCGGGGTTATTCCACCAAAACATTCGCGCCGGGCGAGGTCCGAGTGGACCGCTTTACGCTGCCGCTAGAGTCAACATTGCCGCCGGGCCCGTATAGCGTCGTGGTCGGCGTGTACTATGCGCCGCCCGAAGGCTGCTGTCGCAATCTGAAAACGTCCGATGGCACGGAACTGGCAACGGTCGCGACACTTGATCTCGTGCTCGCCGATAAACCATTGCCCACGCTTCACCCGCTCGATGTGTCATTCGCCGGCGGGCCGACGCTCACAGGCGTAGATTACGATTGGAGCAATTCGGCATCGCTGCAGGTCTATTTGCATTGGCGTGGGCCAAGTGCGGCTGGCATCGCCACTCGCATTGGCGATGCAGCCGTGACGTTACCCGAGTTGAACAGCGGCGTGATGTTTGTCACCGCCTATAGTGTTCCGCCGACTGTACCGCTCCAATTGAATTTAACCAGCGGAGAGGGCAACCAGTTGATTGCCTCAAGCGCATGGGGCTGGCCTGTTTCCAGTGTTCCACTTTCCAATCCGCGCTCAAGCGATCGCTACGTATTATTGAGCGATCAAATGGCGTTGATCGGCGTTGAGTCGCCGCGCCGCACGGTTGCGCCAGGCCAACCCATTGACGTGATGCTGCGCTTCCTTTCGCTCAAACCCCTGGTGACAGGCAATAAGGTCAGCGTTCGCATCGAGGGCGAAGACTTGCGCATATCCAGCGATGATCACCCGGCAGCCAACGCTATTCCCACGCTCAAATGGATTGCGGGGTCCGTTGTGGAGGATCGGCGGCGATTCAAGTTACCTGATGATGCCAGGCCAGGCCGGGTGTCGGGCTACATGCGGGTCTATGACGAGTTCCGCGAAGATGTGCTCCCGCCAGATGATGTGTTCTTGGGAGAATGGAACCTAGTGCGGTGAGGCACGGCAAAAGAAAGGAAGGTGCATCGTGAACAAACATGATTTGCTGATCAATCTTGCCGTCGAGCGAGCGCGCCTGTTTCACGAATTGCTGGGGGTATCGGCCAGCGATTTGGAATCGGCGCATGTGTGTGGTGATTGGTCGCCGCGCGACATACTCGCACACATCATCGCCTGGGAACGATACGTCTACGATGTGGTGCGTTGCCTGCGCGCCCGGCAGCCTGTCCCGCCCAGCCCGGAAACATCTGACGAGGACGCCTATAATGCCAGGGCCGTTGCCGTGTGGCGTACCAAGCCACTCCAGGAGCTGCTCGATACGTTGGCGATTGCCCATCGCCAGTTGACGGTGGCGGCGGCAGGCTGCAGCCAGGCGCAACTCGATTTTGGATCGTCGTCGGCGACGGGCGGCGAAAACATCGCCAGCTACGTGATGTCCATCGCCCAACATGATGCCGAGCACGCTGCGCAGATTCGCGCCTGGCGCAGCAAGTCACGCCCGGACGAAGTTGGTCCCAAAGTCCTTCTGCAGCACGCGCTGAACACAAGCCGTGCAGCGCTGATGACATTGATGGATGTCGTGCCCGCCCAGCAGCGCGAGAGCCTGCCGGTGACGGGCGAGTGGACGTTGAAAGACGTGGCCGGACACCTCGCCGACTGGGATGAATTGGTCGTCGAAGCGACGCTGGCGATGGAAGCGAACCAGCATATCAAGTGGGAGCCGATAGACTATGGCGAGGTGTGGAATCAATCGCACGCAGTGGCACGACGTACCCAGTCATGGGCGCACATGTGGCAGAACTTGATCGACGTGCGCGGCACCGTCGTCACCGAACTAGCTGAGCGCGTGATGGAGCCTGACCTAGCACGGCTGCTCCCCTCGCCGTGGGGCGGCGAGATGTCGTTCTATGTCTGCCTGGCGATCCCATGTCGCCACGACATGGAGCACGTGGAAGCATTGTTGGCCTGGCACACATCGCAGTCTGCCGGCAACTGACGGCGACTGGACACCACCCCACGCAAGACTCCGCTCCCAAGATGTTGGGTGTAACACACGCCTAGCTCGTGGAGCGGAGTTTATCATGAATGCGCATTGCGCACACGGGGCAGCGTGTTATAATCGGTTGCCTGACCGGTTTTGGCGCATTGTGTGCCTGCAGTCAGGGAAGCTCCTGGACAAACTTGTCTCAAGGACAAATCTGTGAAGAAACAACTTCGGGTGTGGCTCGGCGTAGCGATCAGCTTGGTTGGATTATGGTTGGCGTTGCGCGGTGTTGATTTTAGGACGCTCGGCCAGGCGCTAGCAGGCGCGAATTACTGGTGGCTGATTCCGGCACTCGTCGTCCACTTGCTGTCCGTCGTCACACGCTCGGAGCGCTGGCGGGTACTGCTCGGCGCAGACCAGGTGGACTCGATCACCGCGTTCTGGGTGATGAACCTGGGCTACCTCATCAGCAACGTGCTGCCGCTGCGCCTTGGCGACCCGGCTCGGGCCGTCATCATCTCCCAACGCTGCCGCGTGGGCGTCCCCCGCGCCCTTTCGACCGTCGTCGTCGAGCGCGTCTTTGACGTACTGGCCACAGTCCTGGGATTGGTGCTGCTCATCCCGTTCATGCAGTTGCCGCCCGATGCCCAACGGTGGGTGCGTGTGTTCGGTGGGCTGGGGCTCTTGGCGATCGCAGGCATCATCATACTCCTCACACAGCGCGCACTGACGGAGCGGATTTTGGTCGCGCCGCTTTTGCGCATCCTGCGCCTCTCGCCGGACAAGTGGCTGGAGCGCTGGCACAACCTGATGAGCGGGTTCGACGCACTTGGCTCGGCGCGCGGCGTACTGGCCGTGACAGGGTGGACATTGGCAAGCTGGGTCACTACCCTAGGGGTCTTTTGGGCCGTTATGCAGGCTTTCTTCCCCGGCGCGTCCTGGGTGCCACCGACATTTGTCATGTGTGTGCAAGCATTCGGAATGGCGGTGCCCGCCACCGGAGGCAACTGGGGTGTGTTCGAAGTCATTGGCCGGGTGGGACTGGTGGCCCCGTTTGGATTCCCGGAGACGCAGGCTGTCAGTTATACGCTGGTACTCCACTTTTTCGAATATCTCGCTATCAACATCGTCGGCGTGATCGCGTTGATGCGTTATAGCTTGTCATTGGGCCAGATCAGCGCAGCGGCGCAAAAAGTTGCGGCCCCCACGGAGGACGTGTGACACGTACGCTTATCACAGGCGGAGCAGGCTTTATCGGCTGCAATCTGGCGAAACACCTCATCGGCGCAGGCCAGGCGGTGACGATTTATGATAATCTATCGCGGCGCGGCGCGCGGAGCAGCCTGGATTGGCTGAACTCGCTTTACGGTGTGAGCAGCTTCAAGCTGATCCAGGCCGACGTGCGCGATTTCGGTGCGCTGGCGCAAGCCGCGCGCGGCCAGGATGTGATCTACCACCTGGCGGGTCAAGTGGCCGTGACGACTTCGGTGCTCGACCCGCGCGACGATTTCGAGAACAACGCGCTGGGCACGTTCAACGCGCTGGAAGCGGCGCGCGCGGCGGGGAACGATCCGATCTTTATCTACGCGTCCACTAACAAAGTCTATGGTGGGATGGAAGACACAGTGGTCGAGCAGGAAGCGACACGCTACCATTACCGCGACCTGCCGCACGGCATCCCCGAGACGCAGCCGCTCGACTTTCACTCGCCCTACGGGTGTTCCAAGGGCGCGGGCGACCAATACGTGCGCGATTACGCGCGCATATATAGCCTGCGTACGGTGGTCTTTCGTCAAAGCGCCATCTATGGCACGCGTCAGTTCGGCATAGAGGACCAGGGCTGGATCGCCTGGTTCATCATCGCGGCTGTGACTGGCAAGCCGATCACCATCTATGGCGACGGCAAGCAGGTGCGCGACATTCTCTTCGTCACCGACTTGCTCGACGTTTACCAGGCCGCGATTGATCGCATTGACGTGGCAGCCGGACAGGTCTATAACGTGGGCGGCGGGCCGGAGAACACGCTGAGCGTGTGGGCCGAGTTGGGGCCGATGCTCCAGGGCTTGATGGGTCGCAAGATAGAGGTCGGTCACGCGGACTGGCGGCCCGGCGACCAACGCATCTGCATTATGGACACGCGCAAGGCGCAACGCGACCTGGGATGGCGACCTAAGGTCAGCGTGTCTGAAGGCGTGCGAACGTTGTACGAATGGGTGGTTGCCAACCAAGAGCTTTTCAAATGAAAGTCCTTATCGCTCTCACCTACTATCGCCCGTGGACTAGCGGACTGACGATCTATGTCGAACGGCTGGCGCGCGGGCTAGCCGCACGTGGGCACCACGTGACAGTGCTCACCTCACAGTACGACCGATCACTCCCGCGCGTCGAACGGCTGGACCGTGTGACCGTGGTGCGTGCACCGGTGCTCTTGCGCGTGAGCAAGGGCGTCATCATGCCCACCTTTGGGTGGCTTGCCACCCGTTTTACGCACTGGGCCGACGTGCTCAGCCTTCACCTGCCCCAGCTCGACGCGGCTGGCATCGCGCTGCGCGGGCGGTTGGTACACAAGCCTACCGTGCTCACATTCCATTGTGACTTGCAGTTGCCCCCTGGCCTATTCAACCGGGTGGTCAACAAGGTAGTGGACGCAGCGAACCTGAGCGCCGGAACGCTGGCCGACGTCATTGTCTCGTACACGCAAGACTATGCCAGCCACTCGGCTTACCTGTCGCACTTCCAGAACAAGATACGCATCATCCCGCCGCCGGTCGAGATGCCGACGCCGACGCCGGAAAGCCTCGCCGCATTTCGGCACAAATGGTCGCTCGACGGGCATCACGTCATCGGCTTTGCTGCGCGTCTGGCGACCGAGAAAGGCGTCGAGGTGTTGCTTCAGGCGCTGCCCCGCGTCCTCGACCGATTCCCTAGTGCGCGCGTGTTGTTCGCCGGGCCGACGAACATTATCGGCGAAGAAAATTATGTGCGCAAGCTCGCGCCGATGTTTGAGCAGTTCCGTGACCACTGGACGTTTCTGGGCACGTTGAACCCGGACGATATGGCTACGTTCTTTTCGACGTGCGACGTCACCGTGCTGCCCAGCCTCAACTCCACCGAGTCGTTCGGGTTGGTGCAGGTGGAGGCGATGCTGTGCGGCACGCCTTCCGTTGCCAGCGACCTGCCCGGCGTGCGCGTGCCGCCGCAGAGTACCGGCATGGGCGAGGTAGTGCCGGTCGGCGATAGCGCCACATTGGCCGAGGCCATCCTTCGCGTCCTGGACCACCGTGAGCGTTACGTGCGCCCGCGCGCCGAAATCCAGGCGATGTACAGCACGCCGCGCACGGCGGAATTGTATGAAGCGTTGTTTGAAGAGCTGATTGCAGAGCGAGCAGGAAGCAAGAGGCAAGAACCAAATAGCCAGCAGAGCATTGCCCAACCTGTGGGCACAATGGGACAATCAGGCTCCTAACGTTCGTCATCTCACCTATCCGAGAATACACAGCCGGTGCATTCCAACGCGGTAGCGGTCGGTGGGGGGGATCCGGGTTCCACACCCAAACGGTGTGAGATTGGTGCTTAGACAAGTAAGCGGCAAGAGTCA
>Ga0316628_100000985_pt1 | contig 19258 bp, 20 predicted proteins | sample OWC_Aug_M2_C1_D5_FD_207648 | JGI IMG/M metagenome (GOLD analysis project Ga0316628, IMG submission 207648) | Wetland soil microbial communities from Old Woman Creek delta, Ohio, United States - OWC_Aug_M2_C1_D5_C | ecosystem: Environmental > Terrestrial > Soil > Wetlands | place: USA: Ohio... | reverse complement strand
GCGTGCTCGCGCCGCGGCCCGGCGAGCATGTTCTCGACATCGGTTGCGGCTGCGGGCAAACCTCGCTGGAGCTCGCCGCCGCGGTGAGCCCCGCGGGATCGGTCGTCGGCGTCGATATCTCGAGGCCAATGCTCGACGTCGCGCGCGCCCGCTTGCGCGCGTCGCCGGGAATGCCGGTCGAATTCAGACAGGCCGATGCCCAGGCCGAGGTGCTCGGTGGTCGCGCCTTCGACGCCGCATTCTCGCGGTTCGGCGTCATGTTCTTCAGCGATCCCGTCGCCGCGTTCGCGAACATCCGCAAGGCCTTGAAACCGGGCGGCCGTCTCGCGTTCGTTTGCTGGCGGGCGCTTGCGCAGAACCGCTGGATGCTCGCGCCGCTCGAAGCGGCCCGGCCGTTCCTGCCGCCGCAGGAGCCCGCCGACCCCGAGGCTCCCGGCCCATTCGCGTTCGCCGACGACCGGCGGCTGCGCTCCATCTTGGGCGATGCCGGATTCAGCGCGGTGAAAACCACGCCGTTCGATACCCGCATCGGCGGCGGCGACCTCGAAGACTCGCTGCAGCTTGCGTGCCGAATCGGTCCGCTCGGCTCGGTGCTGCGCGACCATCCGCATCGTCTCGACGCGGTCAGCGCGGCGGTGCGCGCGTCGCTTGCGCCCTACCTCACGCCGGCCGGCGTGCTGATGCCCGCCGCGGTCTGGATTGTGAGCGCCAATGCCGCGGGATGACGTGAGCTTCATGCGCCGCGCGATCGAACTCGCGCGGCGCGCCGAGCGCGACGGCGAGGTGCCGGTGGGCGCGGTCCTGGTCGCCGCGGGCGGGCAGGTGATCGGCGAAGGCTGGAATCAGCCGATATCGAGCTGTGACCCCACGGCGCACGCGGAAATCGTCGCGCTGCGCGCCGGGGCGATTCGGGAGCGCAATTACCGGCTGCAGAACGCGACGATGTACGTGACCTTGGAGCCCTGCGCGATGTGTACGGGCGCTCTGCTCCATGCGCGCGTCGCACGCGTCGTGTTCGGCGCTTGGGACCCGAAGGCGGGCGCTTGCGGCAGCCTGTTCGATCTGCCGCGCGAACCGCGGCTCACGCACCGACTGGACGTCTTCGGCGGCGTCTGCAGCGACGAGTGCGCCGAGCTGCTGCAGGTATTCTTTTCCGCGCGGCGCTGACGCTCAGTTGAGCGCGGCGTGTCCGCCCCAGACCCACTCCAGCAAATCGCGGTAGCCGCGCACGTTGTCGACATAGCGCACCGGCTCCCAGCCGCGCGCGTAGCCGTTTTGCGTTTGCGAATACCACTGCTCCTGGGACAACAGCGGCAGGAATTCCCGCACGTCCTGCCAGGAATCGGGGTTGCGCCCGGCCTTTTGCGCGAGCACGCGCGCATCTTCCAAATGGCCGAAGCCGATGTTGTACGCGGCGAGCGCGAACCAGGTGCGATCGGGCTGCGGCACGTGCGCGGGTATCTTCTCGAATACCTGTTTGAAATACCGCGCGCCGCCGAAGATGCTCTCGCGGGCGTCGTTCGGGTCCTTGACGTTGGCCTCGGTCGCGGTCTGCGGCGTCAGCTGCATCAGGCCCTTCGCGCCCGCCGGCGACGCGGCGCGCGGATCCCATTTGGATTCCTGGTAGCCGATCGCCGCGAGCAATCGCCAATCTTCATTGCTTGCGGTCGCCGCTTGCTCGAACCACTTGCGATACAGCGGCAAACGCTTCTGCATCTGCCGCATGAAGTCGCGCGGCCCGACGAAATGCATGTTCTCCGCGCGGCCGTAATAGCGCTGCACGATCGCCGCCAATTCTCCGCTCGCTTGAATCGTCGAGAAATAGCCACCGATCGCATTGAGGAAGTCCGGGTGGTTCGCGCTCACGGCCCATGCGAGCGAGCGCGCTCCCGGCAGGTCGAACGCGATCCGAAGCTCCGGGTGAACCGCATGCGCGAGCGCGAATTCGGCCGAATCCGCGATCGTGTAGTCGATTTCACCGTCCGCCACCGCATCGAGCAGCGCCTGGGTGTCCACGCTCGAGTTCTCCACCCAGACCAGGCCCGGAATCGACTGCCTCGCGGCGTCCAGGACCTTCGCGTGCGAACTTCCGGCGGCGACCTGCAGATCCCCGTCGCCGATCTCCGTGAGGGAATTCGGCCGCGTTTCTCCGCGCAGATAAATCAGATGCTCGCGAACGCGCTGATAAGCCGGCGAGAAAGCGATCCCGGGGATCGGCGTCGACGGAATCTTCAGGCCGGCCGCCGCGAGGTGCGCGCGACCCGTCGCGACGGCGCGATAAATGTCGGCGTAGCTCTTCATCGGCGTGATTTTCAAGCGGACGCCGAGTTCATCGGCGAAGCGCCGCGCCAGTTCGTACTCCGGTCCCTCCGGCATATCGTCGATGCCGCGATAGAACGCGAGCGGGCCGTTGCGCGTTGCCACGCGCAGTTCCCCGAGCGCCTGGATCTGCCCGACCAAGCCGGGCATCGGCGCATAGGTGGCGAGCAGCGTCACGGCGGATGCCGCGACGGCCACCTTGGTCCAGGTAAACGAGTTTTTCGGCGCATTTGATATTGACACGGTATTTGAAAGTTTGAGTCCCGTGAGGCTGGGCTAGTTCCCGAACTACGCACGCCCGTTGCCGATGCGCTAGAATAGCGGCATATCGACCTGAGCGAACTCTTGACAAACGGGTTTCTCGTCCGGTTGCTCAATCGATCACAATTGAAAATAGCTTAAGTTAACCGGAGAGGTACCGAAGCGGTCATAACGGCGCCGACTCGAAATCGGATGGTCGGGTAATTCCGGCACGTGGGTTCGAATCCCACCCTCTCCGCCATCCAATGAACAACGGGCCCTCGCGGGCCCGTTTTTTTTGCGCCGAACGGAACGTCGTCGTCGGCCGCTCCGTCGCTGCTGCGCACAAAATCCCTCAAGTTCGCCGTGCGGTCGTCGATAAGGAACCTCAGGCAACGAGATTCAACGATTTCCGGGAGACGACCGCATGACCGCAAGCATATCCGCGAACGCCGCGCCGGCCGGCGATGGGGCGCCTCATCAAGTGCTGACCTTTTCGCTCGGCGACGAAAACTTCGGCGTCGACATCCTCCGTGTCAAGGAGATCCGCGGCTGGACGCCGGTCACCAAGATTCCGCAAGTTCCGCCGCATGTGCTCGGCGTCCTTAATTTGCGCGGATCGATCGTGCCGATCGTCGACCTGCGCATCCGCTTCGGCCTTGCACAGGCGGAATTCACGCCGCTGACCGTGATCATCGTCTTGTCCGTCAAATCCGGGAACGGGCAGCGTGAGTTCGGCCTGGTCGTCGACAGCGTGTCCGATGTCGTCGACATCGCGGCGGAGAATCTGAAGCAAACGCCGAGCCTCGGCAGCACGGCGACCGTCGAGTTCATCCAGGGGCTGGCGATCGTCGCCGAGCGGATGCTGATCTTGCTGGATGTCGACGAGCTGATCCGCCGCGACATGGAGCAGATGACCTTGTCCGAGCTGGCGGGAGCCGCTTGACGCGACGGCTCGAGTGCGCGGTGCGGACAACCCGATAGATACATCCCCGAGGTATTTGAAATGGCAACGAGGAAGAGGAAGCCGGGCAGCCGCCGCATCGCCGCCGCAGAGGCATCGAATACGGAGGCGCGCGCGATCGTGGCCGCAATGTTCGGCTCGCGCCCGGTCGTCGAGATCGCGCTCGATGGCACGGTGATCTCGGCGAACGAGCCGTTTCTGCAGATCTTCGGCTATGCGCTCCATGAGATTTGCGGCAAGTCGAACGTCATGTTCGTCGATCCGCAAGACCGCGACGGCGCGGAGTTCCGCGGCCTATGGGAGAAACTGCGCCTCGGCGAATACCAGGTCGGCGAGTTCCGGCGCCTCGCCAAGGGCGGGCGCGAAGTGTGGATTCAGGCGAACTACTACCCGGTGTTGGACTCGCGCGGCAAGCCGTCGAAGATCGTCAAGTTCGCCACCGACGTCACCGAGCGCAAAAGACGCATCGCCGACTACGAAGGCCAGATGAAGGCGGTCAGCAAGGCTCAGGGGGTCATCGAATTCAACCTCGACGGCACGGTCATCACCGCGAACGACAACTTCCTGAAGACTCTCGACTACTCGCTCGAGGAGATCCGCGGCAAGCACCATGGCATGTTCGTCGAGTCCGCGGTGCGCGACAGCGCCGAGTACCGCGCGTTCTGGGACAAGCTGCGCCGCGGTGACTACCAGGCGGGTGAATTCAAACGGGTCGGCAGGGGCGGCAGGGAGATCTGGATCCAGGCGAGCTACAACCCGATCCTGGACATGAACGGCCGGCCGTTCAAGGTCGTCGAGTACGCGACCGACATCACCGAACAGAAGCGCCATGCCGAGCTCAATGCCGCCTTCAAAGGCGCGCTCGACAACCTCCGTTCGAACGTGATGGTCGCCGACACGGATTTCAACATCATCTATCTCAACAACACCATGCGCGACATGTTCGGCGAGGTGCAGGCGGACTTCCGCAAGGATCTGCCGAACTTCGACGTGAACCGGCTGATCGGCGCGAGCATCGATGCATTCCACAAGAACCCGGCGCACCAGCGCTCGATGCTCGCGGGCTTGTCCAAGGCCCACGTCGCGGAGATGGCGATCGGCGGGCGCACGATGCGCGTCGTCGCCAAGCCGATGCTCGACGGATCGGGCCGGCGGATCGGCACCGTCGTCGAGTGGGTCGACCGCACCGTCGAGATCGCGGTCGAAAGCGAACTGCGTGATCTGGTCCAGAACGCAAACGACGGCGATCTTACGCACCGCATGGACCTCGACGGCAAGACGGGCGTGTTCGCCGAGATCGGCGGGGGTATCAACCAGCTGATCGACCGCCTGTCCGACGTCGTCAGCCGGGTCCAGGTGGCGGCGACCGAGGTCACGCGCGGCGCCGAGGAACTGTCGCAGGGCAATTCCAACCTGAGCCAGCGGACCGAGGAGCAGGCATCGAGCCTCGAGGAGACGGCCTCGTCGATGGAGGAGATGACTTCGACCGTCAAGCAGAACGCCGACAACGCCGACAAGGCGAGTGAGCTCGCAATGGCCGCGCGCGACCAGGCCGACAAGGGCGGTACGGTCGTCGCGCAGGCGGTCCGCGCGATGGCCGAGATCAATGATTCGTCGAAGAAAATCGCCGACATCATCGGCGTGATCGACGAAATCGCGTTCCAGACGAATCTCCTGGCGCTGAACGCGGCGGTCGAGGCGGCCCGCGCCGGCGAGCAGGGCCGCGGCTTCGCGGTCGTCGCCAGCGAGGTCCGCAACCTCGCCGGCCGCAGCGCGACGGCCGCGAAGGAGATCAAGCGCCTGATCCGGGACAGCGTCAAGCAAGTCGAGGAAGGCTCCTCGCTGGTCACTCAATCCGGGCAGACGCTCGATCGCATCGTCATGGCCGTGAAGAAGGTCAGCGACATCGTCGGCGAGATCGCCGGCGCCAGTCAGGAACAGTCAGCCGGCATCGAACAGGTCAACAAGGCCGTCATGCAGCTCGACGAGATGACGCAGCAGAATGCGGCGCTCGTCGAACAGGCGTCCGCGGCCAGCCAGTCGATGGCCGGCCAGGCGAGCACGCTGCGGGAGATGCTGTCGCATTACCAGGTGTCGCACGAGGCTGCCGCGGCCGCGGCCGCGGCGATGACCGCGGGCGGCCGGCAGGTCGGGCATGCGCAGCCGGCACGGGTCGAACGGCGCGGCGCCGCGCGGCCTTGGGTCGGCAAGGACAAGGGCGGGGAGTCGGCGCGCAAGACGCGGGCCGTGCGCGACGCGGTCGCGAACGGTACCGACAGCGAGTGGCAGGCGTTCTGACGAGACGACCCTCGGCGGAAACTCGCACATGACGACGAGCATGTCAGAGCGCGCCGCGCGGGTGCCGAAACCCACGCCCGCGCCCGGCTTCGACCAGGTCCATCGTTACTGGGATCACCACATCGGGCACTGGACCGCGAAGATCATGCCTGGCGAGTTCTACGTGACGCGCCACGACGAGGCGGTGACCACGGTCCTGGGGTCGTGCATCTCTGCCTGCATCCGCGACCGCGACAACGGCATCGGCGGCATGAACCACTTCATGCTGCCGGAGGACCGTTCGGTCGGCGCCGATGCCTGGAACATGGCCGACGGCGGCCCGTCGACGCGCTATGGCTCGTACGCGATGGAGAGCCTGATCAACGAGGCGCTGAAGCTCGGCGCGCGTCGCGAACGCCTCGAATTGAAATTGTTCGGCGGCGGCCGGATTTTGCCGTCGATGTCCGATGTCGGCGCGCACAATATCGCGTTCGCGCGCGGCTTCGCGAAGATCGAGGGCCTCGCCGTCACGGCCGAGGACCTCGGCGACGCGGTGCCGCGTCACGTGATCTATTTTCCCGCGAGCGGACGCGTGCTGCTGAAGCGGCTGCCGGCGCTCGAGACCCGGGCCGTCGCCGAAGGTGAGTTCCGCTATCGCGACACGCTCGCCGCTCGGCCCGCCGAGGCGGACGTCGAGCTGTTCGATTAGGCGGGGGACATGCTGCAACCGGCAAAAAAACGCATTCGCGTCCTCATCGTCGACGATTCGGCCCTGGTTCGCCGGCTCCTCGCCGACATGCTGTCGACCGACCGCGAAATCGAGGTGTTGGGCGCGGCGGGCGATGCCTACATCGCGCGCGAGAAAATCAAGGCCTTGAATCCCGACGTCCTGACCCTGGACGTGGAAATGCCGAAGATGGACGGCGTGACCTTTTTGCGCAATCTGATGCGCCTGCGGCCGATGCCCGTCATCATGGTGTCGACGCTGACCGAACATGGCGCCGATATCACGCTCGACGCGCTCGCCGCGGGGGCGGTCGACTATCTGGCCAAGCCGAAGATCGACGTCGCCTCCTCGCTCGCGGATTATCGCGACGAGCTCGTGATGAAAATCAAGGCGGCCGCGACCGCGCAGGTTCGCAAACTCGACATATCCGCGGGCGTACGGCTCGAGCCGACCGCCCGCGTCGGCGTCGACGCGCTATTGCCGAAGGCCGCGCCGCGCCACTTCCGCACGACCGACCGCATCATCGCGATCGGCGCTTCCACGGGCGGCACCGAGGCGATCAAGGACGTATTGATGGGCTTTGCGCCCGACACGCCCGGCGTAATGATCGCCCAGCACATCCCGAAGGCGTTCAGCGGACCATTCGCGCGGCGCATGGACAGTTCCTGCCGGATGGCGGTATGCGAGGCGGAGGACGGTCAACAGGTGTTGCCGGGTCACGTCTACATCGCGCCGGGCGACCGGCACTTGATGCTCGTCCGTGACGGCGCGCGCTACGTTTGCCGGCTCGACGACGGTACGCCCGTGAATCGGCACAAACCCTCGGTCGACGTCCTGTTCCGGTCGGTCGCGCAAGAGGCGGGTCGAAACGCGATCGGCGTGATTCTGACCGGCATGGGCAAGGATGGCGCCGTCGGGCTCAAGGACATGCGCGAGGCCGGCGCAACGACGATCGCACAGGACGAGGCGACGAGCGTCGTCTGGGGAATGCCGGGCGAGGCGGTCGCGATCGGCGGCGCCGAGCAGGTACTGCCGCTCGAGGCGATCAGCGGCCGCGTCTCCCGCCTCGCCGCAGCGGATTGATCGCGGAAACGGCGGCATCGGCCGAAGTCCCGCTAAACCTTCCAATCGGAACGCCGATACCTGGTATCGAGGCGCGGCAGAACGCGTCGAAGACCGTTGCATACAGAGGAACAGCATATGGGAGCATCGATACTAGCGGTCGACGATTCGGCGTCCATGCGCCAGATGGTCGGCTTCGCGCTGCGGCGCGCCGGCTACGAGGTCGTCGAAGCGGCGGACGGCGTCGAGGCGCTGGCGTATGCGCGCGACCATTCGGTCGACCTGGTGCTGACCGACGTCAATATGCCGCGTATGGACGGCATCACGCTCGTCCGAGAGCTGCGGCAGCTGAGCCCGTACAAGTTCGTGCCGATGCTCGTCCTGACGACCGAGGCGGGTCCGGAGAAAAAGATGGAGGGCAAACAAGCGGGCGCGACCGGCTGGCTCGTCAAGCCGTTCAATCCCGAGAAGTTGCTCGCCACGATAGCGAAGGTGCTTTAGAGGCATGAGCATGGATCTGGAAATGGAAGAGATCCTGAAGATCTTCTTCGAAGAGAGCTCCGAGTGCCTCAATGCGATGGAGTCGGGCCTCTTGTCGCTCGACGCGCAAGCCGACCGCGAGACCATCAACACGATATTTCGCGCCGCGCATTCGATCAAGGGCGGTGCGGGCACGTTCGGGTTCATGGAGATCTCGCAATTCACGCACGGCGTGGAAACGCTGCTCGATCAAATGCGAAACGGCGCTCGTCCGGTCACCGCCGACGCCGTGCAAATCCTTCTGCAGGGTGTCGACGTGATCCGCGAGATGCTGCAGTCGGCGCTCGCGAAGCAGCCGATCGCCACGGCCGCGGGCGAGCAACTGACCCGCGAACTGGAACGCATCCTCGGTGATCATGGCCACGCGCCGGCCGCGGCGCCCGCTCCGGCGGCGGCGGCGGCGTCGCGGAACGCGGTGCACGAGGGCTGGCTCATCGAATTTCAGCCGGATCCGAGCCTGTTCAAGACCTGCAACGATCCGCTGCGCATGTTCTCCCAATTGGCGCGGCTCGGCGATCTCAAGGTCACGCCGCGCCTCGAGGCGCTGCCGCCGCTCGCGCAGCTCGACCCGACGACCTGCCGAATGGGTTGGACGCTCGCCCTCGAGGGCGCGATCGACAAGATCCAGGTCGAGGAAATCTTCGACTGGGTGGACGCGAATTCCGCAGTCGACATCGCGCCGCTGAAACAGGACACCGGCGCGGCCGCGGCCGCGCCCGAACCCAAGATCGCACCGCCGGCGTCGATCGCGCCGCCGCCGACGACCCCACCCGCGGCCCCACCCGCGGCGCCGCCCGCGGCCGCCGCGTCCGCAGCGGCGGCGAAACCCGCCGGCGACGCCGCCTCGATTCGAGTCGGCATCGAGAAGGTCGACGCGCTGATCAATCTGGTCGGCGAACTGGTCATCACCCAGTCCATGCTCAGCCGATTCGTCGATCACTGCGATCCGCAGGACCTCGAGGCGCTGCGGCGCGGCCTGATCCATCTGTCCCGCAACACCCGCGAACTGCAGGAAAGCGTGTTGAAGATCCGCATGCTGCCGATCAGCTTCTCGTTCAACCGATTTCCGCGGCTGGTGCACGAGTTGTCGCGCAAACTCGGCAAGAAGGTCGAACTGCAGATGAACGGCGAGCAGACCGAATTGGACAAGACGGTGCTCGAGAAGATCGCCGATCCGCTCGTGCATCTGGCGCGCAACTCCCTCGATCATGGTTTGGAGACCCCGGCGCAGCGCCTGGCCGCCGGCAAGAGCGAAACCGGAGTTCTCGAGCTCAACGCCTATCACGAAGGCGGCAGCATCATCATCGAGGTGAAGGACGACGGCGCCGGGATCAACAAGCAGCGCGTCCTCGCGAAGGCACGCGAGCGCGGCCTCATCGACGCCGAGACCGCGATGACCGACGAGCAGATCTTCAACTTGATGTTCCTGCCGGGCTTCTCGACCGCCGATGTGATCAGCGACGTTTCCGGGCGCGGCGTCGGCATGGACGTCGTCAAGCGCAACATCAACGAAATCGGCGGGCATGTGCAGGTTTCGAGCACCGAGGGGCGCGGCACGACGATTCGCATTCGCCTGCCGCTCACGCTCGCGATCCTCGACGGACAGATGCTGCGCGTCGGCAGGGAAATCTACGTCATATCGCTCGTCTCGATCATCGAGACCGTGCAGCCGACGCGCGAACAGATCAATTCGATCGGCGGCAAGGTCGAATTGCTGAGGCATCGCGGCGATTATCTGCCGATCATCCGGCTGGACGACCTGTTCGGCATCGCACCCGACAGCCGCGACATGACCGAGGGCCTGCTCGTGGTCGTCGAGGCGGACGGGCGTCGTGCGGCGATTCTGGTCGATGAACTGCTCGCGCAGCAGCAGGTCGTGATCAAGAGCCTGGACACGAACTTCAAGCAGGTGCCGGGACTCGCGGGCGCGACGATCCACGGCGACGGCACCGTCGCCTTGATCATCGACGTGCCCGGCGTGATCCACACGTTCCTCGGCACGGAAGGGCGACCGTCGGAACTCGCGGCATGAACGAAGAGGTGTCCTTACGATGAATGCAATGGGCGATCGGACCAGCGCGCAGCCGCAAGACGCCGGCGCGGAGCTCGCGAAGATATTGAGCTTTCGCCTCGGCGCCGAGGAATACGGCGTCGACGTACTGAAGGTCCAGGAAATCAAGGGATGGGATACGGTGACGCGCGTGCCGTACGCGCCCCGCTGGGTGCTCGGCGTGATCAATCTGCGCGGCTCGATCGTACCGATCATCGACTTGCGCGTGCGGTTCTCATTCGCGCAGGCGCCGTTCGATTCGACGACCGTGATCATCGTCGTGCGCGTGCCGGGAGCGCGCGGCGAACGCACCGTCGGCGTCGTCGTCGACGCGGTGACCGAGGTATACGACATCGCGACGACGGACATCCGACCCGTCCCGGATCTCGGCGGCGGCGCGCAGGCGGCCTTCCTCCAGGGAATCGCCGACCGCGACGATAAATTGGTCATGCTCCTGGATATCGACCGCCTCGTGAACTCGAGCATCGCAGGGGAGGCCGGCGGCGATCGCCGCGCGGCGGCATAACCCATGGATACGTCGGCGGTGAACGAGGCGGTGATGCTCGAGGGGAGTCTGCAAATCCAGGACGTCGATGCCGCGCGCGAGCGCTTCACGCGGCTGCTCGACGACAATGTGCCGCGCGCGATCGATCTCGCCGGCCTCAAGGCGGTGGATACGGCCGGAATCCAATTGCTGCTCGCGGTGAAGATCGAAGCGGCTCGCCGCGGCGCGCCGATCGAATATCGGGGGCGCTCGCCGCTGCTCGATCAGGCACTCGAGCTGTTGGGCCTGCGTGAGGCGATATTCGGCGGCGCGGCGGCATGACGGCCGGGCGCGCCATCGCCGTTGCGTCGGAATCCACGCCGGGAGGTATGGAGTTCCGCGCCGTCATCGAGGAATTCGGGCGGGTTCTCGACATCTTCGGCGCCCAGCTCGACGCGTCGGTGAAGGAGGCGGATCGGGAGTGCGTGGCCGTGGGCGCGGCGTTCGATACGCTCGCGGCGGCGACGCGCAGGCTCGGCCAGATCGATTGCCCGCAGCCGGCGCTCGCGGCCGTGCGCAACAACGCGGCGGTCATCGGCGAGTCCCTCGACGCGGCGGTGATCGCGCTGCAATACCAGGACCGGCTGGCGCAACGCGTCGGCCATATCCGCGTCGGCCTGAACCAATTGCAGCGCATGTTGCGGGACGGCGTGCCGCGCTCCTGCGAACAGTCGATCGAATTGCTGCGCGACGTCGAGCGCGCTCACCAGGCCGAGCAAGAGCGGCTGGTCGCCGCCGAAATCGCCGCCAACGGCAGTGCGGAGCTGTTTTGAGCGCCGCAACCCAAGCCGCCGCGGCCGACGCCTCGCGCGAGCGCGAGTTCGACTTCAGCGACGCGGATTTCAACGCGCTGCGCGATCTCGTGAAGCGTCTCGCAGGAATCACGCTCGCGGACTCGAAGCGCGAAATGGTCTACGGCCGCGTCTCGCGCCGGCTGCGGACGCTCGCCTTGCGAAGCTTCGGCGAGTATCGGCGGAAATTGGAGGCCGACGACGCGGAACTCGTCGAGTTCTGCAACGCGATGACGACCAACCTCACGGCCTTCTATCGCGAGAACCATCATTTCGAATATATGCGCAACCAATTTCTGCTGCCGCGGCTCAACGATGCCCGCGGTTCGCGCCGGATTCGCATCTGGTCGGCGGCTTGCTCGTCCGGAGAAGAAGCTTATTCCATCGCGATGACCGTCTGCGAGGCGATCCCCGATTGCAAGCGGTGGGACATCAAGATCCTCGCAACGGACATCGATTCGGAGATTCTCGCGCGCGCGCGGCGCGGGATATATACCGAGGACAGGGTCAAGGGCATCGATCCGCGGCGGATCAAGCGGTTCTTCCGCGAGCACGACGACGGCCGCCAGCGAACCTACGAGGTCAACGCACAAATCGCGGACATGATCACCTTCAAGCCGCTCAACTTGATGCACGAACTGCCGATGAAGGGGCCGTTGGACGCGATCATGTGCCGGAACGTGATCATTTATTTCGACAAGGAGGCGCAACGGGGGCTGTTTCAGCGGATCGCACGCGCGCAGCGCCCGAACGATCTGTTGTTTCTCGGCCACTCCGAGAGCCTCTTCAAAGTGTCCGACGACTACGAGTTGATCGGCAGAACGATTTACCGACGGATCTAAGGGGATTATGGGAGTGCGCCGATGAAAGTGATGATTGTCGACGATTCCACCGCGATGCGGATGATCGTACGCAAGACCCTGCGCCTCGCGGGTTTCGATGGGCACGAATTCACGGAGGCGGAGGACGGCGCAAAGGCCCTGGCGGCGATCAAGAGCGCGCCGCCGGACATCGTGCTGTCGGACTGGAACATGCCGAACATGACGGGAATCGAGCTTCTCGAGCAAATCGGCAAGGAGGGGATCAAGGTGAAGTTCGGCTTCGTAACGACCGAAGCGACGCCCGACATGCGCCAGCGCGCCGCGGCCGCCGGGGCGAGTTTCCTCGTATCCAAGCCGTTCACTCCGGAGTCGTTCAAGGAAATTCTGGGTCCGCACATCAAATGAGCACACCCGCTGAGTCAATGGCCATCCCATTGCCGGATGCCGTGCAAGTGCGCGATCTGCTCGGGCTGCTGTTCGACGGCCTCACGGTCAAGCCCGCGGCGAAGCTCGATCTTTCGCCGAAATCCGGCGGCTATTACGCGCTGTACGTGACCGACGCGGGCGCGCCGGCCGCGATCTGCGGATGCGATCTGGCGTTCGCCGCGAACGGCGGCGCGGCGCTGTCCATGCTCCCGCCGAACGTGGCGAAGGACGCGGCGAAGGCCAAGGCGCTGACCGACGTGATGGAGGCGAATCTGCGCGAGGTCATGAACATCTGCACGCGCCTCATGCTGCAGGACGGCTCGCCGCACCTGCGGCTCGATCAGGTGTATGCGGCGGGCGCGGCGCCCGCTGCGGCGGCGGCGATCGCCGGCGCCGCGAAGCGCCGCGCCGATTTCGAGATCGGGCTCGGCAAGTACGGTTCCGGCATGCTGTCGGTGCTCGCCGGCTAGGGATATCAGGCCCGGCCGGCGAGCGTCTCGATCGGCACGGGCCGCGCGATGCTTTGCGACTGGACGAAATCGACGCCGAGGGCGTTCAGCCACTCCTGGTCCGTCGCGGACTCCACGCCCTTGGCGACGGTATGCATGCCGAGCACGCGCGCCATCTGCACCAAGGCCGTGACCGACGCCTGCGACACCTTGTCGGTGCGCATCCGTGCCGTGATCGCCTGCGTCAATTTGATCAATTGCACGCCGGGCAGTCGCAGTAGGTCGAAGCATTCCGTGCGCAGGCCGAAATCGTCGAGCACCACCGGACAGCCGAGACCGTGCAGGGCCGCGGCGATCTGGGCGACGTTGGCGCGCGCCTTGACCGCGGTCGGCACGCTGATTTCGAACGCGATCGTGCCTTTCGGCAGGGCCGCCTTCGACAGACACAGTTCGACGAACTTGATGAAGTGCTGGTCGTGCAGCGCGGTTTTCGTCAAATTGACCGAGAACAGGGCGCCCGGGTCTCTCCAAGCGGAGGGATTGCGAACCAGCCACGAAACCAATTCGGTCACGACGCGGCGGTCGATCATCGAGCCCAAGCCGTGCTCGACGGCGGCCTGCAACATGGCTTGCGGCGCGCAATTCGGCGCGGCCTCGGTTCTGAACCGCAGCAGGACTTCGTAGCGCTTGAACTCCGTTCCCTTCGCGAGCGGCACGAGGCGCTGGACGTGCAAGGCGATCGGCGTCCGGCGCAGTGCCGCGTGCAGCCGATCCAGCTCCGGCGACGGCGGTTCGGGCTTTGCGCGCGCGCCGGCCGCGGCCGGCGCGGCCGGGGCGACCGGTGCGCCCGGGTCGATGGCCGCTCGGGCCGGCACCGCGACGAGCGACAGCGCGTCCCGCAGTTTCCGCGGCGCCTCGAGGCCCACGCCGCCGAACAGCGCTTTGAGGATCCGCGTATCGAGGATCAGCAGGGCCGCGCCGCGGGTCGCGCGCCGGTCATCGGCGATGCGGACGACCGCCGCCGAGCGCGCGTCGCCGAGGTCGAATGTCATCACGCCCGGCGCCGCCGGATCGGCGAACGCTTCGAGCGCCCTGCGCACCGCATCGTGCTCGTCCGGGCCCATGGAACTCTCGCTGAGCCACAAGAGGTCGCCGCGCGCGTCGTGCAGCGACACCGCGTGCGCACGCGCGGGTTCGATCGCCGCGCGAATCCGCAGGCACACCGACTCGAAATCGACGGCGGGCGTTTCGGCCGGTCCTGCGTGCTTGCCGGGTTCCATGGGTCCGATCGTTGGGGTGACGGCGCATTCATACCGCAGGCGCATGAACGCTGCTGTGATCCTTCTCGCCAAACGGACGAGATCTGCACGGACGGCCCGCATGACATATCATCGGCGGATGCGCGCGACGGCACCAACCCGGCAATACCGCTATTACGACTTCGTGATGGCCGCGTACGTCTGCGTGTTGCTCTGCTCGAACTTGATCGGACCCGCGAAGGAGACGTCGATCCATGTGCCGCTGCTCGGCACCGTGACCTTTCTCGCCGGCGTCCTGTTCTTCCCCATTTCCTACATTTTCGGCGACATTTTGACCGAGGTGTACGGGTACGGCCGCGACCGGCGAGTGGTCTGGGCCGGGTTCGGCGCCCTGGGGTTCGCATCGTTCATGGCGGCGGTCGTCGTCCACCTGCCGGCATCGGAGCAGGGCCGCGCGAACCAGGCGGCGATCGAGACGGTCTTCGGCAATACGCCGCGCATCGTCGCCGCCTCGATCATCGCGTTCCTCTGCGGCACGTTCGTGAACAGCTACGTGCTCGCGAAAATGAAGATTTGGAGCAACGGCCGCTGGCTATGGACGCGGCTCGTCGGATCGACCCTATGCGGCGAGTTCATCGATTCGCTGTTGTTCTATTCGATCGCATTCTACGGACGCATGTCCTGGGCGCACCTGCAGGCGCTCATGTTCACGCAGTACTTGTTGAAGAGCGGCTGGGAGTTCGTGGTCACGCCTCTGACCTACCGCGTCGTCGCGTTCCTGAAGCGCGCCGAAAACGAGGATTACTACGACACCGACACCAATTTCACCCCGTTCTCCCTGAAGGCTTAGCGGCGCATGGACTCCACCGCGAAAATCGTGATCCTCGACCGCTCGCAGGGCGGCGAGCCGTCGAACCCGGCGCCGGAGAACATCCTCGCGGGCATCCCGCGCGCGCGCGTCGCGAATCAATACGCGGATGCCGGCCGGGAATTCTTCTGCGGCTTGTGGACGAGTACGGCCGGAAAATGGCGCGTGCGCTACAGCGAGCACGAATTCTGCGTGATCCTCGAGGGCAAGGTGCGCATCGAATCGGATGCCGGCGAGCGCCACGATTTCGGCCCCGGCGCCGCGTTCGTGGTGCCCGCGGGATTCGCGGGAAGCTGGGAAGTCCTCGCGCCGTGCAAGAAGTGGTACGCGATATTCGAGCCGAAGAGCTGAGCGCGGCGCCCGCCGCGCACCGCTTCAAGGCGTGTCGCGAATCGCTTCTGCCAACACCTCGGCGATTCGGGACATTTGCGGCGGCTCGACGATCAGCGGCGGCGACATGGCGATGATGTCGCCGGTCTGGCGCACGAGGACGCCGCGCTCGAAACACTTCAGGAATACCTCGTACCCGCGCGCGCCCGGTTTGCCGGCGCGCGGCTCCAATTCGACGGCGCCGATCAAGCCGTAATTGCGGATGTCGATGACGTGCGGCAGGCCGCGCAGCGAATGCATGGCCGCTTCCCAGGTCGCGCTCATGTCCCCGGCGCGCGTCAGCAAGCCTTCGCGCGCATAGACGTCGAGCGTCGCGAGCGCGGCGGCGCAGGCCACCGGATGCGCCGAGTAGGTATAGCCGTGGAACAGCTCGATCGTGTTCTCCGGGCCTTGCATGAAGGCGTCGTACACCTTGCGCGCGGCGAATACCGCGCCCATCGGCACCGCGCCGTTGGTCAGCCCCTTGGCGGCCGTTATGAGGTCGGGCGTCACTTCGAACGCCTGCGCGGCGAAGGGGCGGCCGACGCGGCCGAATCCCGTGATCACTTCGTCGAATATCAACAGGATGTCGTGCTTGTCGCAGATCTCGCGGATGCGCTTCAAGTAGCCGGTCGGCGGCAGGATGACCCCCGCGGAGCCGGAAATCGGCTCGACGATGACCGCGGCGATGGTCGAAGCATCGTGCAGGGCGACCAAGCGCTCCAGCTCATTCGCCAGATGCGCGCCCCACGCCGGCAGCCCGCGCGAGTAGGCGTTATGCGCGAGGTCGAGCGTATGCGGCAGGTGGTCGACCCCGGGCACCATCGAGGCGGCGAAGAACTTGCGGTTGTTGACGATGCCGCCGACCGACATGCCGCCGAAACCGACGCCGTGATAGGCCTTCTCGCGCCCGATCAGCCGCGTACGCGACGCGGCGCCGCGCGCGCGATGATAGGCGATCGCGATCTTCAGCGCCGTGTCGACCGATTCGGAGCCGGAATTCGTGAAGAAGATCCGGTCGAGGCCGGGCGGGGCGATCGCGGCCAGCCGATTCGCGAGATCGAACGCGGCGGGGTGGCCCATCTGGAACGTCGGCGCGAACTCCATGGTGCCGAGCTGCGCCGCGACCGCTTCGGTGATCTCGCGCCGCCCGTGCCCCGCGTTCACGCACCACAGGCCCGCGACCGCGTCGAGGATCTCGCGTCCGTCGGCGGTCCAGTAGCGCATGCCCTCGGCACGCGCGAGCAGCCGCGGATTGGCCTTGAATTGGCGATTCGCCGTGAAAGGCATCCAAAAGGCCTCGAGTTCGCTAGGCGCGGGGGCCGCAGGCGGCTTTGCATTCATCGTGATGGTCCTTCGAGATCAGGAAGGCGCCGCGACGGCGCGGCACCGGGCGAGCATTCGGGGTTGCAGTCGCGCGAAATGATAAGAAAAATTGACACTTTCCTCAAATCGCGGCGAAATACCGGCTGGCCTGTTTAATATCTTGAACACGATGACCTTGGATGTCGGCGCTCACCTGAAGGCCGTACGGCAGATGTACGGATTGTCGCAACGCGAACTCGCGAAGAGAGCGGGCGTCACCAACGGCTTGATTTCGCTGATCGAACAGAACCGCGTCAGCCCATCCGTCAGTTCGCTGAAAAAGGTGCTCGACGGCGTGCCGATGGCGCTTGCGGACTTCTTCACGCTCGACCTCGCGCGCCAGCCGCAGGTGTTCTTTCCGCGGGAGGAACTCGCCAACATCGGCGCCGGCAGCGTCGCGCTGCGCCTCGTCGGCGCCAATCTCGCGAAGCGCAGCATGTCGATACTGCACGAGATCTACGAGCCCGGCGCGGACACCGGCGAGGAAATGCTGACTCACGCCGGCGAGGAGGGCGGCGTCGTCGTGCGCGGCCGGGTCGAGCTGTCGGTCGGCGGTGAGACGCGCCTCCTCGGCGCAGGCGATGCCTATTATTTCAGGAGCACGCTGCCGCATCGCTTCCGCAACGTCGGCCGCGAGGAGTGCGAAATCGTCAGCGCGAGCGCGCCGCCGACGTTCTAGGCGCCCGTCCGGGCGGGCGTCCGTTCAGGTACCATGATCTCATGAGAAACGTGACGGTGGCGGCGACCCAGATGGCTTGCGGTTGGGATCGCGACGCGAATGTGGCGCGCGCGGAAAAACTGATTCGCGAGGCGGCTCGCCGCGGTGCGAACATCGTGCTGCCGCAAGAGTTGTTCGAAACGCCGTATTTCTGCAAGGACCACGATCCGCGCCATTTCGATCTCGCGAAGCCTCTCGAGGGCCACCCGGCGGTCGAACATTTCCGGGGCGTGGCGCGCGAGCTCGGCGTCGTCGTGCCGGTCAGCGTCTTCGAGCGCGCCGGCAACGCCTTTTTCAATACGGTCGTCATCGTCGATGCCGACGGCGCGATCGTCGGCAGCTACCGCAAGTCGCACATTCCCGAGGGACCCGGATACCACGAGAAATTTTATTTCTCGCCCGGCGACACCGGCTTCAAGGTCTTCGAAACGCGGTTTGCGAAGCTCGGCGTCGCGATCTGCTGGGATCAATGGTTTCCCGAGGCGGCGCGCGCGATGGCTTTGCTCGGCGCCGAGATGCTCCTGTATCCGACCGCGATCGGCTCGGAGCCGCAGGCGCCGGAACTCGATTCGAGCGGCCATTGGCAGCGCACGATGCAAGGCCACGCCGCCGCGAACGTGATGCCGCTCGTCGCGTCGAACCGGATCGGCGTCGAGCGCGGGGAAAAATACGAAATGACCTTCTACGGTTCCTCGTTCATCGCGTCGCCGACCGGCGAGAAACTGCGCGAGGCGGACCGCGCGACCGAGACCGTGCTGACCGCGAGCTTCGATCTCGACGAGGTGCGGCGCCATCGCGAGGCCTGGGGCGTATTCCGGGACCGCCGGCCGGACCTCTATTATCCGCTCCTGTCGTTCGATGGACGCGGCTGAAAACCCGCCGCTGCCGCGGGAACTGGTATTCGTCGATCTGGAGACGACCGGCGGCAACGCTTCCCACGACCGGATCACCGAAATCGGCATAGTCCGCGTCGCCGACGGCGAGACGATCGACGAGTGGAGTTCGCTCGTCAATCCGGAATGCCGCATTCCGGCGTACATCGAGGCGTTCACGGGCATCAGCAATGAGATGGTCGCGGAGGCCCCGCGATTTCGCGACATCGCCGCGACGGTCGCGGCAAAGCTCGCGGGCGCGCCGTTCGTCGCGCACAACGCGCGCTTCGACTATTCCTTTCTGCGCGGTGAGTTTCGCCTCATCGGGCACCGCTTCGCGGCAAAGGTGCTGTGCACCGTGAAATTGTCGCGGCGCCTGTTCCCAAGCCAGATCCGCCACAATCTCGACGCCGTCATGCGGCGCCACGGGCTCGACTGCGCCGCGCGCCACCGCGCGCTCGGCGATGCGCGCGTAATCGCCGATTTCTGGAAGCTGTTGCGCCGCGACATGCCGCAGGCCACGCTCGCGCGCACCGTCGCGGCCCTGCTCGGCGCGAACGCGTTGCCCGCGCAGCTCGATCCGGAGCTTGCCGACGA
>Ga0316628_100000984_pt1 | contig 19263 bp, 18 predicted proteins | sample OWC_Aug_M2_C1_D5_FD_207648 | JGI IMG/M metagenome (GOLD analysis project Ga0316628, IMG submission 207648) | Wetland soil microbial communities from Old Woman Creek delta, Ohio, United States - OWC_Aug_M2_C1_D5_C | ecosystem: Environmental > Terrestrial > Soil > Wetlands | place: USA: Ohio... | reverse complement strand
CCACGGCGTTGGCGAGCGTGGCGAGCGTGCTCAGCGCGCCCCCTCGAACCTCGATGACCTTTCCGTCGAACTGCGTGAAGACGACGCCTGCATCGTCGGCGTCCATGTGCACGACGCTGCCCGGAGCCTGCGCCACGTCGACCGGCTGCGAGTAGAGCGAGCCGCAGCGCAGCGCCGCGCTCGTCGTGACCCAGCACGCCTCGCGACCGCCAGGCCGCACGATCGGTCCGGCCGTCGCGTGCTCCTGCTCGAAGGTAGTGATGTCTGCTGGCATCGTCGCGAGGTCGGCAACCGCCATCCGGACGCCTCCATCTCCCTCGGTCCACGCCGCGAGCCCGTCGACCAGCGACAGCGCGTGGGCCTGAGCGTTGCCCGAGGACCACGGCAGCGGATTGGACGGAGGCGTCGCGGCCGGAGCGTGCAGCACGACGGGCGGCGGCGGCTGGGCGTGAGCGCGCGCGAAGGCCTGCCCGGCGAGGACCACCAGCACGGCGGCGCCAGCGAGCGCGCTCCGCTCGACCCAATCTCGCATGCCTGGTTCTACGCTCGCCGCGAAGGGGATTTTCCCTGCCCCGCCAGCGTACGAGAGGTGATGGGCCCCCTCCCCGGCTGGACGGCGCTCGCCGCCGCGGCGGCGCTGATCGCGAGCTCGCTGCTCGTCGCCATCAAGCCCGTCCGGGCCGGCACGGCCTTGCGCGCGGCCCTGCTGCACGCGCTGGCCCTCGGGCTCGCGGCGCCCGTCGTCGCGCTCGGAGTCGTCCTCGCGTGCGAGGTGCAGGTCGGCTCGCTCCCCGGCACGCCGGGCCGCCTCGGGCTCCTGGCGTTCGGCGGCCTCGCCTCGCTGCTCTGCGCGCTCGTCGTGATCGGCGACGTCGCCACGCTGGTCCGCACCCATCGCGCGGCCAGGCTCGCGCGCGCGGCACGATCGCCGAGCGGCCCCATCCCTGCCGAGTCGAGGCCTTTCGACTTCGGCATCGGCGAAGGCGTCACCGTCCTCGAGCAGGCCCCCGACGCGCCCTACCGCGCGGCGGCGCGCGTCGAGCACGCGTTCTTCGGCTCGGCCTCGCGCGCGCTCGGGACGATGCGACGGGCGTGGGCGCTCGAGGCGCTCGCTGCGCTGACGATCGCGGGCGCGACGGTGATCGCCTCTCGCGAGAGGCCTCTCGCCGAGCCGATCGTCGCCCAGGATCCGCCGAGGCCCGTCCCGCCGGAGCCCACGATCGTGAACGTCTGGAGCGCGCCCGCCTCGGGCGACGCGCGCCTCGCCGGCGCGGACCGCGGCCACGTCATGGTCACGCTCTCCGACTCGCACCCGGCGGAGTGGTCGCTCCGCACGATCGATCTCGCCACGGGCGCCGAGACCGAGCGCTGGGACGCGTCGCCGGCGGCCGCGAAGCTCTGGACCGGCCTGCACACGAGCGACGGCTTTCACGCGGTCGACCACGATCTCGAGCACGATCTCGTGCGCTACGCGGCGGTCGTGACGTCCACCGGACGCCGCGACTCGCGCCTCGCCGCCTCCAGCCACGCGCTCGTCTTCGCCAGGCGCGACTCGGAGGACGAGCCGACGCGACTCTGGATGGCGGACCGGGACGGCAAGCGGTCGTGGAGGCTCGACAAGACGCACGCCGGCAGCGCGAGCGCCGCCTTCTCGCGCGACGGCAAGCGCCTCGCATGGGTCGCGTGGACCGAGCGCGTCGCCGGCGAGGGCTACTCCGTCGTGGAGGCGCGCGCCGACGGCACGGCGCAGCGCGAGGCGATCAAGGCCGGCTCGTTCGGGTGGCGAGCGGACGGCCACCTCGTGGCGCACACGATGGACCACGAGCGGGAGTGCATCGTCGACGCCGACGGCGGCGCGAACGGCCTGCACCGCTGCATCGCCGGCGCGCACCTCGGCACGGTCTTCTGGGACGAGCGCGGCGAGTCGGCTGCGTGGGTCGGCTTCGTGGAAGGCTCGCTCGCCTACGAGTGGATCCGGCTCGCGACCGGAGAGGTGCTCGCGCACGGAGCCCTCGCGGGGGCCAACGCCTATGGCGACGTGATCCTCGACGCCGGCGAACGGCCCGCGCTGTTCGTCGTCGCCGGGCGCGGCAGCCCGACCACGTTCGTGCTCGAGCGCGTGGACCTTCGCTCGGGAGAGACCACCGCCACGCTGTCCGGCTACGAGCCGGGCGCTTCGGGGCTGGGGACCATGGTCGAGGCAGAAGACGGGAGCTTGATCCTGACCCAGCGCGAGCTTGGACCCGAGCCAAAGGTGCGAATTGTTAGGGTGTTCCCGGCGGCCCTTCGACGGCCCGGGGCAAAATGACTTTTTCCTCGCGGCGGCCGTCGAACGGTTGGCTACACTCTCGAGTGCCGGGTCAATTTTGGCGTCCCGAAGCGGTGAAACCGCGACGAGGAGCCGCCGCAGGATGGTCCCCCATGGGCATGTTCAACATTCGTAACCTCACGGCCGTCGCACTGGTGCTCGGCTCGCTCGCCGCGACCGGCTGCTACGTCGAGCCCGTCGGGCCGGGGCCGGTGGTCGTCGGCGACTACGGCTACGAGCCGCAGTACTACGACGGCTACATGGTCTACTACGACGGGGTCGGCCGTCCGTACTACTACGCCAACGGCGGGCAGATCTGGATCTCGCCGGGCTCGCCGTACTACGCGGGGTACGTCAACCACTACCGCACGTACGGCGGGGCCTACAACCGCTGGTACGCCGGCGACGGCTACCGCTACCGCAACTACCGCGGGACGGGCGGCTACTACGGCGGCCACTACAGCTACAACAACAACAACCGCTACAACCGCGGCGGCGGCTACGTGCGCGCTCGGCCCAGCACGGGCGGCTACGAGCGCGGCGGCCGCGGCGGCGGCGGCGGCGGTCGCCGTCGGTAGGCTCCGCTCTCGATCCCGAGGCGCGGTCGATCGCCGGGCCCGAGTTTAGATTGCGCCGATGAGCATCTCTTCGAAGTGGGTCGCGCCGCCGCTCGTCCTGCTCGCGGCCGCTGCGTGCGGCGGGCAGACGCTCGGCGATCTCGACGCGGGCGGCGACGCCGCGTCGAGCGGGGGCGACGGCGGTCCCTGCACGACCAGCGCGCAGTGCGGGCCGGGCGGCGCGTGCGGCTTCGCCGAGAGCGCGGGGTGTGCGGCGCTCGGCCAGTGCTTCCAGGTCGGCCCGGTGTGCAAGGGTTTCTCGCCCGGCTGCTCGTGCCAGGGACAGACGATCAACGCCGTCTGCAACGGGCTGCCGAACGGCTACGCGCGCGCGCCGCTGATGCACCTCGGGGCGTGCGAGGCGATCGACGCCGGCCCCGGGCCGGGCGACGCCGCGGCCATGTTCCCGTGCGGCAGCACGGCGTGCGTGCCGGGGCAGGACATCTGTTACGTGCCTGCCAACGTGGGGCCCGACGCGGGAACGTGCATGCCGTCGAACGGTTGCACCGACTGCGCGTGCGCCCAGGCCATGTTCCAGTGCATCTCGACGTGCAAGCAGAGCGGGCCGGCGATCTACATCCAGTGCCAGTGAGCGGCGCTCATCGGCGCGGCCCGCGCTCGCCCGGGCCGGGCAGGACGTAGACGCGCGCGCAGTCGCTCGCGTAGTCCAGCGCCATCGCCGCGTCTTCTGGGTGGGTCGCGCGAACGTGGTTGGCATACTCCGTATAGGCGGCCGAGGCCTCCGCGCACCGGTACGCGTCGTGGTAGGCGCGCGCCTTCGCGTAGATGGCGATGGAGAGACCGGGAGGCTGAGTTGCCGCGGAGTCGAACGCGCGCGACGCCTCCTCTGTCCGGCGGAGGCCCGCGAGCGCGACGCCGCGGTAGTACTCGCGCCAGGCGCTCTGTCTGCGATCGGCGTCGAGCAGCGCGAGCGCGCGCGTGTCGTCGCCCGCCAGGATGGCCGTCACGGCCTCCGACAACGACGCGTCCACCTCGGCGTGCCGCTGGCACGTGGTGGTGTTGGCCAAGGCGAGGTCCGCGCTCACCGGATCCAACGGACGCACCTCGGTCGCGTACCGCTGATAGACGAGCCTCGCCGCGTCGCAGCGTCCCTCCATCGCGAGCGCGTGAGCCTCCTGGAAGAGGAACAGCTGCGGGTCCACGGCCGCGGCGCCGTGCATGGGCCCGACGATGGCGCTCGTCACCGGCAAAGGCTGCGAGACTGCGTGAGCGCACGCGAGCAGCGACGAGGTCGCGAGGATGAGTCCCTTGTGCATCCTCGGGGTCGCTGCATCTCCGATGCCCGGGCGGGCTCAGCGGGGACGCGAACAACGGCGCAGCTCGGCGACGTTCGGGTGCGCGCCACACTTGGCGCGTTACGTTCAGGTGGACTTGGCGCTCGCGATGGAAGCCATCGACGCGGCGGTCGCGCGCCAGGCGCTCGCGACGGCGCGAATCCCCACGCGGGCGCCATCGCTCATCGGCGACTCAGCGCACCTCCGACTCCGTGAGGTTCACGGCGCGCTCGAGGGTCGTCCCCAGCGCCTGGGCGGGGCCGCGACCCCAGAAGTGCAAGAACAGGATGCGCGGGTTCTCGCCGGTCATGTGCGAGTGGATCGCGACCACGTGGATGTTGCCCGCCTTGAGCGCCTTGAGCACGGGTTGCAGCTCGCTCTCGGTCACCGCGAAATCGCCGTCGACGAGCGCCGAGTCGTCGGTTCCCGCGAAGGCCGCCCAGGTGTTGACGCCCATCGCCTTGCCGATGGCGTCGCCGGTCGACGCCGTGGCCTTGCGCCCGATGACCACCTTGTACATCCCGTCCTTCGCGATCCCCTTCATCCCGAAGACGGCGTCGAGCTTGGCGCCGTCGATGCGGCTGGGGACCGTGACGGCCGGGCTGCCGAAGCTCGACTGCGGCAGCTCGGACTTCTGCCGGACGGCGACCTGCGCGTCGTGCACGGCCTTGACGGCTTTTGCGAGGGCGAAGGTGCGGCCCTCGCCGCTGATGTGCATGAAGTAGACGCGAGGCTTGTCGAAGAAGAAGTGGTTGTGCAGGGCGGTGACCGCGAGCCCGTTGTCGAGCGCGGCGCTCATCGCGGGGCCGACCTCGTCCTCGAAGAGCACGAGATCGCCCATGACCATCGCCTCGACCGCAGGCTTCTCCGACGGCATGAACGAGGTCCACGAGGTCAGGCCCATGAAGGGCGGCAAGGTGTTGCCGTCGACCTCGACCGGGATGTCCGTTCGCGGGAACGACAGCTTGACCACGCGGTCCTTCACCTCGGGCTTGGCGCCGAGGACGTTCCCCAGGAGCACGTCGTCGATCGTCTTGTTCTGCGCCAGGGGGACGTACGAGCTGGTCACGGTCGTGACGTCGACCGCCGGTCCCGCGGCCTCGGGCGCGCACGACACCAGGATCACGAGGAAGATCGCGAGCGGCAGAGGCAGAGAGCGATGAGGGATGAGTGGCTTCGGCACCAGTCCTGGCGACGAGGCGACGCGCGTGCCAGGCGCGCCGCATCGTCGCCGCGCGGCTCAGGCGCGCACGGGGAGGGTGAAGCGGAACGTGGTCTCGGCGCCGGGGCTGCTCGTCGCGGCGATGCGCCCGCCGTGCGCTTCGATCAGCCCTTGGGTGATCTGAAGGCCGAGGCCGATGCCGGGAACCGCTCGATGGCTCGCCACTCCCGCTCGGTGAAAGCGCTGGAAGAGCCGTTCGAGCTGCTCGGGCGGCAGGCCGGCGCCCTCGCTGGTCACCGACACCGCCACGCCCTCGCTGGCGCGCTCCAGGGCGACTCGAATCGGCGCCTCGGCGCGCCCGTACTCGACCGCGTTGCTCAAGAGGTTCTCCATCACCTGCGCGAGGCGATCGGGATCTCCGTCGATCGAGAACGGCCCGCTGTCGACGCGAAGATCGAATCTCCGCCCATCACTCTCCAGGGCGACGCGCGCCACGCACTCGCGCACGCACTCCGTGAGGTCGAGCGGGCGGCGCTCGACGGTGAGCCGGCTCGCGTCGAGCCGCGACAGGTCGAGCAGATCGTTCGTCATGCGCGTGAGCCGCGAGATCATCTTCCGTATCTCGGCGACGTAGCCGAGCAGCTTCGGTGACAGCTCGCCCCCCGCACGCGCGAGGAGCTGGGCATACAGGTTGATGCTGTTGATCGGCTGCCTGAGGTCGTGGGCGACGACGGCGTTCCACTCGGCGCGCAGCCGCTCGAGCGCCTTGACGCTGGTGATGTCCTGCCAGACGACGACGGCGCTCGTCACCGCGCCGTGATCGGCGATCGGCGCGGCGTGCACCTCGATCGGGATCTCGCTGCCGTCGGCGCGCCGGAAGACGACCTCGATGCGCTCGACGTGCTCGCCGCGCAGCGCGCGCATCGCGGGGTATTCCTCGAAGGGAAGCGGCACGCCGTCCAGGCCGACGAGCGTGCCGGAGAACTGCGACAACCCCTCCTGCGGATCGAACTGCTCGCCCTGCATCGCACGCGCTTGCCGGTTCGGCTCGATCTTCTCCGCGCCAGCGCCGCGCACGATCGTGATGCCGACGGGGCACCCCTCGAGCACGGCCTCGAGCTCGCCGAGCAACCGCGCGCGATCGCGCTCGGCCTTCCTCAGATCGGTGATGTCGAGGGTGGTGCCGACGCACCGCACGGGCACGCCGTCCACGACCGACGTCTCGCCCTGCTGGAGCAAGGTGCGCTCCTCTCCGTCGGGCCGCACGATGCGATGCTCGATCTTGTAAGAGCGGCCCGCGCGGACCGCCTCCTCGACGGCGCGGCGCACGGCGTCGCGTTCGTCCTCGGGCACGAGCATCGTCAGCGCGAACGGGGCCTCGGAGCCGGGCTCCAGGCCGTAGAGCGCATAGAGCTCCGGCGAGCGATAGATCGTGTCGTTGCGGAGGTCCCAATCCCAGCTTCCGAGCCGCGCCAGCGCCTGCGCGCGCCGCAGCGCATCCTCGGCCGTCCGCAGCGCTTGCCCAGCGCGCCTGCGCTCGCCGATGTCGCGCACGAACGCCTGCCAGCGGCCGTCCGCGAGGATCTTCGCGCTGACCTCGACGGGGAGGGTGCCGCCATCCTTGCGTCGAAGCGTCCACTCGGAAGCGGGGTTTTGCCTTGGAGGCGTCAACGCCGGTGACAACGTCGATCCGCATTTTCACCCCCAAAAAAGGCCCGCGCGACGTCCTCGGCGCTCGCACGCAGAAATCGCGTAAACTAGGAGACCGACATGCTTCACCGCCTTGGCTTCGCCGCCCTCGCCCTCGCCAGCGCCTCGCTCTTGGCCTGCTCGTCGCCGGCCCCGCCGGCGCCGTCGCCCGTGACCGGGATCACCGTCTCGACGGGCGACCTCTTGCCGCCGTTCTCGCCCGACGTGTTCTCCTACGAGGTGACCTCGCTCACGACGCTCGTGCCGGTCGACGTCACCGTCACCGGCCAGGACGTGACCATCGACGGCGCGCCTGCGAAGAACGGCGTCCCGTACACGATGACGGTCCCGTCGCTCGACGACGCGACGTCGATCGCGATCCAGGCGACCGACGCCAAGGGCGCCCCGGTGACGTACACGATCCACACGGCGCCGCAGCAGCGCGCCCGCTACGACGTGACGACGCTGAGCTCGCCCGAGCCGGGGCTGATCTTCCTGACGCCGTTCCAGCTCGTGGGAGCCGTCGGCGGCCCGACGTTTCTCTACATCCTCGACGAGACGGGCAAGCTGCTCTTCTACAAGCAGACGGTGCAGGCCACGTCCGACTTCGAGCGGGTGACGCTCCCGAACGGAACCGTCCGCTACACGTACATCATTCAGCAGCAGCCGATCGACATGAAGACGTGGCCGCTCTTGCCGTGCACCGCCGTCGTCCTCGACGATCACTTCCGGCAGCTCCAGACCATCCAGCTCGCGGCGGCCGGCGCTCACCCGGCGGGGGCCGTGGACGTGCACGAGTTCCGCCTGCTCGACGACGACCACTGGCTCGTGCAGTCGTACCTCGGCGAGACGGTGACCAACGTGCCGGGCTACACGTCCTCGACCGTCGCGTCGGGCGTGGTGCAGGAGGTGAAGTCGGGCAACGTCCTGTTCGACTGGGAGACGACGAGCGTCCCCGCGCTCTACACGCAGAGCACGGACGGCAACGACTTCACCAACTCGAAGGCGATGTACGCCGACTACAACCACCTGAACGCGTTCGACATCGATCCGTCGAACGGCAACCTGGTGCTGTCGCTGCGGCACGACGACGAGATCGTGGAGCTGGACCACTCGACCGGCGCGATCGTCTGGACGCTCGGCGGCCTGGGCGACGACTTCGGCCTCGCGGCCGCGGACAAGAGCTCGCACCAGCACCACGTCCGGTTCGTCGGGCCGAACCATCTGACGATGTTCGACAACGGCAACGCCACGAAGTTGACGAAGATCCGCGAGTACCAGATCGATCCCGTCGGACACACGGCGCAGGTGCTCGCCGCGCTCTCGATCGACGGCCACTACAGCTCGGCGATGGGGTCCGTGCAGAAGATCAACGGCCGCTACTTCGTGGGCTGGGGCTATCGCCAGGCTGGCGAGTCGGACGTCACGGAGCTCGACGCGGTGACGCAGGTCAAGTCGTTCGAGCTGAGCTTCCAGGACGGCTACATCTCGTACCGCGCCCTCAAGTTCCCAGCGCAATAGCGCCGCCACCGGAAGCTCTTGGTAAGGGCCCAAAGCTCCTCTAAGGTGGTGCTCCGCCCATGCGCGCGTCTGCCGGCCTGCTCGCGACCTCTTCGCTCTTGGCAGTACTTTGCGCGTCGTCGGCGGCGTCCGCGCAGAACCTTCCGTCGCTCGACACCCGCACGTGGCGCCCGTCGGTGGATCCGACGGCGAGCCTGGTGCTGGAGTCGACCAGCGTGCCCGGGCCGTGGAACTGGAACGTCGGCGCGTTCCTCGACTGGGCGTACCGGCCAATCTCGGTGAGGGACGCCAACCCCTCCAGCCCGACGTTCGGCCAGACGCTCTACCGCCCCGTCGACAGCGTGCTCGAGACGAACCTCGTGGCCAACCTCGGCCTCGGCGAGCACGCCTCGCTCGGCATCGTCCTTCCCGCCGTGCTCTACCAGGCCGGGAGCAGCAACCTGCCAGCCGAGGTCGCGACGCAGCCGGTCGCGAGCACCGCGCTCGGTGATCTCGGGCTCTCGGCGAAGGTGCGCATCGCCAGCAACGACAACGGCGGCTTCGGGCTCGCGGCGATCGCGGGGGCGACCCTGCCGACGGGCGACCAGTCGAGCTTCGCGGGCGAGGGCGCGGTGACGGCGCAGCTCCGACTCATCGCGGACTACTCGTTCGTGGTGGCCGACGTGCAGGCGAGCCTCGGCTACTTCGTGCGCACCGAGGAGCGGACGTGGCCTGCCGCGAGCGCGGGCGGCTACACCTTCGGCGACGAGATCCCCTTCAGCTTCGGCGTCCGCCTCCGGCCGGACATCTTCCACATCGATCGCGAGGACCGGCAGACCTGGGAGCTCGCGGTTCAGGGCTGGCTGCCGGGCGGCCCGGTGGCGCCGTTCGTCGACCGCGGCGCCGCGGCGCTCTCGCCCGTGATGCTGGCGCTCTCGGACCGCATCGCGCTCGGCCGCGACAAGGACGCGTACCTGCTCGCCGGCGCCGAGATCGGCCTGTCCGACGCGGTGGGCGACCCGGGCTTCCGCGTCATCGTCGGCGCGGGCTGGGCCCCGCGCGAGCACGACAAGGATCACGACGGCGTCCCGGACAACGTCGATCAGTGCGAGGACATCCCCGAGGACCGCGACGGCTTCGAGGACTCGGACGGCTGCCCCGACATCGACAACGACAACGACGGCATCATCGATCGCGAGGACGCCTGCCCCAACGTGGCCGGCACGCGCTCGAGCGATCCGAAGAAGAACGGTTGCCCGGGCAACGATGGCGATGGCGACGGCATCCCGGACGACGTCGACGCCTGCCCGACGACGAAGGGCGTTCAGAGCAGCGATCCGAAACGCAATGGCTGCCCGGCCGCCGATCGCGACGGCGACGGCATCCCCGACGACCTCGACAAGTGCCCCGATCAGCCCGAGGACAAGGACGGCTTCCAGGACGACGACGGCTGCCCCGATCCCGACAACGACGGCGACGGCGTGGCCGACGCGCAAGACGTCTGCCGCGACATCCCCGGCGAGCCGTCGACCGACCCGCGCTGGAACGGCTGCCCCAACCCGGACCGCGACGGCGACACGTTCCTCAACGACAAGGACGAGTGCCCCGACGCGGCCGAGGTGTTCAACGGCATCAAGGACGACGACGGCTGCCCCGACGAGGGCGGCAAGCCTCTGGTCACGGTCGACGCGAAGCTGGTCGTGCGCCTCGCGAGCCCGATCAAGGTCGGGGGCGCGGCGGACGCGCCGGCGATCGACCCGGCCAGCATCCCCACGCTGCGGGCGCTCGCGTTCGAGCTGAACAAGCACCGCGACTGGACGCTGGCGGTGGCGGCGAAGCCGACCGCGAACACGGCGGCGGCGCAGGGTGAGTCGCTGGCGCGGTCGCTGACCGTGGTCAACGCGCTCACGCAACTCACGCGCCGCGACGGCGCCGCGGAGACGGTGGGCTGGGACGCGGTGAAGAGCCAGCCGACGGCCCCCGGCGGGCTCGGGCTCTTGCTGTTCGCGGCGCCGCCCGCACCCACGACGCCTCCGCCCGCGACGACGAAGCCCGCCGCTCCGACGACGACCAAGCCCGCGACGCCGCCCGCCGAGAAGAAGTGATGCGCCCTGCAGTGCTCGGCGTCGCGGCGGTGCTGGTGATGTTCGCGAACGACGCGCATGCGCAGTGGGCCGCGCCGCCGCCGCGGCAGGTCCGCCCTCCGCCGGCCGCGCCGAGCGACGACGAAGACGAGGAGCAGCCGGCGGGCGTGGCGCTCCGCAGCCGCTTCGGCGAGGGCCGCGCCGAGGTGATGCTCCACTCGAGCGACCCGGAGACGGTCCGGCGCGGGCTCGCGCGCGCCGCCGCCATCGGCTCGCCCGAAGCAATCGCGCTCATCGCGCAGCGGGCCGAGGAGCTCGCCTCCGCCGACGACCGGACGCTCATCGACCTCGCTCGGGCGCTGGCAGCGTTCGCCGATCAGGACGCGCCGCGCCAGCGGCTCATGGCGCTGCTCAACGTCTCGACGCGCGTGACGACGCGCTCGAGCGCCGCGGCGCGTGCAGCCGCCGCGGAAGGCACTTCCGATTCGCTCGCGCTCGTGGCCGCGCGCGTGGGCTTCGCGCGCGACATCGCAGCGCGCGCTCTCGTCGCCTCGCGCGACGCGAAGGCGCTCGAGGCCGTGTTCACGTCCGCGCGAGAGCCGGGTCTGGGCCAGACCGCGGCGCTGCGCGCCCTCGCTTCGGACCCGAGCCAGATCCTGGACGCGCAGACCGCCGCGCACATGCCGGCGCCGACGAGCGCTGCGGCCGCGCACGCGCTGGCGCAGACGGGAGACCTCCGGGTGCTCGGTGCGCTGCGGGCGCGCGTGGCGTCGGGCGAGCCGGGCGCGCGAGCCGCGGCGATCGTCGCCCTGGGTCAGCTCGGCGACGGCGGCGCGCTGAGCTCCATCGTTTCCGCGTTCGGCGACGGCGACGCGCGCGTGCGCGCCGCGTCGGGCGAGGCGCTCGTGCTGCTCGACGCCCCTCAACGCTGGCGCGCCGTCGAGGCCCTCGTCACGGACGACAACACCGCCGACGCGGGCATCCGCCTCGCGGAGCGCGCGCAAGACGCCGGCGTCGTGAAGGCGCTCGCCGCGCGGTTCCGCGCCAAGGGCGACGCCGACGTGCGCAGCGCGATCCTCGCCGCGCTCGGCCGCGGTCTCACCGACGACGCGGTCAAGGTCCTCGTCAGCGTCGCTGCCGATCCGCGCTGGGGCGGCGAAGCCGTGGCCGCCCTCGGCCGGTCTCCTAACGCGGGCGCGATGAGGGCGCTCGAAGCGCTGGCGCGCGAGCCGTCGCTGCGCCGGCTCGTCGCGCGCGCCTACGCGCTGCGCGCTCTGTTGCGCCACGAGCGCAGCGGCGCGCTGGGAGCTCTCGTCGCCGAGCTCGCGCGCTCGCGTGCCCCCGCGGACCGCTCCGTCGGCGTCTTCGCCCGCGTCGCGCTCGGGGAGGCCTCCGCGGACGCGTCCCTCTCCGACCCGGATCCGGGCGTCCGCCGCGCCGCGGCCATGGGCACGCTCGCGGGCTGGGACGGCCTTCGCCTGCCCGCCGCCGAGTCGCTGCTGGCGCGCATGCCGCACGAGACGGACGAGGCCACGCGCACCGTGCTCGGCATCGGCCTGCTCGATGGCGACCCGAACGCGCGCGTCCCCACGGTGGGCCTCGCTCAGCGCGTCGAGGCCGGCGGCCCGGACGGCGCGCTCTCTGCGAGCGCCTTCGCCGCGCGCGCCGGCGACGCCGACAAGGACAAGGTCGACGACCTGCTCTCCTCGACGGATCCGGTCCTGCGCGCGCACACGGCCCGCGGCCTCGCGCGGAGCGAGGAGCCCAGCGCGACCGGCAAGCTCGCCGAGGCCGCACGCTACGAGGCCGAGCCGCTCGTGCGCTTCTCCGAGATCGCGGCGCTCGCCGCGCGCCCCGCCGCGCCCGCCCGCGACGACGCGCTGCGCTTCGCCGCCCGGTTCGACCCCGAGGCGCGCATCCGCGAGGTGGCGCGCCGCGGCCTCGCCGGCACTCCGCTCTCCGGCCCGAGCCCGGTGCGCGAGATCGCCTGGCTCCGGGCCGCCTCCAGCGAGGGCCTGCCGCCCGGCAGCACGATGCTCGCGGCGTACGTGACGTCCGAAGGCGTCGCCATCCCCATCGCCTTCGACGCCGACGGCTACGCGCTCGTCGCGGGCGTCCCCTCGGGCGACGGCCGCGTCATCTTCGCGCCCAGCTTCCCCCAGGTCACCGCCAAACCCGGCGCAAAACGGTAAAGGCACGCATGCCGTCGGAAAAACCCCCGAGCCCCAGCGTCTCCTCCTTCGAGCAGTCCATGGAGCGCCTCACGAACATCGTCCACCAGCTCGAGAAGGGCGAGCTCCCCCTCGAGGAGTCGCTCCAGCTCTTCGAGGAGGGCGTAAAGCTGTCCCGGCTGGCCCAGGAGCGGCTCGACTCGGCCCAGCAGCGCATCGAGCGCCTGCTCTCGGTCGACGCCCAGGGCAGGCCGAAGACCGCGCCCTTCGAGTCGACCAAGGACGACGACGAGCCAGGCTTCTGAACCCGAACCCGGCCCCGAACCCGAACCCGACCCTCACGGGGCCCGCGGGATGATCGAGGGCGCGGGGACCCAACACGGGTGACGAGTGAGGTTCGGGGTCGAGTTCGGGTTCGGGTGGACGGGCTGCTCACCGGAGTAACCCGGTGAGCAGCGCGACGAGGCGGTCGGCGATGGGGACGCAATCCGCGGCCGCGCCCTCATCGGCGTCACCCGTGGCGGCCGCGATCTCGACCGCGGCGGCGGCTTCGACCGCCTCGCCGCGGGCGATGGCGAACGCGCGCCCCTTGTCGGCGCGGGTGACGCGGCCGGCGCCTTCGGCCGTGTTGAGGCAGGCGCTCTTGGCTGCGCGCGTCGCTTCGTCGCGTAGCTTCGCGTCGCGGATGTTGGCGCGCTGCACTGCGCGCAGCAGCTGGACTGCAACGTGGTAGGCGACGAGGTGATGGTGTGGAAGGGGACGCTGGAGAGGTCTTCGGTCGGTCATGCCCTCCACCGCGCAGGCCGCGTGACAGCGTACAAACGTGAGGCGGTTACGGTGGTCAGCTGGCGCGCGGCGTGCGCGCTCTCGGCATGACCGACCGAAGACCGACCGGCGTACCCGGACCCTCCGGAGCTCTCGCGTTCATCTACGCAGATGAACGCATTCATCTACGCAGATGAACGTGTCCCGGGCTGTTCACCCGGGCTGTTCAGACGGGTACACCCCCTGCTCGTGACGTCGCCGAGCTGTTGCCGCATCGGTGGCGGGATGCTCACGCGGCTCGCTGAAGAACCTCGACACGCGTCCAGGCGTCGACTCTCGGACGGTTACACTCGGTTACACTTCAACGTCGCCCCCGCGCAGCGCGGTGCGATCGGGGGCTCGCCGGCTGGTTATTAGTAGCAGCGCAGTCCGCCGGGGAAGTCCGACGCGAACTGGAAGCAGTTGTTCACCGGCATGCACGTGCCATAGGCCTCGCCCACGGACAAGTCGGCTTGCGCGACGTCGGGGACCGCGCAGACGTCGGCGCCGTGGCACGGCGGCGAGGTCCCACACGAGTACGACGGGTCGTAGGCCGTGGAGCCGAAGGGGCCGTTGCAGATGCCGAACGGGTGATCCGGCGCCACGCCGTTGCAGCGCTGGCCCGCGACGCACGGCGGACAGTCGCCGCCGCATGCTCGGTACGTGAAGGAGCTGGTGGACGCGTTGGCCGGGCACCCTGTCGTGCCGCTCGGGATGGGGCGGTGGTCGTAACGAGATTTGTCCGCGTAGCGGCAGACGTCACGGGCGCCGAGGTCCCAGAGCGCATCGCACACGTCGATGGGCACGCAGATCCACTCGCCCGGCCGGCGCTGGAGACAGCCGTCGCCGATGCTGCACCCGTCGCAGCGCCAATCTGACTCCGCGGTATCCGCCCAGCAGACGCCGACGGTCGTAACGTTGCCGTCGTAGTCGAGCAGGTCGGTGCAGCCGTACCCGATGCACGGAGGATCAGCGGGGACAGGGCACTCGTCGGCGAGGCCGCCGCAGAGCCGCACGCCGCTCGCGCTCGCGCACGCCGGGTGCGCCGGCAAGCTCGAGGTTGAAGCGTCGGGAGCGTCGAGCTCGGTCCTTCCGCACGCGGCGAGAGCCAGAAGAACGCCCCATCTCAAGGGGTGCACTTGCCGCCTCCAGGAATGGCCTGGGCGAGCGCTTGGCAGTCGGCCGGCGGCAAGCACACGCCGCTTTGGTCGGCGTCGGCTTGCACCTGGGGCTGAACGACGTAGTTGAAGCAGCTCATGCCGCCGTTGCAGCCCGGGGTAGGGAGGTCGCAGCGACCGTCCGCGTCCGGGTGGCAGAAGCCAACGGGGTGCAGCGGCGAGCGCCCCATGCACGTGCTCCCCGCAGGGCACGCCCCGCACGCGCCGCCGCACGGGAGGACAGCGCCGAGGCTCGGGCAGGAGGTTGGGCTGGGCAGCGGATCCCCGGTCCACTTGCCCATGTCGGCATAACGGACGTAGTCGGCGTAGCCGTCGTTGGCGAGGAGGACGCCCATGTCGAATGGGACTTCCGCCCAAAACGACGGTGTCGATTGCCCGAGATTCGTCGACACGCACACCATCCCATCGACGCCGGGCCCGCACAGCGCGGTTCCAGCTGCGACGAATGGGTTGGGGGGGCAATAGCCGGGCGCTCCATCCACATTCGTATTGATTGGCACACAGTCGCTGCATTGAGGATGATTGCATCCGCAGTTCGCGGGGCGGCAATCATTCGGTCCGCCGCACACTGCAAAATTGTCCGGCGACGTGCATTGCGTCCAACCGTCGCCCGCGCTCGCATCCATTCCGCCCCCGTCGGGACCACCGTCGGCGGTCGACACGATCCCGCCGCACGACGATATCAAGGCAAGGCTGAAAATGAGCCGCCAGATCATGGAAAGCACCCGCCATAGGTATTTCCCGGCAAATATTTGCAGCTAGCGCCAGGCATCCCGCGCGCGTAACAGTCGTAGTCGGTGAGACAGACGAACCGGCACTGGCCTTTCAAGCATTGATCGCCGTTGAAGCAGTCGGAGGCGTTTGTGCAACCACACGACAGCGGATGGGGCCCGGGCCCCGGCGAAGGCCACTGGCAGGACGTGGGGGCCGCGTTGAAGGTCGCGAAGTAGCGCTGGTAGTACGGATGCGATGCGGTCACGGTCGTCGCCGGCGCGCAGAGGCTCAGATACGACGTATTATCCTTGTAGAAGCTCGCTACGAAAGCGGCGGTGCTCGGCGCCGCTGGGATGGTGCTATTTCCGATATCGAGCGGCGGCCACGCGATGCGGATCTCGTTCGGCTCGGCAATAGCGCGCTGAGCGCTGACGACGAAAGTGCAATTGCCGCGCAGCGGAGTTTTGTGCGCGCACTCCGCGCGGATCTGATCCTGGGTCGGCGGGGTGCAAATCCAGTTGCTGTCGGCCCTGATCGTGTTATCCAGGCCAGCGAAATCCGTTATGCCGAGTTTGCCGCCTCCGACCGCTACCGCAAGGTTCAGCGCATCAGCCGCGTCGGCGCAGCCGCCTACGTTGCTCCCGCCCAAGCTGACGAGTCCCGTATTCGGCGCTGGTGGGTACGCGCAGTGCCATTGAGTAGTGCCCACCGGATCCGTCGCCGTGGGCAATCCCTGAGTGACGTACTGGCCGGTTCCCGGAGTTGGACCGTAAGCTGCGAGGTCGTGCGCCTGCTGGGGGAGCTTTTGCTCGAACATCTCCTCGAGCTTCCCTTGCACGGAGTCGTGGTACGGGACCAGGATGCCGGCCCCGTTGCACAGCGAGCCCGAGCTCGAGGAGAGCTGAACACGCAGCGGAATCAGCGTGAAGATTCCGTCGTCTCCGATGGTGTAGCGCTCGTCGTAGGTGAAACGCGTGGTGCAGTCTTCCAAGTCCAGGCCGATGTCATTGAAGTACACGTTGGCGTGCGCCGTGATCTCACCGGTGATCATGATGCCGCCGACGACACCTTGCCATGGATTCGGTGTGGTCACCGTGGTCTCAAGGTCGTTTTCGTAGTCCTGATGCGTCAAGTAGGTCGTCGCCGTCAAAGAGTCCAGGTGTGGCAAAATGTCGGCACTAACCCCGAAGGGGCCGATGTACGAATCCACGTTGCTGCATTGGATCCCACCCTCGATCTGGGCGCTGATGGGACCGAAGACCTGGGTTTGCACGTCGACCGACGCCGAGCACTCGGGCAGCGTACGACGCGCGCATCGGCGATCTTGATGTTCCTGAGCGGAGCCGGCGCCCCGTTCGAGGGTCGGACCCATTGCGACAGCGCGGTCGGCCCATTCTTGCCGACGATGAAGTCCTGCTCGGTCAACGACGGGACGGAGACGTAGGACGGGTAGATGTCGGTCGTGGGGCTGAGGCCTTCGGCGATGGGATCGTACGGGATGACGACGTCGTCGGGCAGCTCGTACGGCGGCGTGTTGATGCCAGGCGCATTCACCGGCGCCGAGAGGTTCGACGGCCACGGATTGAGGGTGGGGTCCGTGATCAGGTTGACGTACCAATCGCGCGGGCTGCGCGCGAAGAGGTGCAGCTCGGGCCGATCGCGGAACACGAGCGGGGGGCAGCCCTTGCCCGCGGCGGGCGTGCACGAAGGGTCGTTGAAGGAGACCGAGTTCCTCTCTGCCAGGTGGCGGAAGTCGATGGCGACCGTGTGACCTTCGATAGGCGTCGTGCTCGTGGGAATCCCCTCCCACGACGAATACAGCGCACCGACCTGCTCTCCCCAGGCGAGGTTGCCGTCGAACCAGATTCGGATGTCGTATCCGGGCGCGGCGGGGGGGCCGCACGACGCAGCGGCCACCCCTCCCAACACGATCGCGAGCGCGAGACGTCGACCTCGAACCATGGCTTCCTCCCTCCCGGCGCTCGGCCGGGCCAGCTGAAGCATATGCGGGGCGGTCTTCTGGGAACAGCAGCATCCGCGCGGTGGGGCGCCTCCGTTGACGCTCCGTACAGTAAGGGTGACTCAGGCGGTCAGTGGGTAGCCCGTGAGCGAAGCCGGTCCCACACGACGCAGCGTATTTCGAACCGAAGCGGCGTCCAGCGACGCTGAAATCACGCGTCGGGTGGCCAGCTTCATCTACGCAGATGAACGCGCGACGGCGCGGATGGCGGTCGCGAGCTTGCCGAGCTGGGCGAGCTCGACGCCGTCGATGCGCGTGCGGGCTGGCTTGCCGGGCGGGCCGGCGAGCACCGCGACCTTGGCGGCGGCGACGCCTTCGGCGTGGAGCTCCTTCTGCAGGGCGGCGCCGAGCGCGAGCTCCTCGCGCCCGACGTGGCGGCCGCGGCCCTTGGCCGGGCGCGTGGCGGCGCGCACCGACTTGGCAGCGCTCTCCATGGCGCGTGCGGAGGCGGTCTTGGGGTTGAGCTTCTTGCCGCCCGGGAGCCTGACGCCGCGACGGATGGCGCCGTGTGCGGTATCGCCGCCAGGCGTGGCGGAGACGAGGTCGACGAGGGCGGCGGCGCGGGCGGGGCCGAGCTTGGCCGCCTCGCGCTTGGTCATCCCGCGCACGATGTCGATGAGCCGATCGGCCTGGGGCACGGAGAGATCGAGCTCGCTCTGGCAGAGCGCGGCGAAGCTCTCGTGGCCGAGGGCGCGGATGACGGCGGGGGCCTTGAGGCGGATGAGGGCCTGGCCGATGTCGTAGAAGGCGCCGGCGATGTCGTGCTTGCGGCGCTTGATGAGGGCGATGTCGCGGCGGGCGCGGGCGGCGATGCGGGCGAGGTTCTTCTTGGCGGTGCGCTCGGCGCGGGCGAGCGGGGCGGTTTGGATCATGGGGGCGAATGTACCCAGGGAGGCATCGGAGTGGAGTAAGATTTCGGCCAAACCCTGCGCGCGCGTGACGAGAATCATCGCTCGCGCGCGCACGTCGCAGCATCCGAAGCGCCAGCGCAGCCGGTCGCGTCGTGCGGCGTTTCCGTCCATCCTCGCCCGGCCCCTCATGCCCGATCCGAACCTCTCCGCCTTCATCTGGTCCGTCGCCGATCTGCTCCGCGGCGACTACAAGCAGTCCGAGTACGGCAAGGTCATCCTGCCCTTCACGGTGCTGCGCCGCCTCGACTGCGTCCTCGAGCCCACCAAGGACGCCGTGCTCGTCGAGCTCGCCAAGCGCACGAAGGCGGGGCTGAACCCCGAGCCCTTTTTGCTCAAGAAGGCCGGCCAGCTCTTTTTCAACACCTCGCCCCTCGATCTGAAGAAGCTCATGGGCGACCAGGACCACATCGGCGAGAACCTCCGCGCGTACGTCCAGGGCTTCTCCCCGGCGGTGCGCGACATCTTCGAGAGCTTCGAGTTCCACACGCAGATCGACAAGCTCGCGAAGGCCGGCCTGCTGTACCTGGTCACCGAGAAGTTCGCGAACATCGACCTCCACCCCGACGTCGTGAGCAACGCGCAGATGGGCCTCGTCTTCGAGGAGCTGATCCGGAAGTTCGCCGAGCTCTCGAACGAGACCGCCGGAGAGCACTTCACGCCCCGCGAGGTCATCCGGCTCATGGTCACCACACGCTCAAGGCTCACGGCAAGGCCGCCATGACCCTCGGCGAGGGCGAGAGGCCGAAGCTCGAGCCGCTGACGGAGGCCGGGCAGGGCAGCGTGCAGGAGAAGCAGCGCGCGATGCTGCGC
>Ga0316628_100000983_pt1 | contig 19278 bp, 17 predicted proteins | sample OWC_Aug_M2_C1_D5_FD_207648 | JGI IMG/M metagenome (GOLD analysis project Ga0316628, IMG submission 207648) | Wetland soil microbial communities from Old Woman Creek delta, Ohio, United States - OWC_Aug_M2_C1_D5_C | ecosystem: Environmental > Terrestrial > Soil > Wetlands | place: USA: Ohio... | reverse complement strand
CGTGACAAAATAAAATACAGATTAAGGGGTAAAAAATGAAAAAACGACTCATTCTTCTCATTCTCTCTTTCTCCCTTATCGGAATCGCGGTCGGCGCAGGCCGCCCTCATGCGCCGCAGTCCGCGGACATCGCCTCCGCGTACAAACTCACCATCGAGAGCATCATCCAAATCTCCCACGGCATCCAAAACTACGCTCTCGACTTCGGGACCGCTCCCCAGGTCGCCGGTTTTCCGGAATTGAGGGACAAGCTGATCCCCGCCTATATGGTGAACATCCCCCAGGACGCCTGGGGAAAGGATTTCATCTATAAGGTCAACGAAAAGAATCCCGAGCAGTACTGGCTAGCCAGCGGCGGCAGCGACGGGATCTTCAAAGGATTTGATCAGAAAGGAACCTGGGACGCCCCGAACGGCCAGGATCTCATTTTCACCAATGCCCCGCCTTCCTGGATCTATGGGCCGGCAATGAAGGATCTATCCCAACCCGATTTCAAACCCGCCGCCCCGTCCGAAGCGTCCCCTTTCATCACCCATAAAAATCCCGGCACCGCGTTAGGGATCGTTCGCCACCCCCCCGCCTCCGCATGGGGCGGATACGGCGAAGTCCTGGAAAGCTTCCCCGTTCCGGACCCCAACTCGAGAAACCCGTTCGCCCTGGATTTTCGCGGCGACAACCTCGGCAAGCTCGATCTCTCCGGGAAACTGACCGACCTGTTGAAAGCCAATTTCGATGATGCGACGACCTGGCCGGCCAAGCTGCCGGCGGGATTCGATCCCGCCCGGTTCATGGAAACCGGCCGGAATCCCGGCCTGGGCGTCCGGGAGCTTCACAAACGCGGCATCACCGGCAAAGGCGTCGGCTTGGCCATCATCGACATGGGTTTCCTTGTCGACCACGTCGAATACAAAGACCGAGTCAGACTGTTCGAGGAGATCCATTCCGGCGATGAAACGGCCCAGATGCACGGCGTGGCCACCGCCTCCATCGCCCTGGGCAAATCCGTCGGCGTCGCCCCGGAAGCGGACCTCTATTACATCGCCAGCTTCCCGGCCGGAGGCGGGGATTCCAAGGGCCGCGATTTCTCTTTTTGGGCTCAAGCGATCGACCGCATCCTCGAAATCAACCGGACGCTTCCCGCCGATCGAAAAATCCGGGTCATCTCCATGTCCATCGGCTGGGATCCTTCAGAAACCGGCTACGCCGACATCATGGCGGCAGTCGAACGGGCTAAAAAGGAAGGCGTCTTCACTGTCTGCACGTCGATGGAACAAACCTACGGGTTCGTCCTCTTCGGACTGGGCCGGGAGCCCGGGAAGGATCCCGAGCGCTTCGACTCCTTCGGCGAGGCGTCCTGGGGCGGCCTCTATCCCCATGAACAGCCCGGCGGGAAGGAAGCCCTCCTCTTTCCCATGGATTCGCGGACGACGGCGAGTCCAACCGGCGTCGACCGGTACGCCTTTTACCGCCTCGGCGGCCTGAGCTGGAGCGTTCCCTGGGCCGCCGGCCTATACGCCCTGGCCTGCCAGGTCAAACCCGACCTGACGCCCGAGCTTTTCTGGAAGACCGCGCTCGAAACCGGCGACACGAAAATTCTTCCGCCCAAGTCGCCGAACCTTACGGCCGAGGAAATCGACGGCCGCATTCGGAAAACCCTGGATGAGAGGATATCCACGTTCAAAGCCCGCTCCCAGGGAAAAGACTTCGAAGTCTTCATGGCTGAAATCTATAGTCGATCAACCGGCCAGAAAAAAGAACGGATGAACGAAGCCGAATTCAGGACGTGGGCCGCTGAACGCGTTCGCCCGGAGATCCTCATGGAAACAAAGCCCCGGGAGCTGAAAAAGATCATAAATCCCGTCCGGCTGATCGAAGCCCTGGAAAAAACGAAAAAGTAATCAGAAGAACAGGCCGACGGCGACGCCGACGATCCAGCCGGCGACGACGTCCGAGAGATAGTGCATCCCGAGCATGACCCGGGATAAACCGACCACAACAGCCCATATAACGACGGCCAACCCTGCCCAAAGCGGGCCATAGGCAATCGTCAGGACCGCAAGAATTGCCGCCCGGTTGGCATGCCCGGAAGGGAAGGAGTGAGGATCGACGAGCCGGTCGAAAGCCCCCCATCTTCCATCGGGCCGGCGGCGTTTGAAAGCCAGCTTGAGCAGACCGGTTATGAATGTCCCGACCACGAGAGCCAAGCCGACCTTCCAAGCCCCCGCTTTCCAGGCCCCTTTACCCAACAGCCAGATCAGCCCGGCCGCCGGGAAAAGAATCGTCGTATCGGCCGTGTGAGCCAGGGCGGAAAAAAACCAACGCTCTTTCCCCTCCCCCATCTTCCGGAGGCGGGCGCTGCCCTGCGCGTCGAGCTTGATCCACCCGTCGAATTTCATGCTCAGGTATTATAAAGGAATGGCCGCGCCGCATAAAATCGGTGCCAAGTTATCCATTCCCCTATTTCTTCGACAAATCCATTTGCTTCCGAAATGAGGAAACAGATAACCTGGCACCGATTTATCCGCGGTCCTTGCCGCGTGTGATATGATGACGGATAGGCAAGGAGATCCTCCCATGTATCAGCGCATCAAGTACGACTTCGCCCAGGAACTGGTCAAGATCAAAAGCTCGGGGCTCTATAAAGAGGAACGGACCATCCTCTCCGACCAGAAGCCGAACATCCGGGTCGAGTTCCCGGCCGGGAGCGCTCCGCGCGACGTCTTGAACTTCTGCGCCAACAATTACCTCGGCCTGGCCAACCATCCAACGATCATCGCCGCGGCCCGCAAGGCCCTGGACGAGCACGGCTTCGGGATGGCCTCGGTCCGGTTCATCTGCGGGACGCAGGACCTCCACAAAACCCTCGAGCGGAAAATCGCCGAATTCTTCCAGACCGAGGACACGATCCTCTATTCGTCCTGCTTCGACGCCAATGGCGGCCTGTTCGAAACCCTCCTCGGCGTCGAAGACGCGGTCGTCACCGACGCCCTCAACCACGCCTCGATCATCGACGGGATCCGTCTCTGCAAGGCCAAGCGCTTCATCTACGACCACGCCGACATGGCCTCTCTCGAGAAGGCCTTGAAGAAGGCCCGCGAGGGCATGGACGTCTGGGACGGCCCCGGCTTGGACAAGGAGCCGGTCCCGGCTCGCAACGTCATGATCATCACCGACGGCGTCTTTTCCATGGACGGCGACATCGCCGACATCCGCCGGATCGTCGAGCTCGGCAACACCTACGACACGCTCGTCGTCGTCGACGACTCCCACGGCACGGGCGTCCTCGGCCCGACCGGGCGCGGCTCAGTCGAGGAAGCCGGCATGCTCGGCCAGGTCGACGTCATCACCTCAACCCTGGGCAAAGCCATGGGCGGGGCGACGGGCGGCTTCATCACCGGCCGCCGGGAAATCATCGAAATCCTCCGCCAGAAATCGCGGCCCTACCTTTTCTCCAACACGGTCGCCCCGGTGATTGTCGCAGCCGGTATCGCCGCCTTCGACCTCCTAGCCCAGGGTCAGGAGCTGCGGGAGAAGCTTCGGGAAAACACGGCATACTTCCGCGCAGCCATGAAGGCCCTGGGATTCGACATCATCGGCGGGGCCCATCCCATCGTTCCCGTCCTCTTCCGCAAGTTCGAAAACGACGCCAAGCTCGCCCAGCAGACGGCCCGGGCCCTCTACGAGGAGGGGATTTACGTCGTCGGATTCGTTTTTCCGGTCGTGCCCAAGGGGCAATCCCGAATCCGGGTCCAAGTTTCCGCCGCCCATAGCCGGGAACAACTGGACCAGGCCCTCCGGGCCTTCGAGAAAGTCGGACGCAATCTCGGGGTGATTTGACCTGAGGATTAATCGGGAATCGAAGCGGCCGCTTTCGGGTCAAAGCGCCAGATCATGGCGGCTCCGAAACGGGCCTCTTCGACGAAATACGGATTGACGATGAACCATTTCTCGGGCAGAAGCTCGACCGCCTCGTGGGCGGCGCGCCCCCGCCTTTCCCCGATGAAGACGTAATCCAGTTTTTCCCGGAGAAAGATGCGGGCCAGCCTCTCCGGATTCCCGCCGGTCGCCTGAAGATCCAGGACCAATTGCAGGGCCGGGCGCGCCTCGAATCCCGGAGGCATCAGCTCCGCGGAAAACTGCAAGGGAAGGACGGGAATCCAGCGCCGGGTGTAATAGGGCATCCACCAGCCCGCGTCCGATCCCACGGCCGCCGAGTTGTTGAAAGCCAGGGTGGCATTGACCATGAACCGGGCCTTCCTCGGCGTGTTCAAACGGATCCAGCGGAAGGCGGCGACGTCATTTGGCTCGACCATCCGGTAGAACGGATTGACCATCCGGGACTGGCGGCCGAATCCGGCCAGGAGGCAAACCGCCAGCACGGCCGCGACGGCGAGGCGGCCGGCCGGCTTACGATGAAGGAACTCCCCCGCCTCGCCGGCCGCGGAACCGGCCAGCCAGGCGATCGGAATATACAAGCCCGCGACGAGAACGAAATTGCTAACGATGCCGGTCCCGGGAAGGCCGATCAAATAGGGATTAGCCGTCAGGAAGGCGAGCCCGATCCAGAGCACGAGGAGGAACGCCAATTTCCGGTTCCGCCAGAAGGCGACGGCCAGGACGATGATCCCGACGATCCAAAAAATCGGCCCGATATAAACCCCGAGATTGGACCACAGCCATGTATCGGCAAGCCGCGGGGCCGCGTTTGTCCTCATGGCGATCGAGATCCGCCGCGGCGTCCACCCGCCCAAAAGGTCGGGAATCCACAGCCCCACGAGCACGAGCGCTCCGGCTCCCGACACGCCCAATCGCCAGGCCCGGGCCAGCCATTCGACAAAATGTTTCCGAAAATCCCAGACCGCCCAGAGCGACCAGGCCGCAATGGCGGTCAGGGCGATCACGGTCACCCGGTAATGCGCCATGAAATTGCCGGCGATGAGCAGGGAGAGAAGAGCGGCCGTCCCCGCCTTCGGCCGGCGGTCCTTCCGCCAGAATTCTTCGAGAAACCAGACGAGGACCGGCAGGATGACGAGCGAGGTCAGCTGCGTGTACCGGCCCCAATCGACGGAAAATCCTGGCATCACCGAAAGGAGGCCGGCCGTCACGATCGCCCCGAGTCCCGCCCAAACCGAGCGCCCGAGCTTCACCCCGATCGGGTAAAGCGCGAGAACGGCCAAGCCGTTCAGGATCTGTCCCACGGTCAGGACGGCCGAGGTCGCCGGGACGCCGGCCAGTTGGGCCCAAGCCGCCACGGCCGAATGAAACCCGAAATGATAGGTGAAGGTGAGCATGGGGGCGTAGGGCGTCCACGATGTAAACAGCCCCCGATTTTCGACGAGGAGGCGGACGATCATCGTGTGATGCACCGAATCGCCCCAGCACGGGGCGGCCAGATCACCGACCGCGATCATCCGGGATAGGAAAATCGCGGCCAGAATGACGAGGAAATAAACGGAATCCAAGGCCGGTTTCTTCCCGAATGCCGTCCGGATCTTCGCCCGCCGGTCGACTCTGGTGGCGAAAAATCCGCGGTTGATCCAAATCAATCCGGCCGCGCTCATGAATCCCGGAAAGGCGAGCACCGCCCCGGTAACGGGGATGTGAACCAAGCGGGCGGCGAGATACAGGAGCGGGTAAAGGGACACGCTCAAGGCCGGGGCCAGCCCGGCCTTCACTTTCCAGGACAGGCCGGCCGATGGTCCGATGATTCTGAGAAGGGCCCAGCCGGGAAGAAGATAAAGGAAAACGGCAAGCCCTAACTCAAGGAACAACATCAAAAGGAAAGTCACGGGCGCTATTTTGTCCTAAGAAGGCCGGGCGGTCAAATAGCGGGCGCGGCCGGTTCATTCCGAAAGAAAAAAGGGGAAACCCGGAGATTCCAACCTCCGGATTTCCCCCGTTCGAAAATCGCGGGCCTACTTCTGCTTTTCGGCCTTTTCCATGGCTTTTTGAAATTCCGCCTTCAGGGCGGCCTGCTGGGCCAGGATATCCTTCAGGACCTGTTCGAGCTTGGCCTTCTGCCCGGAAACCGTCGTCTCGGCGATCTTCGCCTCGACCTCCGCCTGCTTGGCTTTCAGGTCGGCAAGCTGCTGCTTGATTTTTTCAACCGAAAGATCGGCCGCGCTATCGACCTTAGTGTCTTCCCTCATCGCCTTCAGGTCTTTTTCCTTCTCGTAGAGTATGACGAGTTCCTTTTTCCATTTGGCCTTCTCGGCGTCATCGGTCGACTTCTCGAGCATGATCTTGATTTTTTCCTGCTTGGCCTTGAGCTCTTTGGCCATCATCTCGAGATCGGCCGGATGGGGCTTGAGAGCTCCGTTGCCGCCCACGGACAGCACCTGGCGCTTTTTAGCGATCGTCTCGATCTTCGCGGCCAGCTCTTTCTTCTCCTCCTCGGTCGCGGCCGTCTGCATCTGCTTGCGGACCGCTTCCTCCATGGCCAGGAGCTTGGCCATTTCTTCCTTAACCTGGAGGGCCTTGGCCTTCTCGTGCTCGACGGTCGCCGTTTCCTGGGCGGCCGCCGGCCCGGCGACAAGGCGGGGCTGGGCGAAAGCCAAGACCAGGCCGAGAGCCAGGGGCAGGGCCACGAGGACTTTAAGCCGGGCCGGGCCCGGCGATTTCATCTTGGACAGCATGATGATTCTCCTTTTGATCTGGGACTTCTTGAAATTGTTTCCGAACTCGAACAACGAGGCCCCCACGTTCTGCTCGAACATGTGCAGCTGGTACCGGACCGGACTGAAGCCCTGCGCAATGACTCCCGAATCGGCCAGGTATTCGTGGGTTTCCTGGAGCGCTTTTTTGTATGGCCATACAAAAGGATTGAACCATTGGAAGCTAAGAACAATCTCCATAAAGAGGACATCGAGGGTGTGCTGCTGCCGGATATGAACCTGTTCATGAGCCAGGATCCGGCGGAGGTTGGCGTCGAGAGATGGACCGGGGTTGAGGAAGATGATGTCAAAGAAGGAGAAAGGGGAAAACAATCGATCGACGGCGACGATTTTCACCCCGCGGAGGCGGCGGACGCCGTAGGTCAGGACGACGCGGCGGAGCTTGGCCAGTTGAAGCCCGAACCTGAAAAGAAAAATGAGGGCGCCCGCCCCGTAGAGAATGAGAAGCCATCCGGCCCAGCCGAATCCGCCGCCGGCGGCCGCAAAAGGCGGCGAATCCACGGCCGAAGCCGGGACGATCAGGGTTCGAAAAGGAGACGTGATGGGAAAAGCCGGGATAAGGACGGAGAACCACAATCCCGAGACGAGGAAGATCCGGTTAAGCTGGAAAAACGTCTCCGTCTTCAGGAGAAGCTCATAGGCCAGGTAAAAGACAGCCAGGCACAGGCCCGATTGGGCAAGATACGTCAGCAGGAGCTTCATTCTCCCTCTCCCTTTTGCCGGGCGATCTCCTCGCCCAGGCGCTTGCGGATTTCCTCCAGCTCCTCGAGGCTCAGGTCCCGGCCGCCGGCAAAAAAGGAGACCATGTCCGGGAAAGAATCCCCGAAGTAGCGGGAGAGGAAGGATTTGAAGAATTTCTTCTTGTATTCGTCCTTGGTGATCAGGGGGAAGTATTCATGGGTGTTCCCGTAGGCCTTGTGGGAGACGACCTCTTTTTTCTCCAGGATGCGGATAATCGTGGAGACCGTGTTGTAAGCCGGTTTCGGATCGGGCAGCTCGTCGATGACATCCTTGACGAAAGCCTTTTTCAGCCTCCAAAGGACTTGCATGATCTGTTCTTCGGCCCGGGTGAGCTCTTTCATGACGGCTTTTTCTTTCATGGCAACCTCAATATATAACTAATTTATTAGTTTGTCAACTATTATTTTCGTTTTCATGCTGAATCCGCTTCCCCCAAACCCTTCAATCCTCTGTATTAATTACGACGAAACGAATCTTTTAGTTGCATCGGAATTACTCCGATCTTGACTTGGCCGAAGACCCCTTTTATGCTCTTGATCGCCCAGTGATTTCCGTTATGAAAAAGATCGCTTGGAAACCCGTCTCAAAGCCCGCGATGATCGCGGGAGTGATCGCGGCCGCCGCCTTCCTGATCTATGCCGCGACGAACAAAAGCGGCTTTCTTGTCCTCGATTACGTCAACCTCCCGATCCACGAGGCCGGCCACCTGATCTTCTCCCCTTTCGGATCGACCCTGAGCGTTTGGGGCGGGACTCTTCTTCAGCTGATTTTTCCGGCCGTTTTCGCCGTGTATTTCGCCCTGCGGGGCGAAACCGCCGGGACGGCCTTCGCCGCCTTCTGGCTGGGCGAAAGCCTCCGCTATTCCTCCGTCTACATCGGCGATGCCCGGGCAATGGTACTGCCATTGGTCGGCGGCGGAGAACATGACTGGAATATCATTCTCTCGAACCTGGGCCTGCTCAATTCGGATCGGGCTATCTCCGACTTTGTCGGCTTCCTCGGCTGGACGGCGATGATCCTCGCCGTCCTCTGGTTCGTGAAAAAAGCCAGGGAAAACCCCGCCGAAAGCTCCTGAAAATCGGCCCGCTTCAGCGCCCTCCGGCCGGCAGATATTCCAACAGGAATCCATACCTCAAGTTCTCGAGATGCGGTCCGCCGATCCCATGCCGCCGGTTGGGATACTCCATGAAATGGAATTGCTTGTTCAGCTCGATCAGGCGGTTGAGCAGCCGCTGGGTTCCCTGAAAATGGACGTTGTCGTCGCCGGTGCCGTGGATGATCAGAAGCTTCCCTTGGAGGCCGGAGGCGAAGCTGATCGGGGACCCGTCCCGGTATCCTTGGGCATTATCGGCCGGCAGCCCCATGTATCGCTCCTGATATATGGAATCATAAAGCGTCTGGTCGGGGACCGGCGCGCCGGCGACGCCCACTTTATAAAGTTCAGGCGAACGGAACATCAGGTTGAGGGTCATGGATCCCCCCCCGCTCCAACCGTAGACGCCGACCCGGTCGAGATCGACATACGGATGGGAGGCCGCCAGGGCCCGAAGCGCGGCAGCCTGCTCCTTCGAAGCCAGAACGCCGATCGAACCGTAGACGACCTTGCGCCAGGCCCGCCCCTTGGGGGCCGGAGTGCCGCGGTTGTCGAAGCTGGCGATGAGGTATCCCTCGTCGGCCATCGCCGCCGAAAGAAGGCGGCCGTTCCCGCCCCAGCTGTCCGTGACCGTCGTGCCAGCCGGTTCGCCGTAGACATAAACGATGATCGGGTATTTTTTGGCCGGATCGAATTTCGCGGGCCGGATGAGCCAGCCGTCGATTTTTACGCCGTCGTCGACCGTCACCTGAAACATCTCCGTCCGGCCGGCCAAGATCGGTTCGACCTTCGCCCGCAGCGCGGCGTTGTCGGTGAAGACGCGCGCGGTTTTATGGTCGGGAAGGCTGATCATCTCCGAAAGCGCCGGCAATGCGAACGCCGAATAGTTGTGGAACGCCCACCGGCAGTCCGGGGAGAGATTGTAGGAATGGGAACCCGGCGCGCCCGCCGGCGTCACCCGCTCGGTTTTTTTCCCGTCGAGCCGCGAACGGTAGAGATACCGCTGGGTGGCGTTTTCGGGCGAGGCCCCATAATAGAGCCAGCCCCGGACCTCGTCGATTCCGGCGATCTGGGTCAAGTCGAACGGTTCCGGCGTAATGAGCCGGGCTTTGCCGTCCCGGGAAACGGCATAGGCGTGGCGCCAGCCGTCCCGCTCGCTGACGAAAAGAAGGGTTTTGCCTTTCTCCAGCCAAACGAAGGAATCGTTGATGTCGACCCAGGCCTCGTCCTTGTCCTCATAGAGAAGCCGCGACTTTCCCGTCGACGCCTCGGCCAGGAACACATTGTTCGTGTTCTGGAGGCGGTTCAGATGCTGGAAAATCACTTCTTCGGAATTTGCGGCCCAGTCCATCCGGGCGATATAGATGTTCCTGGGATCGCCGGGCGCTTCGATCCACCGTGTCGGCCCGCCCGCCGCCTCGACCACCCCGATCCTGACGGCCGAATTAGTCTGGCCGGGTTTCGGATACGGGTACTTGGTGATGACCGGATAAAGGGCGTCGGTGTAGTTGATCAGGGCGAATTCGGGCACGCTGCTCTGGTCGAATTGGAAATAGGCGATCCGGCGGCTGTCCGGGCTCCATTCGAATCCGTCTCTGAGGCCGAACTCCTCCTCGTAAACCCAATCGGACGTTCCGTTGATGATCATCGGGGATCCGTCCTCGGTCAGCCTGGTGATTGTTCCGCCGCGGACGTCTTCGACATAAAGATTGTTGTCCCGGACATAGGCGGCTTTCGCCCCGTCGGGCGAGAGCTTGGCGTAGAGAACGCCGGCGGGAGCGTCGCCGCCGAGCTTGCGCCAGGAGCCGTCGTTTTTGTCCAGGACCCAGTAATCGAAAGCGATTTTACGGATCATGGTCGGGCGGGGATTGACGGAAAAGATCATTTTCTTCCCGTCGAGCGAAACCGCATAATCACCGAAGGAAAGCGGCTTGCCCAGTTGGGGCGGAGTCAGCCGGTCCGCGGACATCCAGATCTCCCGCTTTCCGGTCGCGGTCTCGTAGCGGACGATCTCGACCGCCCCCGCCGTGCTCCGTTCCAGCGTTGTATAACCGGCGCCGTCATCGACCCAGCGCCCGGACCCGCCGCGGGCCGCGGCGAATTCCGCCGTACCCAACCGGCGCATCCATTCCTGAAGCGTTGGCGTGACTTGGGCTGAGACAGAAGCCGGGAATAGGCCAAAGAGCACGGCCGTATATGCGGCCGCCGCGATCAGTCGATGAAGTCCGGTTTTTTTCATGGAAAATCCTTTCCCAAAAAATCGTGATATAAAATATATCACTCCGTCGAATTAAAGCAAGGGTGTCAGGTCTTGAGCTTTTCTTGACAAGATCCGGGCCGACGGATAGAATCTCTCCCCGTAACAGCGGAAAGCTTCCGGGCTTCGAAGGGAGACCCGGCAAAGATTCGTTTCTGAAAAGGAATTCATCCGTCTGATGCAAGGGATATGTTCGCCGAAGTTCGCCGCCGAAGCGATGAAATTCCGCCGCCGGCGGCCTGAGAAATGGAATCCGGAGGGAAGCGCCCTGCTCATCCTCGACATGCAGGACTACTTCCTCCGCCCCGAATCCCACGCCTTCGTCCCGGGCGCCCCGGTCATTCTTCCCCGCCTAAAAAAGCTCCAGGATCGTTTCCTGGCCGCCGGCCTTCCGGTTGTCCACACCCGCCACTTGAATCGGCCCGGCCGATCCGGCCGGATGGAATCCTGGTGGCGCGATCTGATCCTCGAATCGAACCCTCTTTCGGCTGTCACGTCCGCGCTCAATGATCCCCGGGTTAAAGTCATCGTCAAAAGCCAATACGACGCTTTTTACCGGACCCGGCTCGAATCCCGGCTCCGGACAAACGGCGTTCGCCGGCTGGCGGTCACCGGTGTTGTCACTCATCTCTGCGTCGAAACGACAATCCGGTCGGCCTTCGTCCGGGGCTTCGAATGCTTTCTGCCCCTTGACGGGACAGCGTCCTGGGATGACGCGTTTTATCGAGGCTCCGTTCGCGGCCTCTGTCACGGATTCGCGCTTCCGCTGAAAATCAACGAGATCCTCCGGGGATTCGCCGAATGAAATCCATTCCCGTGGCCATCGTCGGCGGCGGCCCGGCCGGAATCGCGGCCGCCATCCAGCTCCGCCGCATGGGCGTCGAGGCCGTCCTGTTCGAAGAAGACGTCCTCGGCGGCCTGATGGCCCAGGCCGACTGGATCGAGAACTACCCGGGATTTCCCTCGGGGATCAAGGGCGACGACCTGGCCCGCCGCTTCCGCGAATGGTTCGCCCGGCAGGCCGTCGATACCCGGAACGAACAGGTTCTGACCCTGGATTACGATCCCGACAGGCGGACGTTCATCCTCGCCACCGCTCACGGCCGGCTTTCGGCCGACCGGGTCATCATCGCGTCGGGAACGAAGCCGAAAGCGCTCCCTCTCTTCGATTCCCTTCCGGAGGAGCTTCGCGCCCGCGTTTTTTACGACCGGAGAAAAGTGCCCGAAGGGGAAAAACGCCGGGTGGCGATCATCGGAGCGGGCGACATCGCCCTGGATTACGCCCTGGGTTTGAGCATCGTCCCGGGCCATGAGGTGGTCATTCTCTGCCGGGGCGAAAAATGCCGGGCCTTGCCCGTGCTGCAGGAAAGGATCGACCGGATTCGGACGATCCAGATTCGGTTCCAGGTCGAATTGGATATGGCCGTGCCTGGTCCCGACGGGAAAATCCGTCTCGCGGGAACCCATCCGACGGGCCGGTTCGGCCTGGACGTGGATGACGTTCTCGTCGCGGTGGGGCGGGAAGCCCGCAAGGATTTCTATTCTCCTCGACTGATGCGCTTGGAAAACGACCTGATCGGTTCGGGCCGGCTTTTCCTCGCCGGCGACGTGAAGAATGGTCTCCGCCGCCAAGTCGGAATCGCCGTCGGGGACGGCCTGTCCGCGGCCATGGCCGCCGCCGGCGTCCGGGATGTCGAGGGGGACCAGTGAAGATCATCGCCAAAACGGCCGCCTCGGACCTGGCGACAGTCTTCGTGGCCGAAACAGCCGACGGCCGTCGGGTGGAATTCGTCGAATCGCGGCAACCGCCGCGGTCCCGGCTGGAGAAATGGGTCGCCATCCTCTCCGTATCGTTCGGTTGCCCGATCGGCTGTCCGATGTGCGACGCGGGGGGCGACTACCGCGGGCCGCTGTCGGCCGAGCAGATCTGGTTCCAGCTGGAAACGCTTCGCGGTCTCTTTTTCCCCGACCCGTTCCTGCCGGTCCGCCTCTTTAAGATTCAATTCGCCCGGATGGGCGAGCCGGCCTTGAATCCAGCCGTCCTGGAGGTCCTGGACGAGCTCCCGCGCCGGTTGAAGGCCCGGAACATCACCCCGTGCGTCTCGACGATCGCCCCCAAGGGGTGCGACCGCTTTTTCTCCGGCCTGATCGAGGTCAAGGAACGGCTGTACCGGGACGGGCGCTTCCAAATGCAGTTTTCGGTCCACGACGTCGATCCCGCCCGCCGGGACCGCTGGATCCCCGCCGCGAAGTGGAGCCTGGCCGAGATCGCCTCGTTCGGGGAGCAATTCGTCAGGCCGGGGGACCGGAAAATCACCCTCAACTTCGCCCTGGCCGAGGAGCGGCAGCTGGATCCCGCAGTGATCGGCCGTTATTTCGATCCCGCCCTTTTCCTGATTAAAATCACGCCGGTCAATCCGACTTTCCGGGCGGGGAAAAACCGCCTGGCCAGCTTGACCGTGGACGCCGCGACGATCCTCTCCCTCCCCGCCTGTGAGGCGCTGCGGGCCGACGGCTACGAGATCCTGGCCAGCATCGGGGAGCTCGAGGAAAACCGGATCGGGAGCAATTGCGGGCAATATATCCGCGCCCTCGAGGGAAGGGACGATCACCCGTCCCCGGGGCCGGCCTATTCCTATCCTCTGATCCGTCTAGCCTAAAAAGGTCAATCCACGATCTTTCCCTTGGCGTACGTGAATTGTTGGCCCATCCGCATCGGAACGCGGACGTCCACGCCGGGAAAATCCGCCCGGACGGCCTTCTGAAAATCGAGGTACATCGCGCCGCCCGCGGTCACGTGCATGGGGAAAACGGCGCCCACCCGGAATTTCTTGAATAAATCCCGGTTCTGGACGCCGTATTTTTGGTCGGGAGTGATAAGCGGAGCGACGAAAGCCAGGTCGATATGGTCCGTCTTCGTCTTTAAATAATCGTGTTCGGGTGAAGGATTATTCGGCTGGCAGTCGCCATCATGATAGATGACCAAGCCGTCGACCTTGACCAGCCAGGCCGATTCGGGAACCCCGGAATGATGGGAGTTGATCGTCGAAATGTCCAAGTCGCCCGAATGGAATTCGGTCCTCGGCCCGGGAAAGGAGTGGACGCCCGGCTCGTCCGGCACTTTCCAGCCGTAAAAGTAAGCGATGTCGGGAATGACCTTCTTCCATTCGGCGATGACCGGGCCGTAATGATCGGCGTGCGAATGGGAGACAAACACGAGGACCTTCAAATCCTTGATTTCGGCCGGATCGATCCATCCCAGGTTGAGCGAAGGCTTTTCGGGGCGCGTTTTCGGTTGTTGCCCGTCTCTTTCCTCCTGATAGTCGAAGATGAGAAAATGATTCTGGGTCCGGACCGCATAACCGCAATGGCCGAGATACCAAACGACAGCTTCGCCGGCCGGCGGCTCGATCCGCGGAGATCCTAAAACGCTCATGCAAATCAAGACGATCATCATGACCGCGATTACGGCGATTTTAGCGAGTCTCATTGATATGTCTTCCTCCAGATACAAGAGAACACATCCATACAGTGCAATAAACAGGCCAAGATGCTTTCTTGGGGAAACCGATCCTCTTCCTGTAAAATGAGTTTACAAGGAACGAACAATAATGAAATCCGTCGAAGAAAGCGTCGTCATGGCCATGGACGGGACCGATCCCGCTCTTTATCCCTTCCTTCCCCATATTCTCCAGGACACTTGGGAAATCGGGGCTTCGCCGGATGTCATCGTCCATCTCCTCCACAACCACTGCCGGGATCATACCCGGCTCCGGCTCCTGGACTTGGGCAGCGGCAAAGGCGTCGTCTCGATCCAGGCCGCGGCCGAGCTCCGGATCTCGTGTCTCGGGATCGACGCGGTCGAGGCCTTCGTCTCCGAAGCCCGGTCCAAGGCCGCCGAATTCGGGGTCGATTCCCTCTGCCGGTTCGAGGTCGGGGACATCCGCCTCCGGGTCAAAGACTTGTCCGGGTTCGACGTGATCGTCCTCGGGGCGATCGGGCCGGTTTTCGGCGACTACAAAGAAACCCTGATAACGCTTTCTCCTTGCCTGAATCCCGACGGAATTTTCATCATCGACGAAGGCTATTTCCCCGACGACAGCCCCTATTCGCATTCGATTATCCGGAAAAAGAGCGCGCTTTTCGGAGAGATCGCCGCGGCCGGGATGGAGGTCGTCGACGAGGTGATTATCGGGGAGGAAGACATCAAGGACGCCGACGAGGAGGTTTTCGAAAGCTTGAAAAGACGGTGCCTCGAGCTGGCGGACCGGCACCCGGATAAAAAAAAGCTCTTCCTGGACTATATCAAGCGGCAGGTCGAAGAGAACGCGGTGCTCGAGACCGAGGCGGTCTGCTCGACGATGATCATCCGGCGGAAGCGGTGACCGCCGGGCGTTTTCGATTCGACCGACTTATGTTATAAAGTATTCGTGGTCATCATTAGAGATCCTCTCGCCCTGGCAGAAATCAAATCTATGGCCGAAAGGACCTTCGGAAACTTCGTCAAGGCCGTCGTCGATATCGAACGAAAAGAGATGGCGATCGATGGAGAGCTCCATTCCGATGAGGAAGCCCTGCTTCTTGAGGACGGATCCGATCAAGAGAATCTCTGGGGAATCAATATCTACCCTGAGATCGACGGACCGGACCGTATCGAATTCGATTCCGTTATTAATATCCGGCCGTCTCAAAATAACCGAACTCGCGGAGTCGACGATCCCGAGATTCGGGATAAAATCGTTCGGATCATCTCTACCCTGATTAAATCATGACCGTACAGCACGCGACCTTGGCGGCCGGACGCTGGCAGTCCTTTTCTTTGATAGAACAACTGGCGAATGTTGGAAGCGAAGTCGAGCGCGCCTTGAAATGGGCCGAAAAAAATAATCCTTCATATAGTCAAATGGCCTTCGCGCGCGCCCTAGAGCTCCTTGCCCTGACGATCGCCGATCCCCGCCATGTGTCCCGCCTAAAGGAATTGACCCGCACGCGGGAAGCTCTTCTGGATTATTTCCTGGGAGAAAACGAATTCCGGTCAACGGCCCAAATCTGGCGGAAATATTTCTTCGCTTATGCCCAGGCGGCCGCCTTGGCCAAATCCCGTACCGCTACCGCTTGATGACCGAGAGGTCTAAAACCGGGTTGACCTCGTGCCACTGCCGGCCGGCCTGGGCGTCGTAGCGGGCGACGCCGTAGACCTTGACCCGGTTTCCCGCCCGCGGCGCGGAGATCAACTCGGGATTCAGGATCTCGCAGACGATGAACGGACCGGCCCCTTCCGGGTTGGCCGCGAGCATGAAATGCAGCGTGTTTTCCTCGGCGTCCATCCAGACTTTCCGGACATAGCCTTCGGTCGTCACGTGGGGATGGGAGTTTGTCGGAAGCTCGGCGATGTCGAGAATCCGGAAATTGTTTATGGCGATCCCGGAAATCGAGGCGGGCGCGGCATTTCCGGTTCCAAACAAGGCGTCCCGGTTGAGGAAACCCAGAAGCAGGGCTTGGATGATCACGACGGTCGCGAGCGCGGCCACCGTCCGCGGAGACGAGACGGCCAGCGTCCAGCGCAACATGAAACCGTTCCAGCGCCGGCGACCGCGGCTCGCCCAAACGTCTTCAGCCAGGGCCGGAGAGAATTCCGGCGCGGGAGCGAATCCCGGCTCTCCGCTCGAGGACCTTTTCTCGACCCGGCCGAGCTTCACAGCCAGATCATGGCCCGTCTTCAGCCGCAGGAATTCCTCCCGGCAGGAGTCGCATCCGTCCAGGTGGCGTTCCATTGCCCGTCGCTTTTCCAAGGGAAGCGTCTCATCCGCATAGGGAAGAAACATTTCCCGGGCCTTCCGATGTCCGAAACTCATCGCTCCCCCTCCCCGCGACCGCCCGTTCTCACAGCCATCTCCGCAGCGGGCCGAGACGCTCACCCAGCTCGGCCAGGGCCCGGTTCAGGCGGGAAGCCACGGTTCCCGAGGCGCACCCGAGGGCCCGGCCGATTTCGTCGTAGGAAAGCTCTTCAATATATTTCAAGACGATGACATCCCTCATTTTTGGCGGGAGGCGCTTGACCGCTTCCTTCAGGATCCGTTCCCTCTCCCAGCGCTCCTCCGCCGCTCCCGCCGAAGGCCGGGGATCGATCTCGTCTCGTCCCCCGACAATCTCCTCCAGCGGCAGCACCGGAATTTTTCTCCCCCGGCGATAATTCAGGTATTCGTTGCGGGCGATGCGAAACAACCAGGTGAACAGGCTCGATTGGTAGCGGAAGCCGGACAACCCCCGAAAGAACTTGAAGAATACGGACTGGAGAACGTCCTGAGCCTGGACGGGATCGCCGAGGGCGTAGAGAAGGATTTTCCAGATCCGGTCGCGGTAGGCCTCGTACAAAGCCCTGATCGCCTCGGGATCGCCTGCCTGGGCGGCGAGGACGAGAGCCCGCTCCCGGTCTTCGACCCCTGATACGGGGCCGGCGCCGGGAGCCGCGGCGGGGCCCTCGGCGACAGCCAGGGCTTCCCCGCCGAAAGCGGCGATCATTCGTTTCTTATTCGGCATCGTATCCGGGCTCCGATGGGAAGCTCGGGCTTCCCATCACCGCCGAAATATAAGCCCCCCTTACCCCCAAGTCAAGGACGATGAACGGCTTCCGCGGGCGGATCGAAAATGATGGAAGAAAGCCTCGCGAGGCCGTGTCTAACTCGGAAAAGGAGTATTTTTATGCCCCTCATTCCCCTCATCCGTCCGAAACGATTTTTCCTCGTTCCTCTTCTGATCATCGTTCTTGTCGGCGCTTCATTCGCCGCGGCGCTAGGAACGGAGGAAAAGAAGACACAATCGCAACAGACCCAGGAAACCGAAAAAACCAAGATCAAAGAAACGGTCGAAGTCACGGTGACCGCGCCCCGGAGCGAGATCCCCTTGAAACAGAATCCGGCGGCCACCACTATCGTCGAAACCCCGATTCTCCAGTCGATGTCCCGGACAATCGCGATCGACGAAGCCCTGAAGCTCGTTCCCGGGGTCAAGGTCGATAACCAGGCCGACGGCGAGCGCGTCCACCTGTCCATCCGCGGCCAGGGCATCCTGACCGAGCGCGGCACGCGCGGAATCAAGGCCCTCGTCGACGGCATCCCGCTCAATGACCCGTCGGGCTTCGTTCCCGACTTTTTCGATATCGACTGGTCGATCGTCCGCCGCCTCGAAATCCTGCGCGGCCCGGCGGCCGCCTTCTACGGCAGCGGCTCCTCCGGCGGAATCATTAACATCCTGACCGAGGACGGAGGCTCCGCCCCGATCGGCGTCGGCGCGTATCTCACCGGCGGCTCCTTTGGATTCGTGAAGGGCCATGCCCAGTTCGGCGGAACGACCGGGATCATGAACTACCGCATCTCAGGCTCTTACACCAAGAGCGACGGATATCGCGACCACACGGACTTCTGGGCCGACAACTTCTCGGGCAAGTTCAAGTTCGACTTCTCCCCCGCCGTCAAGGTGAGCGCCATTGTCGGCTACACGGACTTCTATAACGGCAACGCCGAGGGGCTCAACCTGGCCTGGTTCAGCGCCGATCCCAGCGCCTACCGGAAACTGGCCAATCCAGACGCTTATTCCCTGGCCGAATACCAGAACACGCCGTCCTGGTACAAGGAAATGTTCGGAATCAACCGTATCCCCGGAAACGAATTCCAGCAGACCGGCCGATTCACCTCCGGCGTCACCAGCCGGATCACTTTTTCCGACAACCTCAACCTCGACCTGACCGGATATTTCCGCCATACAAAATATGAAGAAGCCGTCCCCTCTTCGGTCATCACCCGGATTTATGACACGCCCGGAGCCTCGATCCAGGTCAACCACACGGCCGGCGGCGACCAGGTCAAGAATCACCTCAGCGCCGGGGCCGACTTCGGCTGGCAGACCATCGACTCCCTTCTCCATCCCAACATGGGCGACGCCGTGGAAGGGTCCGGCATCCTAGCCGACCAGACCATGAACCAGACGGCGGCCGGCGTCTTCCTGCTCGACCGGGTCGAATTGGGGCAGTATTGGGGCCTGTCCTTGAGCCTGCGATACGACAGCGTCACATGCAAGCTGGACGACCACATCGGCTCGCTGTCCGGCGACAAGGCCTACAAAAAGGCGACCGGACGGCTGGGCCTGACGTGGAATCCGGTTTCGGATTTCGGCCTCTACGCCAGCTGGGGCACGGGCTTCCTGCCTCCGGGGACGGAAGAGCTGGCCAACAATCCCAACGCCTTCGGGGGATTCAACGCCGACCTCAAGCCTGCGACCTCCTCGGGCGAGGAGATCGGCGCCCGCGGCTCCGTCGGAAATTTCGCCTACGACGTCGCCCTCTTCCACCTGGCTACGGACAACGATTTCGGCCGCTATCGGATCAGCAGCCGTCCGCTCGAGACCTTCTACGGCAACGTCGGCTCGTCCGCCTCGGATACAAGTCCGTTCATAGGCCGCCCGCAGGCTCCTCTGGCCGGGCCGAGGTCCAGGCGCTCGATCGCAACCAGTCTGAT